>Ga0209118_1001168_pt1 | contig 12718 bp, 8 predicted proteins | sample BlaSpr_A8_Ref_M1_FD_187988 | JGI IMG/M metagenome (GOLD analysis project Ga0209118, IMG submission 187988) | Forest soil microbial communities from Thunder Bay, Ontario, Canada - Black Spruce, Ontario site 2_A8_Ref_M1 (SPAdes) (version 2) | ecosystem: Environmental > Terrestrial > Soil > Boreal...
TAGGTCCACATCGTCGAGCTTGCCCGCCTCTACCTCACGCGCGAGGGATACGAGGTCGAGGGCGTTGGCGACGGCGCCCAGGCGATGGCCAGGTTCGTCCAGCTGAAGCCCGACCTGGTGATCCTGGACATCATGCTGCCGGGCACCGACGGCCTCACCATCTGCAAGGAGATCCGGAAGCAGAGCCAGGTGCCGATCATCATGCTCACGGCCCGCGACGAGGTCACCGACAAGGTGGTCGGTCTCGAGGTGGGCGCTGACGACTACCTGACAAAACCATTTCACCCGCAGGAGCTGGTCGCCCGCGCCAAGGCCTTGCTCCGGAGAGCGCGAGTCGAACCGGACCAGCCCAAGCTGATTCGCGCGGGCAAGCTCGAGGTGGACGTGGAGCGCCACGAGGTCCGCTACGGCAAGGCCAAGGTGCAGCTGCGACCGAAGGAGTTCGACCTGCTTTCGCTGCTGGCGAGGCACCCTGGCCGCGTCTTCCAGCGCAGCGAGCTGCTCGACCTGGTCTGGGGCTACGACTTCCCCGGATATACCAGGACGGTTGACGTGCACGTCCAGCAGGTGCGCGAGAAGCTCGCGGCGGCGAGCATCACCGACCCGAGCATCCAGACCGTGTGGGGCGTCGGATACCGGCTGGAGCTGAGCGCCAGCTGACTCTCCGGCTGCGCCTCCTGGCGGCCGCCGCCGGCATCGTGGCCGTGAGCCTGCTGCTCGGCGGGCTGTTGACGTGGGTGTTGGTCCGAGACCTCGAGCTCCAGGGCGTCCAGGACCAGCTCGACCGGGCAGTCGTGCCTGCGGCCCTCCAGGTCAAGCACCTCGAGTGCTTCACGCTGCCGGCTGGGACCACCGCGGGTGGGGCGGGCTGCCGCCTCGACCTGCCCGTCGACTTCGAAGACCGGTTGAACTCGGGTGTCGTGCCCACCCTGGGCGGCAACCGGCTGCTCCTTCTGGATTCGCGGGGTCGGGTCGTCTACGACAGCGGCGGCACAGACATGTTCGTCACCGTCGTCCCGATCACCCCATCGAAGCGAGTGGCCAACGTCGGCGAGGCGCGCACCACCCTGGGCGGCCAGCCCTATATCGCCGCCGGAGTTAAGATCGCGCCGGCGCGCGACCCGCTCGCGGCCACTTACGTCGTGGTGGCGCAGCCGCAGGCTCTCGCAGCCACGGCGGCTGCCGGCGACCTGGCCGGGCGGCTGCTGGCAGCGGGAGGGGCTGCCCTGGTGGCGGCCATGCTCCTCGTGCTCCTCGTCAGCCGCTCGCTTACGGGGCCGCTCACCCAGCTGGCCGGTGCGGCAGAGGACATCGCGGCCGGCAACTACTCCCGGCGCGTGGGCATCCGCGGAAGCGATGAGCTGGGAATGCTCGGTGCGGCCTTCGACCGGATGGCGGAAGCGGTCGAGCGCGCCCGCAAGACACAGCGCGATTTCCTGGCCAACGTCTCGCACGAGCTGAAGACACCGCTGACGAGCCTCATAGGTTTCAGCCAGGCCCTGGTCGACGGCAGCGTGTGGAGCGACAGCGAGCGGACTCGGGCGGCGACGATCATCCACGAGGAATCCGAGCGCGTCCTGCGCATGGCCCAGGAGCTGCTGGACCTGGCGCGCGTCGAGGGCGGTTCGATCTCCCTGCACATCACCGCGGTCGACCTCGCGAGCCAGCTCGAGCAGGAGCTGGAGATCATCAAGCCTCGCGCCGCCCAGCGCCGGCTCGAGCTGCAGCTTGCTTCGCCCAAGAACATCCCGCCTGTGGCGGCCGACCCTGAGCGCCTCCACCAGATCCTCGACAACCTGCTGGATAACTCCGTCAAATACGCCGCGGAAGGGACGGCGATCAAGATCGCCGCGCTGTCGAACATCTCAGGGGTGGAGGTGATCGTCGCCAACGCGACGGGTGCGCACAGGCCGGATGCAGAGAGGATCTTCGAGCGCTTTTACCGCGCGGACCCATCACGCTCGGCGGCCGCGACAGGAGTCGGGCTCGGACTGTCCATCTCCCGGGAGCTTGCCGCGGCGATGAAGGGCCGGCTGTGGGCCGACTTCGACGCGTCAGGCGACCTGCGGCTGCACCTGCTGCTGCCGGCCGCGCGCAAACCTGACGACGCCCGTGTCGAGCCGCTCGCAGCGGAGGCGCAGCCTCTGACTAAGGCGAGCTAGTTCTGCGGCGCGATCGGCGCCGGCCATAGATCGCGATCGTGGCGATGATCAAGCAACACGCGACGGCCAGCACGACTTGCCCCCACATTGGAAGAGGCCGCAGGTAGGTCGGGCCGACGTAGACCGTGAGGACGCTCACCCAGACTGCGAGCACAGCACCCACCACCGCCGCATCGCGCCTTGACATGTAGGTCGGTTAAGTATGCACGCCGGAGGAGGCCCCAGACAGCCACTTGGTTCACACCAAGTCCCCATCGCTGTCTCAGGTAAGGCCCAGCCCCGGTCCGCAGCCTGCAACTCATGGTGCAGCGCCGGCGAGCGTGGCTCTTGACGGCGGTGGTCCTCTCGAGTTTGGTGACGCTCGGTGTCGTCGATGTCCACGCCAAACAAACCGCAGTCAGCACATCCGTGCTCGAGACGACCGAGACCGGTGCGCCCGCACTGGCCGGCACGCGGTCAAGCAACATCGGGCCCAGTGGTGCCGCAACGCTCGCACCGATCCCTATTCTGGCGAGGGACGTCAGCCGGCTGACCTTGACCATCGACGCCCAGATCGCCTCCAGCGGCGGACTTGCGAGCGTGACCGTGGTCGAGCTAGGCGGAAGCGCGCCTCTCAGCTGGTCGGTGAACGGTGACCAGGTGTTCACCGCGGCGAGCACGTACAAGCTCGCGGCCCTGATGCTCGAGGCGGAGAACATCGCCACGGGCAAGGCCGATCCCAACGGGGTCGTGTGCTTCCAGGATGCCGACTACGAGAGCGGCTGGTTCGACGACTACTCGATCGGGGTCTGCCTCACCCGCACCGAGCTGGCCACGCGCGCGGGCATCTATTCGGACAACACGGCCGGACACATGCTCGTGCGAGACGTCGGCGGCGCGGCGGCGCTGAATGCATGGGCTGCCTCGATCGGCGCGACCAGCTCACAGTTCTTCGACGGAAACACGACCACCTCGGTCGATCTCGCCGCGCTGTGGGATGGCGAGGCGCAAGGCGAGCTTGGAGGCGCTGCCGCGCAAGCATGGCTCTATCCACTGCTCACCGGCACGAGGACCGAGAGCGGCGTCCCGGCGGGCGTGAGTGGTGTGACCGTCGTTCACAAGACAGGCACGATCGACCTGGTCGAGAACGATGCGGCGCTGGTCACCTCGGCTCCCGACGGCGCGTACGTCCTGGTGGTGATGACCGACGGTCTTGGAGGCGCGGCCGGCTGGCAGCTCATAGCCGGCATCTCGGCCACGATATGGCAGTTCGAAGCAGCGCGATCGGATTGAGCGCCTCGTTACTACAGCGAGTGTAGAAAGTAGCAATCTGACGGCGTGAAAGCCACCGTATCTGAAAGGGGCCAGGTGACCATTCCGAAGCGGCTTCGCGAAAGACTGGGGATTCGGGCCGGACAAACGCTCGATTTCGAAGAGCGCGACGGGACCCTCGTGGCGAGGAAGGCAGGTTCGGCCGATCCCGTCGCCGAGGTTTACGGGAGCTTGAAGCTCGGCGAGCCGATTGACGATTTCGTCCGTCAGATCCGCGGACCACGCGCGCGCCGATGATCGCGGCGATTGATACAAACGTCGTCCTGGACGTTCATGGATCCGAGCAACTCCAAGCAGTAATCGCAGAGGAACGCGCCTAGCGGGCCGGCGGAACCACCAACGTGACCGGGTTCTCGATCAGTCGCTTTACCTCGGCCATGAACTGCGCGGCCGTAGCTCCATAGAACACGCGGTGGTCCACCGACAGGGTCATGCGCATGACCTTGCCGGGCACGATCCGCCCGTCCTCGACCACAGGGACGTCCTTGATCGCTCCGACGGCGAGGATCGCGGCCTCGGGCGGGTTGATGATCGCCACGAACTCGTCGACTCCGAACATGCCGAGGTTCGAGATCGAGAAGGTCGCGCCGCTCAGGTCGCCTTCGCTGGGCCGGCCGGACCGTGCGCGCTCGATGACCTGCCGCGACTCGATCGAGATCTGGATCAGGTCCTTCGCGTCGGCGTCATGCACCACCGGGACGAGCAGGCCCATACCCTGGCTTGGCGCGACAGCAAGGCCGATGTTGATCGCGCGCTTGCGCTGGAAGCGCCCGTCGACCCATGAGCTGTTGACCTCGGGAAACTTTCGAAGCGCGAGCGCGCAGGCGCGTACCAGCATGTCGGTCATGGTCACCTTGTCGGCGCCGGGGACAGAATCTTTGAGCTGCTGCCGCATGCTCACCGCCTCGTCGACCCGAGCCTCGACCGTGACCGTGAACTCGGGGACGGTCGACTTCGCCTCGGCCATCCGCCTCGCGATCGTGGCCTGCATCCGTGACGGCTCAACCACCTCGACGTCCGGCCCTGGCGCGCGGGGTGGGGCTTCGGCGCGGCGGCGTTCCGCGGGGCGAGTTGTGCCCGCGGCCGCGAGCACGTCCTCCTTGACAATTCGTCCGTCAGGTCCGCTGCCTTTCAGCGCCGCAAGGTCGACTCCCATCTCCGCGGCGAGGCGCTTCGCCAGCGGGGAAGCCTTGACGAGGCCGTCGCCGACCTCCCCGCTCGCCGGGGAGGTCGGCCCTGCCTGCGTAGCGGGCACGGCCGGGAGGGGAGGTGTGGCTGCCGATGGCTCGGCTGCTCGCTCGTCAGGCTCTTCGGCGACAGGCTCTTCGCTGACCTTCTCGGCTTGGGGTGGGGGAGAGGCAGCGGCGGCCGCCTTCTCCTCGACTACCTCTGGCGGAGCTTCGGGCTCCTTTGCCTTGGCGGGAGCGGATTTGGCCTTCGCCGGTGCTGTGGATGCTTCACCGATTGTCGCGATCGGCGCCCCGATCTTGGCCGGCACTCCTTGCTCGACGAGGATCGACAGCACGCCGCCGCTCTCGGCTTCCAGGTCGAACGTCGCTTTGTCCGACTCCACCTCCGCGAGCACGTCGCCCGCCTTCACCTCGTCGCCGGTCTTCTTCTTCCACTCGACGATCGTGCCCTCCTCCATCGTGTCGGAGAGCTTCGGCATGTTTACATCAGGCATCGGGTTACTTCCCCACGACCGAGCGAACGAGCTTCTTGATGTCTTCGCTTGTGGGGATCGACGCCTTCTCGAGCGGCAGGCTGTACGGCATCGGCACCTGCGCGCCGCCGAGGCGTCGAATCGGCGCGTCCAGGTAGTCGAAGCATCGCTCCTGCACGCCGGCCGCGATCTCGGCCGTAACGCCGTACGTCGCCCAGCCTTCCTCGACCACCACGCAGCGTCCCGTCTTTCGGACCGATTCCACGATGGGTTCCCAGTCGATGGGGCGGATGGAGCGGAGGTCGATGACCTCGGCATCGATGTCTTCCTCTTCGAGCTGCTTGGCCGCCTCGAAGGCGAGCACGGCCATCCTGGAAACTCCCACCACGGTCACCTCCGAGCCCGCTCGGCGCACGGCCGCCTTGCCGATGGGGGTTGTGTAGTCGCCGGGGGGCACGATGCCGCGCACGTTGTACAGGCTCATCGACTCGAGGAACATCACCGGGTTGTCGCTGCGAATCGCCGACTTGAGCATGCCCTTCGCATCTTCCGGGGTGGTGGGCGCGACGACAAGCAGCCCGGGGATCAGGCCGTAGATGACCTCGAGGCTGTGTGAATGCTGAGCCGAGAGCTGATGACCGGCGCCCCCCGGCATGCGGATGACCAGGGGCACCTTGGCCTCGCCGCCGAACATGTAGCGGATCTTCGCGGCGTTGTTCACGATCTGGTCGTAGGCGACGAGCGAGAAGTTGATGGTCATCAGCTCCACGACCGGCCGCAGCCCCAGCATGGCGGACCCGATTGCCGCGCCGACGAACCCCTCCTCAGCAATCGGCGCATCCACGACGCGTTGAGGACCGAACTTGTCGAGGAGGCCCTCGGTGACGCGGTAGGCGCCGCCGAAGACACCGATGTCCTCGCCGATCAAGTAGACGTTCTCGTCGCGCTCCATCTCCTCGGTCAGCGCTTCGCGCAGCGCGACGCGATAGAGCTTTTCGTCTGGATTGGGTGCGCCCTGCGCGCGCCCGGCGGGAGCGGCCACGCGAGTGGCCATCAGAGCGGGTCTCCGCGCAGTTCGGGACGGTTTTCCCAGTCGCCCGCGTACACGTACTTGTAGAGGTCCTCGGGCTTGGGGTCAGGGCTCTCGTCGGCGAAGCGGATGATCTCTTGTACCTCGGCGTCGATTTCCTGCCGGACCTTCTTGAAGTATTCCTCGTCGGCGAGGCCGCTCTTTTCGAGCTCGTGCTCGAACGCGACGATGGGGTCTGCCTTGCGGAACTTCTCCTTGTCTTCGGCGGACCGGTACTTGTCGGGGTCGACCACCGAGTGGCCCTTGAACCGGTAGCAGAGAGCCTCGATGAATCGTGGCTGCGAGTCAGCGCGTGTCTTCTCGACGAACTCGCTGGTCTTGAGCAGCACCTCGCGAAGGTTCATCCCGTCGAGCTGGATCGACTCCATGTCGTAGGCGCAGGCCTTCTTGTAGATGTCCGCGACCGCCGACGCGTTCTCCACCGGTGTGCCCATGCCGTACCGGTTGTTCACGCAGAACCAGACGACCGGGAGGTCGAAGACCTTCGACATGTTGAGCGACTCGTGGAAGGCGCCGATGTTCGTGGCTCCGTCTCCGAACATGCAGAAGACGACGTCCTTTTCCTTGCGATAACGCACCGCCCATCCGCCACCGGCCGCCAGGGGCAGGTGGCCGCCGACGATGCCGTACCCGCCCATGAAGCGGAGCTTGGCGTCGAACATGTGCATCGAACCGCCGCGACCGTGGGACGTGCCGGTCTCCTTGCCGAAGAGCTCCGCCATCACGGCCCTGGGGTCGATGCCGCGCGCGATGGCGTGCCCGTGCTCGCGGTAGCTCGTGAAGATGTAGTCGCTCAGCTTGAGCGCGTGGATTCCGCCGACGACGGTCGCCTCCTCACCGATGTTCAGGTGGCAGTAGCCGCCGATCTTGGCCTTGGTGTACTGCTCCTGAGCGCGCTCCTCGAACCGCCGGATGAGCTGCATCTGCCGGTGCAGCCCGAGCAGGAACTCGCGGTTCTGCTTGGTGAGCTCCAGCAGCTTGGGCGTGATCGCAACGGGAGGTGGCGGAGTCTTGGACTTGACGGGAGCGGCCATGACCTGCTCATGATTTTGAAGGTTGGACGTTTGAGTAATCACCTCCCCGCTAGCCGGGGAGGTCGGCTCTGCTGTGGCAGAGCCGGGTGGGGGGGTGGCGCTGGCAAGAGGAGCCGCAGCACCCGCCACCCTGCGATTGGTGATATGGATCGCCCGCCCCTGCGCGGACAGCGCCGCCTCCATCAGCGATTCGGGCAGCGTCGGGTGCGCGTGGATCGTCAGGTCGATCTGCTCGAGGGTGAGGCCGTTCTGGACCGCGAGAGTGGCCTCGGCGATCAGGTCGGTCGCCCGCGGGCCGATGATGTGCGCGCCCAGCAGCCGGCCAGTGCTCGCCTCGGCGACGACCTTAACGAAGCCCTCGGGCTGACCCAGCGTCAGCGCGCGCGCTGAGGCGGTGAACGGAAAGCGTCCGACCTTGATGTCGAGCCCCTTGTCCTTCGCCTCCTTCTCGCCGAGTCCAACGTGAGCGATCTCCGGGTCGGTGTAGATACAGTTCGGCGCGGCGTGATAGTCGGGCGTGCGGTCCGCATGACCGACGATGTTCTCAATCGCCAGCACGCCCTCGTATGACGCGACGTGCGCAAGCATGATCCCGCCGATCACGTCTCCGATCGCCCAGACGCCGTCTGCCGTCGTGTGCAGGTGCTCATCGACTACGACGCGGCCCCTCTCGAGCTTGACCCCGGCCTTCTCGGCTTCAAGACCATGCGTGTACGGCACGCGGCCAACCGCCAGCAGGACCTGGTCGGCGTCGACCGAGCCGCCCTCGCCGCCTGTCGAGAATCGCACCTGCAAACCTCCGTTGCGCTTGGCGATCTCCTCCACCTTGGCGTTGGTGTGGACGTCACCGCCCAGCCCAGCCAGGTGCTTGGTGTAGACGGCGACCAGGTCCGAGTCGACCATCGGAAGGACCTGCGGCAGCATCTCGAGCACCGTCACCTTGGTGCCGAGCGCGGCGAACATCGCGGCGAACTCCATGCCGACCACGCCTCCGCCGATGACGGCGAGCCGGCGCGGAATCTCCTTCAGCTCGAGGATCTGGTCGGAATCGATCGTGAGCTCCGCGCCCTTGAGCGGTATGCGCGCCACCGCCGAACCGGTCGCGATCACGATGTCCTTGGCCTGTATGCGCTGGCCTGAGACGTCGACCGCGCCGCGGCCCGCCAGGCTGGCTGTGCCCCGGACCACGGTCACGCCGCCCGCCTTGAGGAGGCCTTCGACGCCCTTGACCAGCTTGTCGACCACCTCTGTCTTCCGGCCCAACGCCGCGGACCAGTCGACGGCGATCTTGTCGGCCACCACGCCGAACGGGGCACCCGCCTTGGCCAGGGTGTAGAGCTCGGCCGACTGCAAGAGCGCCTTGGTCGGGATGCAGCCGCGGACCAGGCAGGTGCCGCCGACGCGGTCGCGTTCGACCACCGCCGTCCTGGCGCCCAGCTGCGCGGCGCGGAGGGCGGCCACGTAGCCGCCGGGTCCGCCACCGATCACAAGAACGTCGAAAGAGTCAGCCATATAGCTCCTGTCTATACCTGCTATCAGTACAAATTATGCCGACGGCGCCTTCCGCGATGCGCCGTTGGGGCTGTAGCGGTTGACGATCGGGAGCCGGCGGTCCCGGCCGAAGGCTCGCGGTGTGATCTTCACGCCCGGCGGGGCCTGCCGCCGCTTGTACTCGCTGCGGTCCACCAGCTGAATCACCCTGGCGACCGTCTCCGGCCTGTGGCCGGCCGCGACCAGCTCCTCGGGGCTGAGGTCCTCCTCCACGTACCCGCGCAGGATTGGATCGAGCTCCTCGTAGGGCGGCAGGCTGTCGGTGTCCTTCTGGTCCGGCCTGAGCTCGGCCGAGGGCGCCTTGGTCAGCACCCGCTCGGGGATCGCCGGGCTGAGCGAGTTGCGGTACCGGCAGAGCTCGTAGACAGTCGTTTTCGTGATGTCCTTGAGCACCGCGTAGCCGCCGGCCATGTCGCCGTAGAGCGTGCCGTACCCGGTCGCGAGCTCCGACTTGTTGCCCGTGCTCAGCACGATGTACCCGAACTTGTTCGACAGCGCGTAAAGGATGGTCGCCCGGATGCGCGGCTGGAGGTTCTCCTCGGCGATGCCTTGCCTGGTGCCCGCGAACGCCGGCGCCAGGACCTCTTCGAACCCTCGGTGCGGCGGCTCGATCGAGTAGTCCTGTAGATGGATGCCGAGCAGCTCGGCCACCATCGCAGCGTCCTCGAGGCTCTCGGCCGAGGTGTGGCGAGACGAAAGCCGGACGCCGACGACGTTCTCAGGCCCAAGCGCGTCGCTTGCGATCGCCGCGGTAAGCGCGGAATCCACGCCGCCGGAAAGACCCACCAGGACTTTCTCGAAACCCTGCTTGCGGATGTAGTCATGGGTCGCCAGCACGACTGCCGCGTAGATCTCCGCCGCACCGTCCAGCGGCTTGGTGAGGTTCGGGGTAACCGGCGATCTCGGCGCGCGAGCGCTGGACCCGCTCAAGGGCACCTCGCTCACGATGAGCTCCAGGCGTTCGGCGCCTTCAGCTTCGTACCGGATCTTCTCGACCGGACGAACCCGGCGCGCAGCCTCGATGTCGACGTCGCACACCAGCAGCTCCTCGACGAAAGACTGCGCGTGCGCCAGCACCTCACCGCGAGGGCCGAACACAACGCTGTTTCCGTCGAAGACGAGCTCGTCCTGGCCGCCGACCAGGTTGACGTAGGCGACGAACGCGCCGTAGGTCGACGCGCGTTCGCTGACCATCGCCTCGCGCTCGGTGCGCTTGCCCGCGTGGTAGGGCGATCCGTTGATGTTGATCAGCAGCTCAGCGCCGTGGTGCGCTTCCCACGCCATGGGCCCGGAGGGATACCAGCAGTCCTCGCACACCGACACCCCGATCCGGACCCCATCGAGCTCGAGGATCGGGCATACATGGCCGGGCTCGAAGTAGCGCTGCTCATCGAACACGCCGTAGTTCGGGAGAAACACCTTGTGATAGACGGCTTTGAGCTCGCCGTCGTGCATGACAGCGGCGGCGTTGAAGGTCGCGCCATCGTCGTCCACGAACCCGACGACGGCGGTGATTCCCCTGGTGGCTTTCGTCACCACGTCGAGTTGCTTCAGGTTGTCGCGCACGAACGAGCGCTTGAGGACCAGGTCTTCCGGTGGGTAGCCGGTGAGGACCAGCTCGGGAAAGCACACGACGTCCGCCCTGTGCTCACGCGCGCGGCCGATCCAGTCGATGACGAGCCGGGCGTTGCCCTCGAGATCGCCCACGATCGGGTTGACCTGCGCGAGCGCGACCCGCAGCGATTGCCCCATGCCATCAATTTTGGACTTCGTCGCCTTCAGATTCATGGACGACAGCAATGAGTGGCGTGTTTTCAACGGGCTGGGAATAAGGTGTTAGGGATGCGATTGGGAGGCTGAAGGGAACGTTTGGCGCCAGACGTGCGGATTACGCCGGTTCCATTGGCGTGGTTGGCGCCAGACGTGCGGAATCGGGCTGGGTGCAGCAGCCGTGGAAAGCGGGGACACTAGGATTGGTACTGCTTGGGCTACTTCGAACGTCTGCGCGCGCTCTCGGCGGATCGCGACACGCTCCTCTGTGTCGGTCTCGACCCGGATCCGGAGCGCATCGAGGGCGGCGCCGCCGGGGCGCTGCGGCACTGCCGGGAGGTGGTCCACCAGACCGAGGAGCACGCCTGCTGCTTCAAGCCCAACAGCGCCTTCTGGGAGCAGTACGGGCCGGACGGCTGGGTGGCATTGGTGGAGCTGCGAGACGCTGCGCCCGATACGCCGTTTCTGTTCGACGCCAAGCGCGGTGACATGGCGAACACGATGAAGGCCTACGCGCAGGCGGTCTTCGTGACGCTCGCCATGGATGCGGCGACCGTCAACCCTTACCTGGGCGCCGACTCCGTCGCAGAGTTCACGCGCTACGCCGACCGCGGCGTGTACGTCGTCTGCCGCTCGTCGAATCCCGGCGCCTCGGACCTGCAACACCTGGTGGCCGGTGGCAAACCGCTCTATCTACAAGTCGCGGAGATGGCCGAGCGCTTGAACACCGCCGGGAATGTCGGCCTGGTGGTCGGTGCGACGGCGCCGGATCAGATCGTGGAGGTCAGGCGCGCGACGGAGCTTCCATTTCTGATTCCCGGAGTCGGGGCGCAGGGCGGTGACGTCGAAGGCTCTGTGCGAGGCGCGTGGAACGGCGACCGGGCCTCGACTCTCGTGTCGTCGAGCCGCAGCGTGATGTACGCGAAGAGCCCGGCCCATGAAGCCGAGGCGCTGAAGAGGCAGATCAACGCTGCCGCGGGGGCTCGTAGGTGAGCGAACGCAAGTACACCGCCCGGCTGGTCCTCACCGGCCACATCATCGACTCGATGATCCTGCCGCAGGTGATGGACATGGTGATGGACCTAGGCGGCAACTTCACGATCGAAGAGCTCAAGGTCGGCCAGCACAAGACAGACCCGTCCGTGTGCCGGATGGAGGTGGTCGCCGGAACGGCCGAAGATCTCGACCGGATCGTGCGCCAGGCTCGCGCGCTCGGTGCCACCGCCGAGTCGGAACAGCCCGTGCGCACAGAACCGGTGCCGAAAGATGGCGTGTTTCCCGAGGGCTTTTACTCCACGAGCAACCTTCCAACCGACATCCTCATCGATAGTCAGTGGTTGCGCGTCGAGAACATCGAGATGGACTGTGCGATCGCGGTGGATCGCAAGGCGGGCCGCGCGTGGTGCATCGTCTTCCAGGGCGCCAAGCCTGGCATGGAGGTCGTGGTCGGCCACCAGGGCGTGCGGGTGACTCCGCAGGAGCGGTCGCGGCAGACGGAGATCTTCAGCTTCATGGGCAGCGAGGTCTCGGCCGAGAAGCCGAAGAAGGTCCTCATCTCGGGCATCGCGGAGGAGATGCGCCAGATCCGCGCCTCGGGCGGCCGGGTGCTCGTGGTCGCCGGGCCGGCCGTGGTCCACACCGGCGCGGGCGTCTACCTCTCGCGCCTCATCGAGCTCGGCTACGTGCAGGTGCTGTTCGCGGGAAACGCGCTGGCGGTGCACGACGTCGAGTCGGCGTTGTTCGGCACCGCGCTCGGCGTGAACATCGAGAGCGGGATGCCCATCGAGCACGGCCACGAGCACCACATGCGCGCGATCAACCGCGTGCGCGCAGCGGGCGGTTTGAAGCAGATGGTGGAGAGCGGCCAGCTGAAATCGGGCGTGATGAAGTCGGCGATCGAGCATGGAGTCGAGATCGTGCTCGCGGGTTCGGTGCGGGACGACGGTCCGCTGCCCGACGTGGTCACGGAGATGGTGGAGGCGCAGCGGCAGATGCGCGCGGCCCTGCCCGGGGTACGCCTCGCGCTCATGCTGTCGACGATGCTGCACTCGATCGCGACGGGCAACATGCTGCCCGCCGGGGTGCGCACCGTTTGCGTCGACATCAACCCGGCGGTGGTGACAAAGCTGGCGGACCG
>Ga0209118_1001169_pt1 | contig 12717 bp, 15 predicted proteins | sample BlaSpr_A8_Ref_M1_FD_187988 | JGI IMG/M metagenome (GOLD analysis project Ga0209118, IMG submission 187988) | Forest soil microbial communities from Thunder Bay, Ontario, Canada - Black Spruce, Ontario site 2_A8_Ref_M1 (SPAdes) (version 2) | ecosystem: Environmental > Terrestrial > Soil > Boreal...
CTGTCGAGACCGGCGTGACAGCAGACGACCGACCCAAGCCCATCGATCACAATCTCGACGACCGGCTCGAAGCTGCTCAAGAAATCGCGGTGGGTGCGGTTGAGCATGCTCGCCGGCCAGGAGTCCGGCCCCTGCCCGGACTTCCGCATGCCGTCGAAAGAGTCCACCATCAGACGGTCTGCATTACCGCGGACGAACCTGGCCGGCCCGCTAAAGGCCGCCAGCGCCTCGATCGTTTCCACTGGCATTGGACCTGCAGCCACGTCGCCGCCGAACACGACCAGGTCCACGCCGGCTTTCTCGACCTCGGCAAGAACGGCTTGCAGCGCCGGAAGATTGCCGTGGAGGTCGCACAGCACTGCGATTCGCATATACGAGGACTTTCGCTTCTGGGGATGGACCAGCGATCAGACCCGGATGACCTGGAGGCCCGGCACGCCGTCGTAATCACTGTCTTGCGCAACCACGGGCAAGTGATGAGCGATGGCAGTCGCCGCGATCCACGAATCGTTGATCGGCATTCGCATACCCTTGTCCCGCAGGGCAAGTCTCAGGGTCGCCCACGCATGGGCCACGCCCGAGTCGATCGGCAACGGGTCAAGCGCCTCGGCCCGCGACACTGTTTCGAGGCGCCTCGCGCGCGCCACACCATCGGTCGCAGTAAGGACTCCAAGGCGCAACTCTCCGATGGAAACCACCGATATCGCTATCTGCTCAGGCGGACTTCCAGCCAGAGCTCGCTTCTGCTCGAGCGCGATAAATAGAGAGGTGTCCGCGATCGCCAGCTCGGCTCTGCCGCGACGCACAGTCACCGCACGGGCACGTCGTCAGTGGTGTCCGGAAGGAGCGCAGCCAGCTCTTTTGCCAGACCGGGATCAGCCTGCCAGTCGTCGGCGCCGGATATGAAGGCCTCCCAGGAAATTGCCCGCGGCCGGCCTGGAAGCGGACCTAACTCGGCGACAGGCCTACCGCTCACGGTTACCCGGAGCTTTTCGCCCGCCTCGACGCGCCGCAAGACGCCGCTCACGTTGTTGCGCAGGTCTCGCGCCGGAATGTCTGCCACGACCGCATTGTAGCAGTTCTGCTACGGGTGCCTGGGGTCGCTCGTCGAGGCGGCCGCAGCCGAAATCAGACGGGTTTGTCATAGCCCGCGACGAGGCGCGCAATCGCGTGCGCGTGCAGGGTGATGCTGCGGGAAAACACGTTGACAGGCAGCGTCACGAGCTCACTCGTGTCGACTGTCACCTCGGTGCCGATGACGGCGTACGAGTCAACGCGTGCACCTTGTTCCTCGTCGATCAGTGTCTGAGCGACGACGTTGGAGAGCGCCGCCGTGTCCAGCTTGAGCGCACCTGTGGACCGCATCGCGTCGGCGTTCAGCTGTTGAGCGCCTGTCTCCGCCGCCTGGGTCGTTGCCGCCTGCAGGCCGGCCTCGCGACTGGCCACGACGGTTGCGTCGACGGCGTATGCAGCGAGGGGCAGCAACACGATCGGAAGAACCAGGGCGAAGAACACGAGCACCTGGCCTGCTCTGGAATCAGCCCTCACGGCCGGTGACTTCGCCACGGCTCGATCGCCACCGTGCAACGAGATTCGAGCTTCAACGTTCTTGAGATCACGAATTCCGCCCACGAGACGTCGACGTTGGCTGACGCCGTCGCCAGCACCGCGTCGGTGCGGCTGAACTTGCCGAACGAGATGGTCAGGTGCGCTGAACGCAGCGGATAGTCCGCCACCATCGACTGGAAGCGGCTGCGCGCTGCGCTGTCTGCGCTTGCGGGATCTGGAGCGCGAGCAGCCGCGGCTGCGGCTTCCGTCGTCGCTGCATCGAGCCCTGCACGAGCGTCGATGACCTGCGCGCTGGCCACAGCGCCAACGGTCAGCAGCATGACGATGGGAGCACAAACCGCAAGCTCGAGCAGCGCCTGGCCTCGACTCACGGTGCAAACGCCTCTTTCTGCATCTCGACGCGCGCATGTAGGGGCAAGCCCTGTCCCAGCCCGACCGGGACCAGGGCGGGCACCGAGCCGCCGACCTCAACCGTCACATCAGGACCCAGGTCCATCGCGCATACCCAGACCGGCGGCGACGCTGCTCCCTGCCCTGGACACCACGCCCGTACCTGCACGCCGACGAGGCTGGGCGAGAGCGCGCGAATCGTCACAAGGGCGGCAATCCGCGGATTCGAACCCGCGACCGACGCAACCCGCGCGCCGGCGAGTGCGGCCGACCTCGCCGCATATGACTCGGCGCTCCAAACCGCAAGCTCAACGCATCCGAGGGCGAGCAGCAGGGCGACCGGCCACGCGAGCGCGAACTCAAGAACGGCCGTACCCCGCTCGGACCGCGTGCAGGTCAACGCAAGCTCCTCTGCAGGACCGAAACCGCCGGGAACATCAGGACTCCAAGGAACGGCAGCAGGACCGCTACCGCCGCTGGAAGCAGCACGTTGTTCAAGGCGCGGCGGCTCTGCGCGATAAGCTCGCGACGCTGCCCCCGGCGCAGGTCTGTGGCCAGGGCGCGCACGCCCTGGCTGGCAGCCGTGCCGTAATCGCGGCTCGCGGCGAGGATGGTGGCGAGGCTGCCCAGCGCGGCGATCTCGCGCTCTTGGGCGTATTCGGTCAAGCGCGCTTCAAAAGATGCCGAACCTGCGACCTGTGAGGCGATGAGCATTCGACGGAGGTCGTTGGCCAATTCGCTTTCGACCTGCACGCAGACCGAACCCAAAGCAGCGAGCGCGCTCCCGCCCCCGCTCAATTCCAGCGTGAACAGCTCCAGTAGAGGAACCAACTCTTCCGAACAGCGACGGCGGCGCTGGTCCACCGCGGAATTCAGCACGGCTGCGAAGGCGGCGCAGCCGGCGATCAACCCGAGAGTCGCAACCGCAGGGGACACCGCGGCCCCGAAGGCGGCGAGGCACAGCGATGCTGCGACCGCCACCACTGCGACCCGCTCTGGCGATTCGCGCCAACCAGCGCGCTCGATGTCGCGAGCCAATCGACGTCGCGCAGCGCCAACATGCAATGCCGCGCCAACTCTGGATCGGTGTCGACCCATCCACTCTCGGATGTCGGGACTGGGCGTCGTGCGCTCGGCCAACAGAACCGATCCGGCGCATAGGGCGCCGGCCGCTATGGCGGCTGCCGGCACCAGAACATCAGGCATCGATGAGCCGCACACGCCGCAGGCCGGGCAGCGCGAGCAACCGGCGCATCCACACGTAACCGGCTGCCATCACGCTGAGCATCGCAAGCAGAAATACCTCGCCTGCCGGCTCGTGGAACGTATCCAGGTAGGGCGAGTGGAGGGAGGAGAGAATGACCAGGAACGCGATTGGCAGCGAAACGATGATGTTCGACGCCGACCGCGCCTGCGCCTGTAGCGCGCGTGCTTCACGCTCGACCTCCTGTGCGGCCGTTACGGACGACTCGAGATCGGAGAACAGCGGCACGAGCTCGCCCCCACCGGGACGCTGGATGAGAACCGCGGCCGCGAGCATGTCGAACAGGGGCTCGCCGATGCGGTTACGCGCATCCTTCCATGCCTGCCGGCGTCCGATTGGCCTTGCCGTGATGAGCCGGAAGTCCGCCCGCAGCGCAACTGGTCCGCGCTCAGCGAGCAGCGCGATCGCCTGGTTCACGCTGGTCGCGCCGGTCTCGAGGAGCTGCCTGAGCATCCGAGTCGCCTCGAGCACCGCATCCTGCCGCATCACCTGCTGAGCCCGTGAGCGAGCCTTCACCACCGCGCGAGCGGCTGAGACTGCGCCCGCCCCTGCGGGAACCGACAGGACGATCAGTCCTGTCATCCATGTCGCGCACGTAGCCGCCGCGAGCGCAGCGCAACCCTCCACGGCGAGCAGGGTCCGCGCGTCGAGCCATCCCCAACCCGTTCCGGCCGCGAGAGCGCCTTCGCGCGCCCACCACCTCGCTGCAGTGGCGGAGATCAATGCGGCAATGCGCGACTGCGGGGGCGGCGCACCCACGGCGAGCACCGCCGCCATGACAGCGAGCCCCGCGATCAACGCTGCAGCGGTTTCAATCATCGAAACCATCCAGGAGACGCGCAGGATCTGAGACCTGTGCAAGCTTGGACCACACCCGTTGTGGCATCGCCGCCGTGGAACCGACGCGGTGCCAGCGGCCATCCGGGCGAAGAGCGACCAGCTCCTGCAGCAGCGGACGGCCGTCGTCGAGACCCGCGACGCAGCCGATCGAAAGAAGCTTTCGTTCCCTCGTCTGATCGAGTGAGCCCCTCGCGATCGCGGCGTGTAGGACGAGATCAACGGTGTGCACCACTTCGGCCAGCACAGCCTCTGCGCGCGGCGCCTGCGGGTTGCGCAGGGCGAGCCGAACGAGGCGGGGCAACGTTTCACGCGGGCTGTCAGCGTGAAGTGTGCAGACCGAGCCCGGGTGCCCTGTGTTCATCGCATCGAGCAGGTCAAGCGCCTCGGCGCCGCGAACCTCGCCGATGATGATCCGGTCGGGAGACATCCTCAGAGCCTCGTGGACAAGCATCTGAATGGTGATCGCCCCCCGTCCTTCAGTATTGGACGGCCGACCTTCCAGAGCGATGCAGTCGGGAAGCTCACGCCAGAGGTGCAGCTCGGCCTGGTCCTCGATGGTGACGACGCGCTCGTCGGATGCGATCAAGCGCGCAAGCACGCGCATGAACGTGGTCTTTCCAGCACCTGCCCCCCCTGAGACGAGGATGTTCAGCCGGGCGGCTACGGCTGCCTCGAGGAACTCGATCAGTGCCCTCGGAAGGAACCCTGACGCCGCGAGTGCGCCGAGATCCGCAAACCGGGCTGGTGGATGCTTGCGGATCGTCACGCTCATCGGACGGGCCGGCGGCGAGAGCGCGGCATGCAAACGGCTGCCCTCTGGAAGAGTCATCGTCACCATTGGACTCGCACGGTCGAGGCGGGCCGTCGGCGTGCCGTCCGTGTACCAATGAACCAGCTCGATCAGCGCGTCTTCATCGTCAAAAGGAGGGGCCACCGACTGGCGGCGCCCTGCCTTGAACACGAAGCAGGCTTCCGTGCCATTGATCCGCACCTCCTCGACTTCGGGATCAGCCAGGTGCTCGGCCAACGGACCGAGGGGTGTCACCGATGCGAAGATTCGCCTCCAGGTTTCCTGGGCCTGCGTGCCGTCTAGTTCGGGCTCCTCTCCAACGAGCCGGCCGACAAGCTCGTAAATCCAAACCTGGTCTTCGACTCGCAGGCGCGTGCGATCTCGCCGGGCCAGCTCCGCCGCAAGCTCAGCTTCCACTCGCGCCCGGAGTCCGTCCTCGATGTTCGGCGGAACCATGTTGCTCACGGTTGGGCTGCCACCGCCATGGCTTGCTCGACGGTTGAAACCCCACCTTCGGCGCCGCCGGCGGCGCCGGCGCCTGCGATTACTGCAGTTAGATGCATCGCGACGGCCGCATACACAAAGGCCGGCGCCTGTCTCGACGACACGACCACAACCAGACCGCCTGAGACTGACGCCTGCACCTCTACGCCGAGCGCGAACGGCGACACGGAGAGGTGGTCGGGAGATCCGTCGACGACCAGAAGGTCGACCCGGGATCCCCCGGGTGCAGGCGGCGCGTCTTTGACTGGCACGAAGACGAGACGGCGGTCGGGCACAGCGTCCACTCGTGTCGCATCGCTGCGTTGTATGAGCTGACCGGCAGCGAGGTCGTGCGTCGCGTGCATACCACCGAGGGCGGCCTGATCACCGCCTTTGAACAGGAATGGTGGAAGACCGGTGGAATCCACCCGTACCAGCACAAGCGAGTCCGGCGCAAGCGCGCTGCCGGCAGGAATGTCACGCGCCGCGGCAAAGACCTCGACGGCGTTTCGCTCGGGGTTGGCGAACACCAGGAGAGCCGCGCTGACGCCAGCGCCTAAACCCAATGCAACCAGTGCCGTCGCCCAACGTCTCATCGCCGCACGACCTTATGACTGGATCTGCGCGGTCACAAGCCAGGTTGTTAAGGTGGCGGCGACTGTAAATGTCCACTTGACAAACTGGCTGCAGCGTTTATGGTGCCTTGCATGGCCGCCGCGACCATCGATGCACCCTCAGAAGGCGCCGCAGAGACGCGTAGGAGGTCGCTGCTCGCCGAATCCGATGTCCTGCTCGATGACGTCGAGACCCTCCGCCTTCGGGATCAGACGGAAGCGCCTACTCGCCTGCGCGAAGCGATCCATGCGCTGCAGCTCCGACTGGGTAGGCGCAACCCACCCGTGCCCCCGGCCACCCTTCACGCAGCTCACGACCTCGTGTTCGCAGTCCAGCAGCGACTGATGGCCGCCAACCCCAACCATCCTCATCCCAACCGGCATGCGGGGAGGCCGAGCGGCCAGCCTGTCATGACTCGGGTCGCAGACAACCGCGTCTGGAAGGTGCTCGCGCTGCCGTCTGCGCCCAACGGCGCCACGGACGCTGCGTGGCTCGAGCTCGTCGACTGCACCGTTGAGCGCGCGCTGGACCGTTGGTGCTATGCACAGCAGCACGCAGCGCGGGCGGCGCGCGAGCACTTCAAGGCGCATGTCGCCGCGGCGGTGGCGGAGGCCGCCTGGGCCAACTACTGGGAATTGTTGGTGGAGGCAGAGCGCATCAATGAGCGGTTGAGCGCCCGGCAACGCGTAAGAAGCCACGCAGCTCTTCGTACCTGACCGGTGCGCCCGAGGCACGGATCCTGGCGGCGAAGAGCTCGAGGAAGCGTCGTAGGCTCGCGTCGTCGAGCCGCGTCGCAGCCTCGATCACGCCCGCCGCGGCCTCGCGATGGCCCGGCTCGAGGACCTGGGCAAGCGTGTCCGCAAAGTCTTCTGGCAGCCCGCCCATCAATTCGAGTGTAAGAGGCGGGGCCTAGAATCCATAGGCCATGCAGCCGGTCGTGATCGGGGACGTGATGTGGGAACCGAGCCCCGAGGTGATCTCGAAGAGCCGGCTCAAGCGATTCATGGACCAGCACGGCATCGAGACCTTCGCCGAGCTCTTGAAGCGTGCGGACGACGACATCGAGTGGTTCTGGGACGCCGCGATCAAGGACATCGACATCGCTTTTTACCGGCATTACGACAAGGTCGTCGACCTGTCCGAAGGCAAGCCGTGGGCGAGATGGTGGATCGGCGGGCGGATGAACATCGTGCAGAGCTGCCTTGACCGCTACCGCAACACCGCGTCTCACGACAAGGAAGCGATCATCTGGGAGGGCGAGCCGGGCGAGGTCCGCAAGCTCACGTATCGCGAGCTGGATCAGCAGGTGTGCAAGCTCGCCGGCGTGCTGCGCCGGCTGGGTATCAAGCCCGGCGATCGCGTGGGCGTCTTCATGCCGATGTGCCCCGAGGTCGCAATCTCGCTGCTCGCGATCGCGAAGATCGGCGCGGTGATCATCCCGCTGTTCTCAGGCTACGGCCCGGAGGCGATCGCGAGCCGCCTGCGCGACGGCGAGGCAAAGCTCGTCATCTGCGCTGACGGGTTCTACCGCCGCGGCCAGGTCGTGCCCATGAAGGAGACCCTGGACAAGGCCCTTGTCTCCTGCCCGACCGTGAACCGCGTCATCATGCATCGCCGCGTCGTACGCGAAGTGCCGTGGACGCATGGACGCGACTACGTGTGGGAGGTGGTGGTCGAAGACGAGTCGGACCGCACCGCGACGCACGACCTCGACCCCGAAGACCCTCTGATGATCATCTACACGTCGGGCACGACTGGAAAGCCCAAGGGCTGCCTGCACGTGCACGGCGGCTTCCCCGTCAAGACCGCGCAAGACATGGCGCACGGTTTCGACGTCGGCGCGGACGACACGATCTTCTGGTACACGGACATCGGCTGGATGATGGGCCCCTGGCTGATCTTCGGGTCGCTCATCCTCGGCGCGACCATGGTCCTCTACGAGGGCACGCCGGACTATCCGGCGGCCGACCGTCTGTGGCGGATGGTCGCGCTCCACGGGGTGACCGTGCTCGGCGTCTCCCCCACCCTGATCCGCAGCCTGATGAGCCATGGTGACGAGGTCCCCGCGCACCACGACCTCACCAGCCTGCGCATCCTGGGCGGCACCGGCGAGCCGTGGAACCCCGAACCGTTCCAGTGGTTTTTCAAGAACATCGGCGGCGGGCGGATCCCCGTCATCAACTACAGCGGCGGCACCGAGATCTCGGGCGGCATCCTCTGCGGCAACGTGATCACTCATCTTCGGCCGACTGCCTTCGCAGGCCCCGTGCCGGGCATCGCGGCGGACGTGCTCGACGCAGAGGGGCGCTCGGTGCGCGGAGAGGTGGGCGAGCTGGCGATCCGCAACCCGTGGCCGGGCATGACGCGGGGATTCTGGGGCGACCGGCAGCGCTACGTCGACACTTACTGGAGCCGCTTCGAAGGTATCTGGGTCCACGGCGACTGGGCTTACGTGGACCCCGAGGACGGCCTGTGGTACGTGCTGGGCCGTTCTGACGACACGATCAAGATCGCGGGCAAGCGGCTGGGGCCTGCCGAGGTGGAGTCAGTTCTGGTGGGTCATCCGTGGGTGTCGGAGGCGGCGGCCATCGGGGTGCCCGACGAGCTGAAGGGCGAGGTGCTCGTCTGTTTCGTCATCCTGCGGCCCAACAGGAAGGGTACGGGCGAGCTGGCGGTCGAGCTGCAGGGCCTCGTGGCAGGGGCGCTGGGCAAGCCGCTGCGGCCCAAGGCGATCCATTTCGTGGCGGACCTGCCGCGGACGAGGAACGCGAAGATTTTGCGCCGGGTCGTGAAGTCGGTCTACACCGGGAAGGATCCGGGCGACCTCTCGTCGCTGGAGAATCCGAGCGCGCTGGCCGTTATCGGTGCCACGCGAGAATGAGCTTGCACCCCCCCATCCGGCGCTACGCGCCACCTTCCCCGGCGAGCGGGGAAGTGACTTACTGATTAGAAGCTCAGGACTTTTTCGGCTTCCATCGTCAGGCGGACCAGGTCTGGCGGTGTTATGAACGATGCGTTTGGTGTGAGCATCTCCGGTAAGACCCCACGGGCCTCAGCACAGCCTTTTCAAACGTAGACGTGGACGTCCAGGTCGAGGCACTTGTCCATCAGCTCGCGCAGCGGAGGCAGCCCCTGCCCGAGCACGTTGGCGATGACGTCCGGTTTGACCAGCTCGGCGGCGTCGCCGGCGAGGGCGATCGCGACCTCGGTGCCGTTTGGCTTCGCGCCGTTGGCCGCGATGTGAAATGCGATGCTCGCCCGCGTCGCATCCTCAGGTCCGGTGGAGGTGACGATCAAAAGTCCTGGCACGGTTTCAAGTATGGAGCCATGACGGCTTGAGACTCACTCGCCTGGATGCCGTGCGGCTGCTGCTGCTCTGGCTCGGTGGCATCGATCTCCGGCTGACCATGCTGGCTGTGCCTCCGCTGATCCCGCTCATCCACCGCGAGCTGCATCTCGACGAAAAGGCGGTTGGGGCTCTCGTCTCGCTTCCGGTCCTTCTGCTCGCCGTGGCCGCCGTGCCCGGAGCGCTGCTCATCGCCAAGCTCGGCGTTCGCGGCGCGCTGGCGGTGGGCCTCGGCTGCGTCGCGATCTTCGGAGGCTTGCGGGGATTCGGCCCCAGCACGCCCGTGCTGTTCACCGCGACCTTTCTCATGGGCGTCGGTGTGGCGGTGAGCCAGCCCGCGTTTCCATCGCTGGTTCGCGAGTGGTTCCCACGCCGGATCGCAGTCGCCACCGCGGTGTACAGCAATGGAATCCTGCTCGGGGAGACGGTCCCGACCGGGCTGACCTCCCCGTTTGGCGTGCTGCCCCTCGCGCACGGCGACTGGCGATGGGCGATCGCGATGTGGTCGGCCGTGGTCATCGTCAGCGGCATCGCCATCGTGCTCGCGGCCCCCGCGCGCGGCCCGCGCCCGGCTGTGCCCACCCGCTGGTGGCCGAACTGGCGGGAGGGCCCGGCCGTGCGGATCGGCCTCGTCATGGGCATGGCGTCGGCGGTCTACTTCGGCAGCAACGCCTACATCCCCGACTTCCTGGACCAGACGGGCCGCCACTCCCTGATCACCCCGACTCTCTTCGTCCTCAACGGCGCCCAGCTCCTCACCGCGCCGGCCGTCGCGCTCAGGGAGCGGCTGCTCACCGGGCGCGTCGGGTTCATCGGGTCGGCCGTGTTGATGGCGATCGGGCAGCTTGGCATCATCTTCACGCCCGGCGCCGGCGTGATCCTGTGGGCTTTCGTTCTCGGCTTCGCCGCCGCCCTCGCATTCATAGTTGTCCTGACTTTGCCGCCGAGGCTCGCTGCCGCGGGTGACGTGCACCGCATGAGCGCGGCGGTCTTCACCGTGCAGTACGCGACCGCGTTCGTGGTGCCGCTGATCGCAGGCTCGTTGTGGGACCTCACGGGAGTGGCCGCGCTGGCGTTCGCGCCCGGAGTGGCGGCGACCGCCGTGATGGCCTGGTTGGCGCTGTCCTTGCGACTAGGCGGGACTCACGGAAAGATTCCGCTCGTGTAGTCGCTCAGGATCTCGTTCGCCGCCCGCGCGCCCTCCTCCGCCCCACCTTCCATGAAACCCTGGAAGCTGGTCGAGCAGTGCTCTCCGGCAAAGTGACACTTGCCGGTCGTGAGGTCCGGCTGGCGCGCTCCTTCGTAGCCGCTGAAGAGCGTGTACTGACCCACCTTCCAGTACGAATAGGAGCCCAAGAGAAACGGATTGTGGAGCGGTACGTCCAGGGTCGCACGGCCGTTCCAATGGGCGCTCAAGCCCGGAAAGACGTCATCGACCTGATCCAGGAAGGTCCTGGCGAACGCGGCCACCACAGCCGGGTCGTCCGCGTCCCCTGTGAACGACGATAGCGGCACGCCTCCCCCCGTGTAGTCGACCATGATCCCCGTCGACCCGGCCTGGGCGCGGGTGACGTCCCACGCGTTCTGGTAGCCCGTGTCCGAGTAGCTCGTCCCGGTGCTGATGCCCCATGGTCCGCGCTGGTCCCAATAGCGACTGTCGAACTGCAGTTGAAGCTTGGCGTTCTTGCCATACCCAAGCTGCTTGATGGCCGTTTGCTTGAGCGGCGTGAAGCCCGCGGCGCGGTACGCGGCATCGCTGGTGAGGATGGTCCGGAGCACCGAGAACGGGATCGCCATGATCACCCTGTCCGCTGTTTGATTGATCGTCCCTTCGGGCGCTTCAAACGTAAGGCGGTAGGTGTTGTCCCGGTTGTGCACGATGCCCGTCAGCCTGGTTTTCAGCTTCACGCTTGACGGCGGCAAGGCGGCCCTGATCGCCTTCGGCAGCCTCTCATTGCCACCGGCGATGTGGAATGTTTCGTCGGAGGCGCCGAAGACCACGAACTGCCTCGTGTTGAAGAGCAGATAAACGAGGTTGAGCGAGCTCTGCTGGGTCGTCACATTGCCGTACTCGATGTTGTAGGCGATGTCCAGGAGCCGGCCCATCTTCGACTTGTGGCCGCCGGGAACCCGACTCTCGATCCATTGGTAAAGGCTCATGTGATCGAGATCGGAACCCGCCTCGGAAAAGCTGTTGTACAGGGTCGGGAACGGTGCCGCGTTGTTGTCCGCGGTGAGCCTGTCGAACACGGGCTCGAAGTCTTTGTTGGCCTGAGCGGCGGTGTAGTACGACCCTCCGAAGAAATAGGTTTCGGTGGAGTTCGGCGGCTCCGCGTCGTGGAGGTTCACCACAGGAAGGTTGAAGCGCTGCGCGAGCGAGAGGATCGTCGTGTGCCCGGCATCGATGAGCTCGCCGCAGTGCTCACTGGTCTGGCCGTTGAGCCAGGACGTCGTGTCGGAATGCATGCGGCCTCCGACGCGGCCCGACGCCTCGTAAACCGTCGAGGCGATCCCTGCGTCCTGCAGCGTGAGCGCCGCATTCAAACCTGCGATGCCTCCACCGATGATCGCGATGCGTCCCTGCCGTGTGCCACCCCTTTTGGGCGCAGCCCATGCCGTCATCGGCCCACTCAAAGCCGCGGCCCCCACCGCCGCGCCGCCCACCTTCAAAAAGTCGCGGCGTGTAAGCCGCATCTGGCGGCGCTCTTCCTGCACTGACTCGACGGTGCGGCCGGACCGCTCAGCCTCGTCGAAGTCCGCGAAAAGCTCCTGGAAGCGGCTCAGCAGTGGGGTGCGCGCCATGGGCGGTTTCTCCTTGTTTGGGTGGGGGACCGGTCAATGCTAGTGGGGTCCGGGCGCGCCTGAACCCTCTAAATCGACGGTCTTTTCGTATAGGAAATCGTTTACGGAAAAGGGCGGCGCGTCAGTCTGGCGCTTCATAGGTCAGCGTGTATTTGCCCTTGCTTCCCATCGGCGCCGCGAACTCCCCTTTGCCGGTGACGTCCTTTAGGGCGCCCCTGCCCGCGCCCGGGATGACCTGCCATTTCGTAACTGCTTCCTTGCCGTCGTACTGGCCCCGAAGCACGAGGGTGATCGAGCCCTTGTGGATGCCGATGTTGCCGGTGATGACCTCGACGCCCGTGTATTCAGCGGTCTTGTCCGGTCGGTAGGCCATCACGTACTCGATGGTGCCGGTGCCTTTGATGTCGCCGGTGTAGCGCTGCTTCACAGACGCCCTCGTGACCTTGGGGCCTGCCTTCGCCCCCGCCGGGTTCTCTTTCCAGTCCTTGATCTCAAAGCCACCCTCAGCGATCTTTTTCAATGTCCGTCTCCTCGTTTGTAACCCAATAAAAAGCTGCACCCCCCCACCCGGCGCTGCGCGCCGACCTCCCCGCATGGCGGGGAGGTGAAAAGCGTAGC
>Ga0209118_1001170_pt1 | contig 12707 bp, 13 predicted proteins | sample BlaSpr_A8_Ref_M1_FD_187988 | JGI IMG/M metagenome (GOLD analysis project Ga0209118, IMG submission 187988) | Forest soil microbial communities from Thunder Bay, Ontario, Canada - Black Spruce, Ontario site 2_A8_Ref_M1 (SPAdes) (version 2) | ecosystem: Environmental > Terrestrial > Soil > Boreal...
GATTCTCGTGGTGCTGGACGATTTCGCGCTCGAGCTCGGACGGTTGCGCGTCCGCTTGGAAGGCGGTCCCGGGGGCCACAACGGCCTCGAATCGATCATCATGCATTTCGGCACCGAAGAGATTCCCCGCTTGCGGATCGGGATCGGTTCGGCGCCGAGCGAAGGTGCCGTCGATCACGTGCTCGGCCGTTTCTTCGAAGAAGAGAAGCCGATCGTGGAAAAAACCATCGCGCGCGCGGCCGAAGCGGTGAAATGCGCGATTGACAAAGGCGTGCTTTCCGCGATGAACCTTTTCAACAAATTTCCAGAATCATGAAGAACCGTTACGAAGCATTGCTCGTCCTCAACACCCAGGGCAGGGATGATACCGTCAAAGATGTCGTCGACCGTCTTGAATCCGAATTTCAAAAAGAAGGCGCGGAGATCGAGCAGGTCCAGAAAATGGACAAGCGCCAGTTCTCCTACGTCGCGGGCGAGCTGGATGCCGGGCATTACGTGAATTTCGTCTTTCACGCGGACCCGCAGCTCATCACCAAACTGCGCGCGAAGTTCAAGCTCGACCCGGAAGTTTACCGGCAGCATTACCAGCGGCTTCGTCCGAAGGTGGAGCGTGCGCCGAAAAAGTTGGCCGAGGCCAAGTAATTTCGCTACAAAAGCGAAATGGCCAGCTTCAATAAAGTCATCCTGCTCGGAAACCTCACGCGCGACCCCGAGGTGCGCTACACCCCCAAAGGCACTGCCGTCGCGGATTTAGGTCTCGCGATCAATCGCACTTACACCGCCGAGAATGGCGAGAAACGCGAGGAGGTCACATTCGTCGACGTGACCTTTTGGGGACGAACCGCGGAAGTTGCCGGCGAATACTTGAAAAAGGGACGACCGGTTTTTGTCGAAGGCCGGCTTCAGTTGGATTCGTGGGACGATAAACAGTCAGGACAAAAACGGAGCAAGCTCAAAGTCATCGGCGAAAATATGCAGATGCTCGGCAGCCGGCCCGGTGGAGGTGGAAGCACTGGAGGCGGGGACGAAGAAGGTTCGAGCGCGCCGCGTTCATCGAGCAAATCCGCACCGCCGCCGAAAGCCGCTCCCGCAGCACCGGACGACGACGAAATTCCTTTTTGACGCGCCCGCGTGCGGCGATGGTAGGGCGAGACTCCGTCGAGCCGCGAGAGTCCAACGGCTTCTAAAACGATGACCCCCACCGAAGCGTGCATCGCGCTCAACATGCTGCCGACGATGGGGCCGGTGCGGTTGCGCAAGCTCCTGGAAGTTTTTGAAACGCCCGATCGCGTTCTCGCTGCGCGCCGCGATGGCTTGCGCGCCGTGGAAGGGATCGGCAACGACGTTGCCGATCAGATCGTCAATTGGGAAACCATTGTCGATCTGCCGGCGGAGCTCGAACGCATTCGCGAGTTCGGCGCGAACGTCATCACCGCTGAATCGCCGCTCTATCCGCGCCAGCTCCGAGAGATTCACGCACCGCCGATCGTACTTTACGTCTGGGGCGAACTGATCGAGCGCGATCAACACGCCATCGCGGTCATCGGCTCGCGGCGCACCACGCATTACGGAATGGAATCTGCGAAGAAACTTTCCTATCAGCTCGCCTACGCGGGTCTCACCGTGATCAGCGGCCTGGCGCGCGGCATCGACACCGCCGCGCATCAAGGTGCGCTCGCGGCCAAGGGACGCACCATCGCGGTCATCGGCTCCGGGTTGTCGAAACTTTATCCGCCGGAGAATGAGGCTCTCGCGGAAAAAATTCGCGGCGGAAACGGCGCGATCGTTTCAGAGTTCTCGATGGAAATCGAACCCGACCGCCAGACGTTTCCGATGCGCAACCGAATCATCAGCGGCTGGAGCCATGGGCTTTTGGTGGTCGAGGCTGGCCTGAACAGCGGCGCGCTGATCACCGTCGCGCAAGCGCTCGAGCAAGGCCGCTCGGTTTACGCGGTGCCCGGGCACATCAATGCGCCCAGCGCGCAGGGATCGAATCGTCTGATCCAGCAAGGCGCCAAGCTCGTGATGGACGCGAGCGATCTGCTCGATGACTTGCAGATCCTGCTGCCGGAAACGAAGCCGTCGCCCGAAGCGGCGGTGCGCGCTCTTCCTCTCCTCACCGACGATGAGCGCCGCGTTTACGATTCGATCGAGGCCACGGAAACGTCGATCGACGACATCGCGACAAAATCTGAATTGCCGAGCGGGACGGTTTCGTCCGCGCTCCTGCGCCTCGAGCTAAAGCGGCTCGTAAAACAATTGCCCGGAAAATATTTCGTCAGGCTGGCGTAGTAGCACAGGCATCTTGCCTGTGGGGCCAGCGGGCGTCTCGCCTGCCGAATCATGAGGCGAACAAAACGGGCGAGACGCCCGTTTGCCCCGCAGGCAAGATGCCTGTGCTACGATGTCGATCCACATGAAGGCCGTTCGTCTCGTCAAACCCGGTGCGCCTCTTGAGGAAGAGGAGATTGAGATCCCGCCTGTCGGCGCGCGCGATGTTTTGATTCGGATCAAAGCCGCCGGCATTTGCCATTCGGATGCGCATTACCGGGCGGGCGTTTCGCCGATCGAGCCGTTGCCTCTCACGCTCGGGCATGAAGTGGCCGGCGTAGTCGAGAAAACGGGAGCGGATGTCCGGGACTTCGCCGCGGGCGACCGCGTCTGCGTGCATTATCTCGCGACCTGCGGCCAGTGTTCTTTTTGCCAGAGTGGCACCGAGCAATTTTGTCCGACCGCCCAGATGATCGGAAAACATCGCGACGGCGGTTTCGCCGAATTTATCGCGGTGCCGGAGCGCAGTGTCTTTCATTTGCCGGACGAAATTCCGTTCGAGCAAGGCGCAATCCTGATGTGTTCGTCGGCCACGTCGCTCCACGCGTTGAACAAAGCCCGGTTTTGCGCCGGCGACATGGTCGCCGTCTTCGGCGTCGGTGGCCTGGGCATTTCCGCGGTGCAACTGGCGAAGCACTTCGGCGCCGCGGAGGTGTTCGCCGTGGACCTCAATCCGCGGAAGCTCGCGCTCGCGGAACGGCTCGGCGCAATTCCGGTGAACGCCGCAACCGGCAATCCCGTCGAGCAGCTTCGCGAGTTGACGCGCGGACGCGGCGTGGATGTTGCGCTCGAACTAATCGGCTTGCCGCTCACGATGCGCCAGGCCGTGCAGTCTCTGGCGGTTCTCGGCCGGGCCGCGCTCGTTGGCCTCACGCAGGAAAGTTTCGAAGTCGCGCCCTACACCGAGATCGTGAACAAGGAAGCGGAGATCATCGGCGTCTCCGATCATCTGGCGAGTGAGATTCCCATGCTCCTCGACTTGGCGCGGACGGGAAAACTTGATCTCTCTCAGGGCATTATCCGCACCGTTCCGCTCGAGGCCTACGCCGTGAATGACGTTCTGGATCGCCTCGAGAAATTCGGCGACGACATGCGAACCGTGATTCTTCTGTAGCCGCCCCGCTGTGTCGCGGCGTCCCCCGCGCGGCGACGCAGCGCCGCGGCTACAACAGCAAATCCGATTTGCGAACTGCCCCGGTCTCTTCTACCCTCCCCGCCTTGGCCCTCGAAACGGCTGGACAAATTCCGGCGGTTTTACAAGGGCCGCGCGTTTGCCCCACTTCGAAAATGTCCAAATCGCTCATCATCGCCGAGAAGCCCAGCGTCGCTGCCGACCTCGCGCGCGCTCTCGGCAAGGTCCCGAAAAAAGGGGACCACTTCGAGAACGACCAATACGTCATCTCGTCCGCGGTCGGTCACGTCGTGGAATTGCTGATGCCGGAAGACATCGACAAGAAAAAATACGGCTTCTGGCGGCTCGAGACGCTGCCGATCATTCCGGAAAAATTCGAGCTCAAGCCGAGCGAAAGTTCCAAAGGGAAATTCGCGCAGCTAAAAAAACTGATCGCGCGCAAGGACATCACCGAAGTCGTCAACGCTTGCGACGCCGGCCGCGAGGGCGAACTGATTTTTACCTACCTCACGCAACTCGCGAAGAACAAGCACCCGGTGAAGCGGCTCTGGCTGCAATCGATGACGCCGCAAGCGATTCGCGATGGTTTCAGCAAACTGCGCGATGGCGCGGAAATGCGGGGGCTCGCCGACGCCGCCCGTTCGCGGAGCGAGAGCGACTGGCTCATCGGCATCAACGGCACGCGTGCGATCACGAAGCGCATGTTCGGTTCGCGCGCCGGCAACGTCGCCTCGGTCGGCCGGGTGCAGACGCCCACGCTTGCGATCGTTTACGCGCGCGAATTGGAGATCCGGAATTTCAAACCGCGCGGCTATTGGCGCGTGACGGCGAAATTCGGCATCGCGAAAGGCGAATACGAAGGCGTTTACCAGCGCCCCGATTTCAAAAAGAACGACGACGAGCACGATCGGATCGATCGCTTGTGGGACGAAGCGGCAGCGAAAGCGGTTGTCGCGGCGTGCCAGGGTCATCCGCTCGCGAGCGTTTCCGAAGAGAGAAAAGCCAGCTCGCAAATCGCACCGCGCCTTTACGATCTGACCACGCTGCAACGCGAGGCCAACGGCCGCTACGGATTCTCGGCCAAACGCACTTTGCAAATCGCGCAGGCCCTTTACGAGCGGCACAAAATGCTGACCTATCCGCGCACCGATTCGCGCGCCCTGCCGGAAGATTATCTCTCGATCGTGAAACAAACGCTGGGCAATCTTTCCGGTTCGCTCCGGATGCACGCGGAGAAAGTGCTCGGGCAAAATTGGGTCCGGCCCAACAAGCGCATCTTCAATAACGCGCAGATCAGCGATCACTTCGCCATCATTCCGACCGCGTCAGAAGCGAAGCACCTGGATGAGGCTGAAACGAAAATTTACGAAATGGTCGCGCGGCGATTCGTCGCCGTCTTTTTTCCGGCGGCGGAATTCGATATCACCACGCGCCTCAGCCAGATCGGTGCGCACAAATTCAAGACCGAAGGCAAAGTGCTCACCGCCGCCGGCTGGCTCGAAGTTTACGGCAAGAGCACGGTCGACGATGACTCAGGCAAAGCGCTGCCGGCGTTGAGCGCGGAAGACAAGAACCAGGCGAAAACGCTCGACGCCACCTTGCATGCAGAGACGACGAAGCCGCCGCCGCGTTACACGGAAGCGACCTTGCTCTCCGCCATGGAAACCGCTGGAAAACTGGTCGAGGACGAGGAATCGGCTGAAGCGATGAAAGAGCGCGGCCTCGGCACGCCGGCCACGCGCGCGGATACGATCGACGGCTTGATCTACCAGAAGTACATGGATCGCCAGCAGCGCGAACTCGTCCCGACGGCGAAAGCCGAGCAGCTCATTCAATTTCTCGAAGCCGTCAAGGCCTCCGACCTGACGAGTCCGGCAATGACCGGCGAATGGGAGCATCAGTTGCGTTTGATGGAGCACGGGAAGTTTCCGCGAGAAAAGTTCATGGCCGAGATCGTCGAGGAGACGAAAGGCATCGTGGAACGCGTGAAAGGTTTTGAGGAAGACGATTCCATCGCGCGCGAGACCGACATCATTTCGCCGACCGACAGCAAGCCGCTGCGCGAAACGTTGCGCGGCTACAAGTCGCAGGACGGCGAGTTCATGCTCTACAAGGTCATCGGCGGCCGCAAAATGGAGGAGAGCGAAATTCGCGAGCTGGTCGAAAAGGGCGTCGTCGGTCCGCTCGACGGTTTCATTTCGAACAAGACTCGCGCCAACTTCGCCGCCGCGCTCAAGCTCGTGAAGGATGAGAAGACGGGGAAATGGAAAGCCGAATATGATTTCGGCGACAAAGTGGACATCGGGTCGGTCGAATCATTCTGGACCGATCCCGCGACCGGGGCGGAATTATGCGAAGTCGGTTCGAGCTACGTGCTGCGCGAGCGCGAGAACGGCGAATGGAAGCAGACGCTTCGGCTCCCGCGCCTCATGTGCAAGAAAGAAGTCACGTGGGAACAGGCGGTCCGGCTCGTCGAGCAAGGCAAGACCGACCTAATCCAGGGATTCATCTCCAAGAAAGGCCGGCCCTTCGATGCTTTTCTCGTGCGCAACGAGGCAAAGATTCGCTGGGAATTTCCGCCGCGCGCCGCGAAAACCGGGAAGGACGGCAAACCGGTCGAGCGCAAGGCGCGCGCGAAAGCCGATCTCTCGAAAGCGAAAGTCATCGGCGAAAGCAAAGCGCACAAGGGCGGCGAACTGGTCGAGATGGAAGACGCCTACTACGTGCGTAAACCCGACCAGGACAACCGCGCCGTCTTCAAGCTCACGAAGAAACTCTGCGAACACGAAATCACTCCCGATGAAGTGAAAGAATTGCTGACACTGGGCAAATCCCCGTTGATCGAGAATTTCGTTTCCAAACGCGGCAACAAATTCGCTGCCCACCTCGTCCTCTCCGCCAAGAAAGACAAAGCCGAGTTCGAGTTCCTGCCGCGATGAGATATGACTGGTAGAAGCTCACGATAGTGGCGCCTTTCGGAGTTCGGGCAGGTTCGAAAGAGTTTGAATGGCCCTACCGACCGCGGATCGGAATACCATCTGATGGACTGTAAAAGCAGAAAGGACGTCTGCACGGTCTGCAATCTCAGCTAACAAGAGGCTGCGTGCCGCCAAGTGGGCGATGCTAGGGGTCGATTGAACGTCAGTACCTGGCCGCATCAGTGACAGACGAGACAATGCCGAAATTGCTCGCGCGGCTTCGATATCATCTCCCTCTACAATAGTGCTCAAGCTCGCGAGCACGCGCGGGCATGTCCACGCTATCTCTCCCAACTGCTCCGCTAGATACTGAATCCCTCGGATTCTTTGCGTTGTCGCGCCTGCTGAGATTTCTTCGAGGCGCGCGGCGAGCGCAGGACGATCGGGCGTTGAGTCATGTTCGAGTAAAAGCTGAATTGCCGCCAGTGCGCGGTCGCGGTCGTCACAGCGGATTCTGGCTTCCAACTGCGCGCGAATTGCCGCTCGGTCTTCCGCGGGTCCGTACCTCAGCATGAGGGCGGCAGCTTCACCCCAAGTCGATGATTCCGGATCTTGGGTGAGCGGCCGCAGCGCGGACACATTCATCTCTATCCCGCGTTTACTCACGATCGCCGCCAAAACTCGAAACGTATCAAGGACGCTTTGTCCCTTCGGGTGTTTAAGCGCGTGCTCGAAGGCCGCAAGGAGACTGACAGAGTTTTTGGATCAATCAGGACTCCGTGACTCTCGAGTATCAAATTATCTTGCAAATTTGGCGTGCCTTCGGCAGCGGCTATTAACCGCCGAATATGATCTGGCACATAGTCCCAACGTGTCTCTGACCTGTTTTGGGTTCGAAGCTTGATGAATACGTTTTCCAACTCGATTTCAACCGGTCGGCGAGCCTCGGCAGTATGGAATCTGACGATGCGATTCGCATCGACCAGATGCTGGCGATAACGTGCGTCTGCCTGTGTCCAGTCGATTACCTTTTTTCGGCGCGTAGTTGATGCGCTTACCAAGATTGTGCTTTTTTTCGCCAGGCCGCGTAGCCGCTCAGCCACTTTGACGATGTCTTGCACGACACGGCGTGCTAATTCGTCTGCGGTTTTGAAAGTTTGACTTAACGCGGGACGGTGTGCGCCGGTCTCGGTTTGTTTAAAGAACCTCCGAACGCCGACCAGTTGGTCAACGTCGACATCCACCGGCAAATCGCGGACACAGCGATAAAGAAGCACTTGAGGGCGGTGGCCGCCGCTAGCCACAAGAGCGTCGTAAGCGCGAACAAACTCCGCCTGGGTGCCGGTGAGTATCTCGTGCGAAAGCGGGTCATGGATACCACTTGGAACGCCGAAGCGCGTCCAGAGCAATCCAACGAAAACATCCCAGCTCGCAACGGGATAATTATCGAAGATAACTTTCTGCGGGTCTCCTGCTCCCGGCGTGGCGTTCTTCCAGGTCAGAAATCGCACCGGGTAGCCCAGCTCATCAAAGTGATCTCGCAGTTTAAGCAGCTCCGCGCGCTCTGCGGCCATGTCGCCAGGACAGCCGATAAAAACATTTAAAGGTCGAGCAGACTTTGCGGGCATGCTGATAACAATACGGTTGGTTTTAGCGATAAAGGAGAAGTAGGTAGCAAGACGGCGAGCTATGGCAAACCCAGAGACAAGCGAGGGCGATTGCCATGCTCACACTAGGCGCGGCGGCAGTTTCTGAATTTGCGCTGGTCGCCGCAGCGTTAGGTGTGTCACGGCCAGATTTTCTTCAGGATCGCCGCCAGGCGGTAGCCGGCGCGGGCGATCTCGGTGCGGACAATCAAGGGAAAGTGACATGTGACGAGTGACGTGTGACGAGAGGGGGATGGGCAGGGATGGTGGATAGAGGATGGAGATCGGAGGTCAGCATGAGGGAACGAGGTCTTCCGTCGAAAACTAGAAGGCAATCGAGAACCTATTCGCTGTGCCATCGTAGACTAGCAGGCAAGATCCGAGCACATCCCGGCCCAAAAGACCGTCAATGGGTTGCGCGGAGAAATCCGTCGCCACAACCGCAATTGTTCCGAAAAAGCGATAGCCATCCTGATGGGCGAACATAATACCGACATCATAGGTCAAACACTGATGCGGCGTTTGACCTGTTGAGGGAGTGGAGATCAAAGTCGTTCCAGTCGGCGTCAAACCGAGTGGAGCGAGGGCTGCGGCATCCACGCATGTCCCGCTCGCCCCGGTGTCGATGAGACATCGCAACACGACCGCTTGGGGAACGGGAGCCTTAGTCTTTTGTAGGGCCGCAATTCGCGGGGCGCTTAGGCCTACTTGCAAAGAAATAACGGCCCCTTCGGGCGTTATCGGGAAGGTGAAGTGCGGCATTCGAGCGAGATATCACGTGAAACGAAGTTCACTGGCTCGACGACCTGAATCTTCTTCACCAAAAAGGGTTCGAGTTTGCACTTCTCGTAACCGACCTTGAGTGCGTCTTCATATGTGCCGTAGATCCCCAGGATTTCAGCACCGTGAATGACAACGAACTTGCCTTCATCGGCGAGGAGTTCGTGTTTGTGCGCTTCGTAGGTTTTCAGCTCGGTCTCGAGTGAGGCGGGCATATTGGGATACTCCCTGTTTTAGGTGGTTGGGTCAATAGCGGAGCAGGAAAGCTGCCGCAGGGGCGGGGCGCGTCACGGCCAGATTTTTTTCAGAATCGCGGCGAGGCGATAGCCGGCGCGGGCGATCTCGGTGCGGACCTGAGCGGCGGCCCATTGATTGTAGCCGGGGAAATCGTTCGTCTGGGCACTCCATTTTTGGCCATTGACGCTGAAGCTGAGTTTGTTGTGCGCGACGGTGGAGATCGGGATCACTTCATTAGCCCATTTGACGGACCAGCCGCTCATGAAAGGGCCGCTCTCCCATCCTTGCGGTGGATTGGCGATAATGATTTGAGCGAACGCGCCCGGCGTTTGCGCGTGGGCGTCGGCCATTGCTTTGCTCACCGTGGGTGTGTCCCAGTAGGTGTGGAGATCGGCTGGCGTGCCTTTAAAGGCGATGGCATTGCCGCCGGTGGCGAATTTTGTGCCGGTGGTGGTATTCGGATTCGCCGGCTGCGCGTTTGGCCCAAAGTAAACGGCGCCGACGTGCAACGGCTGGTGAATATCGCCGACGTAATGCACGAGAAGCCGGAGCGCGGTACTTGGCGGAATGCCGGTGGGGTTGTTGGTCGCGTTGCTGTGGCCTTCGAGAATCGCAATGCAATTCCGGATCATGTGGACGATGTCGGTATTCTTCGCGCCGACGGATAGCGCGCGATAATGCGTTTCCTGAATCGGGATGTCGGTAAAGTGATAATTGAAGTGGTCATGCGCAGAAGGGTGAGGATTCGCATGGATGAACGTCATCATCTCCGGTTCCTGGAGGTGAGGATTATGCTTGGCGTCGTCGGCCCAGATAGACGTGTGCTCGAGGGTTTCATTGCCGATGAGGGCGCGCACATGCGCGACGGTGTTAGGCGAGCCGGCGATGAGCCTGTCGGCAATGGCGCCAACGGTTTGATGCCCCGCGTTGCCGTAGCCGAAGGCCGGGAATGGCAACGCGGCGATGGTGAGGATGACGAAGGCGGCGCGGAGAATCCGCGCGCAGGTATTTTGGTGGGTGTTCATAGGTTTGGAGGTGACGCGCGGGGGTTGAAGTGATCGTTTTACGGGTTCGAGCGGCCGATTGCACGCTCTAAGAATCGTCTGTACAACTTTCGCGGCGAGAGTGGCGCGGTCGAGGGCAGGGATTGCTCTTAATGATTGGCGATACCGGGAAGGAGGCACTCAAAAGTAGAAATTAGAAAGTAGAAATTAGAAAACCGGGAACGGAAGTCAGGGGGGCGGAACAGTGTTTCTCTCGAACAACGGGATGCCGACGCGGTTTCCATTCATTTCTCGTCGCGCTCGAGTCCGGTGAAGGTACGAAGAAACTTTTCGAACTGCGGCACGTAGCGGGAAAGAATCGCTTTGGCAATTTCGGTCGCGGTTTCCGCGTTGTAGGCATGGGTGGTCCGGTTACGACTGTGGATCATCGCCATCCATTCCTCGTCTTCTTCGATCAAGCCTTTGGCAAAGGCTTCCCGCGTCGCATGCTTGGAGCCGTAAAGATTGCTGGCGCCGTGGGATTCCAAAAAATCCTTGAACGTGATCCAGCCCAGTTCGTGCGTGAACTCAAAAGTGTGGATGAGACCTAGCTGTTCCAAGTCCGACAACTTTCGGTCTGTCGCGATGGTCGCGGCCCTCGACAGCTGCCGGAACGCGTTCTGGAAGCTCTGCAGACGTTGTCGCCAACGGACGTCAGGATTCTGCGCCATGGATCAGAGATTACCCGGAAACGGTTCGGATCGCAGCGAATTTTTGAAGATTGAAGAGATGATGTGGAGAAAAGCGGCAAGCGGAGCGCCTGCTCTACAATTTGGAGAGGCTGACGCGCTCTAGAAGGCGATCTCGCATGCGCGAACGGGAAATGCGCGGGAAATCGGTGGACGTGCGGCCTCCTGCGCGCCAACGCGGCTACGGCGGCGAGCGAAGCACGTCCCTCCGCGAAAATGTGAGCCTCCGCGCGCGTTTCGACGAAATCTTTCGACGGTCAGAGACCGCCGCTACAGGAAATGTCGAACGGTCTGTGGCCGACACGATAGCTCACGCGTCGGGCGGAGCTTGATTGAGTGCCGTTTCCATCGACACGAACCGCGCTTTCTGGAAATCGTCCAAGGCGTCGATGAAATCCTGCGGAATCTCATCTCCCTCGAGCTGGCGCATCCGCTGAGCGAGACGCTCGCGCTCCGTCGGCGACAGCGCGCGAATTTCGTCGAGAATCTGTTCTGCGGTTATTTTCGTCTGGGGCTGCAATGACCAATTATCACTTTTCGCTGGACGCAGCAACTCTGCGCCGTCCTGGCAATGGACTACGTGGTGAAGGAAGATGTCGATCGAAAATGCAGCGGGAGCAGAATTAAAATTCGTGGACGCGACGGAGCGCGTCCCGCCACGGAAGAGAAGCGAGAGATGCTTCGACTCGGCTCAGCATGACAGGAGAAGAAAGCGTTGACGCCACAACTTATGGTGTGTTACTTACTCGGCCGACACTATGCGTTGTCCCAAGTGCGGGTTTCGTGACGACAAGGTCATCGACTCGCGCCAGTCTCGAGACAGTTCCAGCATCCGCCGCCGCCGCGTTTGTCTCCAATGCGCGTACCGGTTCACCACTTATGAGCAAATTGAGCGCTCCGATTTGCGCGTGATCAAGCGCGATCGCACCCATGAACCGTTCGATCGCCGGAAACTCGTGAACAGCCTGGCGAAAGCGTGCGAGAAACGCTCCATCAGCCTCGTGACGCTCGAGACGGCGGTGGATGAGATCGTGCACGAACTGGAAACGAGCGGGCGGGAGGTTTCGTCGGCCACGATCGGGACGAAGGTGCTGGAGAAATTGCGCGAGATCGACGAGGTGGCGTATCTGCGCTATGCGTCGGTCCATCGCCGGTTCGAGGACGCCGATCAATTTGTCGATGCGATCCAGGCGCTGGGTCGCCGGATCAAACCGAACAGTCTCCAACCTGAATTGTTCGCGCCGGACACGGCGACACCTGCAGCGCATCCGGCCACGGCGGGAACGCGCGAGGCCGAAGCAAATAGTCATGGTCGCGTTTAAGGAAGAATTTCCCTACCTGCGGTGCGACTCGGGACAGCTCTTCGAGTTCGACCAGGCCTGGCTGCACGCGGCGATCACGCGCGCGGCGAGCGAGGCGGGTTACCCGAAATGGTGGCTGACGGATCACGTCACGGAGAGCATCGCGTTTTATTTGCGGCTGCGGAATGACGAGTCGGTGGTGCCGTTCGATCAGCTTTCACAAACGGTCCGCTACGTTTTGAAAGTGATCGGCTACAAGGAAATCGTGCCGTTCTTTGTGCCGGCGCCGCCCCCGGTGTCGTTTTCTCTCCTGGAGATCGCGCAGGAAGCGGGCGCGGGATACGAGCTGGCGTTTTTCGATGGCCTGGAAAAAAAGATCGGCGCGCTAGTGAACGCGCGGGCCGACAGTCTGCATCTGTGCGATTTGCAAGCGTGCGTGAAGCATCTCCGCGGCGCGAAAACCTGGACGCGGACTTGCGATACGTTGCGCGAGGAAGTGGTTTGTTTCGTGCGCGAGAAGCTGGCGTCGAATCCGGAGCTGGAACATCTGCGCTGTTTCGTGCGCTGAGGCGAATCGAGCACGTGACCCTTTTCGAAAAAATTGTCCGGCGCGAAATTCCGGCCGACATC
>Ga0209118_1001171_pt1 | contig 12706 bp, 12 predicted proteins | sample BlaSpr_A8_Ref_M1_FD_187988 | JGI IMG/M metagenome (GOLD analysis project Ga0209118, IMG submission 187988) | Forest soil microbial communities from Thunder Bay, Ontario, Canada - Black Spruce, Ontario site 2_A8_Ref_M1 (SPAdes) (version 2) | ecosystem: Environmental > Terrestrial > Soil > Boreal...
TCGAAGAGTACTTGACCCGAAATGGAGTGGTGATTCGAAAATTCTTCCTGCACGTTTCGAAGGAAGAGCAGAAGAAGCGCTTCCTCGAGCGTTTGGAGGATCCTAAAAAGAACTGGAAGTTCTCCATGGCCGACGTCACCGAACGAGGATTCTGGAAAGATTACCAGGAAGCCTACGAGCAGTTGATTCAGAATACGGCCACGAAGCAAGCTCCGTGGTTCGTGGTTCCCGCGGACAACAAGTGGTTTACGCGGCTGATCGTGGCTTCCGCAATTATCCAGGCGCTCGATGAGCTCCATCTTTCCTTCCCTGAGGTGGACAAAGCCAAAAAGAAAGAGCTGCAAGCCGTGCGCGATTCCCTGCTCGCCCAGACAGACTAGAACTTGATCGCCGGCGGATGCCGTTAGACGAATGTTTGGAGCGGGCTATCCGCCCTCTCCCGAGGTCAGGCGCCCGCTCCACCACAGAACGAAAGAACTGCCGCAAAAGGGCTGCCACTTCCTTTCCCTCTGTGCAAGAACTCAACCCTTTGCAGCAAAACGAATTACAAATCCCAGCCACGCCCTCGCGAAACAATCCCTATCAACTATCGAATCCTATGGAGTCTTCATATGGAAATCCAGCGGGAGCGAGGCGAGGCTCACCTTACGCTTCAAAATCAACTTCGATCGGATCGATCAGCGGCATCAGCCAATGGAGCAACTTCTGATGAACGGGATGCGCCCCATAAGCATCCAACGCAGCTCGGTCGGCGAACTTCATCACCCCGCCAAGCTCATATCCGCACGAACGGGGTGACACGTTGGTGCCAACCCAGGTCTCCAGCAGGCCGGGAATCTGCCCCTTTAGTCCACGAATTTCCGCCAGCGCGCGAAGTTTCTGATCCTCGGCGACGCCCGTCATCCAGCGAAAAGCAAATGTATGGACAATCATGCCGGCATTATATCCAACCTCTATGAAATTCACCGCCTCAGCAGCCCTGCGATCGATTTTGTAGACCTTTCGCGAACCACGTGCGCGCATTTCGCGAGGGCACCCTACTTCCGAGGGTCTCAACAGCGATACCAATGCTTAGTTTTCGTTGAATTGATTGCGCTTCTTGTAGGCCATCCAGGCGATGCCCAGGCAGATCAGCATGGGGGGAGCCACCAGAATCAGGATTCCACTCTTGAGGGCCGCAATCAGGCGGGAACCAGCGCCCGCCGCCTGCGTATAGCACAGCGAGCAATTCTGCGCGTAAGTAAGCATCGGAACGGCCAGCGCGGCAATCATAGCGGTCATGCGGGCGGCAATCCGTGCAGCTTGGTTCATCATTCGGCTCATTCCCTGTCCGAGTATCCTTCCCGCGCCGTGCGCGGTCAATACTTTAAGCAAAAGTGGGGGAAGCGGCGCCTCCCTCAGCCCGCTTCCCCTCGGCGCCTGCTCAGTGCGCGAACGGCCGCATGTGCAGCAGGCGGATGCTATCCGTCCAGATCATATTCATCATCAGCAGGACGAAGATCGTGGCCGGAATCAGCGAAAGAAACAAACTGCGCTTCTCCTGCGCCAGGTGCATGAAATACATTAAGCCCAGGGCCGCGCTACAGATCGCCAGGAAAAGGAGAATGCGCACCAGCCCGGCGGTGGAGAAATTCTGATACGCAAGAAAAATTTCGATCCCCGCAATCACCAGCAGAACAAAATACACCGGCAGATATTTTGCGATCACGTTTCCGGAATTTGCCGAAGCAGCCATCATTCGCCTCCTTTGCGGTTCCCCCCGTTGTCAACGCGCGATATTCGTCAGGTAAACCAGCGGCACGACGAACATCCAGACTAGGTCAACGAAATGCCAGTACAGCCCCGTCGTCTCCACATGTCCCGGCGTCAAGCTCCCGCTGAAATATTTGCGCGCCACCACCCCCAGTGCCACTACGCCGCTGATCACGTGCAGCAAGTGTAATCCCGTAATGCTGAAAAACGCCTGGCCGAAAAGTCCGGAGCTCAGCTTGATTCCTTCGTCAAAAAGTCCGAACCACTCTCGGATATGCAGCCCCGCGAAAATGAGCCCCAGCACCATCGTAGACGCGAGAAAACGGAGAGCTTTGGGTTTGTCTCCGGCCTTGGAAGCGTCCACCGCTCCCAGCATCGTCAAGCTGCTGGTGATAAGCACGAAAGTCATGATGGCCACGTTGATGATGCTCCCGGACTTGAAGGGAGTCTGCCAATCCGGAGTCGCGACGCGAAGATACCCGTATGCAAACAGCATGGCCCCGAACGTGACTGCGTCGGAAATAATAAACAGCCACATTGTCAGCTTGCGTGACGGTATGGAATATGGCGATTCTTCCATCAAGGCACCGCCGTGTCCATGCACGGCCATTTCAGACTCGCTCACAGTTCCTCCCCCTCGCAGACACTTACAACTTTGTGCTTAAAACAATGAGCAGATAGAGCCACAAAACTCCCATGAAATGCCAGTACGTCGCGGTCGCTTCGAATGAGCTCTTTCGGAACGCGGCGCCTCTGGCGGCGATTCGTCCCATCACCAAAGCAAGCGCGACGATTCCCGCGAGCACATGCAATCCGTGCATTGCGGTAAGCACGTAGTAGAACGAACTATTGGGATTCGTAGCGAGGTACAGACCCTGCGCGGCGAGCTGCCGCCAGGCTTCGTATTGGCCGCCGACGAAAACGAATCCGAGCGCAAGGGTGGCCATGAGCCAACCCAAAGCCATTCGAACGGCGCGGGGCTCAATGGACGGTGCGGCGGCGAGCGAGCGCCGCGCCATTTGCAGAGTGGCACTGCTCAAGAGAAGCGCCAAGGTATTTGCGTAAAGTATCAGCGGCAGAGCAATGTGCGTCCAATCCGCTCCAGATCCCTGGCGCACAAAGAGTGCGCTGGTGAAAGCTGCAAACGACATGGTGATCGCGAAAATGCCGACCCAGATGCCGCTTTGCGAAGCCGCTCCAGATCCGGAGAGAACCTTAGCAACTCTAGCCGCAGAAGGCGGTGGGCCTCCCAAGGCGGAGGGCGGGGTGCGCATTGGCTGATAAATTGTCGATGACATTTTTTCCTGTTCTTTTTCTTAGCGGACTGGGAGCGGAAACGCTTTTGTCTCCACTCCGAACCCGTTCCGTCCGTTCAGCCGGCGGAAGGCTCCGGCGAATCCTGCATGATGTAATCGCCTTTCGAACCCTTCACAGCATATTGATAGGGGTCGTGATAGATGACGGGATGCTTGCCGCCAAAATTATTCCATGGTGGCGGCGAAGGAATACTCCACTCGAGCGTGGTTCCGTTCCACGGGTTGTCCGGAGCAGGTGCGCCTTTATAACGGCTGTAGATCAGGTTCAAGATGAAGATAAGCTGCGCCGCGCCAGTGCAGAGAGCGGCGATAGTGATGAACTTGTGAAGCGGCATCAGCGGCCCCATGAAATCATTCACGAAAGCCGAATAGCGGCGGACGTTGCCCACCAAGCCGAGGTAATGGAACGGCATGAAAATGCAGTACGTGCCGATGAAGGTGAGCCAGAAATGAAGCTGGCCGAGAGTTTCATTCATCATGCGGCCGGTCATTTTGCCGAACCAGAAGTAGGTACCGGCAAAAACACCGAAAATGGAGGCCACACCCATCACCATGTGGAAATGGCCGACAACGAAATAGGTAGCATGCAAGACGATGTCGATGGAAGGCTGCGCCAGGAAAAATCCGCTGACGCCACCGCTCACAAACATGGAAATAAAGCCGAGCGCAAAGAGCGACGCGGCGTTGATCTTGATGTTCGCGCCATATAGGCTGCCCACCCAAATCAAAGTCATGATTGTCGCCGGAATCGTAATCGTGAGAGTGGGGAACGAGAACATCAGGGAAGAAAATGGGTTCATGCCGCTGACGAACATGTGGTGACCCCAAACCATGTAGCTCAGGAAACCGATGGACATCATCGAGTAGATGATGACGCGAGCGCTCAACAGCGGTTTGCGCATGCTGTTGATCAGGATGTGCGAAACGATGCCCATCGAGGGCAAAATCGCAATGTAAACCTCCGGATGGCCGAAGAACCAGAACAAGTGTTGCCAGAGAAGCGGGGACCCTCCCGAGTGCGGCTGCAAGCGATCACTGACCACCAGGCCCGAAGGAATGAAAAAGCTGGTTCCGGCGGTGCGATCCAGAATCAAGAGTATGCAGGCAGGAAGGAGCACGGCAAACGCCAGCAAAGCGATGCAGGAAGTGATGAACCACGCCCAAGTGCAAATCGGCATGCGCATCAAAGTCATACCCTTGGCGCGCAGATCGAGGGTTGTGGCGATAAAGTTGAGCGCTCCCAGCAGGGACCCAATACAGAAAATGGCGATCGAAATTCCCCAAAGATTCATCCCCCAGCCCATGCCGGGTCCGGCATCCTTACCGACCGCGCTCAAGGGAGCATACGAGGTCCAGCCCGAGATCGGCGGTCCGTCGGGAATGACGAACGCAAGAATCAGCACGAGGAACGCGACGAGCGTCGTCCAGAACGACATCATATTGAAACGGGGAAAGGCCATATCTTCCGCGCCGATCTGAATCGGGAGAAAGTAATTGCCGAACGCGGCGAAGGGAGCGTTGGTGAGCACGAAGAACACCATCAGCGTGCCGTGCATCGTGAGCAGCGAAAGGTAGTATTCCGGTGTGATGATGCCACCCGGAGCGCCGGCTTTCGAAAGCAGCTCCAAGCCGGGAATTCGCGTCGTTGGCCAGACGAGATGGAAGCGCATCAGCCAGGAAAGGACCATGCCCATGCAAACGGCCAGGAGCCCCAGGGCGTAGTATTGCTTCCCGATCACCTTGTGATCGAGGCTGAAGACGTACTTGCGGAGGAATCCCTCCGGCGGTGCATGAACGTATGCCTGTTGAGCTGACGTTTCTTCCATCTGTTCTCCTCGCACGGGGAAGGCCGCGTACCGGCTGCGATGGATCACACGCCGGTCTGCGGGCCGGGACTACGAGTTCACAGCTCGGACGCCTTCTGTTTCATCCATTTTTCGAAATCGTCCTGGGCCATCACGCTCAGATAGGCCTTCATGTTGTAGTGGCCCAGTCCACAAAGCTGGGTGCATACAATTTCATACTTTCCGATTTTGGTTGCCGTGAAATGCACCGAGAGATCAAGCCCTGGCACAAAATCCTGCTGAATGCGGAGTTCCCGCACGTAAAAGGAATGACCCACATCCTTGGCGTGCATCAGAAGGTGGACTTCGCGATTTACGGGTATGGCCAGTTCGCCGGAGACGATGTCGTCGCGTGACTCGATGTCATTGGCCGGATCGAGACCGAAAAAGTTCTGATTCCCTTCGTCGATCTTGTCGGGATGGATGACTCCGAATTTCCCGTCGACACCGGCATAGCGGAAATAAAATGCGAATTGGCCGGCCTGCGCCTGGATCTGCAGGGCATCCGGCCTGGGCGGCGTGAAGTAGACATTGGCCCAGGCTTTCTGTCCCAATACTCCAAGCGCAAAAACTTCCGCACCGACGATGATGAAGGCTACTGTGACCATCAGTTTGGCACCACCGGGAAGGTGTGTCAGCTTCGACCCTTCCTTGCGATGGGCAAACTTGAAGACAAAAAAGGCCAGGACCAGCTGGGCGCCGAGGAAAGAGAATCCCGCCTCCTTCATCGTGTCCGACAACTGGTCATCGATGGCATGCCCATGGGTGGAGATGTCTTCCGGCATGACATACATGTGCGTCGCGATCGGATAGGCAGATGCTAACGCGATGATCACCAGAACTATTCCAAACAACTTACCCATGGCACCTCGCTTTTACTCTCGGTTGGATCGACTTCCTTACTTCGATTCGCAAGCAAGCTTCGCTTCGGCGCGACTTCCGCCTGCCGCGGAGAAAAAGCTCAGTAGGGCTTTGCTTTGAAGACGAAGTTTACGCTCTTCGTTTCGCTGCCAGCGATGGTGACGTCCTGGGTCTGCTCACCGTATGACTCGTGGAAGGCCGTGACGGTGTACTTGCCCGGGGGCAAATTAGGGATCTTGAAGCCGCCGTCGTCCGCAGAAATCGCGTAGTGGGAGTTCTTCAGTACCGCAAATGTGCCGTGCATCCAAGGATGGACGTTGCATTTCACCGGAATAAATTCCATCTTGTCGTACTTATCGGAGATGGGCGGAGTGCCTGGCGGTTGGGACTTGTTCCACTCCCGGTTGATCTTGGCGAGCGGGTGGATGTTATGCGAGGTCTGATCTTCGTTCAAGACTTTGAGTTCCTGGTTCACCTGGAACGCCAGGACATGCGGCAAATAGCGGCAGCCTTTTTGCGTGAATATGGCGGCTTGTGACGGCGCGGCCTCGTCCGGGGCTCCCGCCGAAATATACACCACCACATTTTCCAGCGCGTTATTGGGACCGGTTACCACGGTTTCCGTCGTCGGCGGCGTGGCATACTGTTTCGCGCAACTCGGCTCTTTAGACATATCGATCGGCTTCTGCTTGGCTGGAGTCCCCTCGTAGGTGATCTTGCCGCTCACAGTGCCGCCGCCTGGTACAGCATACGTCATCGTTGCCGCGGCAAGAATGGCCACTCCTGCCAAGAAGATATTCTTTGTTCGCATTCCCTTACTCCTCCTGAATGTCGTTGTTGCCAAAACTATTGCTTGATGCCGGAACCAGTGGGGGTCCCGACGATTTTCTGTGCGTTGACGATTTCAGCCCCCTCTTTGGAGCTCATCCAAAGAGTAAGCTCCGGACTCTTGTGCGCCACCTGCAGCGTACGCAGATAATGCACCAGGTCCCAAGCGTCTTCCGGTTTGATGACGTCGGCAAACGAAGGCATCGGCGTGCCATCGAGGCCAGTCATGAAAATCTTGTAGAGGTCGTGGTTGGTGGCGCCACACTTGAAGCGGGAGCCGGCCGCGAAATTGTAGGGCCGAATCGGTTGATCGTTGCTGTCAGTAAGCGTGGAGGCAGAAGGACCATCGCCGCGGCCTTCGGGGCCGTGGCACTTCCAGCATTCCAGCTTGGTGAAAAGTTCTTTTCCGTGCTTGATGCTATCCAAGGTGAGTGCGGGCTCGGCGGGAACATTGATCGGATCGCCGGGCTTGTCCGTTTTCCAGCGCGGGGAGAAGGTTTTGATGAATGCAACCAGGTCCGCCCGCTGCTGGTTGGTGAGGGAAATCCATGCCGGCATGTTTGAATTATTGAAACCGCGCCCCACGGAGCTATAGAGATCTTCATCCGTGGGCAGAGTGCCTGTGGCCGTAGATCGGCATTTGAACGTTCCGGCCACGAAATTTCGCGGCAAAATGTTCAAGTATGGGGCGTTCTCCCCGTTACCGTCGCCGCGGAAACCGTGACAGCCCCAACAGAAGCGATAATACAGCTGCTTCCCGGAGCCCGCGTGTCCCGTGACTTTGCCAACGTGAATTTCGCCTTGCTGAGCTTTCGCAAGTGACGGCAGAGCAACCAGCGCTGCCGCAAGAAACATCCACTGCATTGATTTATTTGCGCGCATCGTTGTCCACCATCCTCAGAAGATAAAGTCAAATCCGATGAAGAGGCTGCCGCTTGAAAGATCTAATCCGTTGACGGGCGAGACGCCTCGTTGCCTTACCCAGGAATACTCGTTGTGAAACGCAAATCCGGCTCTGCTGGAAATGAATGGATAGTAGCGATAGCCGACCGTGAAGGCGTCGATGTCACCGAAGTTTGAAGAGGGCACGCTGGTGCCTGGGATGAAAGGATTTGTAGCATCCACGGGAAGAGCCTGCCGCGACATGCGAATCAGCTCATAACGATTGATGAGGATGAATTGGGGATTGACGGTGTAGTGCGTCTCGATCATTCCGCCGTTCCAGATCGGGCTTTGCGCTCCCGTGGGCAGGGGGTTGTAAGAAGGAATCCCAGTCCCCAGGAAAGCATTGTCGCTTGCATGGGTGTACATGGTCATGAAGTCGAGTTTTTTCAGGTACCACAAGCCGTAAAAACCGGCACGGTAGAAAGACTTCTGTCCAAAGCCGTCCACGCCGAGGGAGCCGCCCGCAAGGTATGTGGGAGCACGACCAATATAGGCGAAAGCTCCGACCCTCTGAAGGCCCAGGCTTCCTGCTTCAAAGGCCTGGCTGAATGTCAGGTAGGTATCGTAGCCGTGCCCGTTCGGGAGCCCCACGTTTCCGTCATTGCTGCTGAGCAAGGCGGCGGAATATCGCGTGTAGTCGTTCTTGGAGTGACCCGAAATCTCGGCGCCAATCTGGTTATCGCCGATACCAAAGGAAAACATATTCGTATCTTCGGTTGCCGGCTGGAAATGATAGATCTGGTAGATTCCGCCGTTATTCGACAAGGCAAGAACGCGTTTCTCGGAAATGATGTTGTCCAACTCGAATTTGCCCGCCTTGATGTTCAGCCAGCTTGAACCGAGAAGATTGCTGAAGCGGACGTTGGCCGATTCGAAATGGAAAGCTCCGGTATTATCCGACGAAGGCACAAGCAGAAAGCTGATGTTCTTAGCAAGGGTCCCGGCGGTGAGAATATCCATGCCAGAAAGATCGAATCCGTGGGTTGTCAACTGTCCTTCGGTAGTATTCCCGGTCGCCGGATTGGTAATGTCGGCGCGGTTAAAACTCTCGCGGTGCCAGTTGGGGGTGATTCGTAGTGCAATCGGCCAGTAGGCCGGTTGTTGGAAGACAGGGGCGTCCCGATCGTTCCCCATCTGGTAACCGTTGTCCTTGAATGTCTGGCCAAAGTTGTTCAGCTTGGGCCAAGCTTCGTGACAGGCCGAACACGGCATGCCGTACTTCCGCGCGAAAGCAGGAATGGCATACACCTTGCCTGCCGCGAGGGGAAGTGCGGAAGCGGAACGGCTGTCAACCAATAGGAATGCAAGAATCAGGAAACCACATACAAGCAAGGATGCGAACCACGACATTTTCCTCTTTATCGACGATGAACCCCAATGGAACATACCGCCTCCTCTGCAGGACGTTTACTGCTTCTTGTAGTCGGGCAGATGCCACTTCGAACGGCTTGGAAGGGATAGGGAGCAGATACACCCAAACAGGCGTGTGCCTTTGGCGCTCCGATGGCGTTCAGCAATCGAAAAGAATTTTTAAACAATACGCCCATAGAGAACCGGTCCCTTTTCTCCGTCAAGAAAAGAGTGCCAAATCCTCGAGTCCCTGAACCGGGGCGGATGCTACTCCGGTAAAAAAACGAATGCAAGGGTTTTCTTATTCTTATGCAAAGAATTTTTAGAATCTATAGTTCTGGTACCAAGTCCTTGGAAACAATCGGCGCTTTCTAGCCGTCTTAACACCGCGAATCAAATCCAGAACCTCTTGGGGTGGCGGTCAACGACGGATTTGTCAAAATTCTTGCTTCGGAATTGCCGCGGCCGAAATGCGAAAAGTGTGTGCGACGTTGGATCTAATAGTCATGTGCAGATAGGATTGGGAAACAGTGCTACTCTCACGAAGCGGGGCGGAAACGAAGCTCGCTCCGCCGCCAAGTCAAAGAAGAATCCTGGGAGAGGATTCTGGGGGAGCGGGTTTGAAACAGCCTGGGATTAAGTTGAAGAGCGGGAACTTCAACGAAGGACATCGCCGGATTTTCCTTTGTTATTTTCTTTTCGCATGTCTGGCAGTAATGCCGTTCAGCGCGCAACGCGCACCCCACGATCAAACTCCAAGTCCTGGTTTCTCGGCTGAACTCTCAGGCTCATCCACGGATGTTATCCAAGCGCTGAATGAAGTCCTGGAAGACCAGATCATTCACGGAACTCATGTCTTCGACAAGGAGCCGACACTGACTGGGGCCTCGGCGGTGGCCTCGACTCCTTTGTTCGAGCCGTGGACCGGGCCAGGCCAGGTTTTCTATAAGATTCGCAAAGAGGTGGTTGCGCCCCGCCATTTCCGCGAGAGCGAAGATATGGGAACGATCGCTGTCCGCTATGTCGTGACCAGCGCGGGTCAGGATCGCGCTCGAATTCGCATCGATACGATTTTTGTCGAGTCCGCCCATCGCAGACTGCACGCGTCGGACGGCACGGTGGAATCCAGTGAATTCAAAGTAATTCAAGAACATCTTCAGGCCATTCAATTTGCAGCGCAGGAGGCTGCCGACGCGAAGCGCAGGCGCGATAGCGCAGAACTGGTGCGGCAAACGGTGATCCGCCAGCGGGAGGACGAAACCACGCGTCTGGCTGCGGCGCAATCTTCCGTCCAAGATCTGGAACAACGCATACATACAATGCGCCAGGAAGTGGAGCGCAGAGTGAAGGCGCCGGGCGGGAACCTCAAGTCCGCGCCATTTCGCGCGGCGGCGAACGTGAAGACGCTCGCGGCATATACGGAAGTAGTCGTCGTGATCGTCACCCCGCGCTGGTACGGCGTGGAAACACCGGACGGCCAGCGTGGATGGATGCCCGTAGACCAATTGGAAATTCTTCCGTGAAAATATTCGGGCAGAAATTCCTCACTGCGATCATTCAGACGGGAAGGCTTGGTGGAGTCCTCAGTATCCTGTTGACGGCGCCGGTTTTTCCGCAAACTGTGCCTTACGCCCGCTCGTTTGCGAAGTCCGCGGAAAATGTTGAGGGCGCGCTGAAGGACCTGCAGGCGTATTCCGGCCAAAAGCTTCCGATTGTGGACGGCTTTGTGGCTACCGGAGACAAGCCGTTGAATCAATATGAGCGCGCCTTTTATCAATTCTCGATTGACTTGCTGCCGGGAACTGCGGGCGGCACAATCGTGCGCGTCACCGCCAAAATTACGGCGTGGTACGCGGACAAAGATCCCGCGAAATCCGGTTATCAGGTGCTGCCGTCCAACGGGCGTCTGGAGCTGGATCTCTTGGACCGGTTGGAAGAAAAATTTGGCGGCAAACCGGCGTCGTCCCTAGCGCGCGCGCTTTCGAATTCAACGATCTCGGCGCCGAAGCCAAAGCTCGATCTTAGTGGCGTTCCCGGTGTGCAAATTCCTATGGCAGCAGATCCTGCGGCAAGAACTGGAAGCACGGTCGATGAATTGGGCTCACTGCGTTCCAATCGTGAAGCCCAGGAAAAACGCATGAGGGAATTGAACGGGGAACTTCAGAGTTTGCAGGAAATCCAGAAAAACCAGGCGCATCCGCTGAATCTTGTTGTCGTGAAAAAATCGGGCACGCCGGTGCTGGCGAAGCCAGCGGACGGAGCGCGACTGCTGTTTGACGGTGCCGCCGAGGATGAGTTCGAATTCATCGACGGGGATGGCGAGTGGATTCACGTCCAGATTTCCGGCCCTTCGCGCGGGTATATCCGCCGAAACAATCTCGAGTTGTCAGAATACATCTCCGCGCGGCTCGGTGCGCCGGCCGCGGTCCCGGTAGAAAAACCAGCGCCGTTCCGGATCGTCCGTGAAGAAAATAGTCCTTTTCCCGGAGATTGGGAGCCCCTGAAGGGAAAGGCTGTGAAAATCTTTACGGCGCAGCCTGTTTCGCAGGATCCCAGGGAAATAGACGGGAGCGCAAGGCTCGCTTTCGCCAGGTCTATCTTTCAGAAGAATGTTCTGGATGACGCCGCATCTACTGCGGCATTTGAGGGCGTAGTTGTAATCTTCGATACGGCGGACGGCGGCATCGTGGGAGCTACGCTCGCAACCTTGAAGCAGCTCGCCGCGGGCACACTTTCTCCTGAAAATTTCTGGAAGCAGTGTTACCGCGATCCGCCCGAGGCATTCCTGGAATCCCGCAAACCTTAGTTCGCGAATCCTGGCCGTTCAGCGGAGGGATTCGCAGTCCTCACTTCCATTCTAAAGTTTGCTGGAGTCCGCCGACTCTCACGTCGAAGATGCCGGGCTCGACGACGCGCTTGTCATCCGCGCCGATAAAGGACAAGTCGTCGGGCGTCAAATCGAATGAGATTTGGCGGCTCTCACCGGGCTGGAGTAGAACTTTAGCGAATCGCTTGAGCCGCCTCAAAGGTGGAGTTACGCTTGCAAAGCGTTCGTTCAAATACAGTTGAACGACTTCCTTGCCGGCACGGCCGCCGCTGTTCTTTACCGTCACTTCCACACGCACGGTCTGGTTTCCCGAAGTTGTAGCGGGAGCAACGTGCAAATCGGAATACGAAAAATTCGTGTAGCTCAATCCCGATCCAAATTCGAATTGTGGCGCGGCCATCGCTTTGCCTTCTCCCCAATCCTCCCCTTCAAATACTTTGTGGTCGTAGGTGAAGAGGCGGTTTGTCGAGCGTGGATATGTAATGGGTAGCTTGCCACTGGGATTCACATCGCCGAAAAGAATATCCGCGATGGCCTGTCCGCCTTCATTGCTAGGGTTGTAAGCCATTACTATAGCCTTCGCAGGATCGGCAATGCGGCTAATAATGCGCGGGCGTCCCTCGGTGAGCACCAGAATGACGGGCTTTTTCGTCTCCATGATTTTCAGGGCGAGGTAGAGCTGTGCGTCGGGTAACGTGAGATCGGCGATGTTGCCCGGCGTCTCCGCATAGGCCCATTCTCCGATGCAAATTACGACGGCGTCTGCTATCGACGCCGCTTCCGTGGCTTTGGCGATGTCAATTTCCTTGTTATAGGTCGTGCCGGGAACATAGGTCACGTTGGCGGCCCCGATTTTTTCCTGAATGGCTTTGAGGATCGTCGCACGATCCTTGGGATACGCGCTTGCGCGGTCTCCCTGCCAGGTATAACTCCAGCCGTTATTCAGCGGAATCAGGGAGTCGGCGTCCGGCCCGGTCACAAGA
>Ga0209118_1001173_pt1 | contig 12698 bp, 13 predicted proteins | sample BlaSpr_A8_Ref_M1_FD_187988 | JGI IMG/M metagenome (GOLD analysis project Ga0209118, IMG submission 187988) | Forest soil microbial communities from Thunder Bay, Ontario, Canada - Black Spruce, Ontario site 2_A8_Ref_M1 (SPAdes) (version 2) | ecosystem: Environmental > Terrestrial > Soil > Boreal...
ATGAGTAGCAGAAACATATACTCTGCTCGTTCTGGTATCACGGCGCGAGGCCTTCGGAATGCGCTCGATAATCTCTAGTTATCCGACTGTTGGGCCACCGCTAATCTAGCACATGCGGAAGACCGGTGGAAGGGCTGAGTTCCAGGGCTTCACGGAGCTGATGCCGTGGATGCCTGGCAAGAATTTGGTTATGGCTATGATCCGAGATAGCAGTATAGATTTGCGTCGTGGTTATCGAGCTATGTCCTAGAAAATGCTGGATGTAGCGGATATCAACCCCCTGTTCTAGAAGCAAGGTGGCAACCGAGTGTCGGAGCATATGGGGGGTTAGATGGAGGGCGAGGCCAGCGCCCTTGGCGTGGCGCCGAAGCATCGACCGGACGGACTGCTCTGAGAGGCGGCGGCCTCCGCGGTTGTGGAAGAAGAACGGGTGGGGAGGTGTCGGGTCGAGCCAGAGGGCCTGGTAGGCCAGGAGGGCGCCCAGGGTGTCTTGGTCGGGGAGCTGGAGGAGGCGCTCCCGAGCTCCCTTGCCCATGATGCGAATGCGGCCCTGGGTCAGGTCTACGTCCTCAAGGCGGAGGTGGCAGACCTCGGCGACCCGGGCTCCCGTGGCGAAGAGCGTCTCCAGGACAGCTATGTCGCGGACCAGGGCCCGGTATTGAGGTTCAGTTGGGCCGGAGGTGATCCTCTTGGCGTGGTAGATGTGTTGGAAGAGGCGTTTGAGGTCGGGTAGGGAGAGGCCGCGGGGGAGTCGCTTGGTTTCCTTGATCCGGACGTCCATCTTGCGGAAGGGGTTGATGGCTATGAGGTCCTCTCGCTCAAGGAAATGGAAGAGGGCCTTGAGGGAGGCCACTTTGCGCTTGACGCTCTTCTCGGCAAGGCCGGTGAAGAGCGTCTTGATGTAGAGGCGGAGGGCGACCTTGTCGATGGCCTCGATGTGGGTGGCCGGGAGGCTGGCCGCCAGGAAGTCGGAGACCTGACGGAGATCGATCGAGTAGGCTTTCAGGGTCTTGGGGCTGAGGTTCTTATCGTAGCGGCAGTGGAACAGGAACTGCTCGATTGCTTCTTTCAGAGTCATCCCGTGGCCCCTTCGCGATATGCCGAAACACGCATGATAGCGCTCCGAGGTGAGAAATCGCTGGGCGAAAGCAGGGGAGCGGTCTTCCCAGGCGCTGATTGCGGTTGGTCAGGATGGGGCTGTAGTCGCGTTCGAAGTTAGGGCGGACAGAGAAGAGATCGAAGGCTGCTTTGCCACAGTCGCCGGAGATTGGGGCGGCGGCAAGCTGGCCGCAAGTCAAGCCACTCGGCTACAATCTGGGCGTGCGCTTGAAAGTGGTCTTGGAGCCGAGCGATGAGGGAGGGTTCACCGCCTACGTTCCCTCCCTCCCCAGCTGTATCAGCGAAGGGGACAATGCCGAGGAGGCGATGGCCAATCTCCACGAGGCGATCGAGCTCTACCTCGAGCCGGTGCAAGAAGACTTGCCGAGGAATAGGATCAGCCTATGAGTACCGTCAAGGACGAGGTCCGCAAGCTCGCTGAACAGCTTCCCGAGAGCGCTACTTGGGACGAGGTCATGTACGAGGTCTACGTCCGGCAGAAGATCGCGGAGGGTGAACAGGCGATCGCTGAGGGGCGCACCCTTACACATGATGAAGTCAAGAAGCGCTTCACCTCTGCATGAAGGTCGCCTGGTCCGAACCGGCAGTCGCCGATCTCTTGGCCATCCACGACTACATCGCACGCGATTCCCCACAATATGCTCGACGCTTTGTCGAGCGACTTATAGCCACCGCAGAGCCTCTTGAAAGCTTCCCTCAGCTCGGCCGCGTTGTCCCTGAAGGGGATGGCCGCCATCGCGAGCTCTTCCTCCGTTCCTATCGGATCATCTACCGCGTGGAGAGCCAGGAGATTCTCATCGTGACCGTCGTGCACGGCAGCCGTGACCTCGCCGGCTCCGACGAGAAGCTTTGGGACAGGGTCTGAACCTCTGGACTCTGATCCTCTGGGGACCTGCACCGCGAGCGATAGTCAGCTGCCGATGTGGAGGGGCGTGAAGGCGGGCGGGTCGCTGGCTGGGAAGGACTCTCGCGAGGCCTCGTCGACTTCGTCGATCTCTTCCTGGCGCTCCGCTGAGGGCGGCTCCTCCTTCTCTTCCTGATCGCCGTCGCTCTCCTTCGGCCTGGCGGCTCGATTGGCCCGGTCGGCGGCCGGATCGGAGCTGCCGCGGGCTGGCGAGGCCGCAATCGAAGCTGGACCGGGGCGGCGGATCGAGGGACTGGCGGCTGCGAGATCCATGGCGTGCCTCCTCTGGAGAGTGAGGGTCCGTGGCCGAGTGGTCGCCATCCAGTATCCCACTCCGACCTTCAGATCGGTGAAGTTCGCCTCAGGGCTGCGGAGGCGGCGGTGGGGGCGAGGGATTCTGGGGCTGCGCCTCGCCTTTGAAGCCGTCGCGGAAGGACTTGGCGGCGTCCTTGAGGTTCCTGAGGGCCTGGCCGGCCTTGGCTCCCAGGCTGGTGGCGGCGTGGCGGGCCCTGGCGGCGGCCAGGGCCGACGGGAGATCGGACTCCGGGGCCTCCAGGCCGTCGATCCAGATGCGTCCTCGCTCCCAGCGGAGGTTGCGGCGAACGGCTTCGACCTGGATCACGACTCCGTCTTTCGTGGCCTTGCAGCCGCGGGTGGCGGCGGGGGTCGGGGCGGGGATGGCCGGGCCGGCTTCGACCGGCATGATCTCGCGGCAGTCCTCGGCGGTCGGGGCACAAGCCGGCAGGGCCGCCGCCAGCGGGAGCAAGACCAGCCAGGCCAGCGCGGGCAGGATTCGCGCGTCGTGCCTCGTCATGTCACTCCAAACCTGCCTCGGCGTCCCGCTGTTCCCTGATCCCCGACGAATCCCGAGGCGCTAGAGCGCCGCACGCCGCACTTCTGCGGGGGTCAGGGCGCCGCCGGGCTTGACCGAGCCGTCGTCGGCCAGCTGGTCCCAGCCGCTGTTGGCCAGGTAGAAGAAGTCTTGGTCCACGACGACGCCGTGCGTCGGCGCGCCCAGGCCGGGGGAATTGCTGTCCACGGGCTCCCAGCGCAGCGCCCTGGTCAAGGAAGGATCCAGGTAGAGGCGGATCACTCGGTTGGGCTCGGTTCCGTTCTGGACCGCCAGCAGCGAGTCTCCAACCAGGTAGAGGCCGTCGATGCCGTTGACCGCGACGTCTTTCCGATGAGCCATCCAGGTGACCGCACGGGTCGCCAGGTCGACGATGCCGATGCCGCGAACGTAGTCGGCAACCAGGAGCCGGCGGCCGTCGGGGGTGACCGCCGGAGTCTGCGGCGACGCGAAGGTGCCCGGCGCCACGAGGACCTCCAGCTCGTCGCGACCGCGGCCGATGGTGTAGATGGCGCCGGTGACGGCCTCCGAAACGAAGACGTCGCCGCTGGCCGCCACGGTCATGTCGCCGAGCACACGCTGGCGCTCCTCGGCGGGTACCGGCAGGGACCCGGCAGCGGAGCTCTCGGAGGCCGGGCGCACCGTGGGCGGCAGCGGCAGGTCATACCGTTTCTGCAGCTGGCCTGTCGTTAGGTCGTAGCGCAGCACTGCCGTGTGCCCTTGCTCGGCGGCGCGATACCCTCGCGTCTGCGGCATGGCGGCGGTGGTCGCCCAGAGCACGCCGCGCCGCGCATCGACCGCCAGCGCCAGCACCCCCCAGATGGCGTCGCGCCCGGCGGGGACGAAGTCGCGGGCGGCGCCGCCGCTCCGGTCGATGGCCACGATCTTGGCATCGCGGATGCTGCTGACGAAGAAGCGGCGGCTGCCGGTGTCGTAGGCGATGTCTTCGGTGAGCAGGTCGGAATCGGGCAGGGTGAAGGCCTGCACCGCGCGTGTCAGCGGCCGCTTGTTGGCCTCCAGCCGGGCGAGCACGGCGCCGAAGCCGTCCAGCTGCCGCAGGCTCGCGAGGTCGGGCTGGCCGGCGAGGTCCCGGACGAGGCCCATCGCGGCGTAGGCGTCCAGCCATTCGAGGGCCGCCGCCTGGTGGCCGAGGAGGGCCTCGGCCTTGGCCATTCCGAGCACCGTGTCCGGATGCCCGGACAGGAGGTCGTAGAGGCGGCCGACCTGGGCGCGGTACGCCTGGTAGTCCTTGGCGTCGTGAGCCAGCTTGGCGGTGTGGTTGAGCGTTCGCCAGGCGGGCTCGGTAGCCGGCGATGGCGGCGCCGGCGGCACCGGTGGCGCCGGCGGCTGGCCCGGCGAGCCGGGCGCCCTGCCCGATGCTCCCCACGACGCGCCGATGCCGATGCCAAGCACGGCGCCAAGGACCGCTGCGAGGATCGGCCTCATCTCTGGGCGGCATGCTAGCAGAGGCGGCAGAGGCGGCGGGCGCGGCTTGCCCCTGCCCCTGCTTTCCGCCTATCCTTCGAGCGTGCGCCACGACTGGAGCGACGACGAGATCGCGGCGATTCACGATCTCCCGCTGACCGAGCTGGTGTTCCGCGCCCAGCTGGCGCATCGCCGGCATCACGACCCCACCCGCGTGCAGCTCTGCACGCTGCTGTCGATCAAGACCGGCGGCTGCCCCGAGGACTGCGGTTACTGCCCGCAGAGCGCGCACTACGACACCGGGGTCGAGCGCCAGGGACTGCTGCCGCTCGACGAGGTGCTCGAGAAGGCCCGGGAAGCCCGCGCCAACGGCTCGACGCGCTTCTGCATGGGGGCCGCCTGGCGGCAGGTGCGCGACGGGGCGGAGTTCGAGCGCGTGCTGGCGATGGTGCGCGGGGTGCGCGAGCTGGGCCTGGAGGCCTGCTGCACGCTGGGGATGCTGACCCGCGAGCAGGCCGAGCTGCTCGCCGAGGCCGGCCTCACCGCCTACAACCACAACCTCGACACCGGCCCCGACTACTACCGCCGCATCATCACCACCCGCACCTACGACGACCGCCTGCGCACCCTGGGGCATGTCCGCGAGGCGGGGATCACGGTCTGCTCGGGCGGCATCCTGGGCATGGGCGAGAGCCGCGGCGACCGCATCGCCATGCTCGGCGTGCTGTCGCGCCTCGATCCGCACCCCGAGAGCGTGCCGATCAACGCCCTGGTGCGCGTCGCCGGCACGCCGCTCGCCGACTGCCCGCCGCTCGACCCGCTGGAGCTGGTGCGCATGATCGGCGCCGCCCGGATCACCATGCCCGCGAGCTTCGTGCGGCTCTCGGCCGGACGCACCGAGATGTCCGAGGAGACGCAGGCGCTCTGTTTCCTGGCCGGCGCCAACTCGATCTTCACCGGCGAGCGGCTGCTGACCACCCCCAATCCCGGCCAGGACCACGACCGGGCGCTGCTCGGGCGCCTGGGACTGTCGCCGCTCTGAGGCAGGGCGTGCGACCCACGCTTGCCGACGAGCTCGCCAGCCGCCTGGCGGAGCTGACCGGTCAGGGTCTGGCCCGCTCGCTGCGTCCCGCCGCCGGTCTCGATTTCAGCTCCAACGATTATCTCGGCCTGGCCCGCGACCCGCGGCTGCGCGCCGCGCTGCTCGCCCGCCTCGCGACGCTGCCGCCCGGCGAGGCGCTCGGCGCCCCGGCGTCGCGCTTGCTGCGCGGCCATACGCGGCTGCACGCGGACCTCGAGCGGCGCCTCGCCGCCTGGAAGGGCACAGAAGCCGCGCTGCTCTTCGCCAGCGGCTACCAGGCCAACGTCGGCCTGCTCAGCGCGATCGTGGAGCCGCGTGACCGCGCGCTCTCCGACGCTCTCAACCATGCGAGCCTGATCGACGGCCTGCGCCTCGCCGGCTGCCGGCGGGTGATCTACCCGCACCTCGACCTGGCGGCGGTCGAGCGCGAGCTGGCGCGGCCCCATCGTGAAGGCCGCACCTTCCTGGTGACCGAGTCGCTGTTCAGCATGGAGGGCGACGTCGCGCCGCTCGACCGCTACGCCGAGCTGGCGGCGCGCCACGGCGCCGAGCTGATCGTCGACGACGCCCACGCCACCGGGCTCTACGGCGAGGCGCGCGGCTCGGGCCTCTGCGAAGCCTACGGCGTCGAACGCAGGGTCTTGGCGGCGGTTTCGACGCTGGGCAAGGCGGTGGGTCTCTCAGGGGCTTTCGTCGCCGGTCCGCGGGTGCTGGTCGATTACCTGGTCAACCGCTGCCGCGCCTTCGTGTTCACCACCGCGCCGCCGCCCCTGCTGCTGCACGCCCTCGACGCGGCGCTCGATCGCATCGCGGCCGAGCCCTGGCGGCGGCGACGGGCGCTGGATCTCGCCGGCCGGCTGCGTCGCCGCCTGCGGGAGCTCGGCGCGCTGCCGGCGGCTCCTGCGACTCTGGCGGTCCCGGCGAGCCCGGCAGCCCAGGCGACCACGGCAGCCCCGGCGACCACGGCAGCCCCGGCGACCAGGGCAGCCCCCGCGAGCCCGGCGACCCCGGCGGCCTCGGAGCCCTCGGATGCCCCGCCGACCCCGGCGATCCCCGAGACCCCGGCGGCCCAGGCGAGCCCCGCGATCCCGGAGACTCCGGAGGCCATCGCCAAGCGGCCGCCGGTCGCCGGCCCCATCGTGCCGCTGCTGCTCGGCGACAACGCCCGGGCGCTTGCCGCCGCCGAGCGCCTGGCCGCGCTTGGTTACGACGTGCGCGCGATCCGGCCGCCGACCGTGCCTCCGGGGACCGCGCGGCTGCGCGTCTCGGTCCACGCCGACCATTCCGAGGCCGAGATCGACGCCCTGGCGGAGGCGCTCGCGGAGGTGCTCGCCGAACCGCTCGCCGCGCCGCTCGTGGCCGCCGCCGGCCGCCCGGCGGAGACGCCGTGACCCTGGTCATCGTCGGCACCGGCACCGACGTCGGCAAGACGGTAGTCGCAGCCACGCTGCTGGCGCGCTATGGGCCCGAGATACCGCTCGCCTACTGGAAGCCGGTCGCCACCGGCGCCCGCGACGGCCGCGACACCGCGACGGTTGAGGCGCTGGCGGGAGATCGCGCGGCCATCCTGCCCGAGAGCTACCTCTTCGACGAGCCGCTGTCGCCGCATCTCGCCGCCCGTCTCGCCGGCCAGCGCATCGACCCGGCGGTGCTGCTCGCCGACTTCGAGCGCCACCGCGCCGGCGACCGCACGCTGGTGATCGAGACGGCGGGCGGTCTGCTGGTGCCGCTGGTCGACGTCGATCGCGACGGCGACGGCGCCGGCGATGACGGTGGCGCCCCCGGCGGCGCCGCCGGTCCGCGCGGCGGGGCCGTGGCCGGAGCCAGGACCGGCGCTACCGCATCGTCCGGCGACGCTCGGGGCTGGCCCTTTCGCCTCCCGTCCGAGGCCGCCTCCCGCTCGCCCTCGCCCCTGACGTCGCCATCGCTCTCGGCCCGGCGGTCGAGCGGCGGCGTTACGACCGGCGGTATCACCGCGGCCTCCGGCGCCTCCGCGGCCTCTGGCGCCCCCGCGGCCTCCGGCGTTCCCGGCGCCGCCTACCTGCAGGCCGACCTGGTCGTCGACATGGCGCGCCGCGCGGCGCTCTCCTGCCTGGTCGTCACCCATACCGGCCTGGGCACCATCAACCACACGCTGCTCACCCTCGAGGCCCTGCGGGCGCGAGGCCTCGCCGTCGCCGGGGTGGTGCTCGACGGGCCGCCGAACCGCGAGAACCGCCGGGCGATCGAACGCTTCGGCAACATCGAGCCGGTCCTCGAGCTGCCGCACCTGGCGCCGCTCGACCGGGAGGAGGTGGCGGCGGCGACGCGCCACTTCGACCGCCATGGGCACCTCGCCCCCCTGCTGCGGCTCCGGCGCCACGTTCCCGCCCGGGGAGATCGGCCGGGGGAGGGGCCCAGGGGAAGCGGCCGAGGCCGGCGCCGGGGACCCCTGGCATGAGCGGCGCGGACACTCCCGCCTGGATCGAGGCCGACCGGCGCCATGTCTGGCACCCCTACACCCAGATGCAGACGGCGCCGCCGCCGCTGCCGGTGGTGCGGGCCGCAGGCGTCTATCTCTACACCGCCGACGGCCGGCGGCTGCTCGACGGCGTCTCCTCGTGGTGGGTGAACATCCACGGCCACAACCACCCGCGCCTCAACCGCGCGCTGGCCGACCAGGCCGAGCGCCTGGCGCAGGTGATCTTCGCCGGCCTGACCCACGAGCCGGCCGCCCGGCTGGCGGCGGCGCTGGCGGCGCGCGCCCCCGGGCGGCTGCCGTGGGTCTTCTACTCCGACGACGGCTCGACCGCGGTCGAGGTGGCGCTCAAGATGGCCTATCAACACTGCCGCCACCGCGGCGAGCCCGGGCGCACCCTGTTCGTCGCCTTCGACAGCGCTTATCACGGCGACACCTTCGGCGCCATGGCGGCGGGCGGCGTGGCGGCTTTTCATGCTGCCTGGAGCGAGTTGTTCTTCGCCGTGCGCCGCGCCTGCACCCCGCACTCGGCGGCGCGCGGCTCGGCCTCGCCGCCGCTCGCCGAGATCCTCGACCGCGAGGGGGAGCGGGTGGCGGCGGTCATCCTCGAGCCGATGCTGCAGGGCGCCGGCGGCATGCTGGTGCAGCCGCCAGCCTTCCTGCGCGAGGTGCGCGAGCTCACCCTTCGCCACGGCGTGCCGCTGATCGCCGACGAGGTGCTCACCGGCTTCGGCCGCACCGGCCGCCTGTTCGCCTGCGAGCACGGCCCCATCGTCCCCGACCTGCTGTGCCTGTCGAAAGCGCTGACCGGCGGCTACCTGCCGCTGGCGGCAACGCTGGCGAGCGACGACGTCTACCGCTCGTTCCTGTCGGCGGACCGCTCCCACACGTTCTTTCACGGCCACTCGTTCACCGCCAACGCCCTGGCCTGCGCCGTGGCGCTCGAGAGCCTGGCGCTGTTCGAGGAGGAGGACCGCCTCGCCCGCATTGCGCGCCTCGAGGAGCTGTTCGCAGGCCGCCTGGCGGCGCTCGCCTCGCATCCGGCGGTCGCCGCCGTCCGCAACCTCGGCGCCATGGCCGCGCTCGAGCTGGCGCCGGCCGCGGCCGGGGGCTATCTCGACGACCTCGGGCCGCGCCTCGCCAGCCGCCTGCTCGAGCGCGGGCTGCTGCTGCGCCCGCTCGGCAACGTCCTCTACCTGCTGCCGCCCTACGTCATCGCCGACGCCGAAGCGGATGCGGCCTTCGACGCCATCGCCGCCGTCCTCGACGAGATAAAAGACGAAACTCCTTAATGAGAGGGAGGGAGGGGGCGTCCCCTTCCCCCCGGAGGGTGGGAAGGGGATCGAGGGGATGCGGGGGAGATCCGATAGATGGCCGCGGCTCCGCCAGGTCGCCAGTCGCGGCACTTCTTGCTGGACGCTTTACGTAGGCCCTCAACGGTCTGTGCGCCGCCCGAGTTCATTTCTCGGGGTCGCCGCAGGCGGTGGGGGCTGAGAGGAGCCCGGCCTGTTGAAGATCTATCCCGGCAGCGCCTACCCGCTGGGCGCCACCTATGACGGCGCCGGCACCAACTTCGCCGTTTTCTCCGAGGTCGCCGAGCGCGTCGAGCTGTGCCTGTTCGAGCGCGACGGCGCCGAGGACCGGGTCGACCTGCCGGAGGTCACCGCCTTCTGCTGGCACGGCTATCTGCCGCAGGTGGGGCCGGGCCAGCGCTACGGCTTCCGCGTCCATGGGCCCTGGGCCCCCGACCAGGGCCATCGCTGCCTCCCCGAGAAGCTGCTGCTCGATCCCTATGCCAAGGCCATCGCCGGCCAGGTGGAGTGGAACGAGGCGATGTTCTCGTACCCGTTCGCGGATCCGGACGGCGGGCCCAACCGTCTCGACAGCGCCCCCTATTGCCCCAAATCGGTGGTGATCAATCCCTACTTCGACTGGGCTGACGATCACTCGCCGCGCACGCCGCCGCACGAGACGGTGATCTATGAGGTGCACGTCAAGGGGTTCACCATCCGTCACCCCGAGGTCCCGCCGGAGCTGCGCGGCACCTACTCCGGCCTCGCCCACCCCGCCGCGATCGCGCATCTCAAGCGGCTGGGAGTGACCGCGGTGGAGCTGATGCCGGTCCACCAGTTCATCCACGACCACCGCCTCGTCCGGCACGGCCTGCGGAATTACTGGGGTTACAACTCGATCGGTTATCTCGCGCCGCACAACGAGTACGCCGCGGTCGCCGTTCGTCCTGCCGGCGGCGGCCCGGAAGGCGTTCGCAGCGAACCCGGCGGCCCGGCCGCCGCCTTGGGCGAGCAGGTGCAGGAGTTCAAGCAGCTGGTCAAAGCGCTGCACCGGGAAGGCATCGAGGTCATCCTCGACGTGGTATACAACCATACCGCCGAGGGCAACCACCTGGGCCCCACGCTGTGCCTCAAGGGGCTCGACAATGCCGCCTACTATCGCCTGGTGCCGGACCAGCGCCGTCTCTACATGGACTACACCGGCACCGGCAACAGCCTCAACATGCGCCACCCCCACGTGCTGCAACTGATCATGGACTCGCTGCGCTACTGGGTGAAGGAGATGCACGTCGACGGCTTCCGCTTCGACCTTGCCGCCACCCTCGCCCGCGAGCTGCACGATGTGGATCGCTTGTCCGCCTTCTTCGACATCATCCAGCAGGACCCGGTGGTGCGCCAGGTCAAGCTCATCGCCGAGCCTTGGGACGTCGGCGAAGGCGGCTACCAGGTCGGGAACTTCCCTCCCTTGTGGTCGGAATGGAATGGCAAGTACCGCGACACGGTGCGCGACCACTGGCGCGGCGAGAACCAGACCTTGGGCGACTTCGCGAACCGCTTCACCGGCAGCTCGGACCTCTACGCCGTGACCGGCCGGGTGCCGTCGGCGAGCATCAATTTCGTCACCGCGCACGACGGCTTCACGCTCGCCGACCTGGTGTCGTACAACGAGAAGCACAACGAGGCCAATGTCGAGGACAACCGCGACGGCGAGAGTCACAACCGTTCCTGGAACTGCGGCGTCGAGGGGCCGGCGGACGATCCCCAGGTGCTCGCTCTGCGGCGCCGCCAGCAGCGCAATTTCCTGGCCACCCTGATGCTCTCCCAGGGCATCCCCATGCTGCTCGGCGGCGACGAGATCGGACGCACGCAGCGCGGCAACAACAACGCCTACTGCCAGGACGGCGAGATCTCCTGGTTCGATTGGGCAGCCGCCGACGAGCAGCTGCTGGCGTTCACCGCCGAGCTCATCGCCCTGCGCCGCAAGCACCCGGTCTTCCGCCGCCGGCGCTGGTTCCTGGGCCGGCCGATCCACGGCGCCGGGGTCAAGGACATCGGCTGGTTCAAGCCCGACGGCGGCGAGATGAGCGAGGGCGACTGGCACGAAGGGCTCGCCAAGTCGCTCGGCGTCTATCTCAACGGCAGCGCCATCCAGACCGTCGACGTCTTCGGCGAGCCGGTCGTGGACGCCAGCTTCTACATCGCGTTCAACGCCTTCGAGCAGCCGCTGCCGTTCCGCATCCCCGACGGTGCCGCCTGGGGGCGCCGCTGGCGGCGCTGGATCACCGTGCTCGACACCGAGACCGGCGAGGTGCACTCCGACGGCGGCGGCCAGGAGGTCGCCTCCGTCGAGGAGATGCAGATCGCGGGCAGGTCGCTGCGGGTGTTCCGGCGCCTCAGGACAGCCCGCGGGAAAAAGTCGCAATGATCTGCTTGCCGCCGGCCGGCTCCGTTCGAGCTGCTCCCGCGACAGGATCCCCTACCTTCTCGTTACCGCCCGCTTCCTGACGCACATCGAGGCTGTTTGCGAGGCAGGCCACGCAGCCGACGGCAAGCGTGGATACGGCTGTCCCTGTAGATGCGGTAGCAACTACCTGTATTAGTATAGGTAGTTAGTAAGTATTCGCATGCAGCTACCTCAGGAGAGACCGATGAAGACGATGGTTGACGAAGTCAAGTTCTACTCCCACCTGCTGCTCTTCCGCCTCCGCGGAGGTAGCCCCCGTCAGTACCGCCACCAGTGGGAAAACTACTGGCGGACGATCCGCACGACCGGCATCGGCGGCGAGGTGCTGTGGGACAACGTGCCCGAGAAAGCGTCGGCCGAGGACCGGCTGCGGTTCGCGGCACACCTCAACCCTGACCTGCCGCTGGTGGACGTGGGCTGCGGCAACGGCCGCCAGACCCGCTTCCTGGCCGGCCATTTCCCGCGGGTGATCGGCCTCGACGTCTCGCCTGCCGCCATCGAGCTGGCGCGGCGGGAGACGCGCGGTACGCGAGACGAGCCGAAGATCGCCTACCGGGTCTGGAACGGCGCCAATCCCGGTGAGGCCGAGGCGCTGCATCGCGAGATCGGCGATGCCAATCTCTATATGCGCACCGTCTTCCACTGCGTGCAGAGCTCCGACCGCCCGAGCTTCGTGGCCAGCCTGGCGACGCTGCTCGGCGAGCGCGGCACCCTGTACCTGATCGAGCTCAGCCGCGGCGCTCTCGAGACCCTGCGCCAGCTGCCCGGCAACAGCCCATCAGGCCTGCCGCGCCTGGTTCACAACGTGGTCAGGAATGGCATCCACCCCATCGGCTTCAGCAAGCAGGACCGCGAGAGGTTCTTTCGGGACGACCGGTGGAGCGTCCTCGCCCAGGGCGACACGGTAGCGATCAGAACGGTCCCGCTGGCCCATGGCGAGGAGGCCCTCGTGCCTGCCAACTACGTGGTGATGCGCCAACGTCGCCCAGCCGCTTAGCCCGCATTGCTCACGCCCCTCCTGCTACGGCGCCTGAAACGAGCCCGTCTCCGGCGTTGCGCTCGGTCGGACTCCTCGACGTACTGTCAAGTACGCCTACGTCGTCCT
>Ga0209118_1001174_pt1 | contig 12693 bp, 10 predicted proteins | sample BlaSpr_A8_Ref_M1_FD_187988 | JGI IMG/M metagenome (GOLD analysis project Ga0209118, IMG submission 187988) | Forest soil microbial communities from Thunder Bay, Ontario, Canada - Black Spruce, Ontario site 2_A8_Ref_M1 (SPAdes) (version 2) | ecosystem: Environmental > Terrestrial > Soil > Boreal...
CCCCGCCCAGCCCGCCCGACGCGCAGGCTCGCCACTGAAGGGAGGACCCGCTCGGCGACCGAGGTCACAGTCGTGGAGTAGGCGTCAAGGGCTTCGCGCTCGGTCGGTAGGGTGGTGGCTCGTTCTGTCATGGTGTTACAAGATTACGACGTAACACAATCGAGAATGCAAGCCCCTCCGGGGCCCTCCCTTCCCGCCAGGCTCCCTCCCCCAAAACCCGGCCAACCGTACTCTCGGAGCCTACGGGTCGCCAGTGAAGGTGCACAACCCACCTTGTTAAGGCCCGCGGGTCAGAACAGGACGGGCAGGCCCGGCACTGGCGATTCGGCGCCGTACTCAAAGGCGGCCGACGCCGGGCGCCTGATTCGCGCGAGCACCTGCTCGCCCTGGGTGAGGCGAAGTTCCAGGTCGGCGACCTCAGTGTGATAGCAAACCCGCGACCCGCCGCGCGGATCGGCATAGGTGACACCGATCAGGTCGGATCGTCTTGGCACGACCCGGACGTGGAGCCGGCGCGGCCCCAACCTCGCCTCCGCCGTCCACGAATCGGCGTCGATCGGCCCTCGCGTCCCCAGAACTTGGGCCAGGCCGTTCAGCAGAAATCGCTGCTCTCGAATGTGCGCGCCTAGAGCAGTTCCGACCAGCTCTCGTCCGAGGCGAGATCGCACTCGCGACGTGCCGCCGTCCATCCAGAAGTCGGGTCCCGACGCAAAGCCCCAGTTCCACTCCAACGCGTGGCTTGACCCCCACGTGTGCTGCTGGCCGCCAGGCACGTTTTCGAGGTGCGCGCGCTTGCCGTTGACGTCGATCGTGCCCGACACCTTGATCGCCGGTTGAGCCCCGACATTCGCGAAGGAGGCGATCGAGTCCCAAGGTGGTCGCACGAATGGGAAGGGCCGCTCGCGCGAGTCCCAGCGGAGGTCCCAGCTCATCGTTCCCCGTTCGCTGTGGACATCGCCGGTGCACCCGTCGTGGGCGAGCTGCGCCGCGCCGATGCGGAGCACGAACGGCCGCGTTTGGACCTGGAGATTCGCCAGCGGAAACACCTCTTTGGCACCCCAGTTCGCGCTCGGGTCGTCGTGGTCGAATCGAAAAGCCCAGACAGCGGAATGAGCCTCGCCTTCGGCACCCTGGCGTGCGGGGTTGAAAGAGGTGTAGCGGATCCAGTAACCCTGTTTTCGGGCAGGATCGGCGACGCTCAGGTACCAGGCCTCGTACGTACCGCTGCGCGCTCGGCTGCGGGCGGCGTTTGCCGCGTCTGATTCCATCTGGTGTCGATTACGAATTCTTCACATCCGGCTGATGCCATGCGCGGCGGGCTGGGATTGAATGGCCGCATGAGCCTTGCGCCAAGTCAAGAAAAGGTCGCTTCCACGAGTGTTCCCGTCCGGCGAGGCATCACCCGCCGCCAGGCGCTGGCTGCGGCCCTCGCCACTGGAGTCGGCGTTGGCGCGGTTCGCCTTCTCGGCGGATCGATGCAGAGCCTGGCCAAACCGAAAGCCGGAACCGCGATGGACTGGGTGTCGCCGTTGGGTTCGGAGTCAGCACGCGTTATGCAGCTGCTGCGCCGCACCAGCTTGGGATACACGTCCGCGCAGCTGGAGGCGGCGCTGTCCGACGGCTTCAACAAGACCGTCGACCGGTTGATCGAGACAAGCCCCGCTGAGCCGGCAGCATTCGCCGCTGCGGCGACGCCAGGCGGGCGATTCAATGTCGGTCAGCTGCAGCAGTGGTGGCTCGACCACATGCTCAGCACGACGACACCGTTCGCAGAGCGCATGACGCTGTTCTGGCACGGCCACTTCACGAGCGACTACCGCAAGGTCGCCGACGACACGTTCATGTACTGGCAGAACCTCACCTGGCGACGGATGTCGTTGACGAACCTGCGACCGATGCTGATGCAGGTCACGACAGATCCGGCGATGCTGCGCTACCTCGACCTTGCGACGTCTACCGGCCAGAGCCCCAACGAAAACTACTCGCGCGAGCTAATGGAGCTCTTCACGATGGGCCCGGGCAATTACACGGAGAGCGATGTTCGCGAGAGCGCGAAGGCGCTCGCCGGGTGGCAGCTACCACAGCCCGACTCGACGGCAACGGTCACCGTGGCCACCGGCGTCACCCGCAATTTGCCCGTCTACTCCACGCAGCGTCCCGGGGTGTTCAACGCGCGACGTGCGTTCAAGGGAAGCGTCAGCTACCTGGGCAAGACCGGTGCGCTCGACACGCAAGGTGTCGTCGATCGCATACTCGCCCAGCCGGCCACGGCCCAGTTCATCGCGACGAAGGTCGCTCAGCATTTCGTCGCCGCCCAGCCCGATCCGGCCTATATCAAGACTCTTGCGGACGCATTCCGGCGCAGCAACTACGACATGAAGACTTTGATGCGCGCCGTATTCACGAGTCCGGAGTTCAGCTCAGCGCAGAGCTACAGGACACTGGTCAAAAGCCCGGCTGACTTCATGGTCCACGCCGCACGCGCTCTTGGCGCGCCCAACATCTCGAAGCTCATCGCAGCAGCCGGCTCGGGGATGGGCCAGTCACTGTTCGATCCCCCTGATGTCGGTGGCTGGCCGAACAACGAGTCGTGGATCTCCTCGAACACGGTGGTCGAGCGCGTGAACTTCGTGACCGCGGCGCTCGGCCAGATCAAGACCGGGTTGCCGCCTGCGACCGATGCGTCACGCAAACAGCTCGACGGCGTTCTCAGCCCGCAGACCGCGAGCCTTCTGAGCCAGGCCGCCGATGATCGGGCGCGCTGGTTCATCACGCTCGCATCCCCGGAATTTCAGCTCAAGTAGGTGAGACAGACATGACCAACGAGATAGGAATCAACCAGTTGAAGCGGAGGGACTTTCTGAAGGCCGGGCTCGTGTTCGGCGCGGGCGCGGCCGGATTGGCCGCCGGCTATGCAGCGGTGCCCGATGCTTTCGCCCGCGCCGTCTATGCAGCCAAGCGCGAGGGAATGACCAACGACAACGTGCTCGTCATGATCCAGCTAGCGGGCGGGAATGACGGCCTTCGCACGGTCGTGCCCCTGGCCGATCCTTCCCTTCACGACCTCCGGCCCAAGCTCTCGGGTCCGATGGTCTCGCAGGCTCTGCCCCTGAACAATCAGTTCGGCTTGAACCACAACCTGGGCCAGGTCAAGGGCCTCTGGGACAAGGGCAAGGTCGCGATCGTCCAGGGTGTTGGGTATCCGAATCCGACCTTCTCGCACTTCGAGTCGATCCGGATCTGGGAGACGGGCGACCCCACGCGCCGGCAGGTGGACGGCTGGCTCGGCCGGACCCTTGCGACCGCATACGACTCCAACGGCCATCCCCTGACGGGCTGCGCATGCGGAACGACCGATGTCCCGGGCGCGCTGCGTGATCTTCAGGCGACGCTGACGGTGATCCAGGACCAGAAGAAGTTCGGTTTCAGCGGCGGGAGCGAGGTCGAGGCCGCGGTCGGCGCCCTGTACAAGGGCACTCCCGGGATCTACGGCGCCCTGTTCGACACCGCGATCGCGACCGCGACTGAGACGATGGCCACGCTGCGCACCTCTTCCGCGAGCTACCAGCCCATGGCCGACTACAGCGACAAGGTCCAGCTCGTTTATTCGTCGAAGAACCAGCTCGCCGCGGCGCTGCAGCTCGCCGCTGAGCTGATCGTCACGGGGACCGGTGTCAAGCTCCTGCACGTCACGCTCGGCGGTTTCGACACGCACTACACGGAGCTCAACCGGCACGATGACCTCATGGGCTACCTCGACTCGGCTGTCGGAGCCTTCTACCAGGACCTGACTGCGCACGGCATGGCGGACAAGGTGCTCATTGCGACGTGGTCCGAGTTCGGCCGGCGACCCAAGGAGAACGCGAGCGGTGGCACCGACCACGGGGCGGCCGCGCCGCTCCTGCTGATCGGCGACCCGGTGAAGGGCGGCCTCTACGGCGATGCGCCGAGCCTGACCACCCTCGATTCCACCGGCAACCTCAAGTACGCGGTCGACTTTCGCTCGGTCTACCAGGAAATCCTCGGCGGCCACCTGGGCGCGGACTCGAGCAAGATCCTCGGCGCGTCGTTCGACAGCGTTCCCTTTTTGAAGGCGCCCGTCTCCAGCTCGGTCTGAGATGCGGACCGTCATCCTCAAAGCCGGCGCGACGCTGCTGACTGTGGCCGCGACCGCGTTATCTGCGCTCTACGTGACCTCGCACCTGAAAAACCCGGCGGCACCGCTACAGCCGACCGTGTTGAGCGCGTCGGGAGCAACCACGCTGTCGGCCCCTGGCGGAACCCTGACGCTTGGACCCTCCGTTCAGCCAAGCACCGTGCATCCGGTGACGTCGACCTATGCCTCGTAAGACAGTCGAAGCGCATCACTTCGAAGCTCTCGGCACCAACTGCAGCCTGTTCGCGGTCGGCCTACCGCCAGGCCGCTTGTTGGAGGGGGAGTTCTGGGTCCGCCGGATGGGAGCGAGGCTGACGCGGTTCTCGCCGGACAGCGAGCTATCCCGTTTCAACGCCTCGCCGGGAACATGGAGAGATGTCAGCCTCGAGTTGGAATCTCTCCTGCGCGAGTCGCTCCACGCGTTTGAAATGAGCTCAGGCCTCGTCAACGTCGCCGTCCTGCGGTCGTTGGAGGCCGCCGGCTATACGAGGCCAATGGCCGAGGGCCAACCGATTGCCACCGAGCTGCGGCCGTGTCCGCTTCCTCGACTTCCGGACGTGCTGGCCGTGCGGTCTGGGGCCGCGCGGCTGGAGCCGGGTGCAGGGATCGACCTCGGCGGAATCGCCAAGGGTTGGATGGCCGACCGGCTGCGAGATTCGTTGGGATCGAACGCGCTCGCCAACCTGGGCGGCGACCTCAGCGCATGCGGGGTGGGGCCGGCAGGCGATGGTTGGGCGATCGGTCTTGGCGGCGCGACAGTCCTGCTGCGCGACCAGGGTGCTGCGACCAGCAGCGTCCGCCGCCGGCGGTGGAGTGTTGAGCATCATCACCTGATCGATCCGCGGACGGGTCTGCCCGCACGGACTGGCCTCGAAGAAGTTTCGGTCGTTGCCACCACCGGGGTGGAGGCCGAGGTCGTCGCCAAAACCGCCTTGCTGGCCGGTCCGGACGTGGCGCCGGCCTATTGCGCCGCGCATACCCTCGCCTGGTGGTTGAGTCCCTGACATGACGACTGACCAGTTCCTCTGGGTGCTCGCGCGTGTCGCCGGCCTGAGCTCCTACGCGGCGCTCGCGATCGCCATGGTGACCGGCATTGCGCTTCGCACTGCGGTGCTGGACTGGCTGGGGAGCAACCGAGCGCTGCGCTCGCTGCACGAATACACGACCGTCTTGTGGATTCCGCTTGCCGGTCTGCACCTGGTGTCACTTCTGCTGGACACGACAGCTCGCGTCGGACTGCTCGACCTGGTGGTTCCTTTTCACTCGACGTATGGCACTCTCGCGATTGGACTCGGCGCGCTCTCCGTGGACGTGCTGTTGATCGTGACTGTCACAGCGTTTTTCAAACGCCGGATGAACAAGAGTGTCTGGCTCTGGGTGCACCGCATGGCCTACGTCGCGTTCGCGCTGACCTTCTTGCACGCGGTGCTGAGCGGGACGGACTTCAGTGACCCGATCGTGTCGGCGATCACCTGGGCCGCTGCGTCGATGCTCCTGCTGCTTGCCCTGGCAAGGGCAATCTGGGGTCGCCTACCCGCCTAGCCGCCTGTTACGTCGCCGGCACCCAATGGCGCAGCTGGATCACCCGCTGCCTCAATGCGTCCTCAGCTTCCAGCGGCATGTCGATTTCCTTGCGTTCGCGATGCCACCGTTCCATGGCGAGGTCGAGCTGCGCGGTTTGCAGACGCGCAACCTCGAGGTACGCGCGCAGGCCGCCGCGCCGGAAAGCGCGCAGGCGCTGCTTCAGCCGGCGCCACGGACTGGCCAGGATCGGCACGTCCTCGGGCAGGATCGCGCCCGACCCGGTGGCCGCCTCCTTTTTGAACTGGTCGACAAGCCCCATCGCCTCATACCGGATCCCGAAGATCAACAGCGCGATCAGGGCGGCCGTAAACGGCCCGGTCATGATCAGCGTCCGCAGGTGCATCTCGACCAGCCCGAACAGCGAGTTGTCGATCGGGAAGAACTGCACCCACGCGTCCCACGAAAAGTGGCCGGCGATTGCGATCAGGAACCCGCTCACGATTGCAAACGCTTTCTGCCGCTTGTTCGGCAGCTGCCGCGCTATCCCGAGCCCCGCGCCGATGAACGCCGTGTATGTCGCATGTCCGAAGAAAAGGCCTAGGACCTGTCTCCCGTACCACTGGAGGCCGGCTGCATACCACCCAATCCCATCCGGGCTGAAGATCGCGTACAGGTTCGTCATGTAGGCGATCGATTCGAGGAAGTTGAAGCCCAGGCCGACGGCGGCTCCGTACACGATCCCATCGACAACGTCGTCGAAGTCATTGCGCATGACGAGGAAGAGGAGCGCCACGGCGAGACCTTTCGCGATCTCCTCGAGCAGGCCGGCCGAAAACGCCGTCGACGCGTCGAGCCCAGGGCCCGGCACCAGCGATCGCTGCGCGACCTGGTCCCAGATTGTCTCGCCCCAGATGACGAGGCTGGTGGCGACGATCGCGCCCCACGCAGCGGCCACGAGAACCAGTCGCCATGGCTCCTTCTCGTTGCGGTCCATGCGCCGGACGACGAGTAGGCCGAGGGCGGTTGTCGGTAGACATGCGAGGGCGCAAATCGCGGCTACGCCGGGTCCGGCCGCCTGCGTGAAGACGAAAATATCGAGAACCAGCAGCCACAGCAAAGTGCCCAACCCGAGCAGGACGCCCGCGCGAATGAGGTGTTTGCGCCGGCTCGCCCGATCGCGGGTAAATGCCCTGACGCCGATGTAGGTGCCAAGCGAGATCAGTGCCACCGCCAGCAGGCCGTACAGCGACGTGCGCGCCGGGATCGTGTCGAGGTACACGTAGTTGAGAAGCGAGCTGATGACCAATGCGATCACCACAACCGCGGTGATGCAGATCGCAATGCCGTACCGCCCGGGACGGAGCCTTGGGTGCGGGTTGGCTGCGGGTGGAGTCGTGTAGGTGCTCGTGCTCACTATCTCTCGACCAGCACGATTCGGCGCGCGAGCACCTCCACCGGAACTCCGCTTTGCAGTCGCTCGACAACGAATGTGTAGTCGCCGGGCAGGTTGTGATGTAGGCCCTGGGGTGTGATGACCGGGACGATGGAGGAGCTGCCGAGCTTGGCAGGAGTGCTCGGGCCAACCCGGCCGACGACGCTGCCGAAGGCGTCGTACCAGCGCGCGTCTACATTCAGATCCGAAGGCAGCCCAGACCAGTCGACCACCGCGGCGAAAACCTCAGTTCGGGTGAAGGCTGACCTGTCGCTGCCCTGCGTGGCGCCTGTCGATGGTTCGTACGCGTAGACGCCGACGATTTGCGCCTTCACCCCCGTGGCCTGTCCAGGCGGTTCGAAGTAGACGAACTCGACCAGGCCGACGGCGAGGATGACTACCGCGACCGTGGCGAAAACAAGCAGAGTGCGGTACAGCACCTGGACCTGGTCGTATGGCGCACTCGACACGGAGGCGCTCAGTCGACTCGATTGGCCAGGCGTTTGTCAAGGTAAAGCGGCGACAACCTGAGTCGCTGACCCAAGGCGCTCGACCCTAGATACTCGACCCTCGACGCTGGACGACGTGCATAGTCGCCGCCATTGACAGAGCTCCGACGGAGAAGACCATGAATGCGATCCCGTCGTTGCGCGTTGCGGCCCAACAGAACGCGAGCATGCTTTCCACCAGGCAAATGGCGCCGGCCACCCGGAAGCCTCGACTGCCGAGGGGCCATTTTGGCCAGCCCCGAACGGGGCGCCCTGCTACCACTGCCGCTATGCCCATTGCGCCGGTTGTGGCTGCGAATAGCAGCAGTGGGTCGAACATCGAAGTGAGGCCAGACTGGCACCACTACGAGTGCATTGGAGCTCGTTTTCGTTGGTGCGTCGGAGAGGAGTTGAACCTCCACGTCCTTGCGGACACTAGCTCCTGACGCTTCGTCCTTCGTAACCAGGCCGTTATTGAATTGGCGAGCATCATCGAGCAGCTCGGCCGATGCACGCAAGGCTATTTGCAAGGGCTAGTGAGGAGCAACCATTCGCTTCGGAGCGATCCAGCGAACCACACAATCCAGACTGAGCCCTAGCCTTTCCGTCGATATGCTGCCAGCCGCCGTCATCGCAACGGAGCTGGCGTTCTTAATCCTGGCGGCGGTGCTGACCGTCCGAGTCTGGCGCCAATTCAGGCGGAACCGCGCGGAAGTGGGCGATTTCTGGACGGCTATGGAAGAGGCGGTCGGCCAGCAGGTCGGTCCGATCGCGGCGAGGCTGATCGTCGGCGAACCGAAGCTATGGGCTGCGATCTTCCTTTGGATCTCGGGCCGCTCTCGGCGAGATGCCCGCAGCTTTCACTACTCAGCATCGTCAAACCTAGGGCTTGTCTCTGTCGTGGTTCTCGGCTTGATCCTTTTGGAAGGAGTGGGTGGGGGCCTCCTCGCCAGGCTCGCGCCCTGGCCGTGGCTGAGCCCGGTCGTCATCATCATTTCGGCATACGCCGCCGTCTGGATCATCGGGATTTACGCATCCGTGCGCGCCTTCCCCCACCTTGTGACGGAGCAGGGTCTACTTCTTAGGTATGGCGTGCTCGGCGAAGCGTGGATCCCTTGGCGAGAGGTCGATCAGGTCGTCAAGGAGACGCTGGTATCACCAGGAGGCATGGACGGGCTCTCCACAAGAGACGGCATCGCGATGCTTGCCGTGGGGGGAAAGACATCGGTGACGATTCGCCGCCGAAGCCCGGGTCCCATCAAGGGCTTCCTCCGGGAGACTGCCGGCATCAGCCAGATACGCGTCGCAGCTGACGACCCAGACGCATTTCTCGCCGCGATCACCGCAGTGGCACCGCATGGCGGCGGTTAGGCTGGCCAGCGCGTCCCGACGTCAGGCCGCCGGCGCATGAGCTGCTACGCGGCGACGGTGACCTGGAGGAGCTGCGGATGCTCTTTCTCTTCCGGGATAGCACATCGTTGGTGCGGCGGAGAGGAGTTGAACCTCCACGTCCTTGCGGACACTAGCTCCTGAAACTAGCGCGTCTGCCATTCCGCCACCGCCGCTCCACTGCCGGGCGCGCGCAGGGCGCACTCAGACAAGTCGCATGAGTATACCCAGGGCTAGTTAGCCGCCTTCTAGCATTCGACTCGTGAACGCAAGCGTCCGCGTGGGGCGGATCGCGGGCATCGAGGTGAGGCTGCATTGGAGTCTGGCCGTCGTGTTCGCGTTCATTGTCTGGACACTCGCCGGGCAGGTCTTGCCCTCGGTCGTGCCGGACCAGTCGGTGTCCGCCTACTGGATCGTGTCCGGGGTTGCCGGTCTGCTCTTCTACATGTCGCTGCTGAGCCACGAGATGGGCCACGCCCTGGTCGCGCGGCGGCTCGGCGTGCAGGTCGACGGCATCACGCTCTGGGTGTTCGGCGGCGTGGCCCGCTTGAAAGGCGATGCCGCGACGCCTGGCATCGAGGCCAGGATCGCAATCGCCGGCCCCATCGTCAGCCTGGCACTCGTAATCCTTTTCGGCGCCGTGGCCTTCGCGCTTGATGCGACGGGAAGCCTGCCGCTCATCGAAGGAGGCTGCTTGTGGCTCGCGGCCTCCAACGCGACTCTGCTCGTGTTCAACCTCGTCCCAGCGTTTCCACTCGACGGCGGGCGCCTCCTGCGCGCCTGGCTGTGGCGGCAGCGAGGTGATCGCGAGCGTGCCACGGCCGGAGCCGCGTGGCTCGGACGGATGTGGGCCTTCGTGCTGATCGGCATCGGGCTCCTGGACCTGTTCGTTCAGGGCGCCGCGAGCGGCCTGCTGCTCGTCTTGATTGGATGGTTTCTGATGACCGCGGCCAGGTCTGAAGCGGCGCAGGTGATGATGCGCGGCGCCCTGGGCGGCCTGCACGTCGGCGACGTGATGTCGCGCGATCCAACCGTGGCGCCGGGATGGATCACCGTCGATGAGTTCATGCGGTCGTACGCACCGGGAACCCACGCCAGCGCGTATCCGCTCAAGACCTTCGAAGGAGCGCTCGACGGCCTCGTCACCTTGACGAGGCTGGCACAGGTGCCGCCAGAGGAGAGGCACGTCAGGCGGGTTCGCGACTTCGGCATCGCGATGGACCAGGTCGCGCAGGCCTCGCCTGGCGAACGGCTCACCTCAGTGCTCGACCGCTTCGCATCATCGGACGGTGACCAGATGCTGGTGATAGACGGCGGAAAGCTGGTCGGGACGCTGTCTGCGACCGACATCACGCGCGCGCTCGGTCGAGCGGCCCGGGCCTAGCTCGTGATGAAGAGGGTGTGCCAGGCGGCCTCGACCAGCTCTGGCGTGAGCTTGGGCTGCACGCCGCGTGCCGAGGACACGTCCACCAACCGCTCGAGCAGGTCGCGTGGATGGTTGCCCCGCAGCGGCCGTCCGCTGTACAGGGTCTGGATCATCTCCAACGCGCCTGGGTCGGGCGGAATGGCCAGGCGCTCGCGCTCCCTTTCGAAGATCCGGCACCACATCTCCCAGGTCGGGTCGGGCATCAGGACCTTGTAAGAGAGCCGGCGGAGGTAGGCCTCGTCCAGCAGCTCGGCCGGTCGCAGGTTCGTGGACAGCGCGAGCTGTGCCTGGAACGGTATCTCCACCTTGCGGCCGGTCGACGACAGGTTCATGAAGTCCGTGTCCTGCTCCAGGGGCACGAGCAGGCGGTCGAGGATCTGCTTGGGGGAAACGCGCTGGCGTCCGAGGTCGTCGATCAGCAGCACCCCGCCGTTGGCCTTCACCTGGAGCGGCGCACCGTACGTCCTGCTCCCGTCCTCCCAGGTGGGTTCGAACATCTCGAGCTGGAACTCGCCGCCGACCTGGACGAGCGGCCGCGCCACGCGCCGCCACCGGCGGTCGGCCGGCTGGTGCGGCTCGAGCCGATGCACCGCTCCGTCGAAGATCGCCATCACCTCGCCTCCGCCGATGTCAAGGGCGATCGGGATGACGATCGGACCGCCCAGCAGGCTCGGAATGCGACGCGCGAGCGTGGTCTTGCCGTTGCCAGGAGCGCCGTAGATGAAGATCGACGAGCGGGAGTTGACCGCCGCGCGAACAGCCTCGGTTACGCCGGGCGCAAGCTCGATGCCGCTGAGGGCCAGGTTGACCTTTACCAGGTCCAGCGTGCCGGGTTTCGCCGCTTCGGCCAGAACCGCCCGGTACTCCTGCATCGAGACCGGAGCGGGACCCGTGTACCGCGTGCCCGAACTGCCGATCTGCTCGCTTCGAGTGCGTCCCTGCTTCGTGATGGTGTAGGCCATACGCTCGGAGAGGGGCCTGCCCAGCCACGGACCCTGCTCCGAAGCAAGGCCGAGCGCGTCCAGGAAGTTCGACCCGGTGAGCGACTTGAGGCTCGGTTCGACGGCCGAGAACGGCAGGGCCAGCTGCTCCGCGACCTCGTACCCGGTGACCCGCGTGGCGGTCGATGCCAGGCGCAGGATCATGCCTTCGATCAACGACCGGTTGATCTCCGGGGGTGGGGGAGGCTCGATCTCATGGCTGGGGGCGGGCACCGTGGACGGCACCGGCTGCGGCTCGTCGACGTGCTCGAGGATCGCTCCGAAAAGCTTCTTGCCGAACCGCGCGCGGTCGGCGTGATCGGGCGGCTCGCCCTCGCGCCGCCTGCTGATCCAGTCCGGCACCTCTTTGAAGACCACGGTGTTGCCGATCAGCAGCTGCACCGTGTCCGGCTCATCTGTGGACACGCGCACCGCGATCCGGATGAGGTAGCCCTGGCTCTTCAACGCCGCCCAGCTGCGCTCCCACGCGACCTCGTTGCGCCCTGACCACGTCTGCCGGACCGTGCGGTCGCGCGCCAGCGTCACGTCTTTGCGGTTCTGGTAGCGGCGGCGGACGAGCTCGGTCACGTCCTTGTCGATGTCCTCCGCGACCAGCGCCGCAAGGGGCAGGGCTCTGTCGTCGACCGCGGGCCGGTTCTTGATCTCGAAAATCGTGTTCGCGGTCGGCGCGAGGGCTCGGATCACGCTTGCGTGGCGAGGGCAGAAGGGCGTGCGCTCGATGAACTGAATGTGCCTCCGGCACCACCAGCTCTTGCACTCGCGGCCTGTCAGGTCCTTGTAGGCGCAGGCCCATCCGCGCCGCTCCTGGCAATCGCTGTAGGTGCAGACGCCGGCGGGCTTGTGGCCGTCGGTGCGGGCCGGCGCAGGGGCTCGCTGCTCGACCTCCTCGTCGACTGTTATCTCGTCCGAGATCGCCTCGACCGGCGGCTGTGCCGCTCCCGGCTTGGGCATGTAGTGGAACGCGCCCGAAAACTCCTCGCAGCTCTGGAAGCGCTGGCTGCGGTCCTTCGCGGTGGCCTTCCAGATGATCTCCATGATCGGAGAGGGGATGGCGGTCGACGCACGCGGCCGGTCGAACACCTGGGAGTGGAGAACTGACGGCAGAGCGCCTGTAAACGGCGGCTCGCCGTGGAGCAGCTCATACAGGATCATGCCGAGCGAATAGATGTCCGACGTGGCGTCCACCGCTTCGCCCTTGACCTGCTCGGGCGCCATGTAGGCGGGCGTGCCGACCATGCTCCCGGTCGCGGTGAGGCGGTGCTTGTCGTCGATGAGCT
>Ga0209118_1001175_pt1 | contig 12693 bp, 8 predicted proteins | sample BlaSpr_A8_Ref_M1_FD_187988 | JGI IMG/M metagenome (GOLD analysis project Ga0209118, IMG submission 187988) | Forest soil microbial communities from Thunder Bay, Ontario, Canada - Black Spruce, Ontario site 2_A8_Ref_M1 (SPAdes) (version 2) | ecosystem: Environmental > Terrestrial > Soil > Boreal...
CCTTCCAGCTTCTTGTGCGGCAGGCTGGTGATCTTTCCGCCTTCGCTGTAGTAAACGTTGACCGTTTCCACGGGGGCCGGGTTCGTTACCGTCAAATCGCCAAAGCCGCCGAGCCAGCCGAGTCCCGCTGTGATAGGCTTCCCGTCCAACTTGACAGTCGTCTCCACGCGGACAACGTACGTGTGATCAAAGCGAAAATGCTTGGTGACTTCCAGGTGGCCGTCACTCCAGGTAAATTCCGCATCGGCCGGGGCATGAAGCATTTCCGTGCCGGAAGAAACCTGATAAAGCCCCGTATTCGCCTCATTCTGCAACTGCCCATCGTCGATCACGATGGAGAAGGGCCAGCCGCCGGTCTGTTCCGAGGCATCAGGATGCACGACGTCCAACACCCGCTGCGGCTTCGCGTCATCCATATATTTCTTGAGCTGCCAGCTCTTCACCACCGCGCCGCGATTCGAGATTTGCACGCGGTAGAGATCGTTTTCGATGACGATCGTGCGCTCTTGCGAATCGCTCTTCTGTGCGAGGCTGATCGGTGCGGCTGGTGCCATCGTCGCTTGTGTCGCGGGGGCCTGCGATACGTTCGCTGCCAGAGATGCCGCTGGACCTGGCGTGGCCGGAGCGCTCTGCGCGGGCCGGTTCGCTTGCGGCGGCTGGACGGGCGGCTTCGGCCCGAAGAACTTTGCCCACACCAGAATTACGCCCATGGACAGCAGCGATGCCGCAAGGATCCGCAGCTCCGGCGTAAATTTATCTTTTTGCAGCGGCGCGCTCACAAATGCACCTCATTCGAAGTAGCCGCGGCCTTCTCTAAGGACATGTCTTCCCATTTCTCCGGAATCGGATCGTAGCCAAATTTGCGCGAGAGCGGATGGCAGCGAAGGAGCCGCTTCAATCCAAGCCAAACGCCGCGCGCTACGCCAAAGCGTTCAATGGCTTCATAGGCGTAACGCGAACATGTCGGCTCGAAGCGGCAGCTCCCCGCGAACAGCACGGACAAATACGCTTTGTAGAAGCGTAGCGCGAACAGCGCGGCACGAACTTGTAGAGGCGCGATAGATCGCGCCTCTACGCCGTCCCTTTGGGGGCGCTCTGCAGCAGCCGCAGCAAATCCGCTGTCAGCGCTGCAAACGGTGCGCGCTCCACCGAACTCTTTGGGTGTATGACGATGTCCCATCCTGTGGGTAGCTCCAGCCGATGGCAGCGCACCATCTCGCGGAGGCGCCGCCGAATGCGATTGCGCACCACCGCCCCGCCAAGCGCCTTCTTGATACTGAAACCAAAACGGCACTGCGGCAGATCGTTGACGCGGAAAAAAACAGTGAAGTGGGAACTCGAACGGCGCTTTCCGGCGCGGTAAACAGCGTCAAATTCTCCGCGCCGCACCAGCCGCGCTTCGCGCGGAAATTCCAGGCGCCTTGTCTCACTCGGGCGTAAGGCGATGGCGTCCCTTCTTGCGGCGTGCCGCCAGCACCTTGCGGCCGCCCTTCGTCTTCATGCGTACGCGGAAGCCGTGCGTCTTGGCGCGACGGCGTTTGCGCGGTTGAAATGTGCGCTTTGGCAAAGCAATCCCCCTTCGTAATACGCGATCGCCGGGCGCTCTGTATCACCTGCGACGGCGGAACCGCCCACTAGTCTCTTCAGCGGCTGCTTTCGAATCTAGTAGTGTATTCGACCCTTGCGCACAGGGTCAAGAAAGCGAATCAGTCCCCGGATTCTCAGTATTCCTGGCGATCGCCGCTTCAGGCCAGCTTTTTCCCGCGCCGATATTCATCGTACGCCGCCAGGAACCGATCCACGTCCTTATGCAACAAATAGTACGGCGTCGAAAGCCGAATCTTCGAAGGTGCGCCACCGCGGATGCGAATCTTCTTCTCCTTCCACATCCACGTTTCGATCTCCGTAATCAGGATCGGCGGCACATTGACCGACGCAATCGCGCAGCGTAGTGCCGGATCAGGCGACGTCCAGGACTCCGCACCGCGCTTCGTCATCTCTTTCAAAATATAGTCCGCCGTCTGCCGGTGTCGCTTCTCAATGCGGTCCATCCCGATCTGATTCGCCAGTTGCACCGCCGCACGCAAACCCCACAGCGAGGGCACGTTCGAACTACCGATCCGCTGGAAACGTTCGGCGCGCAGTTTCGGCTCGTCCCAGCCGGCGGTGACGATGGTGTTCCACAAGCGATCGATCACCTCATCCCGAACATAGAGAAACCCGCTCCCCTTTGGCGCTTGCAGCCATTTGTGCGGGCTGGAGGTGTACATGTCGCAGCCCATCTCGTGCACGTTCAGCCGCATCATTCCCACGACGTGCGCGCCGTCCACCGCGGAGAGAATGCCCCTCGTGCGCGCCAACGCGCAGAGTGCTTTTGCCGGCAAAACCACACCCGTAACCGTGGTGATGTGGCTGAAGAACACCACGCGTGTCCGCGGCGTGATGGCATCATTGAAGAGATTCAGCACCGCCGCCGCATTCGGCACCGGCTTCGGCAATGTGATCTTTTTCACCACGATCCCGTATCGTTTCGCGCGCAGATTCCAGGGGTGCTCGCCTCCCGGGTGCTCCTGGTCGGTCATCAGGACTTCGTCGCCAGGCTTCATATCGAGACCGTTCGCGATGTAGCTGTTGGCCTCGGTCGCGTTGCGCACCAGCGCGAGCTCGTCGCGTGTGCAGCCGACGAATTCCGCCAGTGGGTCGCGGAATTCGTTCCAGGCGCCGTAACCCCAGATGGGGTAGTCCTCTGGATCGCTCTGCGCCATCTTTTCCGTATCGTTGTAGCCGTCGAAAACGGCGCGCAGCACCGGCATCGGCGACGATCCCACCGTCCCGTTGTTCAGATAAACTTCATCCGCAGGAATCAGGAATTGTTTGCGCCATTCGGTCCAGTAGGCTTCTTCGTTCGAACTATAAAGCGCACTATCCGGCAGCTTCGGCGGTTCCTGTTCAAAAAGCGCGGACCACTCCGGAGAAAAAGGAAGCATACTTGCAACGCCAGCGAGACCAGCAAACGAAGACAAAAAATCACGGCGGTCGACCATCATTACCTCCACGGGCCACGTTGCGCGAATTCTACGCGGGAAGCCCGCTTACAACAACACTCACCGGAAGCCGCGAGACTTGCAGCGAAACGCGGGTAGGTTTATCTTTGCGCGGCGTCACTTCGGGTCGAAAGGTCGGTAGACATGCGATTTTCGAAATGGGTCGTTGCGGCCCTCTTCACGGTTTCGATTTGCGGTTCGGGCAATGTCTCTGCCCAAGACAAAGCAGGCACCAAGTCTGCGGTCAAAGCGCGCCCGAAGGAGGCGGCGAAACCGAAAGCTAGCTCACCTCTCGATACCGTCATCGATGCCCTCTTTGCCGCCCATGCCTTCGAACAGACCGCAATTTCGCCCGACGGGAAGAAACTCGCATGGGTCGAGACGCTCACCGGCAAAGATGGCGCTCCCGATGGCAACACCGCGATCTATTTGGCGGACCGCGAAGCCAACGCTTCGCCGAAACGCATCACCGCTGCGTCCGGAGCTGTTCCGCGCGCCGAAGGTAATGTCGCCTGGTCTCCCGATAGCAAGCAAATCGCATTCCTCTCCGACGCCGTGAAACCCGGCCAGCTCCAGCTTTATGTCGTGAGTGCGGCGGGTGGTCCAACCAAGAAGCTGACGAACGTAAAGGGCTTGCTCGCCACGCCGAAGTGGTCGCCGGACGGCGAAAACATCGCTGTACTTTTCACGGAAAACGCCCCGCGCGCGGCCGGGCCGCTCGTCGCCGAGCCACCGGAGACCGGCGAGATCAAAGACGCCTTTTTCGAACAGCGTCTTGCTCTCGTCGACGTTGCCATCGGCGATTTGCGCCAGCTCTCTTCCGCGGACACCTACGTCTACGAATACGACTGGTCGCCGGACGGCAAACGCCTCGTCGTGACCGCGGCGCGCGGCAATGGCGACAACAACTGGTGGATCGCCCAGATCTACACCCTCGACACCGGACTGGGCATCCTAAAATCCATTTACAAACCATCTTTGCAAATCGCCCGCCCCGTCTTCTCACCCGATGGAAAGAAGATTGCCTTTGTCGAAGGTCTCATGAGCGACGAAGATTCCGTCGGCGGTGATATCTTCACGATTCCTGCCACTGGCGGCCAGGCGCAAAACGTCGCCCCGGAGATAAAAGCTTCCGCGAACTGGCTCGCCTGGACGCCGGACGCCAAAATTCTCTTCGCAGGATCTTTAGGAGGTGACGCGGGAGTCGCGACCCTCGATCCGTCCACGGGCCATCTCGAAACGATCTGGCGCGGTGAGGAACAACTGTCCGCTGGCCTGTGGGGTACAAACATTTCCGTGGCACGTGACGGCAAGACCTCCGCTGTCATTCGCAGCTCCCTCGGTGACCCTCCTGAGATCTGGGCCGGTGCGATCGGTTACTGGAGGCAGGTCACTCACCGCAACGCCGCTGTGAAACCCGCCTGGGGAGAAACCAAAAGCATCCATTGGAAAAGCGACGGCTATGACGTTCAGGGTTGGTTGACCTATCCGAAGGATTTCGACCCGGCGAAGAAATATCCTTTGGTCGTCCGCGTTCATGGCGGCCCGGGCGAAGCGGTTCAATCGGCCTGGCCAGATTCGTGGGACTTCGCCATCGCGTTCGCTGGTGCCGGTTACTTTGTTCTTCAGCCCAATCCGCGCGGCAGCTTTGGCCAGGGCGAAGCCTCCACGCGGGCCAATGTCAAAGATTTCGGTTACGGCGATTTTCGCGACATCCTGGCCGGCGTCGACGAAGCGCTCCGCGTCGCGCCCATCGATCCGAATCGTCTGGGTCTGACCGGGTGGAGCTACGGCGGCTTCATGACCATGTGGGGCGTCACGCAGACGAATCGCTTCAAAGCCGCCATGGCCGGCGCGGGCATCGCCAACTGGCTCAGCTACTACGGCGAAAACAAAATCGACCAGTGGATGATTCCTTTTTTCGGCAAGTCGGTCTACGACGATCCAGAGGTCTATGCGAAAAGCTCTCCCATCACCTTCATCAAAAACGTGAAAACGCCCACACTGGTGATCGTCGGCGACAGCGACGGTGAATGCCCCACGCCGCAATCCTACGAATTCTGGCACGCCCTGAAAACCCTCGGCGTCCCAACCCAGCTAGTCGTCTACGACCACGAAGGCCACATGTTCGTCAAGCCTGAGCATCAGCGCGACCGCATCCGCCGCACTGTCGCCTGGTTCGACGCCCACCTCCGCTGATCCCGCCGGCGGCCTGCTTGCGTCGTTCCCGACCTTCAGGTCGGTGGGTCCCCCCGCACGCCGTTTTTGGAAGGTGGTGGGCACCACGAATTCCTGAGTGAGCCCGCTGTAACCTAGGCTGCGCACCGCGCGTCTTAGCATTCAATCGAGTGTTGGCCTTCCCTATTCTCGCGCTTTAGGCTTTCGACCAGGGTTATATAACCAGGACCGCGCCGCTGCTCGGATTGCAGCCGGTCCTGGTCTGCCTATCGAAATAGAGATTTTCGCTCCCGGTAGGCGTAGAATCCGCCTTGTCGCTCCCGGTGTACGAATTTCGCGATTCAAGCTGATGATCCGCTTCCTCAAAAATCGCATCGCGCGTCGCAACGACCCCGTCCAGGAATTCTCACTCGGCCGCCTCGAGTTTGACTTGATGCAGATTCTCTGGTCCCGCGGCGAAAGCAGCGTCCGCGACGTCGTCCAGGAATTGGACCGGCCGCTCGCTTATACCACGGTCATGACCACGCTGGACCGGCTCTACAAAAAGGGCCTGTTGACCCGGCACATGCAGGAGCGCGCCTTCGTTTATTCGGCACGCTTGTCCCACCAGGAATGGGAACGCCGGCGCGCGGAAGGTATTGTGTCCAGTTTTCTTTCTGGCTCGGCCGCATCGCGCGATTTGCTGCTTTCCTCTTTCCTGGATGCTGTCGGCCAACACGACACCGTACTCCTGGATGAGCTCGAAAAAAAGATCCGCAGGAAGCGCAAAGAGCTTTTCCGGCGAGGCCCATCATGATTGCTCCTTATGCGCTGAGACTCGTCTGCCTCTGCCTGGGTTCTTTTTTCCTGGTCAATGCTGTTTTGGGTTTGGCGATGTCGCTCGCTTCCCGCGCGGCAATCCGCATTGCGGAAACGATGCGGCCACGCTCAGCCGCTCGTTTTCTATTCGTCTTGCGTCTGCTTCCACTCTTGCTGGGAGTCGGCGCCGTGCTCGGACTCTGCGTTCCCAGCTATCTTTGGTTCGAGCCGCAGGCCTCCTCGGAGCGCATCGGCTGGGCTTGTCTGACGCTTGCGCTCTTGGCTGTAGCGGGCTGGTTGCTCTCGATCGCGCGAGTCGCGCGCGCCATTGCCGTTTCGCTCCGCTGCCACCGGGTTTGGCAACAAGCAGGCCGGATGGCGCACCTCAGTGGAGACACCTCCCCGGCCCTGGTTGTAGAAAAGGATGTTCCACTCCTGGCTTTGGCAGGCGTACTGCGGCCTCGCTTGGTTATCTCGGATGGCGTGCTCCGCTCGCTTTCTGCCGAACAGCTTGATGTGGCATTGCAGCACGAGAACGCTCATCGCGTTTCGCGCGATAATCTGAAACGCTTGCTTCTTCTTCTGGCGCCAGCTCCTCTCCCGTTCGTCCACGGATTCTCTTTGCTCGAACAGGCTTGGGTGAAGTTCTCCGAATGGGCCGCGGACGATGAAGCTGCCCGTGGAGAATCTTTCCGCGCGCTCTCGCTGGCCGCAGCACTGCTGTGTGTCGCGCGAATGGGCACCGGTCCGCGTCTCTCGCTTCTTCACACTTCGCTCGCTGCGGGCGACCGCGATCTCTCCGCCCGCATCGATCGCCTGTTGCGTGTTGAGCCGGCTTGTCCAGCTCCACTTCCGCGGACGCGATCCCTATTCGTGCCTGCAGGCGTTGGAACGACTGTTTGTCTCGCAACCCTGATTCTGTGGCCCGCGACCCTCTCTTCCGTGCATCGGCTCCTCGAACAATTCCTCCGCTAATTTCCAGGGAAATCCGCCGCCGGGTCTGGCGGGTTCTCCATCTGCCCACCTACGACCTGTGGTAGTAGACCGCTCCTTTCCGTAGCCTATCTCTCAGCATGAACAGCCATTGCGTCCAAAAGCGTCCCGGTTACTGGAGAACCGCTTTTTTATTGTTCGCAGCGCTGCTTCTTACTCCTCTCGCGCTGCTCGCACAAAACCCGCGCGGAACACTTCGCGGCGTCGTGCTGGATTCGAATGGCGCCCGCGTACCCGCCGCGAGAATCTTGATTCAAGCGGCCGAATCTTCCCTTCAGAGAGAAGTCCGTACGGACGACCGGGGAGAATTTCGTATCGAGGATCTTCTGCCGGGGACATATCACGTCACCGTGACTGCCAAGGGATTTGCGGAAGCGCGCGCTGACGTCAAGGTGGCCGTCAGCTCCGTGCGGGAAATGACGGTCAAATTGAAATTGCAGCCGGTACAGCAATCCATAACACTTAACCTAGATGGGCCCGGCTCCATTACCACCCAAGCCATAGATACCTCCAGTGCGATGCATCAAACAGTGATCACTTCGCAGGATCTCGACACGATTCCTCTGGCCGCAAGGAGCTTCGCGAATATCGCTTACCTGGCTCCGGGAACCGAGCCGCTTGAGCCATCCGATCCCACCAAGGCGCGCATCACCGCGGTTTCCACGGGCGGCAGCTCTGGCCTGAACAACGACCTCTCCGTGGATGGCGCGGATAACACGGACGACTGGATCGGCGGTTTCCTGCAGAATTTCTCTCCCGAAGCCATCGAGGAATTCGCCATCCGCACAGCGCAGGAAGACGCAGACACCGGTCGCACCACCGCTGCCTCTGTCGTGATCACCACCAAGAGCGGCACAAACTTCTGGCACGGCTCCGCCGGTTTCTACGGTCGTGCCGCAGATCTCAATGCGCGTTTCCCGATTGACAACCCCGCGCCCGATCCCAAACAGCCCTTTTCCCGGCAGAACTATGTAGCGACGCTCGGTGGGCCGGTGGTCAAGGATAGATTGTGGTTTTTCTCTTCGTTCGAATACGTCCACGAAAACGCCAGCATCGCCTACAGCCCGTCCAGCCAGGCCCAGTTCAACGCGCTGGCGCTGCTCGCCGCTATGGGGAAGATCACTGACAGCCTCACGGGTGCCGGCGTCAGCTCGATTGCCGAGCCGAAAAGTGTGCCTGTCCCGTTCCGCGACTATCTCGCCAATGCGCGTATGGACTGGGCTCCATCGGACAAATCACGCTGGTTTCTCCGGGCTTCCGCCGACAGTTACATCACCCGTAATGCCATGGTGCAGCAGGCGGCCTTCCCCTCCACCGGCGCCACTTCGCACAACAATTACTTGAACCTGGTAGTGGGCCAGCAGTACACATTTAATCCCTCCTGGCTCAGCTCTTTCGTTTTCAACGCTAGCGGGTTGCATCTGACGGCCACGCGCAATTCGAATCTCGGGTTCGCGCTGGATTTCCCGTTCACTTCAACTTTGAGCACGATCTCCGGGCGGGAGACTTTTGGCGACAACCAGTTCGTTACACCCATCACCGCTTTTCCGGTGCTGCGCAATCAGGAAAAATATCAATTTCGCTACGACGTCAGTCATATTGACGGCGGCCACTCGACGCGTTTTGGCATCAATCTGATCCACGAGCCGGTGATGAGCGGAGCGCTCGCCGCCACAGCGGAAACCGTTCTTTCGTACGCAAACGATCCGAGCTTTTACGCCGCGAATCCTTCCCAGTTTTATTTCAGCCTGAGCTGCGCCCCTCCCGTCCCTGCCGGCGTGACTTGCACCCTCACTCCTGCGGGCGACGGCAGCTTCTCGCAGAACGTACAGCGCCTGGGAATTTACGCGCAGGATTCCTGGCGCATTGGGCCGCGGCTCACGCTGAACTACGGGTTGCGTTACGACACGACGTTTGGCCTGTTCGTGGCTTCCGGCCGCGACCAGCGGGCCAACCCCGCGCTCGCCGGCAACGGCATCATTTCCGGTATCCCTCACGATTATCGAAAGGCTTTTGCGCCGCGGCTCGGCATTGCCTACAGCCTCGGCGATTCCGGAAACACCGTGCTGCGCGGCGGCGTGGGACTCTATTTGAACGACCTTGCGCAGAACGGCTGGGCAGAAGCCTTCATCGCCGTGAACGATTTCAATGTCAAGAATACAACCGAGCCACAAGCACTGATTGATTCGAATTACCATACGCCGTACGCGCTGCATTCCACAGCAGGAATCCAGCATGCCTTCAACCCGAATTGGATCTTGAGCGCGGATTGGACGCTCGAGACGGGCATGCACGGCTATCGCCGCTACGATTATCCGAGCGGCGTTTCCGTGTTCCGCACGGACAATCGTTCGAGTTACAAGGCGCTTGCGGTGCATTTGCAAGGAAACGTATCGCGGCGCCTGAATCTCGTGGCGAACTACACGCTCGCGAGCGCAAGGACCTGGGGATGCCGAGTGGGAGAACTGTTCGATTACGTCAACGGCGTTTGCGATCCCTTTAACGCGTTCGCCCCTGGCGATTATGGTCCGTCGGGAGAAGACGTCCGCCACCGCTTCGTTTTTGCCGGAACAGTTCATGCCCCAGCGGGATTCGATGTGACATTCCTTTCGCAAGCGGAGACCGCGCGGCCCATCACCTTGACGACTCCGGTTGGCGATCGAGTGGTGATCAACGGCGTGAAGTCCACCCTCGACCAATTCCGTGGCACGCCCTATGTTCAAACCGATTTGCGGATCAGCCGCCCCATCAAATACCATGAACGCTGGTCGCTCACGCCCTTCTTCGAATTCTTCAACCTGTTCAATCGCAACAATCCGGGCAATAACTATGTCGGCGATATCAGCGCACTGCCCATTCCCGTAGACAATCTCGCGAACGTCACGGCCTTATGCCTCGATGGCCAGCCGACTTGCATGCAAAAAATTCCGGTCACCAGCGGCAAGCAATTGCTCGTTCCTGCCGGCGCCCTCGGCGATTTCTTCGGCCCCGGTACGACCGTCGGCATCCCCTTCGCCGCGCAAATCGGCGTCAAGCTCACCTTCTAAACTTCGGCAGGTTTATTTTCCGGCTGGAAATTCCTACTCTGCATCTCTTCCGCAACGGTTTCGCCAATTTTGAGCACGGTTTGAACGAGCGTGTTGAAATCTTCCCGCCTGCTGCGGTGATTCGTAATGGCCGCGCGCAGCGCGAACTTTCCCTCCAGCATCGTGCTGGAAACCACTGCAATTCCCGACTCTTGCAAGCGCATAAGCAATTCTTTGTTGATTCCATTCAGCCGCTCTTCCGTACAATCCGCTGGCCGGTACCGAAAACAAACCACATTCAACGTCACGTCCGCCAGCAACTCCAGGTCGTTCCGCGACTCGATGAGTCTCGCCAAATACCGTGCCTGCGCGACATTCTGCTCGATCAACCTCGTGAACGACTTCACCCCGTGCGTCTTTAGCGACATCCACACCTTCAAAGCGCGGAAACTTCTGGTCAGCTCGATTCCCCGGTCCGCAAACGGCAATCCTCCGGCGATCACCCCGCGGTCCATGCCCGTCAAATAACTCTGCTTATGCGCGAACGCGTTGCAATGTGCCTCTTTATCCCGCACCAGCACGCATCCCACTTCGAACGGCAGATACATCCACTTGTGCAAGTCAAACGCCAGCGAATCCGCCTCTTCGATTCCCACCAACAGCGCGCGCAATTCGTTCGAAAGCCGCGCCAGCGCCCCAAACGCTCCATCCACGTGAAACCACAACTCCTCCTCGCGGCAAACCCTCGCGATCGCGCGCAAATCGTCAATCGCTCCGGTATTGATCGTTCCCGCGTTGCCCACCACGCAGAACGGCCGCATCCCTTCTCGTCGGTCGCTTTCGATCAATGTGCGCAGCGCCCCAACATTCATTCGAAAGTCGCTGCCCGCTTGCACGCGCCGGAAAGCGCTGTTGCCCAGCCCCATGAGCTCCGCAGCCTTTTGGCACCATCCATGCGTCTCCGCCGACGCGTAAAAAACCAGCCGCGGCCCACGATATCCCTGCAGTCCGTGCTCGCGGATATCGAATCCCGCTTTCGCATGCCGCGCCACCGCCAGCCCGATCAAGTTGGCAATCGTCCCGCCGCTCACCAGCACGCCGCTGCTCTCCCGCGGCATCCCCATCCATTCCGCCAGCCACGCCAGAACTTGTTCCTCGACAAGTTTCGGCGCCTGATTGAAGCCCGCCATGTGAGGATTCATCGCCGCAGCTAGCATGTCCGCCATCATCGCCAGCGGCGTCCCGGTTCCCTGCACCCAGCCCCAAAACCGCGGATGATTATTCCCGTTCGGATACGGACGGATCTTTTCTAAGAATTCGGCGTATGCCGCTTCCGTACCGCCCGGCTCCGTGGGCAGCGGTTCCGCAAACGAAGTGCGAACACTCTCGGGCATCGCCTGCCAAACCGGCTGTTCCCGCCGCGTCGCGAGATAATCGATCGTGTCATCCAGCATCCGGTATCCCAGCTTTCGAAACTCTTCCCAATCATTGGGATCGAGTGTCTCTTCTTGATCCAAACTTGCCTCGGCTGTCCATTTTTGCGTGCGCAGACAGCGGCTCCTGACACATATCGCGCCACCACATTAGGCCTGGACACGCACGTTTTTCTATCCGCATTCCCCCATCAAACTCATGGCCCCTCAATCTACCGCTCGCCTGCAATCCTCGTTCGACCGTTGCGACGCCTGGGCCTGATATGCTTAATTTCGACTGTGATGACGGCTCATCGCCAACATGACTGACAACTGCAATCTAGAAGCCGCTTGGACCTATCACGAAGCCACCAAACATTCTTACACCAGCATCCGCACCAACCCTCATTTCATGGATTGGTCCAACCAGCCTCTGCCTTTCAAGATTTATCCGACCCTCGAGCCCATTCGCTTGCCCGGAGAGCTGCGCCAAACCGGCGTCGCCGCCCTCTCTGCCATCGCCGAGAGCGTCCCTGCCCAAACCAACACATCTCCGGATCTGGAGGCGGTAGCCCAGCTCCTCTACCTCTCCGCCGGCATCACCCGCAAAAGGAAATATCCTGGCGGCGAACTCTACTTTCGCGCCGCGGCGTGCACCGGAGCGCTTTACGAAGTCGAGCTCTATCTTGTTTGCAACGGCCTTGCCAACCTCGAGGCCGGCGTCTACCACTTCGCTCCGGCCGAATTCGGCCTGCGCCAGCTGCGCGCCGGAGATTCTCGCCGCTTCCTGCTCGAAGCCACCGGCGGTGAAGCCGCCATCGCCCACGCGCCGCTCACCATCGTTTGCACCTGCACCTACTGGCGCAATGCCTGGAAATATCAGGCTCGCACCTACCGCCACTTCGGCTGGGACAACGGCACTCTGCTCGCCAACCTGCTGGCGGTCGCCACCGCGTTGGGACTTCCAGCCCGCGTGGTGTGCGGCTTCGTCGACGCGAGCGTTAACCGCCTGCTGGATGTGGATCCCCAGCGTGAAGTGGCCTTCTCTCTCGTAGCCCTCGGCCATGTCGCCGCTCTCCCGCCGCCATCTCCTGCGCAAATCACCCTGCTTCGCCTCGAAACTGTCCCGCTCTCTCAGCGCGAGGTGGATTATCCGCTCATGCGAGAAATGCACGCGGCCTCTTCGCTTCATTCTCCCGAGGAAGTGGAAGCGCGGCGCGGCCACACTCCGATGATGGATGT
>Ga0209118_1001176_pt1 | contig 12692 bp, 8 predicted proteins | sample BlaSpr_A8_Ref_M1_FD_187988 | JGI IMG/M metagenome (GOLD analysis project Ga0209118, IMG submission 187988) | Forest soil microbial communities from Thunder Bay, Ontario, Canada - Black Spruce, Ontario site 2_A8_Ref_M1 (SPAdes) (version 2) | ecosystem: Environmental > Terrestrial > Soil > Boreal...
CCAGCGCAAGCAGAAGGCGATCAAGCGCCTGAAGGTCGTCGAGGACTTCCGCAAGTCGAACGCCAGCCCGACGTGGATGGTGCTCGAGGTGCTGCCGGTCATCCCACCCGAGCTGCGACCCATGGTCCAGCTCGACGGCGGTCGATTCGCGACCTCTGACCTGAACGACCTCTACCGCCGCGTGATCAACCGCAACAACCGCCTGAAGAGACTGCTCGAGCTTGGAGCGCCCGAGATCATCGTGCGCAACGAGAAGAGGATGCTCCAGGAGGCCGTCGATGCGCTGATCGACAACGGCCGCCGCGGCCGGGCCATAACGGGCACTGGCAACCGCAAGCTGAAGTCCCTGTCCGACATGCTGAAGGGCAAGCAGGGCCGGTTCCGGCAGAACCTGCTCGGCAAGCGCGTGGACTACTCGGGCCGCTCCGTGATCGTGGTCGGTCCCGAGCTGAAGCTCCACGAGTGCGGGCTGCCGAAGAAGATGGCGCTCGAGCTGTTCAAGCCGTTCGTCATGCGCGAGCTTGTGAACAAGGGCTACACGACCAACATCAAGTCGGCCAAGCGCATGGTCGAGCGCAGCCGGACCGAGGTCTGGGACGTCCTCGACGAAGTCATCCGCGACCACCCGGTGCTGCTCAACCGCGCACCGACGCTGCACCGTCTCGGCATTCAGGCTTTCATGCCGGTGCTGGTCGAAGGCTCGGCGATCCAGATCCACCCGCTGGTGTGCGCCGCCTTCAACGCCGACTTCGACGGCGACCAGATGGCCGTGCACGTGCCGCTGTTCAGCGGCGCGATCGCCGAAGCGAAGAACCTGATGATGTCTTCACAGAACATCCTGTCCGCGGCGGACGGCCACCCCGTTGTGGCGCCGACGCAGGACGTGGTCCTGGGCTGCTACTGGCTCACCGCAGCTCGCGGTGACGCGCCGAAGGGCGACGAGGTCTCCAAGCTGCGGGCGTTCAGCTCGCAGAACGAGGTTGTGCTCGCGCTCGAGGCCAAGGTGGTCAAGCTCCAGGAATGGGTCCGAGTCCGGATCGGAACCGAGCTGGTCGTGACGACGCCCGGGCGTGTCGTCTTCAACCAGCCGCTGCCCGTCGGCAAGGCGCCGCTGGGAACGGGGGGAGCGACCCCCGAGGAAATCGCGGGCATGCGCCCGCTGCCGTTCCAGAACGCGCACTACGACCGCAAGCTGCTGCGCACTCTGGTGGCCGAGCTGTACCGCCTGTATGGCAGCGACACCACAGCAATCGTGGTCAACGACATCAAGCGTCTCGGGTTCCGCTACGCCACACAGGCCGGGATCACCGTCTCGGCGATGGACATCCCGCACCCCGAGTCGAAGTGGCGGATCATCCGCGAAACCGAGAAGGAAGTCGCCGACGTCGAGCGGATGTACCGCCGCGGCGTCATGACCGACGACGAGCGCTACCGCAAGGTGATCGAGCTCTGGCAGAAGGCCTACGAAGAGGTCGGTAACGCCACCGAGCACGCCTTCGACAAGTTCAGCCCGATCTGGATGATGATGGGCTCGGGCGCCCGCGGAAACATCCAGCAGATCCGCCAGCTGGCAGGGATGCGAGGCCTGATGGCCGACCCCACCGGCCGGATCATCGACCTGCCGATCATGGCCAACTTCACTGAAGGCCTGACGGTGCTCGAATACTTCATCTCCACCCACGGCACCCGCAAGGGTCTTGCCGACACCGCGCTCCGCACGGCCGACTCCGGCTACCTGACTCGCCGCCTCGTGGACGTCGCGCAGGACGTGATCGTTCGGGAGGAGGACTGCGGAACGACCAACGGCATCTGGATTCGGGATATCAGCCCGGAGCGGGCCAAGACCGAGCCGATCTTCGAGAAGATCGCCGGTCGGGTCGCGGCCGAGGACATCACTGTCGGAGGCAAGGTCCTGGTCCCGTCCGGCACGTCGATCACCGACGATGCCGCGCGCCAGATCATCGCGGCCGGCATGCCGGTCAAGTTTCGGTCGGTTCTCGTATGCGAGGCGCGCGAGGGCGTGTGCCGCACCTGCTACGGCCGGAACCTCGCCACGGGCAAGGTGGTGGAGATCGGCGAGGCGGTGGGTGTCATCGCAGCGCAGTCCATCGGCGAGCCGGGCACCCAGCTGACGATGCGCACGTTCCACACCGGCGGTGTCGCCGGGGTGGACATCACCCAGGGTCTGCCCCGCGTGGAGGAGCTCTTCGAGGCTCGCATCCCCAAGGGCAAGGCCATCATTTCCGAGATTGACGGGGAGCTCGAGATCATCCGCCAGGAGGGCTCGCGCAAGGTGCGCGTGACGTCCAAGGAGGAGTTCGAGGTCTCCTACCCGGTCGACCCCAAGATGCAGGTCCTCGTGAAGAACAAGGACGACGTGATGGAGGGCCAGGAGCTGGCCCGCGACGCCAAAGCCAACATGATCCGGACCCGGCACGCCGGCAAGGTCACGGTGACGCCCAAAGAGATCACGGTGCGGACCCTCGACGAGGAGGTTCGCGAGTACCCGATCCCGCACCAGGTGCGCATCAGGCCCGAGCTCGACCGGCGAGACGGGCAGAAGGTGGTCATCAAGGCGGGCCAGCAGATCACCGAGGGGTCGATCTCACCGCAGGAGCTGCTCCATATCCTCGGCAAAGAGGCGGTCCAGACCTTCCTGGTGGACGAGGTCCAGAAGGTGTACCGCAGCCAGGGCGTGGACATCAACGACAAGCACATCGAGGTCATCGTCCGGCAGATGATGCGGAAGGTCCGAGTCGACTCGGCCGGCGACACCGGGCTGCTTCCCGGCGAGATCGTCTCGCAGTGGGAGTACGAGGAGGGCAACGCGAAGGCGCTGGCAGAGGGCGGAGAGCCCGCCACCGCCCAGACGGTGCTGCTCGGTCTGATCAAGGCAGCGCTGAACACCACCTCGTGGCTGTCGGCTGCATCCTTCCAGGAGACGACCCGTGTCCTGACCGAGGCCGCGATCTCGGGCAAGGTGGACCGGCTGCGCGGTCTCAAGGAGAACGTGATCATCGGCAAGCTCATCCCCGCGGGGACTGGGCTGGACTACTACAAGAAGCAGCGGGAGCAGGCGGCCAGGATCCTCGAGGAGGAGCCGATCGACCTGGAGACCTTGTCGGTCTAGAAACCTGGCCCGGTTTGGGTTACATTCATCGGTACGTGCACAAAGGGTCGCCCGCCACGGGTGGCCCTTTCGACTTGATATGAGAGGAAACCGAGGTTTCCTCTCATGGCTCTTTTTCCTGCAGGTTGGGATTGTCTAAAGGATTGCTCCAAGCAGCGCAGCGTGGGCTAGATGAAGCGATTGGCGGACGGCCCGGCGAAGCCGGGCCTGCCGGCGACGCTGGTTAAGATGGAAACGTGATCCCAAACTCCAGGCTGCTGCGCGCCCTCGCAGCGACGTTGCTCATCGTGGCGGCGCTTCCGGCATGCCAGTCCAGCACGGCGCTGACGCAGGGACCGAAGCTCGCCAAGGACCAGACGCTCCGGGTGCAGCTCGAGGATCAGCCGGGTTCGCTAGACCCGGGGCAGACCCAATACCCGTATGAGACCGCCGTGCTGCGGGCCATCTCTGAGCCGCTCGTGAAACCTGCTGCGGACCTGAGCGGCGTGGTGCCCGCTGCCGCGCAGGCGTACGACGTCGCGAACGGCGGCACGGTTTACGTGTTTCATCTCAGGACCAACGCCGGATATTCCGACGGCGCCCCCGTCAAGGCCCAGGACTTCGTGTACGCGTGGCAGCGCTTGATCGATCCGCGCCTCGCCTCACCGCAGGAGACGTTCTTCGCCGGCGCGATCCTCAACGGAGACAAGGTCTCGAACATGGACCCGCAGCGCGATACGGCCCAGATCGACGGAGCGCTGGGCACCCTCGGGTTGAAGGCTGTCGACGATTACACATTTCAGGTGACGCTCTCGCAGCCAGATCCGGCGTTCCTCTGGCTCGCGGCGATGCCGGCGGCCGCACCGGTCCGCCAGGACGTGGTGAAGAAAGGCGGAGACAAGTGGTCGGCCAGCCCTGACACGCTCGTCACGAACGGCCCGTTCAAGGTGTCGGAGATGGTCACTAACGACCACATCACCGTCGTCCGGAATCCGAACTATTGGGGCGCCAGGCCGACGTTGTCGACGATCAATTTCGTGGTCGTGAATGACGGAGCATTCGCGTTGACCAAGTTCAAGAGCGGCGCGCTGGACGAGATCTCGGTTCAGCCCGCGCAGGCGGCAAGCGTCGCCGCCGACGCCAGCTTGAAGCAGAACCTGGTCAAGACGCCCGACCTCACTGTTTTCTGGATCGTGTTCCGGGTCAACGCCTCGCCGACCAACAACGCGAAGCTCCGGCTGGCGATCGCCCAGGCCATCGACCGCGATGCGTTCGTGGCGAAGATCTTCCAGGGCCAGGGCCTGCCTGCTTCAACGTTCATTCCCAAGGGCATGCACGGATACGCGCCCAGCATTTCCGCCCAGACGTTTGACGTTGCGCAGGCGCGCGCATCCCTGGCCGCATCAGGCATGTCAGCGTCGCAGCTGTCGACGCTGAAGTTCTCTTACGACCAGGCATCGGACTTCGGCAAGACGACGGCCACGTTCGTCCACGACCAGCTCAAGGCCAACCTCGGCATCGAGATCACGCTCCAGGGGCTCGACGCCAATACCCTCGCTGCGAACATCGAGACTGGGGATTTTCAGATCGCCGGCCCGAGGGGCTGGAGCGGCGATTATCCCGACGCGGCCGACTGGTACGACATCTTCACGACGATCAATTCCAACAACGTCGCCTTCTACCAGAACCAGCAGTACGACAACTTCGTGCGCGTCGCGAGGACCGACACGCAACCTGCCCGGCGGGACCAGGAGTACCTGCAGGCCCAGCAGATGCTGGTTGGTGACGCCCCGGTGGCGTTCCTAGCCCAGTCGGTCAGCTGGCACCTCGTGCCACAATACGTCCGGGGCATCATTTCCTCGCCAGTCGAGGAGTGGCCGGGGGCGCTCGATCCGACGCAGATCTCGATCGCTCCGCACTGATGCGGTCCTGAACAAGCGTTCGTCACACCAATGGTTACGCAACTTGACACTGAACGTCGCAGAGCAACAGAATGCGCGACAGGCCCGGAGGCTGTGTGGAGTAAGACCTGCTGCCGGCGCACTCTCGCCCCGGATGGTGCCGGGAAGAAGGCCGCAGGATCAGACTGAGAGGTAAGACGCGTATGCAGTCAGAGATCCGCTTTCGAGCGATAGCGCTGGCTTCGGCCGGGCTGTTCGTGGTGGCCGCGTGTGGCGGCTCGAGCGGCAACGGCGTGACGCTGGCCAGTGCACAGGAGCTGCGAATCCGGCTCACGACCGAGCCGGCAACATTCGACCCCGGCCAGGCGCAGTGGGACTATGAAGGGGCGGTCACCCGCCAGACCTTTGAGTCGCTGCTGTCGCCAACCAAGGACTTCAAGGACGTCACCCCCGCAGCTGCCGAAAGCTACTCGGTCGACAGCACCGGACTGATCTGGACCTTCAAGCTGCGCCCAGGCGCGAAGTGGAGCGACGGTGTCGCGGTGAAGGCCGCAGACTTCGTTTACGGATTTCAGCGCGTCCTCGACCCACGGCTGGCAGCGCCATACGCATCGTTCTTCTACACGATTAAGAACGGCGCCACAGTAAACGGCATGGACCCCAAAGATCCCGGTGTCGACGCCGCCCTTCAAACCCTGGGTCTTAAGGCGGTCGATGACAACACCTTCCAGGTCACACTGGAAGCACCCGCGGGCTACTTCAAGTGGGAGGCCTCCTTGGTGCTGGGCGGTCCGGTCCGGAAAGACATCGTCCAGAAGTTCGGCAAGGACTCAAGCGGCAATGACAAGTGGGCGGCGGTGGCCGCTACAGCCCCGCAATCAGTGGTTGGCAACGGTCCTTTCAAGATCTCCGAAGTTGTGCCCAAGGACCACGTCACTCTCGTGCCCAACCCGAACTACGTCGGCACCCGATCCAATCCGACCCTGACCAAGATCACCGAGTACTACATCGATGACGAAACGGTCGCTTATGCCAAGTACAAGAGCGGTGAGCTCGACCAGGTCCCGGTTCCGCTCGCTGACACCGAAGCAGCGAGGAATTCTCCAGAGCTACTCAAGATCCCTCAGCTCGCGGTCTTCTGGGTGAACATGAACACCAAGAAGGCTCCCTTTGACAACCCCAAGGTGCGCCTGGCGATTACGCAGGCGATCGACCGCAACTCGTACGTCACGAACATCCAGAAGGGCCGTGACCTTGCGGCCAGCACGCTGATCCCCAAGGGCATGCGCAACTACAGGCCTGACCTGGGAACCCAGCAGTCGTTCAACCCAGCGACCGCCAAGGCCACGCTTGCCTCTTCAGGCGTAAGCGCATCCTCCATGAACGGCGTCAAGTACATGTACCGCAGCAGCAGCCCAGGCAGCAAGACCGCCGCGGAGTTCATCCAGGCGCAGCTCAAGACCAACCTGGGCATTGACGTTGTGCTCGATGGCACCGACTCCAAGACGGAGAGCGCCCGGTATAAGGCCGGCAACTTCCAGTTCGGAGACATCTCAGGTTGGGGTGCCGACTACCCTGACTCGCAGGACTGGTTTGACATCTTCCTGACCGGTTCCGGCAATAACTTCAGCTTCTGGACCAACAAAGCCTACGACGACGCGGTCACAGCCGCCGATGCGGCCGTAGACCCGGCCAAGCGCGACGCCGCGTACGAAACCGCGGCGAAGATCCTCGTTGCGGAGGCCCCCGTCATGTTCCTGTACCAGAGCACCGCTTGGATCCTCGTGAAGCCGTACCTCAAGGGCGCCATCGCGACGCCCAACGACGACCAGTGGCTCGGCGACTACTTCGCCAACACCATTCAGATCGCTCAGCACTAGGAGACACATTTGGCATTGGTGACGGGCGCCCCACTGCGGGGCGCCCTCATCCCTCTTCGGAAACGGTCGGGTCGAGGCTGGACCCTCGGCATCTACATCGCGCGTCGCCTCTTCTGGTTGGTGCCCGTGATGCTGTTCGTAGTCCTCATCACCTTTTTTCTGGCTCACATCGCCCCTGGAAGCCCTTGGGACAAAGAGGGACGGCAGCTCTCTCTGGCCAGCGTCCACAACCTCAACGTGAAATACGGCCTCGACCAGCCCATCTGGACACAGTTCGGCCTGTACCTATGGAACGTCCTGCATTTCGATTTCGGTACGTCGTACCAGCACCCTGGCCAATCGGTGAACCAGCTGATCGGAGCGACGTGGCCGGCCACCTTCACCCTGGGCGCGGTCTCTTTCGTCGTGATCGTGGTGGTCGGCGTTTCGTTGGGGGTCGTCGCCGCGCTGCGGCAGAACAGTTTTGTCGACTACACGGCGGTGGCCCTGGCGACTGTCGGGGCCTCCGTACCAAACTTCGTCGTCGGCATCGTTCTGATCATCCTTCTCTCCAACTTCCTCTACAAGATCACAAACGCGACGTTCTTCTTGCCCACGGGCGGGTACCCGCAGGACCTTCTGCACATGATCATGCCGGTCGCCACCTTGAGCTTTCTGCCGATCGCATATCTCGCCCGATTGACGCGCTCGAGCACGCTTGACTCGCTGCGTCAGGACTTCGTCCGCACCGCATGGGCGAAGGGCCTTCGCGAGCGCCTTGTTGTGACCCGCCACGTGTTGAAGAACTCGCTGATCCCTGTGGTCACCGTGGCGGGACCGCTGTTCGCCGGTTTGATCACCGGCTCTGTGATCGTCGAGCAGGTGTTTCAGGTGCCGGGCATAGGGCGCTCCTACGTGCAGGCGATCGAGGCGCGCGATTACCCGATGATCCTCGGCACCACGATGCTGTATGCGGGTCTCGTCGCGCTGTTGAACCTGGTCGTGGACGTGGCCTACGTCTTCATCGATCCACGGGTGAAGTTGGACTGATGGCGTCGCCGGCCATGATTGCCGAGCAGGTCGATTGGGAGAATCCCGAGCAGATCGGCCTCTGGACCGACGCCTGGACCCGCTTCCGGCGCAACCGGCTCGCGGTCGCCAGCCTGGTCATTGTGGTCGTGATGATCGTCCTCGCCATCATCGCACCCCTTCTCCAGCGTGTCGGCATCATCCCCGATCCGACTGCTCAGGACGTGGTCAACAGCTATGCCTCGCCGGGCTCTCCGGGCCACCTTCTTGGTACTGACGATCTTGGTCGAGACGTGCTGTCGAAGATCTTGTTCGGGGCTCAGGTCTCCCTGTCGATCGGCATCTTCGTGCAGTTCATCGTCCTAGGCATCGGCGGTGGGATAGGCCTGGTCGCCGGCTACTATGGCGGTTGGGTCGACAACGCCTTGATGCGGTTCACCGACATCATGTACGCGTTTCCCGACCTGCTGTTCGTGCTTATCATCGTCGCGGCTCTGGGGCCCACCTACTTAAATATCTTGTTCGCGATCGGATTTGTGGCCTGGGTGGGGCTTGCACGTCTGGTGCGCGGCTCGGTGCTCTCGATCAAAGAGAAGGAATATGTCGAAGCGGCTCACGCCGCCGGTTCGAGCCCGTCGAAGATCATCCTCAAGCACCTGCTTCCGAACTCGTTGGGTCCTGTGATCGTCACCCTTACGTTTGGCATTCCCGCGGCCATCTTCACCGAGGCGGTGCTCGACTTTTTGGGCGTCGGCATTCGGCCTCCCCAACCGACCTGGGGTGTCATGGTGTTCGATGGCTACGCCGCGGTCGACTCCTATCCGTACCTGGTTATCGTTCCCTGCGTCGCTCTGTCGCTGACCATGCTGGCGTTCAACTTCATCGGTGATGGGCTGCGCGACGCACTCGATCCGCGCATGCGCCGATAGCGCATACCTTTGTCTGAGCCGATCCTGCGCGTCGAGGACCTGAGGACGCAGTTCTTCACGTCACGGGGAGTCGTCCGCGCAGTCGACGGCGTGAGCTTCCACGTGGACGCCGGTGAGACCGTCGCGGTGGTGGGCGAGTCGGGCTGCGGCAAGACGATCACTGCACTTTCCATCCTGCGCCTGGTCCCCGAGCCGGGCAGGATCGTCAGCGGCAAGATCCTTTTCAAAGGCCGGGACATCGTGGAAATGGACTCTGAGGAAGTCCGGGATTACCGCGGCAACGACGTCGCGATGATCTTTCAGGACCCCATGACATCGATGAACCCCGTGACCAAGGTGGGCGCCCAGATCAAGGAGGCCATGACCGCTCACGACCGGTTCTCGCCCGCCGAGGCGGCCAAGCGGGTCGTGCCGCTGCTCAAGCGCGTGCGGGTGCCGGCTGCCGAGCGGCGGGTCAGCGACTACCCGCATCAGTTCTCCGGCGGCATGCGCCAGCGCGCGATGATCGCGATGGGGCTGGCCAACGAGCCCTCGCTGCTGATTGCGGACGAACCGACCACCGCGCTGGACGTGACCGTTCAGGCGCAGGTCATCCAGCTGCTCAAGCAGCTGAACCGCGAGCTGGGCACCGCGATCGTACTCATCACCCACAACACCGCACTTGTCGCCAGCATGTGCTCGCGCGTGATCGTGATGTACGCCGGGCGGATCGTGGAGGAGGGGCCGGTGGACCAGATCTTCGCCAGGCCGGAGCACCCCTACACGTGGTCGCTCCTGCGCTCCGTTCCCCGGGTGGATGAGGCGCGCAAAGGCAGGCTGGTCTCGATCCGCGGGCTCCCGCCGGACCTCGTGCGCATGCCGCCCGGCTGCAAGTTCCACCCGCGCTGCCTGTTCAAGGTGGACAAGTGCTCAAAGGAGGAGCCCGAGCTCGAGGAGGTGGCTCCCGGCCAGCAGGCGCGCTGCTGGGTGATGATGAGCACCGTGTCTGAGGAGACTCGAGAAGCCGCGCAGACGAGCGAGGTCGCGTTTGACGTTGCGGCCGAGATCAAAAAGCGCATGCGCTCCGACGCCCGGGCCTGATGGCGGGCGCTCAAACGGCGACCGCTTTACAGGCGGCTACTTCGCCCGACGACCGCGACATCGTCCGGGTCGAGAACGTCGTCAAGCACTACCCGGCGGCCGGAGGGGCGGTGGTCCAGGCGGTGGCGGGCGTCGACCTCGAGATCCGTCGGGGGGAGACGCTCGGGCTGGTGGGGGAGTCGGGCTGCGGGAAGTCGACCCTGGCCCGGTTGATCACGGCCCTGCAGCCGGTGACAAGCGGGCGGATCGTGTTCAACGGCAAGGACCTGTCCAAGCTGCGTGGGCGGGGGCTTCGCCGCGTGCGGCGCGAGATGCAGATCATCTTCCAGGACCCCTTCGCCTCGCTTGACCCGCGCATGACCGTCGGCGACATCATCGCCGAGCCCATGGACAACTTCCGGCTGGCCCGTGGGAAGGAGCGGCGCACCCGAGTCCAGGAGCTGCTGCGCCTGGTTGGTTTGAATCCAAACTTCACCAACCGATATCCCCACGAGTTCTCCGGCGGCCAGCGGCAGCGAATCGGGATCGCGCGGGCGCTCTCGGTTTCGCCGTCGTTCATCGTTTGCGACGAGCCGGTGTCGGCCCTGGACGTGTCCATTCAGGCGCAGATCATCAACCTGCTGCAGGACCTGCAGAGTGAGTTTCACCTCACGTACCTGTTCATCGCGCACGACCTCGCCGTCGTACGGCACCTGTCCGACCGGATCGCGGTGATGTACCTGGGCAAGGTGGTGGAGGTCGCGGACCGCGTGGACATCTATGAGCACTCGCAACACCCGTACACCAAGGCGCTGCTGAGCTCGATCCCGGTGCCAGACCCGACGGTGGAGCGTGATCGGGAACCGATGTTGATCAAGGGCGAGATCCCGTCGCCGGTGAACCCGCCGTCGGGATGCAGGTTCCATACGCGGTGTCCGATCGCGCGGGCGCCGGGAATCTGTTCCGAGGAGGAACCGCCGCTCGAGCCGCACGGGCATCCGGACCAGCTGGCGGCCTGCCACTTCGCGGGGCAGCTGTAGTTAAGGCGCCGGGGCGGCAACCTCGAGGACCCGGTATCCCTTCTTCGCCTTGAGCCGCTGGACCTGATAGCCCTGCGTGGTGAGCCACGCGGCCAGCGAATCCGCTCCCAGGTTGCGCTGCACCACCAGGTACGCTCGGCCGCCGGGCCGCAGCCGGCTCAACCACCTCAAGAGCAGGTCGTGGAGCGCCGCCTTCCCGATCCGCACCGGCGGATTGGAGTAGATCGCGTCGAACTGCAGGTCGGCGGGGACCTCGTCGGGAGTGCTGGCCACGACGTTGGGGGCCGCCGCGGCGGCCGCGTTGGCCTTGGTGAGCTCCAGCGCCCGCTCGTTGACGTCGACCGCCCACAGCCGCGCTTTGGGCGCCTTTCGGGCCAGGGCGATCGCGATCGGACCGTAGCCGCTCCCAAGATCGAGGATCTCGCCTCGCCTGGGGGGCGCGGGCGCCTCCCGGAGCAGGACCAGGGTTCCGAGGTCGACGCCCCTGGACCCGAACACGCCCCGGTCCGCCTGCAGCTCGATCGCCAGCTCGCCCACGTGGAGGTGAACCGTGCGCGGTTTCGACCCCACGACCGGCGCTGGGTCGAAGTAGTGGGATGGCCTGGGGCTAGTTGGGGGCTGTCTCTTTTTGGGTATACTCATCGTTTGTCGCCCAATCGGCTAATGCCGCGTGGGATTTCAGCCGTCATTCGGAGAAACGTTTGCCCACAACCCAGCAACTTGTCCGCACTCCGCGCAAAGCGGGCAGGTCGAAGTCTAAGGCGCCGGCCCTCAAGGGCTCACCGCAGAGGCGGGGAGTCTGCGTGCGCGTCTACACCCAGACCCCCAAGAAGCCGAACTCCGCCCTTCGCAAGGTGGCTCGTGTGCGGCTGACCACCGGCATCGAGGTGACCGCGTACATCCCCGGCATCGGGCACAACCTCCAGGAGCACTCGGTCGTGCTCATCCGCGGCGGGAAGGTCAAGGACCTGCCTGGCGTGCGCTATCACATCATCCGCGGGACGCTCGACACCGCCGGCACCAAGAACAGGAAGAAGGCGCGGTCCAAGTACGGCGCCAAGCGCGAAAAGAGCAAGGCGGCGGCCTGATGCCTCGTCGCAGCCGCCCAGTCAAGCGTGTCATCGCGCCCGATCCGGTCTACCAGTCGGAGGCGATCGCCAAGTTCGTGAACGTCGTCATGAGCAAGGGCAAGCGGTCGACCGCGGAGAAGGTCGTCTATGACGCGCTCAGCCGTGCCGGCAAGCAGGCCAAGAAGGAGCCGCTCGAGGTGTTCGACCTGGCCCTGCGCAACGCCACCCCGCTGCTCGAGGTCAAGCCTCGGCGGGTTGGTGGCGCGACGTACCAGGTGCCGGTCGAGATCAGGCCGGAGCGTCGCCTTGCGCTCGCTCGCCGCTGGATCGTGCGTTTCGCTCGCCAGCGTGGCGGGAAAAGCATGTCCGAGAAGCTCGCGTTCGAGCTCCTTGACGCCTCACAGAACACGGGCGGAGCCGTCAAGCGCAAAGAGGAAACCCACCGGATGGCTGAAAGCAACAAGGCTTTCTCCCATTTCCGGTACTAGATAGAGAGATGAGCGTGGCACTGAAGATGCAGGAGCGTCCGGTCGCGATCGACAAGGTCCGAAACATCGGGATCATGGCGCATATCGACGCGGGCAAGACGACGACGACCGAGCGGATCCTTTTCTACGCGGGCCGTATCCACAAGATGGGCGAGGTCCACGAAGGCGCTTCCACCATGGACTGGATGGTCCAGGAGAAGGAGCGGGG
>Ga0209118_1001177_pt1 | contig 12690 bp, 11 predicted proteins | sample BlaSpr_A8_Ref_M1_FD_187988 | JGI IMG/M metagenome (GOLD analysis project Ga0209118, IMG submission 187988) | Forest soil microbial communities from Thunder Bay, Ontario, Canada - Black Spruce, Ontario site 2_A8_Ref_M1 (SPAdes) (version 2) | ecosystem: Environmental > Terrestrial > Soil > Boreal...
CGACGGTGAAAGAGATCGGCGCGCGGGTGTTGGCGCTGGCGAAAGGCATCGGGGTGGGCAATTCGATCACGCCCCACGCGAAAGCGATTACGGAAGCGGCCGATAAACGCAATTGGGTCGCCGTGCGGTCGGAACTCGACCGCACCCAGAGCAGCGTCCAGCAGGCGATGAACGAAGTGCATGACGAGAAGCTTTCGCAACTGGTCAGTCTGGGCGGCTGGCTGCGCGGCACGGAGGTTTTGACGGCGGTCGTGAACAAGAAATATTCGGAGGAGGGCGCGGAGCTTTTGCATCAACCCGATTTGCTCGTGTATTTCCAGAACAAGCTGCAATCGATGCCGGAATATAACCTGCGGTTGCTTCTGGATATCCATGCGGCCCTGATTGAAGTAAAGCCGCTCATCGACACGGGCGACGCGCACATTCCGCCCGCGGCCGTGAAGAAGATCAATGAGATCACGACGCGGCTTGGCGATGCCATCACCAAGAAATCCTAGCGCCCCGATGACCCCTTCTTTCCAAATGATCCGCCGCGCGAGCCTTGCGCTCTTCTTCCTTTTTGCGCTCGCCCCAGCCATGCGTGCTTCGGTGGACGACGCGCAATCTTTCGCGCTCCAGGCGGCGGAGCCGTATGTGAAAGAGGGCTTCCAGGTGCGCGAGGATTATTGGGGCGGAGATCTCGGGGTGGGGGAGAAAAAAGCGGTAAGGCAGCAGCTCTTCAAGGGAAACGAATATTGGTTCTGGCTCGGGACCGAAGTTGAAGCAGCGAAAGTGTCTGTTCACGTTTACGATTCGGACGGCAAACTCGTCGAACAACCGGATGGCTGGGCGAAGGGCCACTTCGCCGGCGCGCATGTCATCCCCAAAAACACCGGCAGTTATTTCGTGATCGTCGAGGTCGAGCAGTCACCGGAAGAACGGACCCATTGGGCGCTTGTTTACGGATTCCGCTAAGCCATCCCCATCCGGCCCGCGCGCGCGCAGGCCTGGTTTGACACTTTCCGCCCAGAAAGTATCATCAGCGCCCCGTGATTTTGCGCCGAAATGACTGAAACGCGCACGTTGCAGTTCGAGAGCCCGCGCGCGGTCCAGTCACTTTACGCGAACGATCTCAAACTCTTGAAAACGCTCGAAGATTCTCTCGGCGTGAAAGTCACCACGCGCGAAGGCTGGGTGAAGCTCGAAGGCGAACCTCCGCAGCTCGATCGCGCGCAGCGCGTCTTCGAGCAGCTCGAACAGGCCCGGCAGAAAGGCGTCGACATTCAGAAACATGAATTCAATTACGCGCTCAACGCGGTGACCGAATCGCGCGCCGACAATCTCAACGATCTCGTGGACGTGAAAATCGTCACGTCGTCGCGCAAGCCGCCGATCGTGGCGCGCACGCTGGGCCAGCGCAATTACGTCGAGTCGATCCAGAAGCACGACATTGTCTTCGGCGTCGGTCCCGCGGGGACAGGGAAAACTTATCTCGCCGTGGCGATGGCGGTCGCTGCGTTAAAGCGCGAACAGGTCAGCCGCATCATCCTGACGCGACCGGCGGTCGAAGCCGGCGAGGCGCTCGGGTTCTTGCCGGGCGATCTCCAGGAAAAAATCACGCCGTATCTGCGGCCGCTCTACGATTCGCTCCGCGACATGCTCGATCCCGAGGAAATCGAGCGCGCTGTGGCGCGGCTAACAATCGAAGTGGCGCCGCTCGCTTATATGCGCGGTCGCACGCTGAGCAATGCGTTCGTCATTCTCGATGAAGCGCAGAACACGACGATGGAACAAATGTTCATGCTGCTGACGCGCATCGGACCGAAATCGAAATGCGTCGTGACCGGCGACGTCACGCAAATCGATTTGCCCTCGAACAAGCGCTCCGGCTTGGTCGAAGCGCTCCAGGCCTTGAAGGCCGTGCCCGGAATCGGCTTCGTTTATTTCAACGAGCGCGATGTGGTCCGGCATGAATTGGTCCGGGCCGTGATCAACGCCTACCAGCAGCATCGTTCGCCCGCGAACATCTCAGGAAATTCAGCCCGCAAGTAACTCATGTTCGACTTCATCAAACGCAGCCGGCTCGTGAAGCGGGGTCTCGCTTCCGGCAAGACGCGACGGCGCATCAACAGGAACGAATTGCTCCACACCCTGGAATTCGCCTTCTGGGTCAAATGGGTCATCTTCGCGGCGTTCATCGCCGGTCTGGCCGTTCTCATCTTCAGCGGGCAGCAGCCGGAGCCCACGAAGAATTTCGTCATCGCTCTGCTCTTTTTCGCCACGGCGGTAACGCAGCTCTGGATCAACCAGCCAACGACGTTCGTGCGCAGCTCCCGCATTCTCCTCGTCTTCGGCGTGATCTTCGTGCAACTCGCCGCGACGCGACTTCTCCTCGTCCTTTGCAACAGCGGCACCTTCGCTCTTCTCCGGCCGGAAACCATTGGGCTGATCGCGCCCTACGCCTTCGCGCCGCTGCTCCTGAGCGTGCTGCTCGGACGCAACCACGGACTCTACGCTTCGGTCTTCGTCAGTCTCTGGAGCAGCATCCTTTTTGGGAAAGTGGACGCGCCCTTGCTGGTCTGCGGTTTGATCAGCGGATTCACCGCGGTTTATCTCACGCTTCAGGTGCGCAAACGGAGCCGCTTGATCCGAGCCGGCTTCGGAGTCGGCATCGCGATCTGGGCCTTGTCCCTCACCTTCGGCGTTATCGGGCCGATCGATTTCTTTTCGCCGGTCGCGATTGATTGGAAAATGATCGGCATCCAAAGCGCGCTCGCGATTGGCAACGGCATCGTCACGGCCACGATCGTCGGCGGCATCATTCCGATGTTCGAACATCTCTTTCAGGTCACGACCGATATTTCGTGGCTGGAAGCGTCCGATCTCAATCACCCGTTGCTGCGCCGGATGACGATCGAAGCGCCGGGCACTTACCATCACAGCCTCGTCGTGGCGAACCTCGCCGAAGCCGCCGCGGAAGCGATCGGCGCGAACGCGACGCTCTGCCGTGTTTGCTCTTATTTCCACGATGTCGGGAAACTGGTGAAGCCGGATTACTACACGGAGAACATGAACTTCGAGCGCAACCCGCACGACGATCTCGCGCCGACGATGAGCGCGCTCATCATCATCGCGCACGTGAAGGAAGGCGTGGATCTCGCGCTCAAACACAGATTGAATCGCCGGATCATCGACATCATCCAGGAGCATCACGGCACCTCGCTGGTCTATTATTTTTTCAAGCGCGCGCTCCAGCAGCAGGAAGATGCGCGCACCGGCGGCAAGATCATGAAACTACGCGAAGACGATATTCCCGAGGTGCGGGAGGAGACGTTCCGCTACAACGGCCCGAAACCGCAGACGAAGGAAAGCGCCATCATCAGCCTGGCCGATATGGTGGAAAGCGCTTCGCGGAGTTTGGAAAAACCGACGCCGCAAAAGATCGAGCAGCTCGTGAACGAGTTGATCAGCCAGCGGATCGCGGACGGCCAGTTGGTCGAATGCGATTTGACGCTCAGGGATTTGAATCTGATCGCGGAACGTTTCCGTTTCACCTTGATGACGATGCTGCACACGCGCATCGCCTATCCGAAACAAGACTCGAAGATCACCTCGATCCGCGACGACGGCGCGCAGCCCGACGTGATGGCGGAGACGAGAAAACCCGAGACAGCGCCACCCGTCTCCGCAGCCTGACCTGGCAGGGCGAGACTCTGTCGAGCCGAGAAACATGGCAACTGACCCTGCGCTCGAACGATTGCGAAATCATCGCGCTGAGATCGCGATCGTCCTCGGCTCTGGCTTGAACGCGCTCGTAACGGAGTCGGACTCTGAAGAAAGCATTCCGTATTCGGAGTTCGCCGATTTGCCGAAGACTTCCGTCCCCGGACACGCCGGACGGTATGTTCTCGGAAAGATCAAGGACCGGCGAATGATTTTCGCGCAAGGTCGCGTTCATCTCTACGAAGGACATTCCGGGCGGAACGTGACGGCCGGAGTGCGTCTCCTCGCCGCCGCTGGAATCAAGCGGCTCATCCTGACCAACGCCGCCGGTCTCGCGAATGAGAAATTTTCTCCCGGTTCATGGATGATGCTTGCCGATCATATCAATCTCACCGGCACGACGCCGCTTCTCGGCAGCGCGCAGTTCATCGATCTGACAGAAGTCTATTCGAAGAAATGGCGTGAAGAATTTCGCCGCGCCGCTACGGCACAGGATTTGGTTTTGCACGAGGGCGTGTATGCGGGCTTGCTTGGCCCGCAATACGAAACGCCGGCCGAAGTGCGAATGTTGCGCTCGTTAGGCGCCGATGCGATTGGCATGTCCACCGTGCTCGAAGCGATCCAGGCGCGCGCGCTCGGACTCGAAGTCGCCGGCTTCTCCTGCCTCACGAATTGGGCCGCGGGCCTCGGCTCAGGAAACCTGAGTCACGAAGAAGTGCTCGAAACCGGAAAAGCCGCGGCGGAAAGTTTTGTGCGGTTGCTCAATGCTGCGCTGTAGCCAGGCCCCTGGGCGCCTATTGAAGCCTTGCTGTCGAGTTAATCAAGATTCTGAACTCAGAACCCTCGCGAGTGCCGGTTCGAGCTGCTTCGGGAAGCCAGTGCCATCCCTCCGCTCACTGTCTAAGTATACAAGGCAGTGTTTGTGGTCTGTCTCGTCCTGAAGAAACAAGGCATGATACTTGGAATGCCACTCGTTCAAATGTCGTCCTAGCTGCGCTAGCTGTGTGGCTAAGTCTCCAAAAAGCGGCTTGCGAGAACCGTCCTGCCTCAGGTCTGTATTAACACTCAGCCATTCGCTTATATCTGTATTGACGCGTCGAAGAGAAGTCATCGTCAGGCTTCGGATGAGAGAATGGACGTGGCGATCGTCCGGAGTAAAAGCAGGATAGAGTTGATAGAATGCGTCGTCGAAGTCCGCGTACGCAGGAATGTTTCCACCAAGTCGTTGCTGCAACATCTTGAGTAGTTCGCGTGCCTTGTAGTTCTGATTGTGAAAGAGAGAATTCGACTCGGCAAGCAGCAGCGAAAGCTTCTGAAGGCGATCACGCACATTCTTCTGCGCGTTCCATCGCGCCTTGAGGTTCTCGTGCAGTGCTCGACCGGCATATCCGGCGAGAGCGAGAGTGGCTCCAAGCAGCGCGGTCGCGGCCCAGTGTTCTTTGGTTGCGTTTGCGGCTTCGGCGACAATCAAGCCCATGATCGAGAGGTACTGGTGGTTCATAAGTGATGGTCCAAGTAATCTCTAACGAGAATTCGGCCAAATTTTTGCGCCATTCTGAAGGTGGGACTGCTGGCAGTTCTATCGGCATGGGTGCAAGAGGGGAAGGCCAAACTCAGGCGCGCGAGGAGGTGTTTTCCCTCGTTTCCAAGCTCCAGCTTGGGAACGCTGTTGTCTTGGAAGCTTTGCTTCCGCACCGTTGGGTGATGTCGACGGGGATTAGCACATTCATGGGCACACGCGTAGCTCGGCAGAGCGATGCTGTTTGCGGCGCTCCGGGGAGTTGACATGAACATAGGCTGCGAACGACATGGGGACGAAGCCGGAGCTTCGGAGACCGGGCGCGTGCCTAAGCTGGAGCATGGGCACGAGATGGGAGGCAAAGGCTAACGGCCCACAGGGCCGTGGCTACACGGCCTAACGAGAGAGGATTTTCACGGCCGAATCTCGATCGGCGTGCCGTCGGGAACGGCGCGAAAGATTTCTTCGATCTCGAAATCGGTTACAGCGATGCAGCCGGCGGTCCAATCGCTCCGGCGATGAAACGCGCCGATCCAGCCGCGGCCGTTTCGAATTCCGTGAATCATAATGTCGCTCCCGGGCGGGACACCTTGCGCGGCCGCACGATCGATGTCCCGCTGTTCTGGATACGAAATGTGCAGGGCCAGATGATAATCGCTATCGTCTTTGTGATGATCGATCCGGTAAAGGCCTTCCGGCGTGCGCTGATCGCCTTCCTGTTCTTTCGGGCCGACGGGCGCGCTGCCTAACGCGATGCGATACGTTTTGAGAATGTTGTCGCCGCGTAAAAGCGTGAGCCGGCGCGCGGCTTTTTCCACGCGGATGCGATCGGCCACGGTGTTCGAGGGGAGGGGATGCAGGTTAAAATGCGCGCCCATCATCGCGGCGACGGCGAGGAGGCAAAGCAGAACGAGAATGAAGAGAAGCACCTTTAACATTTCAACGTTTTTCAAGACCTCATTTCGAGCGAAGCAAAGAATCGTCACCTCTCCGAACGCGCCAATCTGACGGATTAATCGTTGGTCCCATTTGCGAGCGTGTCCTGCGCTTGTGAGGTCCTTCGTCGTCTTCGCGACTCAGGATGACAGCGTTTCACGCCGCTACAGAGCTGGCCGGCGCGCGCGGGGTTCGCGATCTTTGGCAGTCGCGGTGCTGGGACTGGTGACGAAAGGGCCGCCTTCGAGCGGCGCGGCGGAGGTGAAAGCGACATCTGGCATTTCGCTCGGCAAACCTTCCAGCGGGAATTCCTTTCGGAGCGGGAAGTAAGGGTAGCCGTCCCACATGAGAATGCGGCGCAAGTCGGGATGCCCGGTAAACTTGATTCCCATCATGTCGTAGATCTCGCGCTCGTGCCAGTTCGCCGTCGGCCAGATGTCGGAAACCGTCGCGACCGCGCCTTCATCTTCGGAAACGCGGAGCTTTAGCCGGAGATGAATCGCGAGCGTCATCGAATAAAGCTCATAAACAATCGCAAAGCGCGGCTCGTCGCCGAAGTTATCGACGCTCGTTATATCGAGGAGGTAATCGAACGAGAGTTCGTCTTTGCAGAACTGCGCCACCTCATGCAGATCGCCGGGCAAAATCGTGAAGGTCGTTTCGCCGCGAAATTCGGTTTTCTCCTGGATCTTGGGACCCAGAAGTTTTCCGAGCGATGCAAGAAGTTCCGGGCCGGTCATTACGGGAAAGGATGAGGGATGAAGGATGAAGGATGAAAGGAAGCGGTCATGCCATCACTTCGTCGAGCTGCTCCATCAGTTTGCGCTTCTGCTCGCGGAAAGACGGTTCGGCCGAAATCTTCTCCTGGAGTTTCATCAAACCTTCAAGCAACGCTTCCGGCCGGGGAGGGCATCCGGAAATGTAAACGTCCACCGGGAGCAATTGGTCGATTCCCTGGAGCACGGCGTAGGAGCGATACATTCCACCCGTCGAAGCGCAGGCGCCCATGGCGATGACCCATTTTGGTTCCGGCATTTGCTCGTAAATTCGTTTCACGGCCAGCGCCATTTTGTAAGTGACCGTGCCGGCGACGATCATGACGTCGCATTGGCGCGGAGAAAAGCGCATCACTTCGGCGCCGAAGCGGGCGATGTCGAAACGGGAGGCGGCGGTCGCCATCAGCTCGATGGCACAACAGGCGAGACCCATCGGCATCGGCCAGAGGGAATTCTTGCGCATCCAATTCATGGCCGCGTCCAGGCGCGTGAAAATGACGTTCCCTTCGATCTTAGAATCGTAAGCGGCGGGCCGCGTTTCGCGCATGGCGAAACTCTAGAGTCGCGCCGGGGTGCCGCAAGAAGAATCCAAATTTCCTGTAGCGAGTGATTAACCCGCGGCTTGGAGCGGGTAATCGGGGACGAGATTGCTGTGACTCGAAGAGATGACTTCGTGCACGATCTTACCCAGCTCGGCGGCTTCGTAAGGCTTCGCGATCACGCCGCGGAACCCGTAATCCTGATAGCGGCTCATGGTGGCATCCATCGCGTAGCCGCTCGAGACGATCGCGTTCACGGTCGGATCGATCTCGATCAATTTTTTCAATGCTTCCTTGCCGCCCATTCCGCCGGGCAGCGTGAGATCGAGAATGACCACGTCGAAACGTGCGCCGGCTTCGAATTTTTCCCGGTATATGTTCACGCCTCCGAGCGCGCTTTCGGCCTGCGTCACCTCATAGCCGAGACGTTCGAGCGTGAACTCAACGAGCGCACGGATTGCTTCTTCATCATCGACAATGAGGATGCGTCCCGTGCCGGAGACGACCGGATTCAACTGACGCGGCGGCTCGACCGGCAGGGCCTGATGCCGGAGCGCGGGAAGATAGAGGGTGAAGGTGGAACCGAAATGGACCTCTGATTCGACGGTGATGAGGCCGTTGTGGTTTTTGATGATGGAATAGGTCGTGGCGAGGCCGAGGCCGTTGCCCTTCGCTTTGGTGGTGAAGTACGGATCGAAGATGCGCTTGAGGCACTGTTCCGGAATGCCGACGCCTTCGTCGCGGATCGAGATGCGAATGTAATCGCCCGGCAGGAGATCGGTGATCGCCGGCTCGGTGTCCGAGTGGTAGATGAAATTGTCGCAACTTACGCGCAATGTGCCGCCGTTGGGCATGGCTTGATCGGCATTCACGACCAGGTTTGCGATGACCTGGCTGATCTGTCCGGGATCAATTTCCGCCGGCCACAAATCGGCGCCGAATAAAAACTCGCTGCGGCTGTGCGTGCCGCGCAATGAAAAGCTAACCGTGTCCTGAATGAGTTTCCCGATGGACGCGGTCTTCTTAATCGGAGCTCCGCCGCGGGCGAAGGTAAGAAGTTGCTGGGCGAGATCACGGGCGCGCATCGAGGCATTTTTCGCGTCGTTCAAGCGCGTGGCCATCTCGTCATCCGGCGGGAGGGCCAGAGAGGCGAGCGAGATGTTTCCGATGATGGCGGTGAGGAGGTTATTGAAATCGTGCGCAATTCCGCCGGCGAGCAAGCCGAGTTGTTCCAGGGTCTCGGCTTTGCGTCGCTCGGCTTCATTGCGCTGACGTTCGGTGATGTCGCGGAAAACCAGGACCACGCCCGCCACTTCGTTCTTGGCGTCGCGGATGGGGGAAGCCACCTGCTCGATGACGTGCTCGGTGCCGTCCCGCGAACGCAGCGTCGCGTTCTCGGGCGTGCTCAGAAGGATCGATTGCGCTTCGCTGCGATAACCGCTCTTCTGGGCCCGGGCCTGCGCCGCGAGATCGATCTCGATGTTGAAAACAGATTTGAGCGGTTGCCCGATCGCTTCCTTCGACGTCCAGCCGGTCAGGTTCTCGCCGGCTTTGTTGATCATGATGATCTTGCCCTGCACGTCGGTGGTGATCACGCCATCTTCGATCGAGCGCAACGTGACGGCCAGGCTTTCCTTGTCCGCGGCGATCTCCAGCTCGAAACGTTTTCGTTCCGTGACGTCGCGGACCATCGCGACGTAAAGCGCCTGCTTGTCGACAATCATCTGGCTCAGGGAGATTTCGATCGGGAACGTGGCGTGCCGGCGAGTGCGGCCAACCGCCATGGTGGTGCTGCCAGTTTGCCGGGCCAAATCCTCCCACGCGCAGATCGCTGGCTCCGGGGCGGCGCCGTAAGATTTCGGGACGAGCTTGGTGAACTTGTGGCCGACCATTTCGTTGTCGATGCAGCCGAACATTTTTTCCGCGGAGGGATTCATCGAGCGGATGACGCCTTGCTCGTCCACCGTGATCATGCCGTCGAGAATGTTCTCGATGATGGAGCGGATCCTGGTTTCGACGCCTTCGAGTTTGGCCAGTTGCCGGCGGACGAGAACGAAGCTGTAGCTGTTGGAAACGATCAGAAGCCCGACGGCAAAAACGCACAGAATCGCGAGCGCGGAAGTCTTTAGGATTCGCTCGCGCGTCGCGGCGGTGGAACGCAGTTCGTAGACGCTGACTTCATTTGTCTCGAAGGTCTTCAGCATGTCGCGAATCTGGGTCATCAACCCTTCGCTGTTGCTGCGCGAAACGAGAGTAGAGAAATCTTTGCCCGTTCGTTTCGCTTCCATCTCGGGCGTGGCCGCGGCGGTGACCCAGCGTTCGACGCCCTTGCGAATATTAGCGAGCGAATCGGATTGCTCGGGCGAATTGGCCACGAGAATGGAAAGATAGCCGTGATAAGTGTAGAAGTCCGCCGTCGCGCGCCGGTAAGAGTCGGCAAAAGTATTCTCGCCTGTCAGGAGGTAGCCGCGCTTCTCTTTCTGCATCTCGATCACGGAACGCTCCATCTTCGTGAGGAAATCGAGGATCTGGGTGGATTGCGTCGCCCATTCCTGGTCGCGCATGCGCTGATTGAGAACGATCTGTTCTTCGTTTTGGAGTGATTGCAGGATCTCGCGCGCTTGATTCAACAACGAATTTCCCAGGGATGGCGCGGGATTGGTGGCTGACTCGGCCAGGTTGGCGACGCCGCTGGTCGTCCGGCTGTTCATTTGCGGCAAAGCGACGGTTTCCAGCCACTTCTGCACGATCTCCTGTATTTTCATTACCCGCTTGCGTTGCCGCGGACTGTCCAAAATCAATTGTGTCAGATCTTCGACCCGCCTTTTGATCAGGTCGCGCCGCCGGTCAAACGGCTCCAGATACTGAGACTGGCCCGTCAACAAAAATCCCCGATGCCCCGTCTCCAGCGCGGCGATATCGTTCTCGATCACGCTGCTCAAGCGCATGACTTCGATGGTGTGCGCGCGCAACGATTCCTGCCGATGATTTCGCACCGTGACGAACAGAAACAGGCCGGCCAAGAATGTAATGACCACAATGCCGACGGCGGTTCCCGAGAGGAGTTTGAAATGAAAATGTTTTGGGCTGAAAAGCCACGCGGTGCTTTTACGCAAAAGATCTCGACGCCCGTCGGGCGTTTGGTGGGGCGCGTCGATTTGCGTCATTATAATGGCCATAAAGCAGGTAGTCTGCCACCGCCCTCTGCGGCTCGGTTCCAGCTTCGGCCTCCTTGTGAAAGCAAGGCTAGTACCGTACCCGCACGAGAAATAATCCGTGCGCCGGCGCCGCGACCCGCGCGCTCGAAATCGTTCGGCGCGGAGACTTCAACCGGGCCTCGATTTCATTGGGCGAACTCTTTCCCGCAGCGATCTGCACGAGCGCGCCCACCATCATCCGCACCATCTTGTAAAGGAAGCCGGCGCCATCGACTTCGATCGTGACGCAAGCGCCGGCGCGCCGCACGCGCACCGCGCGAATCGTTCGAATCGTGCTGGTTTCAGGAGTGCCGCGATTCGCGGCGAACGCTGCGAAATCGTGTTCGCCACAGAACTGTCGCGCGGAGGAAGCGAGCAGTTCGAGATCGAGCGGAGTGACGACATGCCAGGCGCGGGTGCTTTCGAATGGAGAAAGCACTTCGGCGTTCCAAATCCGGTAGCGATAGGTTTTCCCCGTGGCCGAGAACCGTGCATGAAATTTCTCGGCGACAAAGCCGCACCGCATGATGCGAATGGCCGGCGGCAAAAGGCCGTTCAGCGCCGAGACCCAACGAGCCGGCGAGTAGCGCCGAACGGGCAAGTCCACGTGCGCGCATTGCGCGATGGCGTGGACGCCTGCGTCCGTCCGCCCGGCGCCATGAACGCGCACCTTCTTAGAAGAAATCTGCTCGAAGGCGCGTTCGAGGTGGTCCTGGATCGCGTTGCCGCCGGCCTGGCTTTGCCACCCGGCAAACGTCGTGCCGTCGTAGGCCACGATGAACTTCAGCCGATGCGGCATCTAGTCGTTAGGCTGAATCTCCGCTTCCGGATTGCGATCGCGCGCCGTTTGCAATCCGTCGAGATAGCCTTGCAAGATCATTTGCGCCGCTACCTGGTCGACGAAGCTCCGCGAATTCCGCGTCTTTTGGCCGCCTTCGCGCAGGGCGCGATTCGCGGCCATGGTCGTGAGACGCTCATCCCAGGTGATCACTTCGCACGGAAGCAGAGCGCGCAGTTTTTCGGCGAAGGCAAGCGCTTCACCGGCGGCCTCGCCCACGCTGCCATTCATGTGGCGAGGCAGCCCCACGACGACACGCTCGATATTCTTTTCCCGCACGAGTTCCGCGATCCGCTTCGGCGCTTCGCCACGCGACGCCGGGATTGTTTCGACCGGATGAGCCAGCATGCCCAGTTCGTCGGAAACCGCGACGCCGATCCGCACCCGGCCGAAATCTACGCCGAGGATTCGCCTTCTAACGGGAAGCGAGCTCATTGCAATGCCTTGGGAAGTTTGCTCACGAGGTTCTTGATCTTCTCGGCCTGGTGACGATGGCAAATCAAAACGGCGTCCTGCGTCCGCACCACGATCAGATTATGCACGCCGAGCAGCGCGATGTTCGGGCCATCCGAATTGAAGACAATGTTATTCGTAGAATCCATTGCGGTGATCTCGCAGTTGGCCGCGTTGCCTTCCGGGTCGCTCTTGAAATATTTCGCGACCGCGCGCCAGCTTCCGACATCGTCCCAATCGAACCCCGCTTCCACCACCAGCACGCGGTCGGCCTTTTCCATGATCGCGTAGTCGAATGAAATCAGCGGCAGCTTCGTGAATCGCTCCTTCACCGTTTTCTCGAAATTACCCGGCGCCCGCAATTGCGAGATGAAGCTGGCCAGCTCGGGCGTATGCCGATTGAACTCGCTCAGGACCGACGGCACCGACCAGACAAACATTCCGGCATTCCAGCGAAAGTTTCCGCTGCGCAAAAATGCTTCCGCCAGATCGGCGTTTGGTTTTTCGCGAAACCTAACGACTCGATGCACTCCAGTTTCCGGTTCGCTGTTCCGAAGGCGCACCGCTTCGCCCTGCTCGATGTAGCCGAACCCGGGGCAAGCCCAGGTAGGTTTGATCCCGATCGTCACGAGCGCGCCTGTCTCTTCCGCCGCCGCCGCCGCCGCGGTCAGGGTTTTTTGGAAAGCAGCCGTGTCGTCGATGACGTGGTCCGCCGGCAAGACAATCATCG
>Ga0209118_1001178_pt1 | contig 12674 bp, 11 predicted proteins | sample BlaSpr_A8_Ref_M1_FD_187988 | JGI IMG/M metagenome (GOLD analysis project Ga0209118, IMG submission 187988) | Forest soil microbial communities from Thunder Bay, Ontario, Canada - Black Spruce, Ontario site 2_A8_Ref_M1 (SPAdes) (version 2) | ecosystem: Environmental > Terrestrial > Soil > Boreal...
TTCGGGCAATCCGGCCTCGAGCGCGATGCGTCCGAGCTCGACCGCCGTCAATGGGGTCAACCCGGCGGGCTTCAGCACGATCGTGTTTCCGGCGGCCAGCGCGGGCGCGACCTTCCACGCCGCGATGGGGAGGGGGAAGTTCCAGGGGACGATGAGCGCGACAACTCCGAGCGGCTCTCTGAACGTCATATCCACGCCGCCTGCCACGGGGATCGTCTTGCCGACCAGGCGCTCAGGAGCTCCGGCGTAGTAGTTGAAGACGTCGACGACCATTCCGACCTCGCCTCGAGCGTCGCTGATCGGCTTTCCGACGTTGCGCGACTCGAGCTGGGCGAGCTCTTCGAGGTGCTTCTCAACCGTGGCGGCGATGCGGCGCAGCAGGTTGGCGCGATCCTTGGGGCTCACCGCTTTCCATGCGGGGTAGGCGGCCTTCGCGCGGGCGACCGCCGCGTCCGCCTCTTCGACCGTCGCCTCGTGAAGCTCGGCCATCACCTTCTCGGTCGCGGGCTCGATCACCTTCAGAGTTCTTGTGTCGGTAGCCATTCCTACCCCTCCTAATGCGCCCTGCACGCGCGCCCGACCTAATCTATGCGCCCTGCGCGCGCCCGGCGACGAATGGGCCTATATGTGGTCCTTTGCAATGATAGTATCGACCTACTTCGAGTCTTTATCGCCGGCGTCTTTTTAGAGGGGTAAGGCGGGGTTGGCCGGAGCGAGGGAAGCCGTAGTCGTCAGTCAGTCGACGCACGTCCTGCCCCTGGAATTCAACCGACGCTACCCGGTCGTCGTGCGTGGCGATGGCGTGTGGGTGGAGGACGCCACAGGCAAGCGGTACCTCGACGCCATGAGCGGTGGGTCGATGGCCGCGACGCTTGGACACGGCCGACGGGACATCATCGCCGCCGCGCACGCCCAGGCCGAAAAGCTCGCGTACGTGCACAACGAGCGGCTGACCAACCCGGCCCAGGAGGAATTGGCGCACGAGCTCGCGGAATTGGCGCCCGATGGATTCACGCGGGTGCGGTTTGTGACCGGAGGCGCCGAAGCGAACGAGATGGCGATCCAGATCGCGCGCCGCTACCACGTGGACCGCGGAGAGCCGAAGCGCTGGCAGGTGATCTCGCCGGCCCAGGCCTATCACGGACCAACGATGGCGACCCTCGCGCTCACCGGCAGGCCCGGGCTCAAGCGACCTTTCGAGCCTTACATGCCGGAGCATCTCCACATCCCGCCGAGCACGTGGCGATTCGATCCAACCGGCGAGCAGGCCCTACAAGCGCTCGATCGAGCCCTCGAAGCCGCCGGCCCGGACGCGGTCTCTGCCTATTTCTGCGAACCGGTGAGCGCCGCGGCGCTCCCGGCCTACAGCCCGCCGAAGCGGTTCTGGGAAGGGCTCGCGGAGCGCCGCGCGCGTCACGGTTTTCTGATCTGTTTCGACGAGATCGTCACGGGCGTGGGTCGCACCGGGCACTGGTTTGCGGCGGAAAGCCTTCCGATCGTCCCGGACATCATCGCCACCGCCAAGGGCCTGGGCGCGGGCTACGCCGCGATTGGCGCGGTCCTGTGCCGGCAGCACGTTTACGACGCGATCGCCAAAGGATCCAGGAAGTTCACCCTCGGCCACACGTGGGACGGGGCGCCCCTGTCTTGCGCGGTCGGCCTCAAGGTCATAGACGTCCTCAAGAAGGAAGGCCTGATCGACCGCGTGCGGGAGCGCGGCCCGCGCCTGCGCGAGCAGCTCGCGGAATCCCTCAAGGGCGTCTCGATGGTGCACGAGGTGCGCGGACGCGGCTTCCTGCTTGGCGTCGAGTACGTCGATCCGCGCGACGGCAAATCCTTCCTGCCGCCGGAGCTCCGCACGGCGGGAACGGTCGACGATGTGGCTTTCGAGAATGGGCTCATCACGTACTCGACGATGCCGACGCGGGACGGATTCGCGGGCGACCAGACGCTGTTCGCCCCGCCCTTTACGAGCACCGACGCCGAGCTGGGGGAGATGGTCGAGCGCTTCGGCGCGTCGGTGCGCAAGGTCGCGAGTGAGCTGGAGACGAAGCTCGAACCAAGGCCGGTGCGATGACCCGCAAGCTCAAGGTCCTGATCCTGCAGCACGAAGAGCCGACACCGCCGGGGTACCTCGCGGAATGGCTCGAGGAACAAAAGGCGGATGTCGACATCCATCGCATCGATCTGCACGAGGTTGCATACGATCCTCGCGACTACGACTTCATCGCATCCCTCGGTTCCGAGTTCGCGGCGTTCGACGACTCCAAACCGTTCATCCCGCGCGAAGCCGATCTTCTGCGCGCTGCGACGAAGGCCGATGTCCCGGTGCTCGGGCTGTGCTTCGGTGGACAGCTGCTGGCTCGCGTGCTCGGGGGCAAATCGTTCCGCTCGGAACACGGGGAGATCGGCTGGCTGCCAGTGCGCACCGATGACCCCGAGCTGGTCTCCGAGGGACCGTGGTTCAACTGGCATTTCGACACTTTCACGCTTCCGCCGGGCGCCAGGCTGATCGCCGAGACCGCTGTCGCCCCACAGGCTTACGTCGTGGGACGAAACCTTGGGCTGCAGTTTCACCCCGAGGTGACGCCCAAGATCATGGAGAGCTGGGTCAAGGCCTATCGCCATGAGCTCGACGGCGACGGGGTCGACCCCGACGCCTTGCTGGAGGAGACGCACCGGCTCGCGCCGGAGGTGCGCCGCAGAAGCGAGCGCCTGTTCAACGCCTTTCTGACCAGGGTTGCGCGGCTCGCGCCGGAGGGTGCGCGTGGCCGTTAAGGAGGCGCGCCGCGCCAACGGATCGGCGGCCTCGACTCTCCGGTTCGAGCGCATCCATCAGCTGCGCGCCCATGAGTACGTGGCGGAGCAGATTCGCCGCCACATCGCGCTCCGCCTGGTCAAGCCTGGCGAGGCGCTGCCCGCGGAGCGCGAGCTCGCCACCATGTTCGGCGTCGGGCGGCCGACCATCCAGCACGCCTTGAGGCTGCTCGAGGCTGCCGGCCTTGTCGAGGCGCGGCGTGGGCGCACCGGCGGCACCTTCATCACCCGGCCCGACCAGGACTCGCTCGCGGCCGACGACCTCATCCTCCGTGTGATGAGGCAGCGGAAAGAGCTCGAAGATCTGCTGCTCTATCGGCGCGTGATCGAGCCGGCCGTGGCCAGGGTCGCCGCAGGCACGCGCCGCGCAGCCGACCTCGCGGCGATGCGCCGCGCGATCCGCGGTATGGCCTCTGCCACGAGCGAGCCGGACTACATGCAGCACGACACCGACTTTCACATCGCCGTCGCTCAAGCCACCGGCAATGCGTTTCTCACGCAGGCGATAGAAGAGATCCGCATGCGCTTGAACGATGCGATGACGCTGCTGCCCGAGTCCGATACGTGGCACACGAGGATGGAGGGAGAGCACGAGGCATTGGTGGAAGCGATTGATGGCGGTGACGCCGAGACGGCGGAAACGCTCATGCAAGAGCACGTCGCCAGCAGCGAGCAGGGATTGCGCGCGGTGCTCGCCGCCATCAGGCGGCGCGGCATGTGGAAGCAGGGATGAGCCAGATGAAAGCGACGATCCAGGCCGAGGAGACCAATGTATTCCCGCGCTTCCTGGATCTCGCCTATCCGAACATCGAGAAAGGAAAGGGCGTCTGGCTCGAGACGACGGACGGGAAGCGCATCCTCGACGCGTGCTCGGGCGGCGCCATGGTCGCGTGCCTCGGTCACGGCGTAACCGAGATCGCGGACGCGGCGGCCGAACAGGCTGAGAAGATCGCCTACTTCTACAACCATCACTTCACCAGCCGTCCGCAGGAGGACCTGGCCGACCGCGTGATCGAGGTGGTGCCCGAGATGGCGCGGGTCAAGCTCGCCTCCGGGGGTTCGGAGGCCAACGAGACCGCGGTGCGGCTCGCGCGCACCTACCACGTCGATCGGGGACAATCGGGCCGCTGGCGTGTGATCTCGCCGGCGCAGGCCTATCACGGATCGACCATCGGCACGCTCGCGCTGAGCGGGCGGCGCCTCTCGCTGCAAGACCCGTACACCGAGTACATGCCCGCTTATCTGCACATCTCACCGTCCACACCGCGCTTCGACCCGACTGGTGAGGCGGCGCTTCAAGAGCTGGACCGGGCGCTGAAAGAGGCCGGCCCCGAAACAGTCTCGGCGTTCTTCTGCGAGCCGGTGAGCGCGGCCGCACTGCCGGGCTACTCGCCGCCGGAGCGTTTCTGGAGCGGACTTGCCGAGCGCCGTGAGAAATACGGCTTCGTGGTGTGCTTTGACGAGATCGTGACCGGCATGGGCCGTGTCGGCGGCTGGCTCGCCGCGCACCAGCTGCCCATCGAGCCGGACATCGTGACCATCGGCAAGGGCCTTGGAGCGGGCTACTGGCCGCTCGCCGCGGTCCTGTGCCGCGAGCACATCTATGACGCCCTCGCCGAGGGCTCCGCCGAGTTCGACCTCGGGCACACGTGGGACGGCGCGCCGCTGCCCTCGGCCGTTGGCCTGGCGGTGCTTGATTACATCGTGCGACACAAGCTCGTGGATCGGGTGTCCGATCGAGGACCGCGCCTGCTGGAGCAGCTTCAGGTCGCGTTGAAGGGATCCCGGATCGTTGGAGAGGTGCGAGGTCGCGGCTTTCTCCTCGGAGTTGAGCTGGTCGACCCACGCGACGGCACATCGTTCCTGCCCCACGAGCTCGACGCGGCCACCCTCGTCGACGACATCGCGTTCGAGCTCGGCCTGCTGGTGAGCTCGACTCATTCAACTCTGGATGGCTATGCCGGCGACGAGGTGCTGCTCGCGCCCGCCTACACGAGCACCGACGTGGAGCTCGACGAGATGGTCAAGCGTTTCAGGGCGACCATCGACGAGGTCGAGAAGGCGGTAACCGCGAAGCTGTGAGCAAGCTCGAGGTGGCGGGGAAACCTGCCAGGAGCATGGAACCGGACCCGATGCCAGCCACCGAGGCAACTGAAGGCGGCGAGTTCATCCTGCTCGGGATCCCCGACGTCAACGGGTCGATCCGCGGCAAGGCATTGCGGCCGGCGGCATTCGAATCGGCCCTGCGCCAGGGGACCGTCATGACCGATCTCCTGCTCGCGCTCGACCCAACCGACACGCCGATCAGCGATTACACGAAGTTCGGCATCCGCTCTGGCGCGGGCGACCTCCTGATCCGGCCCGAACCCAGCACGCTGCACGAGCTCACCTGGCGGCCCGGTTGGAAGGTCTGCCTCGCGACGCCGAGCTGGCCCGACGGCAGCCCGTGCGAGATCGCCTCGCGCGAGGTCTTGCGCAGGACGCTGGCCGGGCTTTCCGATCTTGGCTACGAAGCCGTGGCGGCCGTGGAGTACGAGGTGCGTCTGTGGGATGCGGAATCGAAGCCGCTTTCCAGCGGTCTGAGCTACAGCCTGGGCGAGCTGGCCGGATTCGAGGCCTTCGTGCGGGCCCTCGCGCCAGCCCTCGAAGCGCTCGGAGTCGAGCTTTCGGCAGTGCACACGGAGGCGGGACCAGGGCTCCTCGAGCTCAACCTCGGCGCTCGCCCGGCGCTGCGCGCAGCCGATGACGCCGCCCTGACCAAGATGGCCGTCAAAGACCTGGCCGCCACCATGGGCCTGCGCGCGAGCTTCCTCGCCAAGACCGCGCCGGGCGAGGAGGGATCCAGCGGGCACATTCATCTCTCCTGCTGGAGCGATGGCGCGAACGCCTTCCGCGCTTCCGAAGGCGGTGCGCTCCCGGCGGTGTTGCGCTCCGCGATCGCCGGCGTCCTCGAGCACCTGCCGGCGGCGTCGCTGCTGCTCAACCCGACGATCAACTCCTACAAGCGCCTGGTCCCGGGATTTTTCGCGCCCGTCAATGCCAGCTGGGGCGTCGAGAATCGCTCTTGCGCGGTGCGTGCGATCGTGCGCAAAGACCACCCCGAGCTCTGCCGTCTCGAATGCCGCCGCCCGGGTGCTGACGCCAACCCGTACCTGGCGCTCGCGGCCGTCGTGGCCTCGGCCGCCGACGGCATGAAGCGCAAACTGACGCCGCCGGCCGCGATCGAGGGCGACGCCTATGCGCGCGGCGAGCTGCCCGAGCTTCCGGGCTCGCTGGAGAGCGCGATCCGGGCGTTCCAGTCGGACGCGGTCCTGCGGGAAGCCCTCGACGAGCGCTTCAGCGACTACTACGTGACCTCCCGTGCCTGGGAGGTCAAGGCGTTCCAGAGCACGGTGACGGACTGGGAGCGCGATCGCTACATGAGGACCGTGTAGCCGATGAACGCGCAGCTCACAGCCGCGGTCGAGACAGCATCTGACCAGCAGAAAGACAACCTGTGCGGCCCGTTCTGGGGAGCGCGCGTGCTCAACGAATCCGGATTCACGACCTGGGACGGCGAGGCCATCACCGAAGACCTGGTCGCGCTTCGTGCCGGCACGCTGCTGCCTGAAGCGCACGACGGCTCGGATGTGCCGCCGGGCGCTGTCAACCACGTGTCTTATCGCTATCGGCTGCCTATGGCCCCGGTCGAGCAGTCGGGTACATCAGCAGAAGCATTGGCACGGGCGATCGAGGCTGCATCGAGCGGCAAGCTTCGCTGCGTGCCCTTGAGCGGAGACTGGAATGCGCACCGCGTCGAGCGGCTGGTCGATGAGGCGGCGGGCCTGGGTTCGCGGCTGCTCGCAAACGTGCGCACCGGTCGGATGTGGGCGAGCCGGCCTCCCATCGAGGCCCTCCTGGCCGAACTGGAGGGGCGCTCGGTCGAAGAGCCGCAAGCCGATTGGGACGTGGGGCATTTCGTCGAGCTCGAGATGCTGATCCGCGGCCCGAGAGGATCTCTGGTGGTGGTGCACGACTCGTATCCATCACTCGGCTGGCAGGGCCGTCATATGCAGCCGCCTCATGCTCTTGCCGCGGCCCTCGAGCGCGGCGACGGACGCGATGGAGGCGTGCTGGCCATCGTCCCGAAAGTAGGCGTTGAGGCTGCCAGAGCGCTGGCTTCTGAGATCGGGCTCGAAGTTCGCTTTTGGAACAACGGAACCGGGAGTTGATGCCATGGTGATCGCTGAGGGCAAGTCCGTTTCCATCGAGCGCGTGCTCGCCGGCTGGAAGGAGCGGGGCATTCGAAACGTGCGTTTCGAGCTGCCCGACATGCACGGCACGAGTCGCTCCAAGATCGTCCCGATCGACCACGCGGCCGGCTATGCGAAGGACGGTCTCAACATGTACGGCGGCGCGGCCGTGCTCGACTCCAGGTCCGACGTCGTGCCCGGTACCCTCTACAACGAAGAGGTCGCCTACGCGGACCAGCTGCTCCGGCCGGATGCCTCGACGGCCGCGGTGGTGCCCTGGGCGGAAGCGACCGCGCGATTCATCTGCGACGCGTCATGGGCCGACGGAAAGCCGCTTGCCGCTTCGCCACGCCACGTCTTCCGGCGCGTCCTGGACCGGGCTCACAAGCTTGGGTACGAGCCGGTCATGGGCATGGAGTGCGAGTTCTACCTGCTGGATGCCGCGACCCACAAGCCGCTCTTCAGCGGCTATCACATCTTCAACTCAGTCCGGAACACCTGGGTGCCGGTGATCGAGCGGATCGTCAACCAGATGCGGGAGTTCGGCCTCGACATCATCACGGCCAACTGCGAGTACGCCGGTTCCCAATGGGAGATCAACTACGCGCCAGGCCGCGGCATGGCGGGGCCGGACCTCGCCTTCAGCTTCAAGAACGGGGTCAAGGAAATCGCGCAGCGAGAGGGGCTGCTCGCGTCCTTCATGTCCAAGCCGTTCGCCGATTCCGCCGGCTGTGGCTCGCACACGCATATGAGCCTGGTGCGCCTCGAAGGAGGCAAGAACGTGATGGCTGAAGACGGAGCGGAAGCGGGACTGTCGAAGGCCGGTCGCCAGTTCATCGCGGGGCAGCTGCGCCACGCCCCGTCGATCTACGCGGTGCTGGCTCCGACGCTGAACTGCCTGAAGCGCCGCCGCCGCCACACGTTCAGCCCCACCAACGTCTCCTGGGGACCAGAGGATCGCTCCGCGTTCGTGCGCGTCAAGGGCGGCTCGCAGGAGAGTCGCCACATCGAGAACCGAGCGCCGTCGGGTCTTTCGAATCCCTATCTCGTCGGAGCGGCTCTTCTCGCCAGCGGATTGATCGGGATCGAGGACTCGCTCGAGCTCGAACCGCCCGCGCACCCGCCCGCGGAGGAGGACGAGTCAAAGCAGAAGCTGCCCACCACGCTCGAGGAGTCGCTTTCGAACCTGGAATCGGACAACCGCATCAAGGAGATGCTCGGGGAAGAGTTCGTTCAGGCGTACACCGTCATGCGCCGGTACGAGCTGCAGCGATTCGCGGACCACGTGACGGACTGGGAGCTCCAGGAGTACCTGGAGATTTATTGACGGCCACCGTAATTCGGAAGCACCGGGAGGGGACGCAACATGGCTGATTCCACGGTTGACATAGGCGTCGAGCCAATCGCACAGGCTGACGCCGACATCTTCGACGTGTCGCAGCGAGGAGACGTGCCGACTCTTCGCAAGCATGCGGTCGGGCTGGCCGGCGTCCTCTTTCTCACAGTCACCGGCTCGGCCCCTATCTCGGCGATGCTTTTCAACACACCGATCGCGGTCGGCTACGGCAACGGGCTCGGGACCCCGGCGGCGTTCCTTTTCGCCACCATCGTGCTCGTCATCTTCTCAGTCGGTTATGTCGCGATGGCGCGCAAGGTCACGGCGGCCGGCGGCTTCTACTCGTACATCAGCCACGGCCTCGGACGCGAGCTCGGTCTCGGCACAGGGTTCGCCGCGGTCGTCGCCTACTCGGTCTTCGAAGCGTCGCTCGCGGGTGGTTTTGCGTACTTCCTCCAACTCGGCTTGACCAACTTTGGGAGCCTCACCGGCCTGCATTTCTTGGGGTATATCCAGTGGCCGTGGCTGGCGCTCTTCATGGTTGTACTGATCTCGGTCATCACGTATTTCGACATCCGGATCACGGCGCGACTTCTCGGAGTATTCCTGGTCGGAGAGGTCCTGTTTCTCATCATCTTCGACCTGTTCATGTTCGCCCGCGGCATCTCAACATCAACTGCATTTACGCTCGAGGCGCTCAACCCCATCAAGGCGTTCCAGGGTTTTCCCGCGACCGGCACTCTTGCCGCCGGCATTCCTGCGGTCGGGCTGTTCTTCGCCTTCTGGTCATGGGTCGGCTTTGAGATGGCCCCGAACTATGGGGAGGAATCCAAGGAGCCCAAGCGCATCGTTCCCATGGCGATGTACATCTCGGTGGTGGGCCTTGGCATCTTCTACACCCTCACGAGCTGGGCTCCGTTTGCGGGGTACTCGAACGTCGGCGCGGCCATCGCGCAGGCTCAGACCGACCCGGCTCACTACTACCTCACGCCGGCAAGTCAGTACGCGGTCGTCGGCGTGTCGCAGCTGCTCAGCATCCTCATCATCACGGGCTCATTCGCCTGCGGTATGGCGTTCCACAACACCGCGGCGCGCTACTTCTACTCACTGGGTCGCGAGAAGGTGCTGCCCGCGGCGCTGGGCACCACGCATCCGCATTACAAGAGCCCCCACATTGCTTCGATCACGCAGACCGTTATCGCGGCGATCATCATCGTGCTGTTCGCGGTGTTCGCCGGACGCGACAACCCCACCCAGCAGGCCTACCTCGACCTGTATGGGCTGATGGCGATCATGGGAGTGATCGTGATCCTCGCCGTGCAGGCGCTGGTCTCGGTCGCGATCCTCAACTACTTCCGGCAGAACCATGGGTCCGAAGTCCACTGGTGGAGCACGGTGCTGGCACCGATCATCTCGTTCGTCGGGCAGGCGGTTGTCCTGTTCTTGCTGTTCCAGAACCTCACCTTCATCGGCGGCGGTCTGGGCTTTGCCAACTGGCTCGGGCCCATCGACCTCGTGATCTTCGCGGTTGGCATCGGGTTGGCCTTCTACTTGAAGAGCAGCCAGCCTGACAAGTACAAGACCCTCGGTCGCCTGATCCACGAAAACCTGTAGAAACAAGGCTGCCGGCAGGTCCTCCTGCCGGCAGCATTTTCGTCTCGAACGACTAGCTCACGCGGTTGCTCGCCGGGTCCTCATCGGGTACAGGCTTCCGATTGCGAGGACGATCAGGATCGCCACGATCCAGGCGGACCAGGCCAGCGCGGTCACCGCGGTGAATCCAAAGCTCCACGGGCTGACGAACAGGATCACGGCCAGGATGGCCGGAACGATCTCGAATCCGCCCGCCTTCGCAATCGCCGCGTTTCCAAGGCCCGCCAGCACGAGCAGCACGCCCAGGGCGTATGCCGCGCTCGCCGCAACGGTCTGCGACGTCTCGCCGAAGACGAATGGGGTCACGAACATGACGGCCCCCAGGACGACGACGCTCCAATCTTGCCAACGCTTCCATGAAGTCATGGCTGAAACCTCCAGGGCACGGCCACGAATTTTGACTCTGCGGTGGGCGTGTCCGGCGAGGGCCCGCAGGTCAGGCTCTACGTTGTGTACGAGGTAGTAAGTGGCGTCGCTGTGCCTGTAGCCGATCCCGTCACTCATCCTGACGACCTCCTATCACGAGAGCTGATCACAAGTACTTGCGAGCGCATCTATTTATTCCTCTAGTGGCCCGCCGGGCGCGCGCAGGGCGCACTTTTCGAAAGCTAAGATCGGTCGCGTGGCGCTGGAACGTTACCGCGTGGCGGTGCTCGGTCCGGGAGGGGTCGGAGGCCTCCTCGCCGCGCTCCTGGCCCGGGCGGGAGACTCGGTGGAGGTCCTCGCCGGCGAAAGCACCGCTCGTGCGATCGGCGAACGCGGCCTGAAGCTGCAGAGCTCCCGGTTTGGCCACTTCGATGTACCGGTCGACTCCGCCGTCCAGCTGCAGACGCCGGTGGACGCCTGCCTCGTCACCGTCAAGGCGACCCAGCTCGAATCCGCGCTTCAGCGGGTGCCCCGGGAGGCGGTCGGAAACGCACTGCTGGTGCCGTTCCTCAACGGCATCGATCACGTCGCCCGGCTGAGGACTCTCTACCCGTCCGCAAGCGTGGTCGCGGCCACCATACGGGTCGAGGTTGCGAGGATCGAGGCCGGCACCATCCGCCACACCAGTCCGTTCGCCGCCGTCGAGCTTGCCACGTCGGCCGCGGTGCAAGACCGTGTGGAGACGCTCGCAGAGCATCTGCGCGCCACCGGCCTCGACGTCAAGGTTCGCGACGATGAGGTGCCGATGCTGTGGGACAAACTTGTCCTCCTGGGTCCGCTGGCGCTGCTGACGACCCACGCCCGGGCCAACCTCGGCGAGGTCCGAGCCCACCGGCGTGACGATGCCCTCGCCCTCATCTCGGAGGTGGCTGCCGTCGCAAGGGCTGAGGGCGTGGCGGTTGATCCCGCGGCAGTCCTCCGAATGTTCGACGCGGCACCCGAAGCCATGCAGTCTTCGATGCAGCGAGACCAGGCCTCTGGGTTGCCGCTCGAGCTCGACGCCATCGGAGGCGCGATTCTCGAGCACGCCGCGCGTGCAGGCGTCGCGGTGCCCCTAACCACACGGCTCGTGGAGGAGCTGCGCGAAAGGGAAAGCGGAGCACACTAGCGCGGTGCAGGCGAACCGCATGATCGCAACCCAGCTGAATGCCGTGAATTTCCAGCTCCACGCGGTGGCCGCCTTGATGGAGCCGCGGGACTGGCTGCGCCGGAGCGTTCCCGGCACGAGCCTGCCGGCGTTCACCTTCTGGCACATCCCCCGGACGATCGACTCCACCGTCAACATGGGCATCCGGGGCGTGCCCGAATTGATCAGCTCCCAGCCCTGGGCCGCGAAGCGGTGGGCCCGTCCGGAAGGCGGAACCGGCTACACGGTGGAGGAGGCCGACCAGCTGGCCGCCGACGTGGTGCCAGCCGAGGTCCTCGAGTACGCCGACGCTGTCAGGTCAAACGTCAGCCAGTGGCTGAAGACGGTCACGGATGAGGAGCTCGAAGCCCCCAACGCATTGATGGATCACGCGCGCGCGTCAGGCGCGTATACGCGCCAGGAGGTTGCAGAGGCGATCGCGCCCCTCGTCGGCCAGCCGGTATGGCTTCTCTTGAGCATCACGTGCTACGCGCACAGCTGGGCGCACCTGGAGGAGATCAAGCTGCTGGCGTCGGTTGGCCGGGCCGCGAATTCCTAAAATCGTCGTTGGCTGAGGAGATGCGCCTCGACGATTCGGCCGGCGCTTTCGGGGACCAGCTCACCCGCTATCGGCGGGAGCTGCTTGTTCACTGCTACCGGATGCTGGGCACGATCGACGAGGCAGAGGACGCTGTCCAGGACGCATTCACCCGCGCGTGGCAGGGCCGGCAAACCTTCAGGCGTTCGGTTTCGTTTCGAGCGTGGCTCTATCGCATCGCCACCAATGTTTGCCTCAACGTCATCAAGGTGCGCAAGCGCGATCTAGCCAACGCCGGACAAGCCATCGGGCCTTGTCCGGACGATCTGCTGACGGTGATCGCTGCCCCAGAGCAGGGGCCGGAAGCTCGGTACGACGCTCACGAGTCGGTCTCGCTCGCGTTCCTGATCATGCTCCAGGTGCTGCCGGCGCGGCAGCGAGCGGTTCTGCTTCTTCGCGACGTGCTGGCTCTGCGAGCCGCTGAGGTCGCTGCGGTGCTCGACATGAGCGTGGCGGCGGTCAACAGTGCCTTGCAGCGGGCCCGTG
>Ga0209118_1001179_pt1 | contig 12657 bp, 14 predicted proteins | sample BlaSpr_A8_Ref_M1_FD_187988 | JGI IMG/M metagenome (GOLD analysis project Ga0209118, IMG submission 187988) | Forest soil microbial communities from Thunder Bay, Ontario, Canada - Black Spruce, Ontario site 2_A8_Ref_M1 (SPAdes) (version 2) | ecosystem: Environmental > Terrestrial > Soil > Boreal...
CCCGAGTATCCGATAGCGTTCCACGGCGTTGCGACCGCGGGCGGCGTGATCACCACCCTCAACCCGACCTACACGGCGGACGAGATCGCGTTCCAGCTGAACGATTCGCGGGCGCGCCTGCTGATCACCATTCCATCGCTGGTGGGCAAGGCGCAGGAGTCAGCGGCGAAATCGAAGGTCGAGGAGATAATCGTTTTCGGCGAGGCGGAAGGGGCGGTTCCTTTCACAACCCTCCTCGTCGACGGCAAGGCCCCGGACGTGCGTATCGATCCGGCGAATGACCTCGTGGCGCTTCCCTATTCAAGCGGGACGACGGGGTTTTCCAAGGGCGTCATGCTCACCCATCGCAACCTCGTTGCCAACCTCGTCCAGACGTCCGCCTGCCTCGCGATTGGCGAAGACGAGAAGATCATGGCCTTCCTACCGTTCTTCCACATCTACGGGATGACGGTGATCATGAACCACAGTCTCTACCGCGGCGCGACCATTGTGAGCATGCCGCGCTTCGAGCTCGAGCCCTGCCTACAGGCGGTGCAGGATCACAAGGTGACGCGCTTCTTCCTCGTACCTCCCATCGTCGTGCTGCTCGCGAAACACCCGGCGATCGACAAGTACGACCTGTCCTCCGTGAAGCGCGCGTTCTCGGGCGCGGCGCCACTGGACGCCGACACGGCGCAGGCGGCCAGCGCCCGCATCGGGTGCCGGATCAGCCAGGGTTACGGCCTGACCGAAACGAGTCCTGTGTCGCACATCGTGTCCGACAGCGACGAGCCTGTGCCGGGCTCGGTCGGATCGGCGGCGCCGAACACGGAATGCAAGATCGTGGACGTCGCCTCGGAAAAGGAGCTCGGTCGGAACGAGGATGGAGAGATCTGGATCCGCGGCCCGCAAGTCATGAGGGGATACCTCAACAACGAGCAGGCGACGAAGAGCTCGATCGATGCCGGCGGGTTCTTCCACACCGGTGACATCGGCCACATCGACGATCACGACCTGTACTTCATCGTCGACCGCTTGAAGGAGCTCATCAAGTACAAGGGATTCCAGGTCGCGCCGGCGGAGCTGGAAGCACTGCTTCTGTCTCACCCCAACATCGCCGACGTCGCGGTGATCGGGGTGCTCGATGACGAGGGCGAGGAGGTGCCGAAAGCCTTCGTCGTGCTGAAGGAACCCCAGGACCCTGACGAGATCATGGAGTTCGTCGCGGCGCGGGTCGCTCCTCACAAGAAGATCCGGCGCGTCGAGGTGGTGGACCAGATCCCCAAGTCTCCGACCGGCAAGATCCTGCGGCGCATCTTGAGAGACCGCGAGAAAGCCGCCACGCATTAGGGCTCTGGTTACGCGCACGTGGTGATGGGGCTGCTCTGGGCGTTATCCCCGTAGAAATGGCAAAAGTCGAGCGGTACGGACCCGGTGAGGAGGCTAAGGACTTCGTCCCCGGCGACTTCATCCTCGCGCACCGCCATCACGTCATCGCCAGGCTCATCAGCCTGGCGCAGAAGCGCCGGTTCCGCGGCGCCGATGCGGTCTTCGCGCACTGGACTCACAGCGCGCTGGTGGTTGAAAAGAATGGGGCCCTCGTCGAGGCGGAGATCACCGGCGTGCGGCAAAACCCGGTCTCCAGGTATCGCGCCGAGGAGTACCACCTGGTGCGACTCGGCTCCGAGTTTTCTGCTGAAGGCAGGTCGCGGGCAGTTGCGTACTCCAAGGAGCAGGTCGGAAAGGGGTTCGGCTTCCTCGACATGTTCGGAGCGAGCCTGTATCTGCTTTTCGGTTGGCGCGTGCGGCTCGCCCGGCGCGGCCACGAGATCTGCTCAGGCCTCGTGGTGCGAGCGCTGCAAGCGGGCGGCCTGGTCGCTGAGCTCGATCCGCTGCTGACCCTGCCCGCGGATCTCGCGAAGCTTTACGACGTGCGACCGTAGGATGTCCATGTGCCGACTCTGATCGACCGCGAGACCGTCCAGGAGATGGTCAGGCGCGGCGCCCAGCTCGTCGAGGTGCTGCCGGCGAAGGAATATGCGGAGGATCACCTCCCCGGGGCGGTCAGCCATCCCCTGCGCCAGCTAGATAAAGAAGCAGACCAGATCGATCGCAGCCGGCCCGTGATCGTCTACTGCTGGGATGCCGCTTGAGACGTGGCGCCCAGGGCCGCGGCGCGGCTCGAGAGTCTCGGATTCGACGGAGTCCATGAGTACAGGGCCGGCAAGCTCGACTGGCTCGCCGCCGGCCTTCCGACCGAAGGAGAAAACTCGAGGTGTCCGCGAGCGGGCGAGGCGTCACGCAAGGACGCGGCCGTCTGCGGCCTGAAAGACCGGCTCGGTGACGTTCGCGATCGCGCAGCGCAATCTGGCCTGGAGGTCGCGGTGGTGGTCGACGCAGAGCGAATCGTGCTCGGACAGCTGAGGTCGAAACAGCTGGAGATGGATCCGAACCTGCCCGTCGAGCAGGCCATGCGTCCGGGCCCGAGCACCTTCCGTCCCTATGTATCGACGAAGGAGATGGCCGACTTCATGGTCGAGCACTCGTTGGACAGCGCTCCGATCACGACGTCCGATGGAAAGCTTGTTGGCGTGCTGCTGAAGTCGGACGCGATCCGTCTCGCGGCGGACGCTTCAGCCCGCACGCGCAAGCTGATCACCGCCGACGCTGGGCCTGAGGCTTAGGCCGGGGAGGCAGGCCGGGATCGCCGGCGCACCCATCGCCAGCTGGGGGACGGTAGCCATCGTTCTGGGATCCATAGGACGAACGAGCACCAGCCGATCGCGAGCAGGAACCCGCCGATCACGTCGCTCGGCCAGTGGGCGCCGGCCCAGACGCGAGCTGTGCACGCCAGCCCGATCACCACGGGGGCGATCACCCAGGGGATCCAGCGGTATCGCGGCCGGATCCGGGGCGCCACCGCGAAGGCCAGCATGAAGCTGATCCAGGTGAAGAGCACGGCGTGGCCGCTCGGGTAGCTGTAGCCGGGCGCGGGGGTGAGGATGTGCACCAGGTCGGGGGTCGGCCGGTGGCGCGCCAGCATGACCTTGATCTCGTTGTCGAGCAGGCTCGAGATGGCGCCGATCGCCATCAGCCAGCCACCTCGCCGGTCCCAGATGAAGACGAGGATCACGGCCAGAACTCCGACGACTCCCTGCGGATAGCCCGCGGTCACGTTCATCAGGTTGAAGACGTAGGCGATCGGGCCCCAGGGAAGGTTCTGCACCCAGATGGTGACCGTTACATCGAAGGGCAGGAGCGCCTGCGTCGCGACGAGGTACGTGTCCAGCGCGAACAGCGCCGCGACCACGATCGTCAGCGGGCCCAGCCACCTGCGCGCGCCTGGTCCGGGCTGCCCGGCGATGACCTCGCCGGCGGCCTCCTTCGGGCTTGCGACCTCTCGCGGGCTTGCGGCCTGGCTCATCGAGGCAGCAGCACCTTGACAGCGCTCACCTCGGCGGTGACCGTGGATGGTGTCCGGCCGACCATGAAGTTGTCCGCGTAGACACGAACCTTCGGCCGCGTCGTCACCTCGAGCCGCCGGAACTTGAAGACCTGGCCCGCGTCCTCGTGATGCTTGTCGAGCAGGGCCGCGGCCAGGGCGCGGCCGACGATGTCCATTCTGGTGCGGCCGGCGTGGACGGAGAACTCGAGATAGGGCTCGACCGGCGTCGCGTCGCTGACGGGCAGCTTGCTGCCCGTGGACGGGGTGTTGCTGAACACCAGGGACATGGCGGTGCCGCTGCCTTCGATGTCGCCGCGAAGCTCGTACTGGAACGGCCTGGCTCCGATCACGTCCTTCAGTTTGCTGCCGAGCTTTCCAAACTCCATGTCTTTCGCCGAGTCGCCAAGGGCGATCGTCTCCCCGAACAGCCCGATGGCGCAGGCCTCGAGGAAGATGTGACCGTTGATGCGCCCGAGCGTGATGCCCCGAGGCTGACCGTGCCGGACGACCTTGATCGCCTTCTCCAGGTCGGTGGGCAGTCCCAGCGCGAGGGCGAAGTTGTTGAAAGTCCCGAGTGACAGGATGCCGATCGGGTGCTGGGAGTCGGCGAGCTTGCGCACGACGAACTCAACCGTGCCATCGCCACCTGCCACCACCACCGTGGCCCGAGAGGTGATGACTTTCTCGAAGTCCTCCTTGGGGTCGAACTCGAGGATGAGGTGGTCCGCAAACTCTGTTCGCAGCTTCTTCTCGATCTCCGGAGTCATCGACCCCGCCTTGGGGCTGAGGATCAGCAGCTTCGTGGCTCGTCGGGGTCGCGGGCGACCGTGGCCGGTGGAGGAGCTCTTCCCGGAGGTGGTTGCTCGAGGCTTTCTTGTCGCGGTTGCGCTCAACCGCGGCTTCCGAGCAGGCGCATCCAGCGTGCGCACGTGAAGGAATGCACGCCCAGGGCGATAAACCCGAGCGCGACGACTCCGAGCACGAAGTGGCCGTATGGCTGGGTCAGGAGGAAAACGAACGCGCCGCTGAATCCTCGGACCTGCGTCGGGTCCCGATGCAGGCCGGCCTGCAATACGAACCAGCCGACCAGCGTGAAGGTGACGCCGCGCGCGAAAAACCCGAAGCGACCCATAGCGTCCACGAACTTCTTCTCGGCCGGGCTCATCTCCTCGCGCTTCAGGTCTCGCTTGAAAGTGGCTTTCCCCGCGAGGACGAACTGTCCGATGCCGACCGCGATCGAAACGAGCCCGATCGCAACCACGGCCCACTCGCCGGCCGGATAGGCAAAGAACCGCGACACGGACGACTGCGTGCTGTCCTGCGAGGTCGCGCGACCTGTCCCCACGAACAGCTCCAGGGCGAAAAGGCTCAGCCCGGCATAGGCGATGCCGCTCCATGCGAAGCCCAGCCGCTCGGCGATGCCCGCCGGGTCGTCCCCGCGGTTCAGTGGATCGAAGATGGCTCGCACGAAACCCCACAGCGAGTACGCCGCGAGGCCTGCGACAAATACGAGCAGGAGGAGCTTGCCGAAAGCCCCGCCCGCGAGCGTGGTGAGGCTGCCCGACTGGTCGGTCGCCTTGCCTCCGATGCCCATGGCAAGGCCGAGAGCCAGCGCACCCATGACGACGTACAGCACCCCTCGGGCCACGTACCCAACCCGCTCGAGGAGCTCGAGCCACGGATTCGCCGCCGCGCGTTTGACAGCGGAGTGGGTCCGTACGGCGGTCCCCGCGCGAATTTCCATATCGCCGGTAGAACGCGCCACCGGTGCCGAGGCCTTGGTTAATGTGTGCTCATGGCTGAGCACGAGATCGGGGTCGTCGGGCTGGCCACCATGGGTGAGAACCTGGCGCGCAACCTCGCGTCGCGCGGGGCCCGGGTCGCTGTCTACAACCGGACGCGCAAGCGCACGGACGACTTCATGGCGGCGCACTCGAAAGAAGGTGACTTCCGGCCTGCCGGTTCGCTCGAGGAGCTGGCCCGCATTCTCCAACCGCCGCGCGCGATTCTCCTGATGGTGAAGGCGGGATCGGCCGTCGACGAGGCGATCGATTCGCTTTCGAAGGTGCTCGAACCCGGCGACACGATCATCGACGGCGGCAACTCGCTGTTCCACGACACGCGGCGGCGCGCCGCGGCCGTCGAGAAGGCGGGCCTTGGGTTCATCGGGGCCGGCGTGTCGGGTGGGGAAGAGGGCGCGCTTCGCGGACCGAGCATCATGCCTGGCGGCACGCGCGCGTCCTATGAACGCGTGGCTGAGATGCTGACCGGGATCTCGGCCAAGGTGGACGGAACGCCGTGCTGCACGTACATCGGACCGGACGGCGCCGGCCACTTCGTGAAGATGGTCCACAACGGGATCGAGTACGCCGACATCCAGCTGATCGCCGAGACGTATGACTTTCTGCGGCGGGCCGCGGGCATGACTCCCGCCGGGCTGGCCGCAGTGTTTCGCGAGTGGAACCAGGGAGAGCTTCAGTCCTACCTGATCGAGATCACAGCCAACGTGCTGGCCAAAACCGACGGCAACTCGAAGTCCGCCCTCGTGGATGCAATTGAGGATGAAGCCGAACAGAAGGGAACCGGCCGCTGGACCAGCGAGTCGGCGCTGCAGCTCGGGGTACCTTTGACCGGAATAACAGAGGCGGTTTTCGCACGCATGCTGTCGAGCCAGAAAGCGCAGCGTGTAAAAGCCGCCGAGATCCTGGTCGGTCCCAGGGGTCGCGCGTCACACGAAGCCGATCCCAACTTCCTCGACGACGTGCGCGACGCGCTCTACGCTTCGAAGATCGTGGCTTACGCACAGGGTTTCGAGCACCTGCGCGCCGGTTCGGCCGAGTTCGGCTGGGATCTCGACCTCGGCGCGCTCGCGACGATCTGGCGCGGAGGCTGCATCATCCGAGCGCAGTTCCTCGACCGGATCAAGGACGCCTATGCCGATTCTCCGGACCTGCCCAACCTCATGCTTGCGCCCTTTTTCCAGGAGGCGCTCGCCGCGGCGCAGCGGCCGTGGCGGTCGGTCGTCACGCAGGCGGTCGACCTGGGCGTGCCCATACCGGCCTTCGCGTCATCCCTCGCCTATTACGACGGCTATCGAAGCGCGCGCGGTCCGGCCAACCTGATCCAGGGCCTGCGCGACTATTTCGGGTCCCACGGCTATCACCGGATCGACCGCGAAGGCGCCTTCCACACGAGGTGGGCGCAGGACGGTTCTGAGGTTCCTACCGACTAGAGGCGCGGCCGAAAAGGCCCCTAAGCGGCTTTCGCTCGCACTTTGCGCTTCAGCAGCGCGAGGACAGCCACCTCGTCGGCCTTGAGATTTCGGTAGGCCTTGCTCGACACGATGCTCAGGATGCCCTCGAGCGACCCATCCATATATGTGTCGATCACACGCGGGTGAACGTACGACCGGCGGCACACCGCACGCGTATGTCCGAGCCTTCGCGCAACGCCGTCTATCGCGGCCACGACGTTGCGTTTGGCCTCCGCATCGGATTCGAAGCGCGCAACATCTCGCAGAGCACCAATGGCCAGGACGGTCGCTGACCAGGTGCGGTAGTCCTTCGCGGTGTAATCCTCACCGCTCACCTCCTGCAGGTACTGGTTGACATCATCCGAATGCACCGCGCGCCGCTCGCCGTCGGTGCCTATGTACTGGAACAGCATCTGGCCCGGAAGCTCCTCGCATCGCTTGACCACCCTCGCAACACGCCGGTTCGTGACTCCTAGCTCGAGCTCACGCCCGCTCTTGCCTCTGAAAAGGAATCGCACGGTCGATCCACTGACGGATACGTGCCGGTCGCGAAGGGTGGTGAGACCGAATGAGCCGTTGGCGCGCGCGTACTCCTCATTGCCGATTCGCGCATAGGTCATCTCCAGCAATCTCACTATGGTCGCGACCACCTTCTCACGGGGCAGGCCGGGCAGCCCCAGGTCACGAGCGACGCGGCGCCTGATGCGTGGCAGAGCGCGAGCAAATCCGACCATGCGCGAGAACTTGTCGGCATCCCGAACCGCACGCCAGGTCGGATGGTAGAGAGGCTGTTTGCGGCCTCGAGCGTCGCGGCCGGTGGCCTGAAGGTGACCTCGCGGCCGGGTGGAAATCCAGACGTCCTTCCAGGCCGGCGGGATGACGAGGCCGCCAATCCTCTCCAGGGTGGCTCGATCGGTGACCCGTTTGTCATCTGGGCCGAAGTAGGTGAAGCCTTTTCCCTTGCGCACCCGACGGATGCCGGGCTCGTCGTCGGAGGCGTAGACCAGTCCAGCCTGAGCCGCCTCGGGCGGCCGGACCTTCAGGCCGCGCTCAGTGGTGTCGTTCCGGGCCCGTCCCATCTCGGCTGGTAAGCCAACGAGAGGTTACGCTTCCGCGCCCACAGCAAAGAGACCAGGTCTTCTCGCGGCGTCTGCGCGTCGCATGGAACGCCGAGCCGCCAGAGGTTGGCCTGGAGCTCGACCGGCAGCGCCTCGTCACATCGATGCGGGCGTGCCACGCGGTCGAGAGCCTGTCCGATCTGGACCAGCATCAGCTGTTGCTCGCTCATGTCTCGAAAACGCGCGGCCAGGCAGCCCTACTGACCGATCTCCGATCGCGTCTCGGCGAACGCGCGGACTGCGCGTGCGAGGTCCGCCTTCGAGTGCGCCGCTGATACCTGCGTCCTGATCCGCGCCTTGCCCTGGGGCACCACCGGGTACGAAAAGCTGACGACATAGACGCCTTTTTCAAGCATGACCTGCGCCATCCGGGCGGCGAGTTTTGCGTCGCCGACCATGACCGGGATGATCGGGTGGTCTCCGGGCAGGATGTCAAATCCGGCATCGGTCATCTGCCGGCGAAAGAACGCCGTGTTGTCACGCAATCTCTGTCGCAGCTCGCCGGCCGACCGGATCAGCTCCAGCACCTTGAGGCTCCCGGCCACGATGGAAGGGGCCAGGGAGTTGGAGAACAGATAAGGACGCGAGCGCTGGCGAAGCATGGCGACCAGCTCCCTGCGGCCGGAAATGTACCCGCCGCTCGCGCCGCCCAGAGCCTTGCCGAGAGTCCCGCTGATCGCGTCGACCCTTCCCATCACACCTAGGTGTTCGTGGGTGCCGCGGCCGTTCTCGCCCATGAATCCGACGGCGTGGGAGTCGTCCACCATCACGAGTGCGTCGTAGCGCTCGGCCAGCTGACAGATCTCAGGCAGCGGTGCGAGGTAGCCGTCCATCGAGAAAACGCCGTCCGTCACCACCATCCGAAAACGCGCGCCGGCGCTCTCCTGCAGCTGTCGCTCGAGGTCCGCCATGTCGCGGTTCGCATACCGCAGGCGCTTTGCCTTGCACAGCCGGATGCCGTCGATGATGCTCGCGTGGTTCAGCGCATCCGAGATGACGGCGTCGTGCTCGTCGAGGAGGGCCTCGAAGATGCCGCCGTTGGCATCGAAGCAAGACGAATAGAGGATGGTGTCTTCGGTGCCCAGGAAATCCGTGAGGGCGGCCTCGAGCTCCTTGTGGATCTCCTGCGTGCCGCAGATGAACCGCACCGACGCCAGCCCGTAGCCCCAGCGGTCGAGGGCCTCCTTCGCCGCGGCCACGATCGCGGGCTCGTCCGCCAGCCCGAGGTAGTTGTTGGCGCACAGATTCAAAACTTCGCGTTCCATTACGGTGACGACTGCGCCCTGCGGCCCCTTCAGCAGGCGCTCCTGTTTCTCCAGCCCTGCGCCGCGGATCTCTTCGAGCTGGCTCACCAGGTGGGATCGCATGCTGTCAAACACTTGTCTACCTCTATGAGTTGGCCGTGGTCCAGTCGAGCACGACCTTGCCGCATTTGCCGGAGTGGGCGATGGCGAAGGCCTCCTCGAACTGGTCACATGGAAAGCGGTGGGTGATGACCGGCGAGATGTCGAGTCCGGTCTGGGTGAATACCGACATCTGGTACCAGGTCTCGAAGATCTGGCGGCCGTAGACGCCCTTGACGGTCAGCATCTTGAAGACGACTTGCGACCAATCGATGGGGAACTCGTGGTCGGGCAGCCCGAGCATGGCGACACGTCCGCCGTGCGCCATGTTCGCGATCATGTCGCGCAGCGCGCTCGCCTGGCCGGACATCTCGAACCCGACGTCGAACCCCTCTTTCATGCCGAGCTCTTCCTGCACCTGGGCAAGGGTGGTGGTGCGGACGTCCACCGCGCGCGTCACGCCGACCTTGCGCGCGAGCTCCAGGCGGTAGTCGCTCACATCGGTGATGACGACATAACGCGCGCCGATGTGTCGCGCCACCAGCGCGGCCATGATCCCGATCGGCCCCGCGCCGGTGACCAGCACGTCCTCCGCGACCACGCGGAACTGCGTCGCCGTGTGGACGGCGTTGCCGAACGGGTCGAAGATCGACGCGACATCCAGGTCGATTTTGGTCAGGTGTGGCCACAGGTTGATCGCCGGCATCACGATGAATTCGGCGAAGGCGCCGTCGCGCTGCACTCCGATGCCGACCGTGTTGGCGCACAGGGCTCGCCGTCCCGCCAGGCAGTTGCGACAGCGCCCACAAACGATGTGCCCCTCGGCTCCGACGATCTCGCCGGGGTAGACGGACGCCACGCCTTCGCCCAGGCGAACCACCTCGCCGACGAACTCGTGCCCGACCACCAGCGGCGGATGGATCGTCGCCTGGGCCCATTCGTTCCAGCTCTCGATGTGCAGGTCGGTGCCGCAGATGCCCGTGCGCAGGACGCGGATCAACACCTCGCCGGGACCAGGCGCCGGATCGGGTACGTCCCGCAGCCACAGGCCCGGCGCCGCCTTGGCTTTGACCAGCGCCTTCACTGCGGGCAGGATATCGTTCTTCCTCGCCCCTCTCCCTGAGCCGCTACTCGCCTTCCTCTTCCAGGACCAGGTTTGGAAGATCCGACCAACCTACGACCGCGATCACTGTGCGGATGCGGGCAGGCAGGCCTCGCAGCACGAGCCGCCTGCCGAAGCCGCTGTTTTCAGCGATCCGCACCAGCGCCCGAATGCCCGCGACGTCGGCGAACTCGAGGCAGGTCACGTCGATGTGCAGGTCTCCATTCCCATTGATGGCGTCGGAGAGGCCGTCTGCCCCGGGTACGGCGGAATGGAGCTCGCGCGTCAGAGCGGCCGCAACGGCCTCCGCGTTGTAGTAGTCGATCGAGCCGCTGACGCTCAGTCCAGAGGGTATGCCCGTCCGGGTGATGACCAGCTGCTTGTCGATGTAGACCTCGTCCCCTTCAATCGGCAGTGCCAACGAACCCCCTTCCTCGTGGTCATCCAGCCTCTAAAGCCGGCGGGTCCGAACCCGCCTCGGGCGCGAGATCCGGCGCCGCCGCCGGATCCGCGCCGTTGGCCATCCCTCCCATTCCCTGGTCGATGTGTTGAACCCAACGATCGATCACCTGGACCCAATGGTCGACCAGGTCTTTCAACTCCCGGGGCTCCGACTCCCCGCCGTCCAGGTTGCGCAAGGTTTGTTCAGCCAAGCTCGGTGCTCCAGATCGACCCGTGTGGAATCCCTATGTCAAACATTATTACCACTTCGACACTTTCTATGCAATACCTCAATTGTGGACTACTACATTCGCAATGGCCTAACGTGCTCCGCATTAGTTGCTCAAAAGGTAGAGTAGAGACCATGAGCCAACAGGAAGATCAGGCTGTGTACAGCATCGGAGCAGTGGCCCGGATGCTGGAAATTCCCACTTCCACCCTGCGGGCATGGGAGGAGCGCTACTCCGTCATCACCCCCATCCGGAGCGAGGGCTCGCAGCGCCTCTACTCCCGGGCTCAGGTCGAGCAGCTGCGGTTCATCAAGTCCCGGCTCGAATCCGGAGCCAGCGCTGCCGACGCTCATCGCCTTCTTTCCCAGGAGCTGAGCGCCGACCGAATTCCGGCCGCCGAGGTCGAGCCGACCGGCGAAACCAAGCCGCTGCTCCTGCTCGCCGAGCGCGACTCATATGCCGCGGGCCTGGCCGAATATTTCCTTCGGACCGAGGGCTATGAGGTGGCGATCGCATCGGACGCGCAACAGGCCAGGTTGCATTTCGAGGAACGATCGCCTGACCTCGTGATCCTCGATCTCCTCATCTCGGGGGGCGCCGGCTTCCGGCTGTGCGCCGAGCTTGCGGCCAAAGGAACCGCGCAAATACTCGCGGTGTCCGCGATCGACAGCGCGGCCGAGGCGATGAGGTTGGGCGCTGCAGCCTTTCTGCGCAAGCCGCTGGAGCCCTTGACCCTGGCTTCGACCGTTCGAGACCTGCTGGGTACAAGTGCCCTGGCTCGCCACGACCGGCCGTCGAAAGTGCCTACTTGATAGACAGGCTCCCAAGCGGCAACCAGCGCCTCGACGACATCCTCAACGGCGGATTGCTCAAGAACGCGATCAACCTGATCGTTGGCGTGCCGGGCAGCGGTAAGACGATCCTCAGCCAGCAGTTCGCGTTCCACAACGCGACTGCCAGGCAGCCGGCACTCTACCTGTCGACTCTTTCCGAGCCGCTCGACAAGATCCTTCGCTTCGGCGAAACACTGAAGGTCTTCGATCACAAGGCGATTCAAGACGGCCGCGTCATCTACGAGGACATCGGCCATGTGCTGGGGGACAACGGTCTCGAGAGCATCCTTGGCGCGATCGAGGGCTATTTGAAGGAAGTGCGTCCCGGCATCGTGGTGATCGACAGCTTTCGGGCTTTCGCGGCGGTCTCCCATGACACCACCGAGTTCCGTAGATTCCTTTACAGCCTGACCCGCCTGCTGGGCGCCAGCGCGACAACGGCGATCTGGAACGCGCCGTATACGCGGGAGCAGGCGATGGACGCCGCGGAGTTCGCTGTGGCCGACAGCATCCTCGCTTTGGACATCAAGCTGGTTGGCGCGCGGGAGCTGCGCGTCATGCAGGTGCTCAAGCTGCGCGGAAGCTCCTACCGGTCCGGCGAGCATGCCTATCGCATCACGGATGGAGGCTTCGATGTCTTCCCGCGACTGGCCGACGTCCAGGACCGGAGCATCTACAAATTGAGTGCGAAGCGTTCGTCGACGGGCATCGAGGCGCTCGACAAGGTGCTCGGCGAAGGCGGTTACTGGTCGGGCGCGACGACCATGGTCGCAGGGCCGTCGGGCATCGGCAAGACGCTGATGGGCCTCCACTTCCTCTTTCGCGGCGCTGCGATTGGCGAACCCGGCGTCGTCGCCACCTTCCAGGAGAACGAAACGCAGCTGACGAGGGTCGCCAAGAGCTTTGGCTGGTC
>Ga0209118_1001180_pt1 | contig 12652 bp, 15 predicted proteins | sample BlaSpr_A8_Ref_M1_FD_187988 | JGI IMG/M metagenome (GOLD analysis project Ga0209118, IMG submission 187988) | Forest soil microbial communities from Thunder Bay, Ontario, Canada - Black Spruce, Ontario site 2_A8_Ref_M1 (SPAdes) (version 2) | ecosystem: Environmental > Terrestrial > Soil > Boreal...
GATCCCCACCGCCCCTACCAACCATCCTTTTTCCCAACAACAACTTAGCGATTTGTCGAGGCGGCAAAAGGCGGCAATAAGAGCCTCAAGGGTGGCACCAATGGCTCGAATGAATGAATCCCTGCGGTGTTGCACGAAAGTCGGTCGCTGGACAGCGCATCAACGCATTGCTTCATTTCCCAGAACCCCAAGAAGCACATATCCGATTTTCCGGCATATCGAGAGTAAGCCGATAAGATATCGGCTGCTCAGACTTTCATCCCTTAGTTCCGGAGGTTTGGGATGAGCGTTGCAGGGTTGTTGCAATTCACGAGGTGCGGCTCTCCTGGCCAACTGAGGCCCAGGGCTGAAGATTCATGAGTTCTTTTGGGGCTCGTCTTTGAAAAGTACCGCATGCACCTCGTCTTGACTTCTCTCAAAGAGTTGCCGAAATCTCTCAGAGCAACAGGGTTGCTTAGCTTCTGGCAACTCACTTATGAAACTCTGCAACTCTTTTGCCATCGACCCGTCGCTTCTACATCGGCGATGTAGGATAGATATTACGTCCCAATTGAGACTCTCCGCCCTCTCAACGAGATCTTCTAAAGTCGAGATATGAATCACATTCAAGGGCAGGACCTCCACCTTGCCGTCTACAGGAAAGCGTTTTCGCTCTGCCTGAAATTGTTGGTTTAAGAAATAATTGATGAAAGGAGTACGCAAAATCGGATCTTGTACCACGAGAATCGGCATCACCCATTCCACTTTGGAGGGGATGGGTATCCCGCTCAGTTTCTTTCGATTTCCCGTTTCTGGAAGAAGCTGAGATGTGTCCCTTGCCAATTGCTTGCAGCCGACGCCAAGTCTACTATCCAACTCTGTCATGAACGTATTCAGATCGTTGGAATACCGCACTTCCTGCTTCAAGAAACCGCTCTTAAACTCCATCACCGCCAACAATCTCGATTTGACGAAAATTGCGTCAAACGATTTATTGCCGTTGGCCTCCCAGTGTGTATCTGGGTAGAAAACGGCGCCGTGACGGCCGGCCAATCCCTCTAAGAGCCAATTGACATAAGCTTCAAACAATATTCCCCACGCCCTGAAAACTGGTTCACGTTTATCTTTGGGAAGTAGAGTGCTCAACAAAAAATACGGCCCGTTGTTGAGCTTTTCTGACAGTAGTGCTACATCGACGCAGGCGCAGTTATCTGGCGCGAAATTAATGAAAGGCTTGGCCATGAATGGCACGAGGTCAAATCGTTCATCGACATGGCGTTCCTCTTTGAACTCCTTGCGCAACTCATCAAAGTTCGTCGATAACGGATCGAAAAAGCTGTTCACCTGGGCCTCGCTGAGCGCAGGGTTCTTGAGGATAGTCTTCCGGTTTACGGCAAACACCGCCGGGTTATTCACAAACTCTTCCAAGGTGTGACTTATTAAATGCGTATAGAGTCCGGTTACTAGGCTCAGCCATCCAGCGAGTGGAATACCGACTACTTCTTCGAATTTCTTCTCGAAATTCAGGCCCTCGCATTCCTTCTCAATGCGGCTGACGAGTTTTGGGTCCTGAAGAGCTATTCTGTAAATGAAGTGCGAACGGAAAAGAAGATTACGAAATGCAGTTGGGTTGGAAATTTCACCCGCAACTAGTAGTTGCAACATTAAATGCTTCATCCGCTCATCTGGCGTGCCCTTCTGAATATGCTCCTTTTCCTCGGGCGTACAGAAAATATCACTTATCATGAGGCTAGCAGTCCCAATTCCAGTTCGTAGCTGGTCTACAGTACCTGGATCGTCCAGAGGTTCACCTTCTTTCCCCAACGTCAACGCTAGTCTCATGATGTTCAGCAATTGGAGCGGGTGACATACTGGGCGGTGGCTAGGGTGTTGATTCCCAAAGCGATCCATTAAGCGTTTCTTTGTCTCCTCGTCAAAGAAGTTATTCACGAACCAAGCCTGAAGTTTGAACTCTTCTCTTGGGTCGTGTTTTGAGAAAGAATGCCTGAACATTGTGCTCAAACGAGCGGCTAGCAATACCGTATGGGACGAATTCAGCCCCGCCATAATGCCCTTGAGTTCCTCAATCGTGGGATAGCGGTTGAAGAGCTCCTGGTAGGTTATGTAGATCTTAGAACGCATCCTGCAAAGTGTAGACGATGATCATAGCCACGCAACACGTAGTTTAAAGCGGCACCCAACGCTTGGTTTGTGCCAATTCGTGATTCCTTTTCTCTTATTTTGCCAGGAGAAGGTAGCGTGCAAGTCCTACCCGAACGACCTTGTTAAGAATTTCAGGCCAGTCATTGGTGCTCGTATCAGTCCAGTACTCCGCGTGGAACTCTTGGACGTGATTTGAGTGAGACCGCCCCTGCGGCGGACCTGCGGAAGGTTTGAAGTCTGCTTTGTGTGTGTAGTCGTTGCGCCTTTTGAAGAGATATTTCTCTTTTTCTTCATCTGTTGCTGACGCCAAGTCCGCCAAATCAGGAGGGTTTTTCAATCGGTGGATTTCGATGCTATCAAGCAGTTCTCTTCGAACGTCCGGCGGGATTATTTCGCCCAAGAAGCGGAAGAAAGATGACCTGACTCCGTAGAGGGTATTATAATGAGAGTGAAGTGCTGCCGCCAGACCGACTTGGTCAAGTCCTGCGGAGATTTTTGTAAGTGCAGTTTCGCGTTCAGCCATTTTCGAGGATGAGACGAGCCAGTCTCCGAAAGTTTCCCAATCCGCAGGCTGCCCGAGCCGATCAAAACAAGTCAGGTACAGATACGATACCAACGGCTCGTGATAGGTGAATAGCGCCTTTTCCACTTCGGGTTGCTTGATGCGCGAACACACGTCTAGCCTCTCAAGAACGGTGTAGATCAGCGTGAGTGGGTTCTTGGCGACTTCATTCGTCTTATAAAAGTGCTCCATCCGCACGCAGCTGGCGAAGCGTGCGAGCGCAGCGTCAATGTCGCTGCGGCTGATGTACGCCCCGATCTCGTCCTGAATTCTTTGTGGGAAATCAGGGCTTAGCTTGAGACCCTGGGTCAGTTGGACATACCATTCAGAGGGCGCGATCCACTTGACCGAGTAAGGAACTGCACCCAGCCGCTCTTGGCTTGAAACGGCTATCGGTTCTTGCTCTGTAGAGAATTCCACGTAGACAACAGAACCGAGTCTCAAAAATGCTCTGTCGAATTTTATACGAAGGCTCTTGCCTTCTACGTCAAAACCTACGTAATCGGTTTTCATAGGCGGATATTACCTATAGTTTATGGGCGTTTACCACTATCCTATGTCGTCACGCGAGTGCGCCAGCCCCCGAGACGGAGCGTAAGGCCTGCGATGGCGGCGGGGGTGACGAAGAGAATTTGAAAGTTAAAGGAGTTGGTGAATTAAGAAAGATGCAACCCAGGCTGAGAAGGAAATCTCACAGAAAAACCCTCAATGGGGTCGGTCAGCAGCTTTCCTATTGCCTTTCGTCTTTGGTCACAAATTTCGTCTAACCGCTGTTGTTGTTCGGGAGAGTAAAAAGTCATAGGTGAACTCGGATGAAGAATTCCAAGCTCTATCGGCCCGCGCAATCTTTCGTCATGGAAAATTGCTTCTTTGAGGGTGAAGTAAGCGAGGAACGCCAATTGTTCTGTTGTCATCTCTAATTTGTGGTAGCTATGAAGCAAGTACAGCGCGCCGTGGCGGCATATTCCGATACTTGCTCGCCCGATCCTTTGCCCGACCTCTTCACGTTTTCCTTCGGCTCCAATCCTCCCCTCAAAAAAAAGCGTTTCTATTGATGGTGTGTTATCTGGGAGAAAGCCGCAAAACAAAAAATGCATGTCCAGGTCTAATTCTCTTTGTTTGTAATGTTCACGAACATTGTGATGAACAAGAGAAACAAATGTCGGGAGCGAGTCTCTTTCTTGTCCGCAGCCAATAAACTTTTCTGCGGTGGTGTGCGCGGCGACTCCAACTCCATATAATGGATTTCGCAAGCGAAAAATCTTGGAGTACTCTGCATCGTATCTGTAATGCGCCTCGTGCGGACCTAAAATACAAATCGTGTCTGCGGCCATGACAATCGAGTCCTTATTGGCGAGGGCAACGACAAGGCTCATCGGTTCTCCTCGTTGTGGACTCATATTGCATCCACAACAAGAAGCATTGTAAGAGAGAGTGGCTCTGAATTCACATCTTACAGTTACAGGAAATGCGTGAAATCAAGCAAGTCGATGCGGGGAGACGCTATGAAAAACCTAATCTGCGTGGGCCTAGTTGTACTCACTGCTGGATGCGCTGCACCGAGTCAACAGACTCCAGTCGCTACTGAGGATGCTGCCGTGAATGCCCTTATTCAGAAACATAAGAACGAGGATTCAAAAAAGTCTTGCCAAAGATTTGTCCTGATAGGGCCTCCTGAATCAAATCGAACAGGAATACCTTGGCATGGATTTTTTGCTCTAGACACTGAGACAGGACAGCTTTGCAGGACGAGTCCGCATGAACTGAACGCGGAATATCAACGCTTGCCAACCTGCGTCTCTCTGTCACAAGCAACTTCAGCTCCAAACAGCGGGTTTCAGAAATTCTGAGCCGCGATTCGCACAGTTGTTCTCGCTTAACGCGCCAACCGTACGCAAGGAACCGCCCCGGAGGTTTGAGCACGCGAGTATCGAAGCAAGAACTTTTTGGAGAGTTTGGAATTCCCACAACCCCGCAATATTGGCAAGAGGCATTCATTCGACGGGCGAGATCGCACTCATGATGCACCAAAACATCGGCCTTGAAACTCCAGGCTCCGGAATTGGTAAAAAGGGGCGTTCAGGGGGGGGACTTGAATTTGAATAGATCAGTACCGTTGACCGTGTAAGAATGTGGCTGTTAGGCGCTCTACTTTATCTCAGGAGTCCGGATGATGAAGATCAAGTTGCTGCTGTTTGGCGTGCTCACTGTGACAGCGGTGTCTGCTGCGTTTTGGCTCCATGCGAATGCAAGACCGCAGGATCGGAAAGTTCGAGTCTGGGTCTTTCGCGCAAATGACCAGGCAGGCTCTATAGCACAAAGCATCGAGGCCAAGTTCAACAGCACAATGCGGTATGAGACGGTGAAGGATACGATGCAAACGGACCTGATTCTACTTGTCGGATGCTTAACGGTACAAGACAACATAAATACTTTGAGGGACCAGTGGGTTTGCTCCTCTACGCTTCAGGTAGTTGCTGGGGACCTCGTGACTGTGCCGCATGATACTGGCAATAATCTCGTGATCGGTTCGCCTGAGTTTGTGGCGCGCGGCATATTTGAGAAAGTTGTCAGCCACTCTGGTGACAGGGAACTTCAGGCGAAACGCGAATTCTTCGGAAAAGAGATATACGTTTACTGCAAGCGGTTCAATTGCTCCGACGACGTAAAATAGACGCTCATTCGCAGCGCGGCTCAATCTTAGAGGGAGGGAGCAGAAATGCAGATTGGAACAGCCATCATATTGATCGCAATCTTGTATCTCTGCTTTAAGAGCAAGAAGTTCGCCATCGCTCTTGGAATAGGAGCAGCGGTGGCGGGTCTGATTGGCATTGGTTATTTTGCGTATGAGAATAGCAAGATTCGAATTTCCTTAGACACGACTCTGCCAAAGGATTTCGTCTGGCACCAAGACGGAAAGGCTTTTTGCTACATCGCCGCGATTGATTTGGCAGATGATGGTTCTACGGTTTTGACTACAAGCAATCTGGTTTGCGATCCCGATTGGACGCTACAAACTATTCCTGATAAGGCTCACAGAACCGCAGAACCTAATATCGGTTTGCAGCAGAATCAGATCGATAACGTTTTAAATGACAAACAGTTTTGGACGGCTACACAATCAAAACAAATTGAGTACCTTGCGTATCTTGAGAAATTAAATGACCCGCAGAGTTTGTCCACGGAACAGGAACGACTACTTAAAGCCCGCGATGCTTGGAAGATCCTTAATCTCTCGCGCCCTAGGATTTTCTTGGACACCGAATTGTGATGAAAATGAGTCAGAGATCACAAGGAGGTGTGTATGAGCAAGGAGAGAGAACCAGCTTCGGGAGCCCCGGAGGGAGCCCGCAGGGCGAGTGGAGGGGCTCCCGAAGAGCGGCGTGATGGCCGGGGTCGATGGTCGGCGAAACGCAAGTTTGCAGCGGTGCTCCGGCTGCTACGCGGTGAAGATCTCGAAACACTCTCGCGCGAACTGGGCGTAACCGCCGCAACGCTTTCCGGCTGGCGGGATCAGTTCCTGGAGGGCGGTGCGGCGAACTTGAAAGCGCGGGAAGCCGAGGTCGAGAACGAAGAGACGCAGCGGCTGAAATCGCTGGTCGCCGATCTGAGCATGAGCAACGAACTGTTGCGCGAAAAGATCCACCGCATGGAGGCCGGACGCCCTTTGGTCTGGCGGAGGCCGAAGCCATGAGCCGCGCCGCTTCGCCCTTCACGGGAAGATTTTACGGCGTGGTGCGGGTGACGCGCGAATGGGAGATGGCGCGTTCCAGCTTTTACTATCAGCGAGAGATCACCGCACAACCCGGGCGAGTGCTCGGGCGTCGCGGGCCGAAGACGGCCTGGAGCGACGCGGTGTTGCTCGGGAAAATCCGCGAAGTGCTGGCGGCCTCGCCATTTTACGGCGAAGGCCATCGCAAAGTGTGGGCGCGGCTGCGCTTCCAGGAAGTGCGCACGTCGAAGGCGCGCGTGCTGCGGCTGATGCGCGAAGCACAGTTGCTCGCGCCATCACGCACGCTCCCGAGGGCCGAGAATCCCCATACCGGCACGATCATCACCGCGCGACCCAACGAAGTCTGGGCCAGCGACCACACCATGACGGCCACCGTCGAAGAGGGCCAGGTGACCGTGTTCGTGGCCGTGGATCACTGCACGACAGAATGCGTGGGCCTGCACACGGCGAAAAAAGCCACGCGCTTCGAGGCGTTGGAACCGCTGCGCCAGGGAGTGCGCGACTACTGTGGCGGTTTCCGCACCGGCGCAGCGGCGGGCATCCGCAACCGGCACGACCACGGCAGCCAGTACATGAGCGACGACTATCAAGACGAAATCGCTTTCCTGGGCATGCAGTCTTCACCATCGTTCGTGCGCCAGCCGGAATGCAACGGTTGCGTCGAGCGGTTCATTCGCACGCTCAAGGAGCAGTTGCTGTGGGTGAGGGTGTTTCAGAACGTCGAGGAACTGCGCTGCGCGCTGGCGGAATTTCGTGAGCGTTACAACCAACGCTGGATCGTCCAGCGCTTGGGCTACCTCACGCCCGCCCAGGCTCGCCAGCAGCTCCTTGCACTCGGAGCCGCGGCATGAATACACTCAATTCACTGTCCAAAAAATCCGGCGCTAAACAGAAGATCCTTAATCGAAAGACAAAAACACTATACGTTCGAGGTAAAGGATTCGCGCCTGGAAAAAGATTGCCGGTAGGTGTCTATCGCTGTACCCGCGAACATGACGGATCAGGTGGGCCGGATGGGTTGTACTGCGTGAAGGTGGGGCAATAACCCAGATACGGGAGGAACGCGAATACAGGCCACAGGAGAAATGGGATGGCCTGCCCCCTGACGGCGAGAGCAGAGGGAAATTTCGTTAGCGTTCAGTCGTTCAGTCGTTCAGAGTTGAATTACGGAAAAAGCAGGGATTGCCCGAAAGTCGCGGAGGTTCAGCGTCGCAACTACAGTTCCAGCGGCGTTTTCACGAGCTGAGCGACAGCAGATCCGAGTCTTGTAAAATCGCGGACATTCCAGGTCAGCAAAATATCTGCTCCCGCTTTTAAGGCGCAATGAGCAATGAGTGCGTCATAGGCGGCTGCACCGACGATAGTCCCAGAGGAAGCTAGCTCAAGAGCGGAAAAATATTCCTGCTCACTGAGAGCAATCAGGGTGAGCCTTTCGCGTATCTGCTTTACGATGATTATGCCCTCCGGCCCTGTGATGCGGGGCCGAACTGGCAGGCCAGTGAGCGTAGCGTAGACCTCGCCGAGCGTGCGAAGCGCGCAGAAATCGCCTTTTCCTGCGTCAAGGAATAATTTTGTGCTAGATGCGTGCTGCGGATGGTCAGCGTAAAAGACCGGAACCAGAACAGAGCTGTCGAAGAACCGCTTCAAGAATGCTTGCCCAGGATGTGCTGCGCCCTTTCTTCGCGGACGTGGCGGATAGCATCATCGACTACGTGCAATGGCAGCGGCCTGCCGGTACGGTAGACAAATAGCCCGTTTTCCCAAACCATGCCGCTGCCGTCCGAACGGGTGGCATCTTCCAGCTTGAGCGGCAGCTCTTTTTCCACGAGCTGCTCAAGGTAGTCTTCCACAGACAACCCTTTGGCAGAAGCTAGCGCTTCCAGTGCGGCGGCGATTTCGGGTCTTACATCCAGCGTCATGAGATACTTCTCCAGCCCACTTCAAAAGTTTAAGCCACGTATTGGTCTCTGTCACGGGGAAAATGCATTTATGCCAGTAACTTGCGAAGTTTCAATGCTACAGACTTGAAACCGAGGAAAAGCGTCCGAAGAATGTAGACAAACGCTAGGGTCCGCCGCTGCACGAGCGCACAGAGGCTCATGCCTCTCATAGTTGGGGCAATCCCGAAGCGAAGCCGCAGTCAAGGGCGACGGTAAGGAGCCGCGTAGCGGTCACGACCCTTGACGGCGGCTAGAGCGAAGGGAATCGGGCGTCTATCTGCTGATGCTGTGGCCTTCTGCCTGCGTATGCTCGTGCACCTGGCTTCGTGTGGATGACGGCTCGATCTCGTGCGCCGAGGATACGGATTCACGGCCCGGTTCGATTGCGGATCGGTGCGACACGTCGCGCGAGAGTTGCTCGGTAAGATGGCTCTTGTCGTTGGTGTAGATTTGCGCATCATGGCGTCCGCGCGATATCGCCACATACGCCAACCGGCGATTCACGAGCTTTTCTCCTGCCTGCTCCGTGTCCACGTGAACAAGCACGCGGTCGGCGGTTTGTCCCTGGCTGCTGTGGCTCGTCACCGCGTAGCCGTAGTCAAGATGCCGGTTGTCTTTGATGTTGAATGCGACTGTACGGCCCGAGTCGAGGCGCAGTTGCAGGTTGCCGCTATCGTCGATCTTTTCGATGGTGCTCAGCTCGCGGTTCGCGATGTGTCGCTCCCGATTCGGCGCTGTGAACTGCACGCGGTCGCCTTCACTGAATGCGCGTTCTGTCTCGCGGTAGAGCGTCACGCCGTGCAACCGGCGCGGATCGTAACTCACTTGCCCGCCGTTCTCGCGTTTCACCGTCACTAGATTGTCTTTCTCGTTCGCGCGCTCGACGCGGGCATACTCTCCCGCTTCGATGCCGTGCGTCTTGCTGCCTCTCGTGTAGCGCATAACGTCACCTGGTTCGTATTGCGCGGCCCACTGCCGGTCCGCCCCGGTAATCTCCTGCCGTGCTATCAGTACTCTCATTGGGTGCTCGCTGTGGTCCACCTGGCCTCGCGCCTGCATTTCCCGATGGATGATCTGATTGATCGCCACGCGCGATTGATTGTCAGGGGAGACGACTAACGTGCCCTTTGGCTGCTTCGCATACTCACGGGCGATTTCCTTCAACCGCTCGCCGCAATCCGCGATTTCATGCACGCGGCCCTGCGCGTCGAGTTTTTCTATTGCCCCTTTCACGTCACCGCGTGAGAGCTGCTCCACCACTTGTTTGAGTGCCGGGTCCTTCTGCCGCACGATCTCATCAAGCCGCGCCGTCTCGATCCCCGCTTCTTGGAGCTGCTGATACGGTCGGCCCGCTTCGACCGCTTCATGCTGGCGCGTGTCACCCACCAGCAAAACTCGGTCGCTACTTTTGAGTCGGTGCAGAAATTCGTTCATCTGCTTTGTGCTCGCGAGACTCGATTCGTCGAGAACGTAAAGCCGTTTCTGTCCGTCGTGCGGCTCTTCGCTCCGCGTCAGATGCCGCTGCAATGTGCTCGATTCGATTCCCGCTTCTCCGAGCTTTTGCGCCGCGCGTGATGTCGGCGCAAAGCCTTCCACCTTATAGCCCTCGCGCTCAGCGGCTTCACGGATCGCGGTTAAAGAAGTGGTTTTCCCCGAGCCGGCGACGCCTTCAAGCGCCGTCACCTGATCGCGGCTCGACAGGATTTGATCGACCGCCGCGCGCTGGCTCTCGCTCAAATGCGAGTGGTCTTGCTCGATCTCTCTACGGGTCTCGAAACTCGCGATTGGTGCATGTTGTTGCTGTCTCTCGCGCATCACCTGGATGGTGTCGCGCTCGTAGTGAATCATTTCCTCTGTGGTGAACGCGCGGCCCGGCGCACGATTGCTCGTCTCGATGAACGCGCCCGCTTGCACGCGTTTCTCGAACTCCGCTTTAACCTCGGCAACGGTGGCGTCACCCATTGAACGCTTCAGCGCATCCCTCAGCAGGTCGCGCTCCTCGGCCACCGCTTCACGCTCGAGATTTTTCTCTCGCGAGTAGGTAAGCGCCTGGCCGATGGCTTTCTCTCCGGGTTCTTCCTGTAATCGCTCTCTTGGCCCCCGTGCCGCTTCAACAACCCGCTCTGGTTGATTGCCGAACTGCGCCGCCATTGCTTTGTGTAGCTCTTGCATCTCTTCGTGCGAGAGTTCGAGCTTCCCTTCACGGGTCTGGTGCGCGGCGATCTGCGCCGCGCCTGCTCCTCGCTGGTTCTCCTTTGCGAGATGTTCCTCGATCTGCTGGCGGCGCGGACTCGACGCCTCCAGATACTCTTTGCTGTAGCCTTTGATTTCCGGCTGGCTGCTCGCACCACGCTCGATCTCGTAGCCAAGTTCTTTCAACCGATGGGCCAGTTCTGAGCGATACACAGCCGTCGCATACTGCTGCGTCTTGTAGAGTTCCCTTGGCTGTAGCGCGTGTGCCTCGCCGTCGTCGGTCTCCGTAAGATTGAAAAAGACGACGTGCGTGTGCAGTTGTGGCGCGGCGTAGCCGTCTACCGGCCTTGCGCTGTCGTGCTCGAACTTCGTTGCTACGCACTTGCCCGTCGTCTCTGCCGGAAGATTCCCGCCGATGCGGGCCTGGACATATCGCTCTAGCTCGTCAAGTGCGACGCCGACGCTTTCTCGATGTGCTTCCCTGACGCGTTCATCTCCACCTACCAGGGCGGTCAACGATACGCTCTTCGGGGCTGAAAACGTCGCGTCCCATCCCGCGCGGTGTTCCATCGCGCTTACTTTCTCGCCGCGCCTGTTCATGTATTCTCTGGCCGCTTGGTGGCGGATGAGCTGTTCGGCAGTGATCGGGTGTTGTCCTTCGGCGAGCCGCTGGAAGTGCTCTTCACGAACCTCGCCGCGTAGTCCCCACTGTTCGGCGAGCCTTCCGTGCCACTCCCCACGAATCTGCTCCGCTTTGGTGTAGTAGTTCTCGCGAGCGTTGCCAAACTCTTCCGCGTGGTACGTGCGCGCTTGTCCCGCGCTCAACGGTTTCGAGATCGTCAGCACTGCTTACTCACCCTCGAATAGTCCGCATACCGCCGATGCCCACTTAATCGTGTCGTACACGATGCGGGTGTACGTTGGCTTTGTTCCGTGAACATCGCCAGTGGTGCGACGGATCACCTGGAGAGCCTCTACTGCGTGTTTTGTCGCTTCATGTACTTCCTCTGCGATTTTTCGGGCATCCTCCGGTTTAACACCGATCTCCGTAAGTTCTTTCTCCAGCTTCGCAATGATCCCGAGACGATTGATTGCCGTGTTCACTTTTGTTTGGAACGACGCACCCGGATCGCCGAGGTTGTGTTTCTCATAGAGGGCTGTTGTGGTCGCATCGACTGCGCCACAGGCTGCGGTGATCGCCCCGCTCTCGTCATTGTCAGCAAGTCTGCTGATCGCCTTCGCGAGTTCGGATGTAGCAGTCTGTGGAAGATGTTGTGCCTCTCGTGCGTCGAGCACTCCTACCTGAATCAGTGTTCCGTTATAAAACTGATAGCCATGCTGCCCGAGTAGTCGCGTCAACCGCTCGCGAGCATTGTCACCTGCACCCATGACGCGTTCAGCCAGTATCGGCAACGCGCGCTCCTTTCTATCGTGTGTCAGTTCAGCGTAGAGTTGCAGTAACGCTGGCGCCACTTCTGCGCGACTACCAGACCCGCCTTGTGCTTCTGAGCGAGCCGGTATCCTCGAAGCATCGATTCCGGCTGCTGCTGCTGCCAGCCGTATTTGGGGAATGGAAAGACTGTTCGTTACTTCAGCAAGGATCGCGTTGCCGAGCAACGTTGCTTCATCTTCCGTCATTTCAACCTCCTATTCGAAGAAGTCTCTTTGCCTGCGTGCTGGCTCTCTTTGGATTTTCTGGTCCGCACTTTGTTGCTGTTCATTTGGTACGAGTTTCTGCACCGATGCCCCATTCCCCGACGGCTTGCCTGCTCCTGCCGCGGCCGCCGCAACCTTCGGCGATTCCTCGGGCGGCGGGAGTGCCGGGCGCTCGATGTATTGCGGCTCTTTGCTTTCAAGCTCGATGTACGGGAGACTCATCCGCGCCACGAGATTCCCGCACTTGAGATAACCGTGCATCTTTTCAAGGCCGCTGATCTCGCTTGCCATCACCAGCGGCCTGATCTCGCGTTCGAGGTTATAGCCCTTCGATTTGCGCGATTGTGGGAACTGCTCATTTGTGCGGCTCTCTCGTATCCTCTCGATTTCTTGTTCTCCTATGGTGTCGCTAATCCATTTCGCTGC
>Ga0209118_1001181_pt1 | contig 12641 bp, 12 predicted proteins | sample BlaSpr_A8_Ref_M1_FD_187988 | JGI IMG/M metagenome (GOLD analysis project Ga0209118, IMG submission 187988) | Forest soil microbial communities from Thunder Bay, Ontario, Canada - Black Spruce, Ontario site 2_A8_Ref_M1 (SPAdes) (version 2) | ecosystem: Environmental > Terrestrial > Soil > Boreal...
GAAAGCCGCCCTCTGCTCCGGAGTTTGCGGGAAATTGTTCAGCCACAAGATCAGCCGGTAAGGCTTTAAATCATTTTCATTGAGCTTTGTCCAATCCGTCGTTGCGTCAAATGTGAAGTTGTTTTTCGCCGCCAGCCCGCGAAAGAAAGCGAGGGCATCGTTGGCAGTATGGACATGATCGGGCTCAACATCTGTCGAATAGAAAGCGAGCACTTTGAAAGCAGGTTCCTGTGCGACGGCCGCCATGTTCCAGAAGAGGAGCAGCAGCGTAGCTACCAAAAGTGCCCGAAACCCGGCAACCAAATAGCTTCTGCGGCGAGTGCGACCAGGAACAGTGGCTTGCTTCATTTTCCGTGACTCTCCTGCTGGCCAGCGGCCCAGAAAACGGAGTTCTCAAAAATTTTCCTGAATACTCGGTTATCGAACAGCTCCGGATGATGACCCATGAAAATATAGATGTTCCTGGCCTTGTAGTGTTCGTTGGTCCAGATCACCGGATGGTCGCCCATCTTTAGATCGGTCGAGGGCACGTAGGTCTTTTCGTCCACGCTAGCCAATACGTGCACGTTAGGGCGGGGAGAAGTATCGTAGGTGTACCATTCTTCCTTCTCGATTACGAAGGGGGAAGCGATGTCTTTCATCGCCGGATGATTCCTGTCCTCAATCGTGACCGTTCCAGTGACAAACGTAGCGATGTAATTCTTGAAGCGAACTCCCCCCATGAACTCGTGGAACCACGGCCACATCTGGAAGCCATCGAATTCACCCAGCAGGGTGGCATGATGAAATCCGATCCAGCCGCCTTTGCCTTGTTCGATGTAGTTGATAAAGGCGGCCTTGGCCCTGTCTGTCCAATTGTAAGGAGGGTAGTTCAACTGGATAAACAGATTATATTTTGCGAGAAATGCGTCGTCGATTTTCTCTGTGTCCTCAATGTAGTCCACGGTGAAATTGTGCTCGCTGGCCAATTTTCCCAACCAGACTTTGGCGGTGTCCACAAATGGCTTATGAATGCCGCCGCGCTCCGCCAATGCAATCACATGGAAGCTCGGGGCTTTGCCTTGCGCGGCAACCACGTCATTCAGAAATAACGTTGCAAACGCGGGCAGCAAAACGAGCATCAAAATATTGGCAAGTGAGTTTCGCGAGGCTCTGGACATATCAGTGAACGTGAATAGCCCCTTCCGGCGCGGATAACTCTTTTGCGGACATGGTCGCGTCAAATTTCAAGTTGAAGAATCCGACCATCATTTCATCCCAGCTTTGTTGCCCCCAGATCACAGATTTGGTGGGATCCGGGTTCTCGGGATTGTTTGGCGAATTATCGAAATGAGCGGTGCATTCAATTTTCGTGCCTCGGGGAAGATCAATGGGTTCCGCGAGGTTGTACCACAGCTGCCAATGCCAGTTGTAAACCGGCACGCTAAGGATGGTCTCCTTCTTGCCGTCGGGAAATACCAATCTGTACTCAAACGCTTTCCCGCGCGAGTGCATGTGCGGATGCAAACCCACCAGCTTCACGTCCTTGCGCACTTCAAATGTGGCGTCCACCTGGTAATCCGGATCACCCGGGGGAATCTTGAATGTGCCGTTGGAAGCCGAGAGCGTCAGCACACGCTCTTTCGGGGGCGTCTTTGTAAAAACAAGTCCGAGCTTGGTCTGGTCCGTCGTAGGTTTTCCGTTCGGCGTGTAGTGAACTTCAAAGACGATGTCGGAACCTGCTTTGATCATCTTTCCCTCGCCGGGATGCAGAATCTCGGCGGGCTGCCCTGGGGCATAGCCGACAAGAAAGTCGCTCGGCAGTGCACTCGCGTCCGTCTTCTCGTCAACCTTCGGAGGGGGCGCGATAAAGAAAACCCCGGGCTTCTGGTCCTTGAAGTAATTCGATCCCGGCTCGCGGAGGTAGGCAATGATGTGGTGAACCACGGCACGGTCGGTTGGGCGAACTTCGAGCATCTGCACCCATTTGTCTTCCTTGAAACCGGTGGGGACAATCACATACTGATAGTCAATCACTCCCGCGGCAGGCACCGAAAAAGGCTTGGGCAGCTGAAACACAATGTCTGGCGCGGGGATGCCCCAACCCTCTACAAAACTCTTCGTCGGAGGTGGCATATTTTCCGCGGCGCCCTTCTGCGCGCCTCCGTTCACCCACGCCGCCAGGGTTCGAATTTCATCCGCGGACAACGATCGTTCGTTTGCAAAATGTCCGTATTGGGGGTCGGCAAACCACGGCGGCATAATTTTTTTTGTGACCACCATCTTGATCGTGGGAGCCCACGGCCGCGTTTCCTCATAAGTGAGCATGGAGAAAGGTGCTGCCTCGCCAGGCCGATGGCAGGTTTGGCAGTGCTTCTGCAAAATCGGCGCTACATCCTTGGTAAACGTCGGAGGAGGATTATTGGGCTCCTGTCCAAGCGCGTAACCCGCGCACCACAGTGTAGCCGCCAGCAGAATAGATACATATTTCATGAATTTTCCGACCTCACGATTTGGACCTCGCCAGACAAAAATGGGACAGAACAGGGAAACTTGCCGGCAGGGGTTGGATTACTTCCATTAGTCATCTTCTTCAACAAGCGTAGTGTAGCGGTTGACGGAGAGATCCGTGAAGCGCTGGACGAGTCCGCTTGGCAAACGCCATCGCATAGCGCCAAACGTGCCTCGCGGGTGGCTAGCGCGCCCTTTTCCTTGTGCGCTGAGTTTATCGTCTCACTCCTGTGTGGCCGTCTGATCGGGGCGGGAAGCATACCCTAAAATCCTCATGACCGAAACAGGCACGAGATGAATCAATGCGCGTACAACCGCTTCACCGAGCAGCCGGGCCATTGACGGGCCTAGACCGCCGAGTGTTGTTCCTTCAGGAACGGAGTGTACGCAGGCACTCTGTGTTGATAGTCCAGGAATCAGTCGCCGAAGCGCGAGGGTAGAAGCCTGTCCTCAGTTCGCAGGCGGATCTCTATGCCTGCGAGGAACACCACCGTCGACAGCAGCGTGGACCGTGAACTACGGAACTCTCTTGGAGAAGGAAAGTCAGAGCGGTCGGCACAGACGGCGCCGATGCCCGACGATGACTACGGCGAGGCCTTTGTTCGATCAGTTGGACATTGCTATTCCTCATTTTCTGAACGGCAGCTCCATCAGCAACCCCCGTCGATGTACGATGAGACCGGTCGGTTTCATTTATTTTGTGTTAAAGTGGTGTCTAGAGACCAGTCGGTCGCACTAATATCAGGAATACCATCGCAACCTATGCCTCAGCGAGGATTTATGGCTCACGCGGAGACGAACGACGTTCCGGTAGCACGGCTAATCGGATTTGAAGCGAAAGAAATCGCCGATGGACGTGCGATCGTCACGCTGGCGGCCGGGCGACAACATGCAAATCCCATGGGGACACTCCATGGGGGAATTCTTTGCGACATTGCTGACGCTGCAATGGGAATGGCGTTTGCAAGCACACTCGCGCCCGGCGAATCCTTCACAACGATCGAGCTAAAGATCAATTTCTTCCGCCCGGTGTGGGAGGCTCGCCTGCGCGCCGAAGGCAAAGTGGTGCGACGGGGCAGCACGATTGGCTACATCGAGTGTGAAATCACGGATGACGGCGGGCGCCTCATTGCCAAGGCGTCCTCCACCTGCATGGCCCTGAGAGGCGAGCGCGCCGAGGGACGCTAGACTCCATCCCACTTGGTTACTTAGTGGGAAATCGCACTTCAGTTTCGAAATAGCGGTCGAGATGGGCTTGGACGGCGCGCAGCGGTTCCTCACTTCGTTCAAGACGGCACAGCATAATCGCACCCTCGAGGGATGAAATGATGAGAGTGGCCAGCTTCTTTGCGTCGACCCTTGGGCGGATATCCCGCACTTTAATTCCAGCTCTGATCATCGAAATAAGGTAGCTGCGCCAACTACGCAACGCCTTGCGTGCGCGCTCGCGCAGAACAGTATTTCCATCGTCCGTATCGATCGCCGTGTTGAGCAATGGACAGCCCCCGGGAATAATCCCGCGGCGCTCAACAAAATTCGCAACCAACTGCTTTAGCCTTTCGACGGTATTCGAGATGGCATCCAGATCGTGGATCCGCGAGCCAAAAGTTTCTCGCCAGGCATAGTCGAATGCCTCGGCTGCTAGCGCCTCCTTGCTTGAGAAGTGCCGGTAGATCCCGCCTTTTTCGAGGCCCGTGGCCCGCATCAGGTCGGACAAGGCCGCCCCGTCATAGCCCCTCTGATTGAAGATGGGCGCCGCCTTGCGGATGATTTCCTGGCGGGTCTGCTCGCCTTTGCGCATATCAGGCCTCCTGCCAAACCAGCCCTGCGACCAACCGGTCGCTAATTGCATTGTACCAGAATTAGATGAGACCGAACGGTCTCTTATTGCATCAAAGCAGCCAGGCATCCCCATGAGCGCTGCCGAAGCTTCCATCTCCATTCCCAAAGTGGCCGTGACGCGGCCCATAATCAATCCTTGGATTATCGCCGTTACCGTTACACTGGCGACCTTCACGGAGCTGCTCGACACGGCCATCGCCAATGTCGCGTTGCCCCATATTGCCGGCGGCCTCGCGGTCAGCAATGACGAGAGCACTTGGGTTCTGACAAGCTATCTGGTATCGAATGCTGTCGTACTTCCGCTTTCTGCGTGGCTCAGCCGCGTCTTCGGGCGGAAACGTTACTACATGCTTTGCGTCGTGCTCTTCACGTTGAGTTCCCTGCTGTGTGGTCTAGCTCCCTCACTGGGCTTGCTCATCTTCTTTCGCGTTTTGCAAGGTGTCGGGGGCGGAGGGCTGGCTCCGGTGGAGCAGGCCATTCTCGTGAACACGTTTCCTCCGCAAAAGCGACCTGCGGCTTTCGCTCTCTACAGCATGGCCATCGTGACTGCCCCTGTGATCGGCCCGCCGCTCGGTGGTTGGATCACCGACAACTGGAGTTGGCGCTGGATCTTCTTTATCAATATTCCCATCGGGATTGTGTCTCTCATCCTGACGAACAGGCTCGTTTCCGACCCTCCAGAGTTCACGCGCGAAGTAGAGTACGCCAGAAAAGGCGGAAGGCTCCGAATCGATGGCCCCGGAATCTTTGCTGGGCTGTGCCTGCATGATCGGGGCACCCTTGGTTTTCTTCACACGCAAATTTCGGTCGGCTGGTCCCGGCACCGCACATTAGGCGCCGAAGAATAACTCCTGAGAGGAGGTGGCAGGAATGATTTGGGTTGGCAGTTTCAAATCGCTACAGTCGATGCTCCCGAAGCTTCATTTCACGGATGTACCGCTGGACGTGCACACCTGGGTGCAGAGCGAGATTGGCCAGATCTCGCCGCTAGCCGAGTGGCTTATGAGCCTGATCGTGGCATCTTGCTGTGTTTGCGGAGAGGAAGAGTTCGTTGAACTCGCGCTTCGGGAGGCGCTGAGCAACGCGATGCTCCACGGTAATCGCGCAGACGCAAGCAAATTGGTTCACGTCCGTTGCCACTGCGAATGCGGCAGTGGAGTGTGCTTCGTGGTCAGGGATCAGGGACAAGGGTTCGACCCCAATAAGGTCCCCGATCCTCTGGCGTTCGAAAACCTTGGTTCCGAACACGGGCGCGGCATCCATTTAATGAAACTTGCCATGGACGAAGTTTCTTTCCAACGGGGAGGAACGGAAGTCCATTTGCGGAAGAAACTGGGGCATGAACAAAGAAAATCAGTCCAATGCGCCCACGCTTAGATGAAAGCCTACGCGGTTCGCCAGCCGCGCGAGGGCATATCTACCGACCAAACCTCGAGAGCGGATCTGACCTCACGGTGCAGTCCCATTTTCCATCCTTTTCCAAATATGGCGAATTCAGATCGAAGTAAGTGCCGCCAGATCAGCGCGTTTGAGTTTGCAAGTGTCCGTTCTGCCACTGAACTACGCCCGCTCTGGCTCTCTTGATTCTACCCACGATGGCGGCAGGGGGAGAGCGTCTTCGTTCGTCTTCGTTCACGAAATGAGTCGACTCAGTTCGCGTAGTTGCTCCCGTAAATCGCATCCACTCTCGCGCGCAGTGTCCTCACCTTTTTGGGTCAAGCAAATTATATCGGCATGCGCCACCATTGCTGGAGGGATTGCTTAGGTGTATGCTGGTTTCCCGGCCTACTATTTTTCTAGCGAAATGTGCGTGGCATGCGGAATCCGCCCCGCTTGCTGCCCTGCCCTACCTAAAATTCAAAGCCGTCTGCCTGGGGAGACGATTGCCGTGAAAGCTCTCGCCGCTTTTTGGATGCGCTTGCTGCCGTTTACTCTGCTTGTAATGATTGCCGGAATCTTACTCATTGAGAGGAAGACTCCGCCCAAAACTCGCATCGGCGGCGATGGCCTCCAATCCGCTGGCACTTTAAGCCCTGTTTATGCTTCGCCGATCCAGGTCAAGCTTGTGGACCTCATCCCCGCAAGTCTCAGCGGCGAAACCAATCAAGACAGCGAACCTTTCCTCGCTGTCCAAGCTGCCAACCCACAGGTCATGGTCGCTTCGGCATTCACTCCCAATCCCGTTTCGAGCAGTAGCAATGCGCCCGTCTATGTTTCCCAAGACGGAGGCAATAGCTGGGTCCTGAACGCCATCACTCCCGTTCCGCGGATGACCTGCGACATCACGCACGCCATGCCCACTGGCGAAAACCATCCGCGCGGGGACCTCCACGCCGGCACGCTGGCCTGCGCCGCCTCCATCACGCTCGACGAGTCGGAATCCAATGACGTTTCTTCCGGTGCTATTATGAACGTGCAGTCCACACGCAGCAATGTGGACCAGCCCTTCGTCCGGGCGCTGGCCATTTCCAATAGCGACCACATCTATGTCGGTGTCAACGATTTCAATCAGCCCAATGGCCACACCGCAACGGTGGATGTTTCGGTCGATGGTGGGGTGAGCTACAAATCCTTTTCCATCGAGGCCCGCAATACCGCGGGACAGGATGGACCATCGGTTCGTCCCGCCGTCGCTCCAGACAATACCGTCTACGCGGCCTTTTTCGGCTGGCGCAAATTTAACGGTACCACCGCCACCAGCGACGTGGTGGTCGTGCGCGACGATGCCGGAGGCACTGGCCCAAATCCGTTCCAGGCGCTCAGAGATCCGTCCGATAAACTTCCGGGCCGCCTTGTCGTCAAGGGTGCCTCCATTCCGTGGTCCAATGCGCCCACACTCGGTCAGGAACGAATCGGTTCCACTCTTTCCATCGCCGTTGATCCCAATAACAGTTCCACAGTGTACGTCGGTTGGGCCGACCATGGACGCAAGGGCGACATTTATGCGCTCCATGTGCGCCGCTCGACCGACCGCGGTCTGACCTGGTCCAAGGCGGACCTGCCCCGAACGACGATCAGCAATGCCACGAACATCGCGTTGGCAGTGGCCAATAATGGCGTCGTCGGACTCCTTTACCAGCAGCTTTCTGCCGGCCGCTGGGTTACCCATGTAGTGCAATCGCACGATGGCTTCGCAACGGCTCAGGACCTCATTCTCGCGAGTGTCCCGGCGGATACGCCGGTGCAGCAGTTCTTGCCTTATTTGGGGGACTACGACTATTTGCTTTCGGTTGGGAACGAGTTCCGCGGCGTTTTTTGCGCCAATAACTCGCCAGAGCTTGCGAATTTCCCGCAAGGCGTAACCTACCAGCGCGCGGCGGATTTCAGCACAAAGACCCTCACGGATGGCTCAGGGAACCGCGTGGCGGTTTCTATCGATCCATTCTATTTCAGCGTTCCCGTGATTCCGAGAAGCGCGTTCGCACCATGACACGGAAGAAGGAGAGGTAGACATGAGTTCTTCGTTAAATTTCCTCGCCGGCATCCTCTCGACGGCCTTGCTTGCACCGACGGTCGCCGGATTGCCGCAGGGGCAGAACAACCAGGCTGCTCTGGCCAAACAATCGAGCATCATCTTCTCGGGCACGGTTAGCCAACTTGGCGCAGTCTCCTTTGTGGGCGTCCCCCAATCGCCACAGACGATAGTCGTTCGCGTGGACTCCGTCTTGAAAAAACCTTCGGCTGTCTCGCTGAAAGAGGGCGACAACATCACCGTCGAGGTGCAGGACCCATCCGCATTCCAACAAGGCGCTCAAGCAACGTTCTACGCGGAAGGCTGGATCTTTGGTTCCGGTGTGGCCGTCAAGGAACTGGGACATGAGTTCAACGCGGGCGGGGGAGCTCCTGCCGGGGGAGCCGGTACAGGCGAAGCCGCCCTCGGCCAGATTCAAAAGCAAATCAGCGATCAAGATCTCCAAAACCGCATTGCGTCGTCTGACTTGGTGGTCATCGGCCGCATTACGGATGTCCACCGCTGGACCATCCCCAAATCCGCCGCCGCGCGTTATCACATCTCTGAACACAGCGCGGACTGGCATGAAGCCGCTCTCCAAATCAAGTCAATCCTCAAGGGAACAAGACCCAAGGGGAACAAGATGGCCGTGCGCTTTCCGCTCTCCAGAGATGTAGCCTGGTTTAACTCTCCCAAATTCCAGAAGCAGCAGCAGGGGATATTTTTCCTGAAGAGGGATCAGGTTTCCGGCGATCCCACGGCCACGCTGGGAGGCGACCAGGTTTACGCCTATACCTGCCTAAAGCCCGGCGATTGGCTCCCCCTGTCGGACGAAGTCCGCGTCCGCTCTCTGCTCAAAAAGTAAGTTAAGGAAGGACCGCACGACTTGGACGAAACGCAGCGCGCCAGAACCAATTGAAGGCGAACCTGCTCGTAGGAAGAATGCGCATCATTTTGTTCGCTGGGTAGCTGCTGCGAGCTTATTCGGATGGAGCTGCTGCAGGAGTGTTCCATATTCGCTGCCCTTCGATCAGGTCCATGTTGCCCCTCCAGCCGGTCTTGCGGGCGCAACTCAACACGGCGGTATCAGCTCTCAACACCTGTGGGAAATCTAGGCGGCGGAAATCAATCCTTTGGCGAATGATATGGCTTCTTCAGCGTGTCCGTTCTCATTCAGACGCGCGCGAACGAAATCGGGCGTGCCGCCGCCTTTGCCCGGAAAACGTTGCAAGGTTTGCTTCAGTAAGGCGTTTAAATCTTTTCCTGCGCCCGGGTGCTGCGCAAAAATCACGTGGCCAGACACCGATCGGGCCAGAAGCGCGACCGTCTTTTCGAACTTGGCAAGCTGGGTGGCCAACTGCGCCAGATATTCCTCCTGAGTGTCTTCGCCAAAGACGCGGGCGACTACTCGTATACCGCTCGCGCTGACGTTCGTAGATTGCAGGGCGGTCACCGCATCTGCTTCCGCTAATCGCTGGAGCAGCGCCCTGACATTCTTGAAATGCGCGTCGCGCTCGGTAAGCGCGCGTTCCGAAGCGGCCACTACCTCTTCCGGAGCACACCGCAGTTCTTGGGCAAGGCGTCGCAGGAGTTGAAAGTCGCGCCGAGCGAAGCGTTCCGCGCGGCGGCCGCAGACAAATTCGACGCGCCAATCCTGGCGGACTTTCGCGCAGCGGCGGACGAGGAGCATGCCGATCTGGCCGGTGCGCTTGACGTGGGTGCCGCCGCAGGGTTGCAAGTCGGCGGATTCGATCTCGATGGCGCGGAGGATGCCGTCCCGGTTGACTTCTTTTCGCACGCCGAGTTGCGTCAACTGGTCCGCGGTGCCGTAGCGCACGTTGACTGGTCGATCCTCGAAGATAATTTGATTTGCGGCTCGCTCCGCGCCCTCGAGGATTTCCTCGGCCGGTTCCGGGCCCCGCAAATCGATGGTACACAGTTCGCTTCCGAGATGGAAGGAAACCGTAAGCAGGCCGAAGCGTTCCTGAAACATGGCGGACAGCAGGTGTTGGCCGGTGTGATGCTGCATGTGGTCGAAGCGGCGGGGCCAGTTGATGCAGCCTTTCGCTTCGCCGAGTTCGACGGGTTGGTCAACAGTGTGGATGATTTCGTCCTCAGCATCGCGGACGTCGATGACGTTGGCATCGCCCAGCTTGCCGAGGTCGTGTGGCTGGCCTCCGGAAGTAGGATAGAAGGCGGTGCGATCCAGAACGACTTCCCAGGCTGGGGCTTTGGCTTCGGGGAAGGAAGGAATCAAAGCCGACTCACAACTGATGACCCGTGCGGTGAATTCCGTATCGAACGCATCGTCGTAATAGAGCCTGCGCGTGGTCACAGTGCTCCTCCACCGGCGGACTGGAGCGCGCGCTGCCAAGCCTCGGCGTATTTGTATCCGGTGCCGGTGTTGAAGAGCACCACGGCTTCTTCCGGATTGATCCAACCGGAGGAGGCGAGTTTCCTTGCCGCAATCACGGTTGCGGCGCCTTCGGGAGCAGCAAATATCCCTTCCATGGAGGCGAGTTCCCGGCCGGCGTGGAGCATCTCATCGTCAGTCACGGTCAGCGCGGTGCCTTTCGTCTGCCGAAGCATGCTCAGAATCAGAAGATCGCCGAGCGGCCCTGGCACGCGCAAGCCGGAAGCGATGGTCGCTGCGTTCGGGAAGAACTGAGCCGAATTCTGGTGGGCTTCCCATGCCCGGACGATGGGCGCGCAGCCTTCGGCCTGCACAGCCACCATCCGTGGCCGCTCTGGGCCAATCCAGCCGATTTCCTGCATCTCATCAAACGCTTTGCACATGCCGATCAACCCGACGCCGCCTCCTGTGGGATAGAGAATCACGTCGGGCAGTTTTCCTCCGAACTGCTCCCACAATTCGTAGCCCATGGTCTTCTTGCCTTCGATGCGGTAGGGCTCCTTAAGCGTAGAGACGTCGTACCAGCCTTCGTGGTCCTTGTGCTCCGCCACGTACTTGCCGCAATCGGAGATCAGGCCGTTCAGCTTGACGACCTTGGCGCCAAAGGCGTGACATTCCATCACGTTGGCCGCAGGGGTATCCGCGGGCATCACGATGACCGCAGGAAGCCCGGCGGCCGCGGCGTAGGCTGCGAGCGCGCCGCCGGCATTGCCGGCCGTGGGAGCCGCCAAAGCCTTTGCGCCAAGTTGCTTGGCGCGCGAGACGGCGGCGGTCATTCCACGAGCTTTAAACGAGCCCGTTGGATTTAATCCCTCATCCTTAACGTAGAGGTGCTGCAGCCCCCCCTGGCCACAACGTATTGATGCTCCGAGGCGCGCGGCAGGGACCAGGGCCGTCATACCCTCGCCGAGGGACACCGGGGGATCGTTGGGCAAAACTTCCGCGTAGCGCCAGAGGGTGCGTGGACGGGTCTTCAGGCTCTCCAGAGTGAGCGTGGCGGCGGCGCGCCGCAGGTCGTATCGCGCCAAAAGAGGCTTCCCACAGGTACAGAGGTGTTGTTCTATCGAAGCGTCGTACTTCTTACCGCAGGCCGAGCATTCCAACTCAACGACATTCAAGGGATTGGCCATCACCGTGAAAGTCTAGCACAGGCCTTTTTGGCTACCGTATCTGCCCCGCCCGCTCCTTCTTTTGCCGTTAATCGCCCAGCCGTCATTCGCAGGGTCGCCGCAGCATTCCGCCGTGCGCAAACGCGATCATGACTTGCCACTCTCACAGGATACTTGCGGGAAGTGCTTGGCGAGTGTGCATCCTATTTCACGCTACAATAGAGAGATGGCTGTGCGACTGATTGCGTTGGATATTGACGGCACGTTGCTGGATAGCCGCTGGCAGCTTCCCGAGGCTAACCGCGTGGCGATTGCCGAAGCCACCCGACGGGGCATCGAAGTGGCGCTGGTCACGGGGCGGCGCTATGATTTTGCCATGCCCGTGGCACGCAAGCTGGATTCTCCGCTGACAATGATCGTAAACAATGGCGCGCTGATCCGCTCGAAAGAGGGCCGGACGCATGTGCGGCATCTCCTGCCGCGAAATACTGCGGAACAGGTTTTAGAGCTGACCAGGCCGTGGCGCGAAGGCGCGGCGGTGATCTTCGACCGGCAGCTCGAGAATCAGCTCATGCTGGAAGTGCTGGACCCGGACGACACGATGCGTTACGCCTACTACTCGCGGAACATGGAGTTCATCGGGCTGGCGAACCCACTGGAAAGCTGCCTGACGGAAGATCCCATCCAGGTGATGCTGTCCGGGAAAGTCGAGCCGATGCGGAAGGCGGAAGCTGCTCTGCGCGGCGCTCCCTTCGTGGAAGAATTTGCGCTGGCGGTGACGTGCTACGAGAGCAAAGACTTTGCCATGATCGATGTAATTAACCCGGTGTGCTCGAAAGGATCGTCGCTGGCGGAATGGGCGGCATTACGCGGAATCACGCGGGAAGAAGTGATGGCCATCGGAGACAACCACAACGACCTGGAAATGCTCTCGTTCGCGGGCATTCCAGTGGTGATGGGAAACAGCGTGCCGTCGTTGAAAACCTACGGCTGGCATGAAACCGGGACAAACGACGAGAACGGCGTGGCTTTGGCGATCGAACAATTTGCGTTGCGGGAGCCTGCGCCTTGCGTCTGAAGCGTGCCGCACTTCTGCTCTCGCTTATCGTGTTGGCAGCGCCGGCGCTGCGAGCGGAATACGTCGTGCTTCGCAGCGGCCAGCGCCTGAAGGTAACGGGCTACCAGCTTTTGGGAGACAAGTACCGCTTGCAGATGGGCGGAGGCACGGCGGAGATTGCCGCCGAAGATGTTGTGGCCATCGAGCCGGAAGAGGTTTTTACACCTCTGCCTGCGAAGCCGCTCTCAATGCCACCCTATCGCGAATTGGTCGAAGCAG
>Ga0209118_1001182_pt1 | contig 12633 bp, 11 predicted proteins | sample BlaSpr_A8_Ref_M1_FD_187988 | JGI IMG/M metagenome (GOLD analysis project Ga0209118, IMG submission 187988) | Forest soil microbial communities from Thunder Bay, Ontario, Canada - Black Spruce, Ontario site 2_A8_Ref_M1 (SPAdes) (version 2) | ecosystem: Environmental > Terrestrial > Soil > Boreal...
TTGAGGCATGGGCAGAGCACCTGGAATCTCGAGAACCTCTTCACCGGCTGGCACGACGTCCCGCTCAGCCCGCATGGCGTTGAGGAGGCGGTCGAGGCCGGTCGCCTGATGAAAGCGGCCGGCCTCTCGCCGGCCGTGGTGCACACGTCGCTGCTGGTCAGGGCGATCGAAACCACCGATCTCGCGCTCGCCGAGATGGGCCTCACCTGGATCCCGGTGCGGCGCAGCTGGCGCCTGAACGAACGGCACTACGGGGCTCTGCAGGGGCTGAACAAGGCGCAGACAGCGGCCAAGTACGGTGAGGAAAAGGTCAAGGTCTGGCGGCGGAGCTACGACGTGAGGCCGCCCGACCTCGCTCCATCCGACGAGCGCCACCCCTCACACGACCCGCGGTACGCGGAACTGCCGCCCGAGCTCCTGCCGCGGGCTGAATGTCTCAAAGACGTGGTCGAACGGATGCTTCCCTACTGGTACGACGCCATCGTCCCGGATCTTCTCCGCTATCCATGCGTGCTGGTGTCCGCGCACGGGAACAGCCTGCGCGCGCTGGTCAAGCATCTCGACGGGCTGAGCGACCAGGAGGTGGTCGAGCTGAATATCCCGACGGGGGTCCCGCGTGTGTACGAGCTGCAGGCGGATTTCAAGCCCGCCTCGTGGCGCTACCTCGGCGATCCCGGGGAAATCAAGCGTCGAGCGGCGGCCGTTCGGGCGCAAGCCTCGGGTTCGGGTCCGGAATCGCAGACCTCTTAGACTGGTTCCGGGTAAAAGGACAGAATTCAGACCACGGGAGGGTTTCGCAATGGCATTTGAGCTTCCGCCGCTTCCCTACGCGTTCGATGCGCTCGAACCGCACGTCGACGCCAAGACGATGGAGATCCATCACGACAAGCACCACGCGGCCTACATCGCCAACGCTAACAAGGCGCTCGAGAATCATCCGACGCTTGCGGCCAAGTCCGTGGAAGATCTGCTCTGGGGAATCAACGAGGTGCCCGAGGACATCCGCACGGTCATCCGCAACAACGCGGGCGGCCACTCGAATCACTCGATCTTCTGGACCATCATGGGTCCCGGTGGCGGCGGTGCCCCGCAAGGGCGGATCGCCGATTCGATCAAGAACACCTTCGGGAGCTACGACGCTTTCAAGGAGCAGCTTCAGAAAGCTGCGGTCGGCCAGTTCGGGAGCGGCTGGGCGTGGCTGGTCGTCGACAAGCAGGCCAAACTGTCCGTCAAGGGTTACCCCAACCAGGACAGCCCGTATATGGAGGGGCTGACCCCGATCCTTGGAGTGGACGTGTGGGAGCACGCGTACTACCTCAAGTACCAGAACAGGCGGGCGGACTATGTCACCGCCTGGTTCAACACGCTCAACTGGGATGCCATCAACAGCCGCTTCGGCTCCGTCTGGACCTAGGTAAAATCTCGAGGTCCCATGGCTAGGATCGTCTCCACCCTTGTCATCACTGAGGCCGTGCTCGCGGTCCTCTTGATGGCGGGCGTCCTCATCCAGACCCCGAAGTCGTCAGGCCTCGGCGGAACGATCGGCGGCGGTGGGGACGGCTCTGGGGGCGGGTATCGCACGCGCCGCGGCCTGGAGCGCCAGATCTACTGGACCACCTGGGTGCTGACCGTCGCTTTCCTCGTGTGCTCGATCGTCCTAACCGCTTTGCGAGCCCGTAATCTCGGGTAGCCGATCGCTCACCGCCGCGCTGGCGGCGGTGGTGGTAGTGCTCGTCGGGTGCCAGCCGGTCGCGACCGTGCCGAAACCCGCGCGCGGAGGCACAGCCGTCGAGGCGCTTGTGGGCTCCGCCGGCGTCCTGAACCCGCTCTTCGAGTCGGTCGACAGCACCAGGGATGTCGACAGCGTCATCTACCAGGGCCTGACGACGGTCGATGCCCAACAGAACATCGTCGGGCAGCTGGCCAGCGACTGGACGGTGTCCCAGGACCACCTTACCTACACCTTCAATATCCGCACCGGGGTGAAATGGGCAGACGGCCAGCCGTTCACGGCCGATGACGTTCTGTTCACATACCACGTCCTCCAGGACCTCGAATACACGCAGCCGGGCGCCGATTTCTGGCGGCAGGTTGGGGTCGGGCCGGGCGGTGCCGGCCAGGTCGTGTTCACCCTCCGCGCGCCGAGCGCTTCGTTTCCTCTTGCACTCCGCATCGGCATCATCGCGAAGCACGTCTTTGCGGGCATGGCGCCGGCTCAGATAGCGGCCAGCCCGTACAGCGGTGTTCAAGCGATTGGAACCGGCCCGTTCAAGGTGGGCGCTCTCAGCCAGCTGGCGATCACGCTCGACCGCAATCCATACGCCAACCCCCAGCCGTATCTCGACCACCTTGTGCTGCGCACCTACCCTGCAGCCGATCCGCAGTCCGCGATTCGCGCGGTGGGACAGGGTGTGGCAGACCTGGTAGGAGGGCTGGAGCCGCAGGAGGTGGATGCTCTCCAGGCGATCGCCAGCAACGTGTCCGTGGTCGACGCGAGGATGTTCACGAACTCGTTCGTGAGCTTCAACCCCACTGGTGACGGCAAGCAGTTTTTCAGCGATGTCAATGTCCGGCTCGCTCTCACCCAGGCGGTCAACCGCCAGCGGATCGTCACGGAAGTGCTGGCGGGAAAGGCCGATCCGGATTCGAGCCCGATCCCGGTCGGAGACTGGGCGTTCTCGGCCGCCGCGGCCGCGCTGCACCCTTACGACCCGGTCGCCGCGGCACAGGCGCTGGACAAGGCCGGATGGGTGGCCACGCCGGCCTCAAAGCTGCGGACGAAGGGCGGCGTGCCTTTCAAGGTCCAGCTGGTCGCGCCGAACTCGTATCCCAGCCAGCAGGTGGCGGACGCGCTGGCTCGACAGTTCCTTGAGATCGGGGTGGAGATCGACGTCAAGGCGGTGCCGCCATCGCAGCTGGTCCAGAACTACCTGATCGGCCGCAACTACGAGATGGCTCTTGTCTCGTTCGATGTCGGCTCGGACCCGGACGAGTACTCGCTGTGGCATTCGGGGGCGGACCCCAGCAGCCTGAACTTCGCCTACACGCGCGGCTGGGGGTTGATCGACAGCGACCTGGAGATGGGGCGCGCCACGGTCGACCCGCAAGCGCGCCTGGCGGCGTACATCGACTTCCAGATGCTGATGGCCGACGCGGCGCCGGCGATCTTCCTCTACTCGGCGCGCTACGAGTACGCCGTGTCGCAGCGCGTGCACGGAGTGCGGATGAACAAGGTGGTCGAGCCGGCCGATCGCTTTCAGTACGTGACCGATTGGTACGTCAATACGAGCGGGTAAAGGAAAGTGGGGACCGCAGGGTGGCAGGCCAGACCCTCCATCATGGCCGGTCCCGCAATCCCCGGGCGAGCATAGGCCTGTCCCGGTGTTTAGGGAAGACCCTTGGTTTTACTTAACGAAGTTAGGATCCTCGACTGGCCGACAATTGAGCTCGTGGACCTTGGTTTGAAAGATCGCCGCGCCCTTGTCACCGCCTCCAGCAAGGGCCTCGGGCGCGCCTGTGCCGAGGCGCTTGTGGGGGAGGGCGCGCGCGTCTTCATCTCGTCGCGCGATGCCGCGGCTATCGAAGCTACTGGCAAGGCGATCAATGCGGCGGGTTGGGCTGCCGCCGACGTCTCGAGGGAACCTGAAGCGCTGGTCGACCAGGCGCTCGCGATGTTTGGTGGCCTCGACATCCTCGTCGTCAACGCGGGCGGCCCGCCGCCGGGAACGTTTGAGAGCACCCCGCTCGAGAGCTGGGAGCCGGCGTTTGAGCTGACGCTGATGAGCGCGGTGCGGCTGGTCAAGGCCGCGCTCTCCGACCTGAAAAGGTCTGACCAGGGGCGGATCGTGTTCATCACCTCCGTCTCGGTGCGGCAGCCCATACCTCACCTGGTGTTGTCGAACTCGCTCCGCGCCGCCGTGACTGGGCTTTCCAAGACGCTGTCGCGCGAGCTCGCGCCGAGCAGGATCACGGTGAACTGTCTTGCTCCCGATGCCATCCTCACCGACAGGATCCGGCAGCTAGCGGCGGGAGCCGGCGGCGATCTCGAAGAAGAGCTCAAGCGACGGGCGGCGAGCGCGCCGATGGGGCGCTACGGCGAGCCCGAGGAGTTCGCCGCAGCTTGCGCGTTCCTCTGCTCGAGACAAGCCGGCTACATCACCGGGCAGACGCTTGGCGTCGACGGCGGCGCGCTAGTCGGTGTCCACTAGGATTCGATTGTGAGCGCCATCCGGTTTGCGGAACGCATGTCGCGCCTTGGCACAGAAGGCGCATTCGAGGTGCTGGCCAAAGCGAGGCGCCTCGAGGCGCAGGGCAAGAAGATCGTCCACCTGGAGATCGGCGAGCCCGACTTCGCGACTCCGGACAACATTGTCGAGGCGGGCATCTCGGCGATGCAGAACGGCTACACGCACTACACGCCTGCCAGCGGCATCTTCGAAGCGCGCGAGGCTGTGGCCGGCTTCGTGTCGCGTACGTTGAAAACCGAGGTCGATCCGACCGAGGTCGTGCTGGTCCCGGGCTCGAAGAACGTGCTGCTGTTCACATTGCTTGCCTGCATCGAGCCGGGCGATGAGGTGATCCTTCCCGACCCGGGCTATCCCGCGTACGCGTCGCAGGTCAACTTCATCGGCGCCGTTGCGAAGCCGGTGACGCTGCGGGAAGAATCCGGCTTCCGGATGGACCTCGACGAGCTTGCTTCGCTCGTCACGCCGAAGACGCGAATGCTCATCGTGAACACTCCGCAAAACCCGACGGGTGGCGTGTTGACCGAAGAGGACGTGAAGTTCGTGTGCGAGCTTGCGCACAAGCACGACCTTCTCGTGGTTTCTGACGAGATCTACAGCCAGCTCGTCTACGGCTTCGAGCACGTGTCGCCGCTGTCCCATCCCGGCATGCGCGAGCGGACCGTGTTGATGGATGGACTGTCGAAGTCGTACGCGATGACCGGCTGGCGGCTGGGCTACGCGGTGGCTCCCAGGGCGCTCGCGGCCAAGCTGGACCAGCTGATGATCAACTCGTCGTCGTGTGCCGCAGGTTTCACGCAGATGGCGGCGATCGAGGCGCTCAGCGCGCCCGAGTCAGAGCACGCGGTGGCCCGCATGGTGAAGGTGTTCGAGCACCGGCGGAACCTGGTGGTGGACGGCCTCAACGAGATCCCGGGGATGAGGTGCGCTCGCCCGCAGGGATCGTTCTACGTGTTCCCGAACATCGAGGGGACGGGGTTTGACGAACATGACCTGTCGGACCGGCTGCTCGCGGAAGCGGGCGTGGCGGTGCTGCCGGGGACGGCGTTCGGGCACGCGGGCAAGGGGTTCATCCGCCTTGCCTACACGCAGTCGGAGGACGAGCTGAAGCTTGGCCTGGAGCGAATCGGGGAGTTCATCGCAGCGAACCCGCAGCGGTAGAGGGAGCGACCTCCGTCGGCCGGAGAGTGAGCTTAGTCGACAGGAATTCTCGATCAAATTCCGCTCGAGCTCAAGGCCATTCTCACGCCCGAAGACGCCGCAGTGGTGCAGGCCGCCCTCGAGGCGATCACCGGTTCGCAACCGGTACCGGCACCGACAGATGACGGCGTTAGGGATCCGGCCGACGACCGCTGGGCGGCGCGCCGGGTGGATGCGCTGGTGGCCATCTGCGAGAACGTGGTCGCGGGCAGAGCGGAGAACCTGGGTATGTCGGCGGCGGCTCGGCAGGTTGTGGTGCACGTGGACGTTGGGGTGCTCACCGGCGAGGCGGAAGCAGGTCGGTGCTACGTCGAGGGCGGCGCGCCACTTTCGGCCGCCGCGGCGCGGCGGATCGGTTGCGACGCCGAGGTGATCGGAGTGGTCGAGCGCAATGGGCTGCCGATCGATGTCGGTCGCACGCAGCGCTTGGTGCCAGACCGGCTGCGGCTCGCTCTCCACGTCAGAGATCGCTTTTGCCGCTTCCCCGGATGCGGCGTGCCCGCGTATCGCACCGAAGCTCATCACCACGAACATTGGGCGCTGGGTGGCGAAACCAGCCTCGACAATCTCTTGCTCTTGTGCCGGTTTCATCACCACCGCCATCATTCGGGCGCATTCCGCATTCGCAAAACGGTCGATGGGTTCTCATTCGAGACGCACGACGGGCATGTGATCCAGCCTCCGCCTCGCGATCCGGTCAGCGTGCCGAGACATCCGGAGATCGGTCCGAGCACGCCTTTGTCGCTGTGGGGCGGAGAGACGATGCAGTTCAGCTATGCGGTGAGCGTGATCGCCGACGCGTGCGAATTTGCGGAGGCTCGCGCCGCACCGCACGGCTAGTTCTGCTCACACCCCGACATCAATCGGTTCGGTTGGGGTCACTCCATCGATCAGCGGGCGAAGGGACCCAGACTCCTATAGTGTCGTTCTCATGGATGACGGGCTTGTCCGTCTGACCGAACCGCTCGTCAGAGAGAACGGGCGCCTGCGTCCCGCTTCCTGGGATGAGGCGCTCGAGCGGGCCGCGGCCGGCTTTGCCACGGCGAGAGACAAGGGACCCAATGCCTTCGGCATGTTCAGCTGCTCTAAGCAGAGCAACGAGATGAACTACATCGCGCAGAAGTTCGCGCGGGTCGTCATGCACAGCAACAACATCGACAGCTGCAACCGGACTTGACACGCTCCAAGCGTCGCCGGTCTGGCGACAGTGTTCGGAGCCGGGGGAGGAACCAGCTCGTACCGCGAGGCCGAGGACACGAACCTCATCATCCTGTGGGGCTCGAACGCGCGGGAGACGCACCCGATCTTCTTCCATCACCTTCTGCGCGGTGTGCGCAACGGAGCTCGGTTGGTTGCAGTGGACCCGCGGCGCACCAGCTCCGCGCAGTGGGCAGACGTGTGGCTGGGCATCGACGTCGGCAGCGACATCGCGCTGGCCAACGCAATGGCTCGCGTGATCATCCATGCCGGCCTGGCGAACAAGGAGTTCATAGCGCGCGCCACGACGGGCTACGAGGAGTTCGCCCGCTGCGTCGAGCCGTACACACTGGAGGTTGCGGAGAAAGAGACGGGCGTGCCTGCGTATGCGATTCGGGATGTTGCGCTCGAGTACGGGCGTGCGGACCAGGCCATGATCTGCTGGACGCTGGGCATCACCGAGCATCACAACGCCACCGACAACGTGCTGGCGCTCATCAACCTTGCGCTGCTCACCGGAAAGGTCGGGCGCTATGGCTGCGGCCTCAACCCGCTGCGCGGCCAGAACAACGTGCAGGGCGGCGGCGACATGGGCGCCATACCCGCACGGCTGCCGGGCTTCCAGGACCTCCAGGACCCGGCAATCCACGACAAGTTCTCGCGCGCTTGGGGCGATGCGCAGTTTCCCGACAAGAAGGGCTATCACCTGAGCGAGATGTTCGAGGCGATGGAGCACGGTGAGCTGACGTCTGCCTACATCGTGGGCGAGAACCCCGCGCGCAGCGAGGCCGACCAGACGCGATCAGTGCGCTTGCTGAGCGGCCTCGAGCACCTGGTCGTCCAGGACATCTTCCTGACGCAGACCGCGGAGCTGGCTCATGTCGTCCTCCCGGCGTCCGCCGGTTGGGCCGAGTCGGACGGCACGGTCACCAACAGCGAGCGCCGCGTGCAGCGCGTTCGCCGCGCGCTGGAACCTCCGGCCGGCGCCAGGGACGACCTGGACATCATCTGTGACCTTGCTCGCCTCCTGGGCTGCGATTGGGGCCATCCGACCGCGGAGCAGGCGTGGGACGAGTGCCGCAGGCTGTCGCCGATGCACGGCGGCATGTCATACGCGCGGCTCGACGAGCTTGGCGGCATCCAGTGGCCGTGCCCCGACGAATCGCACCCCGGGACTCAGTTCCTGCACGCGCGTTTGTGGAAGGACCCGGCCGAAGGCATGCCGGCGCCGTTCTCTGCCGTCGAGCACGACCCGCCGGTCGACAGGTTGACGGAAGAGTTTCCGATCCGGCTGACGACCGGCCGGCGCCTCGATTCGTTCAACACCGGCGTTCAGACAGGCGGTTACAGCTCGCCGCTCCGCACGAGGGAGGCGCTTCTGATCTCGCCGGCGGACGGCGAGCGCCTCGGCATTCACGACGGCGAGCGGGTGCGCGTGAGCTCGCGCCGTGGCTCGGTCGAGGCGCCGATACGGTTTGAAGAATCTCTGAGGCCTGGCCTGGCGTTCATGACGCTTCATTTCCCAGACCAGGTCGCCACGAACGTGCTCACCATCGACGCGACGGACCCGAAGTCCGGCACCGCCGAGTTCAAGGCGAGCGCGATCAGGATCGACAAGCTGGCCGCAGGCGCCAGGTCCTAGTGGACATCCGGACCACCGGCGGGCCGGCGACCGCGGAGGAGACGGCGGCGGTCAATGGTGTCCTGGGCGAGCCCACTTCGCTCTGGGAGGGTGGCGAGCGCCACCCGGCGGATGATCACCTCGCTTTCGGCGGCCGTGCAGCGCGGTCTCAACGTACGCTGCTGCTTCCCGTACTCCACGCGATCCAGGACCGGATCGGATGGGTCAGTCGCGGCGCGCTCGAATATGCGTGCCGGAGGCTGTCGATCCCGCCGGCAGAGGCTTACGGCGTGGTGACCTTCTACGGGCGTTTTGCGCTCGAGGAAAGGGCGTCGCTTGCGCTGCACGTCTGCGATGACATCGCGTGCAAATGCGCTGGGGCGGACGAACTTTGCGCCGCGCTCGAGGGTTCGATTGGCCCGGCGGGAAAGACGTGGCATCGCAGCCCGTGCCTGGGTTTGTGCGACCGCGCGCCGGCGGCGCTGGTGGAGCGCGCGGGCGGAACCCATGACGAGCTGCAGATCGCGCCGATTACCTTTGATGTCGCGCGGGGGATTTTGGGCGGTGGGGTCTGGCCCACCACCCCCACCCCGACCCTCCCCCGCCGGGGCGGGGGAGGGAGTTTGTTGCGGCGCGTTGGCGTCGTTGATCCCGAGAGCATCGAGAGCTATCGCGAGCACGGTGGTTTTGGGGCGCTGCGGCGGGCGCGCGAGCTTGGTCCTGAGGGTGTGATTCGTGAGGTGACCGACGCCAAGCTGCTGGGGCGCGGAGGAGCGGCGTTTCCCACAGGGCGCAAGTGGGACTCGGTGTCGAAGGCCCCGGTGCGCCCTCACTACCTCGTGTGCAATGCGGACGAATCCGAGCCGGGGACATTCAAGGACAGGGAGCTGCTCGAGCGCGACCCGTTCGCCGTGGTCGAAGGGATGGCGATCGCTGCCTTTGCCACCGGCTGCGAGAAGGGCTACGTGTTTGTCCGCGGCGAGTACCCGCTCGCCAGGCATCGAATCGAAAACGCGATAGCTCAGGCCAAGGCCGATGGATTTCTCGATTTCGACATCGAGGTCCGCCGCGGCGCGTGGGCCTACATCTGCGGAGAGGAGACGGCGCTTTTCAACTCGATTGAGGGAAAGCGCGGCGAGCCGCGCAACAAGCCGCCGTTCCCGGTCCAGGCCGGCCTCTTCGGCAAGCCGACGCTCGTCAATAACGTGGAGACCCTGGTCAACGTGCTGGACATCGTCAACGAAGGCGGCGCCTCTTTTGCCGCGACCGGGACGGCCGACTCGACTGGCACGCGCCTTTTCTGCCTCTCGGGCCACGTCCGCACGCCCGGACTCTTCGAGGTCCCGATGGGCACCACGCTCAGAGCGCTCATCGAGCTCGCCGGCGGCCTGCGCAATGGAAGGGCTCTGCAGGCTGTGCTGCTCGGCGGCGCGGCCGGCTCTTTCGTGACGGAGCAGCAGCTCGACGTGCCGCTGAGCTTCGAGGGGACGCGGGCGATCGGGGCAACGCTCGGGTCCGGCGCAGTCATCGTGCTTGACGACTCCGCCGACCTGAAGCAGATCCTGCTTCGCATCGCGCGCTTCTTTCGTGACGAATCCTGCGGCCAGTGTGTGCCGTGTCGCGTCGGCACCGTCAGGCAGGAGGAGGTTCTCCACCGGCTGCTCACCGACCGAAAAGACTCGGACGTCGCGCTGTTGAGCGACATCGCGCAGGCGATGCGCGACGCCTCAATCTGCGGGCTCGGCCAGACCGCGGCGAACGCGATCGCGTCGGGCCTTACCCAGCTCATGGTGATCAATGGCTGAGAGAGTCTTCGTCGGCCTCCCGAAGCGGTTCGTCAAGGTCAGCATCGACGGTGTCGAGATGGAGGTGCTCGAAGGCGCGACCATCCTCGATGCCTGTCGCGAGCTGCAAATCGACACTCCGACGCTGTGCCAGCTCGAGACGCTGACGCCGGTCAACGTGTGCAGAGTCTGCGTGGTGGAGCTCGAAGGCTCGCGCGTCCTGGTGCCCGCATGCTCGCGCAAGGTCGAGGCCGGCATGAAGATTCAGACGGACTCGGAGAGGGTCCGGCACAGCCGCCGTCTTGTGCTCGAGCTCCTCGCCTCATCGGTCGACATGTCGCTGTGCTCTTATTCCGTAAGCGGGTGGATGGCGCGCTACGGCGCGACACCGGGGCGCTTCGGAGAGAACGTCGCGACCGTCGCCCAGCCCGTGAAGATCGACAACGACCTCTACGTGCGCGACTACTCCCGCTGCATCCTCTGTTACAAGTGCGTCGAAGCTTGCGGCGTCGACGCCCAGAACACCTTCGCCATCGGTGTTGCCGGTCGCGGCTTCGACGCACACATCTCCACAGAGTTCACCACCCCGCTGCCGGAATCGGCGTGCGTGTACTGCGGGAACTGCATCGGCGTCTGCCCGACGGGAGCGCTCATGTTCAAGAGCGAGTACGACATGCGCCTGGCCGGAACGTGGGATGAATCAGCTCAGACGATGACCGAGACGGTCTGCCCTTACTGCGGGGTCGGTTGCATGCTCGAGCTTCACGTGCAGGACAACTCGATCGTCAAGGTGACGTCGCCGTTCGACCACAGCGTCACGGCCGGACATCTCTGTGTGAAAGGACGCTTCGGCTTCCAATTCGTTCAGAAGCGGAAATAGAAGAAGCCGGGCGCAGCGCCCGGCCTCTTCCAAGGAAGGGTAATTGCTTAGTGGTCGCCCTCTTTCGAGAACGTCTTGGTGCTGCTCTCGTGGCTGTTGCCCTCGGCGCCCGCGCACTTGACCTCGGGGGCCTCGGCCTTGTCGGCGGTCTGCCTGGCGGACTGCTCGTTGGCGTCTTCCGCGGCGCTCTCGGTCGCCTTGGTCTCGCTGGAGTCTTCTGACTGGTCGCCAGCCTTTTCAGCCGTGTCTTCCGTCTGGTCCGCGGCGACGCACGTGTTGGCGGCGGCTGCGGCGGCTGCTTCAGCGGCCTCTTCTGCCTGCTGGGCGGCCAGCTTGGCGGCAAGCTCCGCCTGCTCGGCCGCGATCTTGGCGGCTAGCTCTGCCGCCTCGATGGCGTCCGACGTCTGCTCGTCCGTGAGCGCTGTCGGAGCGGTGTCCTGGAACGAAACCAGGCTCGCGCCTGTGGCCGCGTTGACGATCGTGCCGACCATCGACCGGCTGGTCGTCGTCGGGGTTCCATGTGCGAATGCCGACGTGATCGCCAGGATCGCGGCTACCGCGGCCGCTGCCGTGGCGAGTCCGATCTTGAACAGCGTCTTTCTGGGCACGTTTGTCCTCCTTGGTTGACCGACGATGAATGCCTAGTAACGCCTGGCGGCGGAAAAGTCGGAAGGGCGGACTAGTGGTCGCCCGGCCCTGGAGAAGGGCTCGGCCAGGGGCTGGGCCACGGAGTTGGCGAGCTGTGACCCGAGTGATCGTCCGAAGGGCTGGGCGAGGCGCTGGGGCGCGGTCGCGGCGACTCATCCGGATGATCCGAAGGTTCAGGCTTCGGCGAGGCCTTCTGGTCGGGGGGCCGTGCGGGAACAGGAGGCGCTGCGACGGCCTTGCGGGGCGGCGCCGGCGGCGGCGGCGCCGGGCTTGGCTGCGGGCTGGGGCTTGGCTCCGAGATGTGCCCGACGGCGCCGATCGTGGACGCGGCGTCGCCCGTCCAGACCGCGGGATTGGGGCTGCCGGTCGTGGCGGTGGCGGTCAGCGCGAAAAGGATCGCGGTCGCAGCTGCCAGTGCGACTGGGGCGATGCGCAATGGTCTGAACCCGCCAATGGATTTCGACAGGTAACGGGGGGTCGAAGCGGGTGGGTTGATCCGGTTGAGGGCGACTTTCAATCGCCATTCCAATCCGGGATCCACGCGATGGTGCTCAGTGCTCGGCATTCGAACTCGCTTCCTGTTCTGAAGACAACGCGGCACCGATGCCAAGTGAGAAGGCCGACGTTCGAGATTCTTCAAGCAGCGGACGCAGTTGCGCGGCAGCCTTGTTCAAACGCGTGCCGATCGTGCGCTCCGAAACCCCCAGGGCGGCGGCGATCTCGCGGTTGTTGTAGCCGTGGTAGTAGCGCAGGACGATGGCTGCCGCCAGCTTCGGCGGAATCGCGCGCAGGGCGGTGAGGAGGTCGGGCCGCGTCGCCACGTGCGCGGGGTCGGTGGATGCCGCCGGTCTGCCCAGGCGGCGCAGGATCTCCCCGACCGACCGCAGGCGGGCGGTACGCCGGTATGAGATCGCCCGGTTTACCGCGATCCGGTGGATCCAGGCCTCGGCGGGGGCGTCGGGGCGCCAGCGCTTCCAGGCCTGGAAGGCCTTGACGAAAGCGTCCTGGGTGCAGTCCTCGGCCTCGTCGGGGTCCCCCAGGATCACGACAAGGGTTCGG
>Ga0209118_1001185_pt1 | contig 12610 bp, 12 predicted proteins | sample BlaSpr_A8_Ref_M1_FD_187988 | JGI IMG/M metagenome (GOLD analysis project Ga0209118, IMG submission 187988) | Forest soil microbial communities from Thunder Bay, Ontario, Canada - Black Spruce, Ontario site 2_A8_Ref_M1 (SPAdes) (version 2) | ecosystem: Environmental > Terrestrial > Soil > Boreal...
CGCGCCGGTCGCAGGGGGCTTGCTCCGCGGCTGCCGCCAGGGCCCGGCCGGGGGGGCATGCCCCGAAGGCTAATTGAGCTGCGTCGTGACGTCGCCGCCGTCGGTGAGCTTGACGTCGAGCCGCCGAGAGGCGCCGCCGGGGAAATTGCCGTTGAGGTTGCGGACCACTGCCGCGCTGCCGTGCGGCGTGACGTAGAGGCGGATGACGGCATCGCCTGCCGGCACGCGGAAGCTCTGCCGCACCCAGCCGGTCGTCGGATGCGACCGGAACAGGCCGCCCTTCTCGTAGAAGCGGAAGGCCTTTTGCAGCACCTTCTGGCCGTTGACGTAGACCAGCAGCGATCCCTCCGGCAACTCCGAGAAGAACGCCAGCTCGAGCGTCGCATCCTTGACCTCGGCGGCCGCGGACTGTGCGGGCTGGTTGTTGGCGGGCGCGGCATCGGGCCGGACCGGCGACGCGGCGGCCGCGAGGGTGCGCGCCGCCTCCCGCGCCCCGGCCAGCACCGCACGGTCCCTGGTGCGGGCTCGTCCCTCCTTGACCGACTTCAGGATCTCCTCGGCGACGGTGTTGCCGGGGCTCATCACCAGCACCGCCTGCGCCGCCGCCTCGGCCTCCGGGTAACGGCGATCGGCCAGCGCCAACCGGCCCTCGTCGAGCTTGGCGCCGATCATCCGCTCCTGATCGATCCGCCGCCGCCGGTCGTTCTGCTGGTGCTCCGCTTCCTCGCGCAGCTGGCGCAGGGCGCGACGCCCGGGCAGCAGCTGCTCGGCGGCGCGGAACGCCGCGACCGCCCCGTCGGCATCGCCGCTCTCGAGGCGGTGCCGGCCGTCGCGGACCAGACCCAGCACCTGCAGGCGCGTCCCCTGGGAAGCCTCCGGCCGCGCCGGTGTGCCCTGCCGGGCAGGCGGCTGCTGCGACCGTTGCCTGAGAGCCACGCCGCCAGCGAGCAGCAACACCAGGCCGAGGCCGGCCGCCGCCGCGACCGCCAGGCGCGCGGGCAGGGGCAGGGTGAGCTGTCGCGGTCGCCAGGCCGCGCCAGGTGGACGTGCGGCCGGCAAGGACTCCGCCGCCAGCATCGCGTTCGCTTCCGTGCCCTCCGGAGGCGAAGCCGGCCAGGACGCGGAGTCCGTGACCGGCTGGCCGGCGGCCGCCGCCGCTGCCCCCGCGGACGCTAGCTCGGGCGGCGCCACCATCGGCCGAGTGGAGTGCGGGTAGACCCCCTGGGCCGGCGCCGGCGTGGCCGCGGCGTCTGGCCCCGATGCGGGCGGCGGCGGCGGCGCCCGCAGGGGGCGAGGATGGGGGTGGAGGTGCGGCTCGGCCACCGCCCCCGGAACCTCGGACGGCTCGGCTTGCTCGTCGGCCATCGGCACCGCGGCCGCGGTCGCCAGCGCGAGCGGCGGCAGAGCGGAGCGCGGGGAGCCCTCGGAGGTCCCGACCCACGCTCCCCCGGACGCCCCGGGCAGCGACGCGGGCGGGAAGGCGTGAACCTCGCCGGCGCCCCTCCGAGCGCCGCCGTGCCGGCGGGACAGCCGCCGCCACAGGGAGCGGCGAACGGCCGCGGCTGCCGGGGCGTTCATCGCCGACGACGGCTCCGGCAGCGGCTCGAGCGGAGCGATCGGAGAGTGGGGCGACAGCAGGCTGACCGGCGGCAGCGGGCTAGCTGGATGGATGGCGCCCGCAGGCAGCGGGCCGCCCGGAAGCAGCAGGTCGTCCGGGGTCGCACCCCTCGCCGGCAGCGCTGCCGGCCCGTTGACCGCAGTTACCGCTCCGATCGGAGGCATCGCGCTAGTTGGCGGCAGCGCCGGGAGCGCCGGCGCGGCCGGCGACGGAGCCAGCGCGCCTCCCGGTACCGCGGCCGGGAGCGCGGCGGCGACCGGCGTGCTGGGGGCGGCGGCCGGCGGCGAGACCCGCAGGGACGCGGCGGACGAGCCCGAGCGGAGCGCCGGCGACCCGGTCTGCAGCAGGTGCGCGGGCAGCATCGCGGTGGTCGACAGGCTCTGGGTCTCGTTAAGCGTGTCGCGCGCGCCGACGCTGCCCAGCACCCGCCGCAGATCGTCCGCCATGTCCCGCGCCCGCTGGTAGCGCCGCCCGGGATCCTTCTCGAGCGCTTTCGCCAGGATCTGCTCGGTGCCCGGCGGCAGGTCGTCGGTGTATTCCCTGAGCGGCGTGAACTGATCGTAGACGATGCGGTGGCTCACCACCGTCAGGTTCTCGCCCTGGAAAGGCTTGTGGCGCGTCACCATCTCGTACAGCACGACGCCTAAGGAGAAGATGTCGGCGCGATGGTCCACGTCGCGCCCCAGGATCTGCTCGGGCGACATGTAGTTCGGCGTGCCCAGCAGCTGCCCCTCTTGCGTGAGGTTCGACGTATCGAGGCGGGCGATCCCGAAATCGGTGATCTTCGCCCGATTGTCGGCGGTGATCAGGATATTCGCCGGCTTGATGTCGCGATGGATGACCTTGCACGAGTGCGCGTAGTCGAGGCCGTCGGCGATCTGGGTCAGGATCTCGCAGGCGAAGGTCAGCGTCGGCCGCTGCGGCTCCTGCAGCACGGATTTGAGGTTCGTGCCGCGCACGTACTCCATGGCGATGAACGCCAGCCCCTCCTCGCCGCGCTCGACCACGTCGTGGATGGTGACGATGTTCGGGTGCGACAGGATGCCGGCGCTCTGCGCCTCGCGAATGAACCGCGCCCGGAACTGCTCGAGCTCGGCGTCCTTGAACGAGTAGCTGATGCGAAAAGTCTTGAGCGCCACCAGGCGCCCGATCAACGGATCGCGCGCCAGGTAGACGACGCCCATGGCTCCCTTGCCGATCTCCTCGACGATCTCGTATCGACCCAGCTTGCTAGGAGAAAGGGGCAGCATGGCTAGCGGATCTTCGCTGATGCCGATTCTAGGGCTGCCGCGACCGCGAGTCAAACCGTCAGCAGCTCCGCCCTCCACCTGGTAACCCGCGCATTCTCCGTCGTTTAGGGTTCGCGACCTGGCTCGTTGGCGGCCTTCGCTATGCTATATTGACGAGCTCATCCGTGCCCTTATGGAGGCCTAGACGATGCAAGCGGACAGTCCTCAAAAGCTCCGGAACGTCGCGGTTGCGGGACATAACGACACCGGGAAGACCACCCTGGTGAGTGCGCTGCTGTACGCCGGGGGGGTGACCAACCGCCTCCTGCGGGTCGAGGACGGCAACACCCTGACCGATTTCGACCACGAGGAGACCGAGCGCCGGATCTCGATCGGCCTGGCGACCTGTTTCGTCCCCTGGCAGCAGCACAAGATCAACCTCATCGATTGCCCCGGCTACCACATCTTCCTCGGCGAGACCCAGGCCGGCCTGCGCGCCGCCGACGCCTGCCTGCTGGCCGTCTCCGGGGTGTCCGGCGTCGAGGTCAACACCGAGAAGGTCTGGACCGTCGCCGCCGAGATGGGGTTGCCGGTGATGCTCCACCTCACCAAGATGGACCGCGAGCGCGCCGACTTCGAGCGCGCCGTCGGCGCCCTGCAGCAGGCCTTCGGCCGCACCGTGCTGCCGGTGCAGCTGCCGATCGGCAGCGAGCAGAGCTTCGCCGGCGTCGTCGACCTGGTGCGCCAGAAGGCCTGGCGCTTCAGCCGCGACGGCAACGGCAAGGCCGCCGCGGCCACCGACCTCGCCGACGAGCCGGCTGCCTTGCGGGAGGCGGCGGAGCAGGCGCGCTCGCGCCTGGTGGAGGCGGTCGCCGAGACCGACGACCGGCTGATGGAGGTCTACTTCGAGCAGGGATCGCTCGCCCAGGAGGACTTCGAGGCCGGGCTGCGTCGCGCCGTCGCTCGCCGCCAGATCTTCCCGCTCACCGCCAGCGCCGGCGCTCACGGCATCGGCCAATCGGCGCTGCTCGACGCCCTCATCGCCTACCTGCCCTCGCCGGCCGACCGCACCCCCTTCCCCGCCACCAACCTGGGCGGCGAACCGGTGGAGCTCGCCGGCGATCCATCCGGGCCACTGGCGGCGCTGGTCTTCAAGACGCTCTCGGACCCGTTCACCGGCAAGATCTCGATCCTGCGCGTCGTCTCCGGCACGCTCAACAGCGACTCCACGGTGTACAACGCCCGCACCGAGGAGAACGAGCGTCTCGGCAACCTTCTGGCGCTGCAGGGCAAGACGGGCGCCGCCGTGCCTCGCCTCATCGCGGGCGACATCGGCGGCGTCGCGAAGCTGAAGGCCACCGCCACCGGCGACACCTCGACCAGCCGCGAGCGGCCGCTGCGCCTGGGCTGGATCGAGATCGCCGAGCCGGCCATGGTCTTTGCCGTCGAGCCCAAGGCGAAGGGCGACGAGGAAAAGATCGGCGAGGCGCTCGTCCGCCTGATGGAGGAGGACCTCAGCCTGCGCGCCGGCCGCGACGCCGAGTCGCACGAGCACCTGCTCTCCGGCGCCAGCCAGCAGCACATCGAGATCGCCGTCGCCAAGCTCCGCCACCGCTACCACGTCGACGTCATCCTGCATCCGCCGAAGGTCCACTACCGCGAGACCATCCAGCGCCCGGCCGAGGGGCACGGCCGCCACAAGAAGCAGACCGGCGGCCGCGGCCAGTTCGCCGACTGCAAGATCGCCATCGAGCCCCTGCCGCGCGGCGAGGAGTTCGTCTTCGTCGACCAGATCTTCGGCGGCGCCATCCCGCACAACTTCCGGCCCGCGGTCGAGAAAGGCATCCAGGACGCCCGCCGCCGCGGCTTCCTGGCCGGGTACCCGGTGGTCGACTTCAAGGTGCGGCTCCTCGACGGCCAGTATCACGACGTCGACTCCTCGGAGCTGGCGTTCAAGATCGCCGGCTCGCTGGCGTTCAAGGAAGCGATGTCGAAGGCGAGCCCGGTCCTGCTCGAGCCGGTGATGAAGGTCGAGGTCTCGACCAATGAGGAGTTCATGGGCGAGATCATGGGCGATCTCTCCCACCGGCGCGGCCGGCCGCAGGGCATGGAGTCGAAGAACAGCGCGCACGTGATCCGCGCCCAGGTGCCGATGGCCGAGATGCTCGACTACGCGCGCGTGCTGGGCGCCATGACCCAGGGGCGGTCGAGCTTCCACATGGAGTTCTCGCACTACGAAGAGGTGCCGCGGCAGGTGCAGGAGAAGATCGTTGCCGAGGCGGCCAAGCACCGCCAGGAGGAGCACGAGTAGCGCCGGTCCCAGTCCGTACGTCTCCGAGCCTGGCACTCGGGCAAATGGGCCGTCGTGACGGGCTACCAGGCGAAGAAGAACAGCGACGGCGTGCTGGTCTGTGCAATGCTGATCTCTGAGAACCTCGCCTCGGCCCCCTCATCCTGCAACTAGCCGATTGCCAGGCTCCTGCCGCGCCGGCTCCGGGCCCTGCCTGGAGTCTGCCCGTGCTATCCTGTTACGCCCAAAGCGGGGCGCGGTGAAGCGCTCCTGTCCTACGTCCAACCTGAACATGGGAGGCCAACGAGCTTGATCCAGGCAACCCAGCTACGAGCCGGCATGTGCATCCTCTTCGAGGGGGACGTGTGCCGGATCATGAACGTCCAGCATGTCACGCCGGGCAACTGGCGCGGCTTCGTGCAGGCCCGTATGCGCAGCCTGAAGAGCGGCAACAGTTTCGAGCATCGCTTCGGTTCGACCGAGAAGGTGGAGCGGGCGATCCTCGACACCCACCCGATGGAGTATCTCTATTCCGACTCGTCGGGTCACCACTTCATGAACCAGCAGAACTACGAGCAGATCACCCTCGACGACGAGACGCTGGGCAACACCATGCTCTACCTGCTGCCCAACACGGTGATCACGGTCGACTTCTACGAGGATCGGCCGGTGGGCATCGAGCTCCCCAACACCGTGACGCTCGAGGTGGTCGACACCGAGCCCAGCCTCAGAGGGGCGACGGCCAGCGCTTCGTACAAGCCAGCCAAGATGGAAACCGGGCTGGTGGTCCAGGTGCCGCCGTTCGTCGAGGTGGGCAACAAGGTCCTCATCGACACCCGTGAAGACAAGTACCTGAGCCGAGCGGGCCACTAACTCAGCGGCGCGTGTCTCCCGAACCCCATCTCACGCTCGCGGCGCTGGGGCTTGGCCTCACCTGGTTCCTGGTCTTCCTCTTCTCCACCACCCTGCACGAGGCGTCGCACGCCTTCGCTGCCTACCGGCTCGGCGATCCCACCGCCTACCACGGCGGCCAGGTGACCCTCAATCCTCTGCCCCACATCCGGCGGGAGCCGATTGGGATGGTGGCGATCCCGTTGATCACCTTCTTCACCCGCGGCTGGATGATGGGCTGGGCGAGCGCCCCGTACGACCCCGCCTGGGCAAGGCGGTTCCCCAGGCAGGCGGCGGTCATGGCGCTCGCCGGTCCGGCGGCGAACTTGTCGCTGGTGCTGGCCGCCGGACTCGCGATCCGCGGCGGCATGGCTGCCGGGTTGTTCAAGCCGCCCGACAGCATCTCGTTCACCCAGGTGACCGCCAGCGCCGCCGGCGGCCCGGCCGCGGGCGCGGTGGTGCCGCTATCGCTGCTGTTCTCGCTCAACCTGCTGCTCTGCCTCTTCAACCTGCTGCCGCTGCCGCCGCTCGACGGCAGCGCGGTGATCCCCGCGCTGCTGCCGCCGCGCGCCGCCGAGCGCTACGCCGCGCTGATGAACCAACCTTTCATGTCGCTGCTCGGCTTGCTGGTCGCCTGGCAGCTGTTCAATCCCATCTACTATCCCATCCAGCTGGTTGCCATCCGGCTCCTCTACCCCGGCGTGCCCTACGGCTGATCCCGGGCCGGAGGGACATCGGGCCGGGCGCCCGCGGCGGGCGCCGCGGGCGCGATCCCTTGGACTGCGCGGCTCTATCTTGACTAACAGGTGCAACTGTTGAATCTGGTCAACACAGTGGTGGTCGGCTGGCCGCCGATCGCCTGCTCGAGCCGGGTGTTCTCGAGGTGGCGGAGGGTGTCCTTGCTGAGCTGCAGCTTCTTGCTTTCCTGCTTCTTCATTGGTCTCTCCTGCTCCGGCGACTGGCATCCGGCACCAGCCGTCGAGCATCTGAAGGGCTTGTTTCGCGTCCGGGACACCGCCCGGTCTGCCGCCCTCGGCGCACCCGAAGGCTCTCAGAAGTGACAGTGCGCGGCCGCTCGCGGACCGGGGCCGTGGCGCTCACGGGCGGCGGAATGCCAGCTGACAGGCGATGTTACGTCCTTCTTGGTAGGACGCCAGCTCAGGCAGCCGCCCGCTTGACAACCGACCGTGGAGGGATGATGCTAATACACATGAAACGCACAAATCTTGTGTTGGATGAAAAGCTTCTCGAAGAGGTCGTTCGCCTCTCGGGCGAGCGCACGTATTCGGCGGCCGTCACGCGCGCGCTCCAGGAGTACGTGCGGGGCGTGGATGCCAGGCGCATCCTCGAGCTCGCCGGGTCGGGCCTCTGGGAAGGCAACCTATCGGCGATGCGTGACGACTCCCCTCTTCCGGCTCGCCGCCGGAGGCCGCGTTGATCCTGGTTGACACCTCGATCTGGGTCGAGGTCTTCCGGAAACCCAGCCGCCTGCGGCTCGAAGAGATAGGTGACATCAAGGAGGTCGTCACCTGCCTGCCGGTGGTGCAGGAGGTGCTGCAGGGATTCCGAGACGAATGGGCCTATCGCCTTGCTCGCAAGGCGTTGCTGGCGCTGCCGATCGCCGAAGCGCCGCTGCGTACGGAGGTCTTTCTGGAAGCAGCCCAGCTCTTTCGATCGGCGCGGCGTGCCGGCCTGACCGTGCGCTCGGGCGCCGATTGCCTGATCGCCGCCTGTGCGCTGCGCAACGGCCTGACCGTCGCGCACTGCGACCGGGACTTCGATCTGCTCGCGCGAGTCTCGCCGCTGACCGTGCGGAACTTTCCCCGCTGAGCGCGTCGGCGGCAGGCTCTCAGCCGGCCTCGGTGTACAACCTTCCCGCCACCAGCCGCCCGAATGTCGAGAGGATCAGGAAAGGCGCAATCTACCGTCGCTGCGTCGCCGAGGACCAGAACAACTCGACCACCGGCACGTCGAGGCCCGGAGCCAGGGGCGAGGTCAGGCGATCCGCGCCGGTGAGCAGACGGTCGGCCTCCGGCCTGAATCCTGCCTCGTTCCACGTGCAGACGCGCACCGCGACACGCTCCAGATCGATGATCCAGTACTCTCCGACACCGTACTTGGCATAGAGGTGCCGCTTCGTGACCTCGTCGAGCTGGGAAGTGCTCGGAGAGAGGATCTCGACCATGATGTCCGGAGCACCCTCAATACCGCGTCGCGTGACGCGCGAGAGCTTGTCCTGACCGAGGTAACAGACATCGGGCTGCACGATCGTCTTCGGAGAGAGGAGGACGTCGATCGGCGCCGAGTAGGCGACCCCTTCTCGTACCTGCAGGCGGAAGAAGTACAGGAAACTGGCGACCACGAATTGGTGGTCCGGGCTAGGCGCCGGCGTCATCGTGTGCTCGCCCTCCAAGATCTCATGGCGGTTCCCGTCGTCGGGAAAGCCGAGATAGTCCTCGTAGGTGAGGGCGATCGGCAGCGGGTGGGGTGTCGGCATCGCGGTTGGATTGTAGCGCAGCGCGGCGGACCGGAATGGCGGCGATGTCACGCCGACCGCTGCCGGCCGGGCGGGGCGACGAAGCAGATGGCGATCGCGGCCAGGAGCGCCATGCCGGCGCCGAAGAGGAAGGCGGCGCGCGCGCTGGCGTGGTCGACCAGCTCGCCAAAGATCAGGGACGCGGGCAGGGCGGCGATGCCGAGCGCCAGGTTGTAGAAGCCGAAGGCGGCCCCGCGGCGCTCGGCCGGCACGAAGTCGGCGACCAGCGCCTTCTCGACGCCCTCGGTGGCGCCGAAGTAGAGGCCATAGGCCGCGAACAGCACCCAGACCTGCCAGACCGCGCCGGCCAGGCCGAACCCCAGGTAGACCGCGGCGTAGATCGTCCAGCCGGCGATCAGCAGCGGCCGCCGGCCGAAGCGGTCGGAGAGGACGCCGCCGGGGACGTTGAAGAGCGCCTTGACCAGGTTCAGCAGCGCCCAGAGGATCGGCACCAGCACCGGGGCGACGCCGAGCTGGGTGGCGCGCAGCAGCAGGAAGACGTCGCTCGAGTTGCCGAGGGTGAAGATCGTCAGGACCGCGAAGAGCCACCAGAAGCGGGCGCCGAGGCCCGCCGCCCTCAGCGACGCCTCTGGCTTGGCGGCCTGCTCTCGCGGCGGGCTCGCGCGGCGGGGCACCTCGCGCAGTCCGAAGACCAGCAGCCCCACCGAGAGCGCCGCCGGGATGGCGGTGAGCAGGAAGACCCGCCGCAGGTCGATCCCCGGTCCGTAGCGCAGCAGGGCGAAAGCGATCAGCGGCCCGATCACCGCCCCCAGGTTGTCGGCGGCGCGGTGGAAGCCGAAGGCCCGGCCGCGGATCGAGGGCGCCACCGAGTCGGCGATCAGCGCGTCGCGCGGCGAGGTCCGGATCCCCTTGCCGACCCGGTCGGTGACCCGGATCGCCATCACCTGCCCGGGATTGCTGGCGAGGCCGATCAACGGCTTGACCAGCGAGGCCAGCCCGTAGCCGATCACCACCAGCGGCTTGCGCCCCGGCAGGCGGTCCGACAGCCAGCCGCTGACCAGCTTGAGCAGCGAGGCCGTGGACTCGGCCACGCCCTCGATCGCCCCGAGCGCCGTGGCGCTCGCACCCAGCACGGTGGTGAGGAAGATGGGCAGCAGCGGGTACGCCATCTCGGAGGCGACGTCGGTCAGCAAGCTGACCCCGCCGAGGGTCACCACGTTCCGCCCCAGCCGCTCCCGCTTCGCCTGCTCGTCCGGCGCCGCCGCCATGCCGGCAATTATCCACCAGGTGCCACGCGGCTCGCCCATCAGATCCGAGCCAGAAGCGTCGTGGCGAGGCGACCGATCGCAAGTGCGGCCTCAAAAGCACAACGGCCGGCGTTGCCGCCGGCCGTTGGGTCTCCAGGGATGCTTCGGATCTCCGGCGGGATCAGCCGGTCTTCTGCGGCGTCGTGGGCTTGCGGCCGCCGGTCCGCTGCCCGGTGGTCCGCTTGACCTCGCCCTTCGGATGGCGGGGCTCGCGCGGCTCCTTCTTGCCCTTGCCGCCCTCGGTCTTGGCGCGCGCCGGCGGCTTGCCTGCCTTCTTCTTGGCGCCCTTCGCGGCCTTCTCCGGCTTCTCCTCCTCCGCCTCTTCACCCTCGCCGCCCTTCGCGGCCTTCTCGGGTTTGGCGGCGCGCTTGCCGGCGGCGCCGGTCCTGGCCGTCTTGGCGGCGCCCTTGCCGCGCTTGCCGCCGGCGGCCGCTTCCTTCCCCGCACCGGCCTTCTCGGAAGCCGCCGGCGCCACGCGATCCACCATCTCGATCACCGCCCTCTCGGCGCCGTCGCCCTGCCGCGGTCCGAGCTTGACGATGCGCAGGTAGCCGCCCGGGCGCTCGCGGAAACGCGGCGAGATGTCGTCGAACAGCTTCTTGACCAGGTCGCGGCGCAGCAGCCAGCGCAGCGCCCAGCGCCGGGCGTGCACCGTGCCCTGCTTGCCGCGCGTGATCAGCCGCTCGGCCAGCGGCCGCAGCTCCTTGGCCTTGGGCAAGGTGGTGATGATCCGCTCCTTGTCCATCAAGGACTGCAGCTGATTGCGGAACATCGCCTCGCGGTGCGAGGTCGTCCTGCCGAGCTTCCTGCCTTTGACTCCGTGACGCATCTTCCGTCTCTCCTCAGTTGGCGCCGTTCGCGCCGGGTGCCTTGGGGGGGTCGCCAGGGGGTGGGGGTGGAGGCGCTCACCGCGACGGGCCCCGGCCCGTGCCTCAGGCCGACGCCCCGCTGCCCGGCCGCTCCGGCACTTCCATGCCGAGGGAGAGGCCCAGCTTGTCGAGGACTTCCTGCACCTCCTCGAGCGACTTCTTGCCGAAGTTCTTGGTCTCGAGCATGTCCTTCTCGCTGCGGCGCACCAGGTCGCGGAGGGTGTGGATGTTGGCGTTCTTCAGCGAGTTGGCCGAGCGCACCGACAGGTCGAGCTCGTCGATCTGCCTGGCGAGCAGGGCGTCGAGCCCGGCCAGCTCCTCGCTGACCTCGCCGCCATCGTGGCGCAGCCCCTCCTCGCTCTGGATGAAGATGCCAAGATGGTCCTTGAGCAGCGTCGCGGCGAGCGACACGGACTGCTCGGGGCTCACCGTGCCGTTGGTCCACACCTCGAGGATCAGCCGCTCGTAGTCGGTGGTCTGGCCGAGGCGGGCCGCCTCGACCCGGTAGTTGACCCGCCGCACCGGGCTGTGCGCCGAGTCGACCGGCACCCAGCCGATGCCCATCGACTCGTCGAAGTTGCGGTCCGCCGAGACGTAGCCGCGGCCGCGCTTGATCTGCGCCTGCAGCTTCAACCGCCCCTCCTCGTTGAGGGTGGCGATGTGCACCGCGGAGTCGATGATCTCGATCTGCGGGTCTTCGGTCATCTGGCCGGCGCTGACCGTCCCCGGTCCGTTGACGTCGATGGTCAGCACCTTGGCGTCTTCCGAGTGCAGCCGGATCGGGATCTGCTTCAAGTTGAGGATGATGTCGGTGACGTCCTCCTGCACGCCGGGGATCGAGGAGAACTCGTGCAGCACCCCCTCGATGTGCACCGCGGTGATCGCGGCGCCCTCGATCGACGACAGCAGGCAGCGGCGCAGGGCGTTGCCGATGGTGGTGGCAAAGCCCCGCTCGAAGGGTTGGGCCGTGAAGCGGCCATAGGTGGCGGTCAGGGACTCGTTATCGACTTCAACGCGCTTGGGGCGCTGGAAACCTTTCCAAAGCATTAGGGACTCCTTGGTTCTCTGGCCTGCTCGTTTAGCGGCTGTACAGCTCGACGATCAGCTGCTCCTGGATCGGCAGCTTGATGTCCTCCCGCGTCGGCAGGCGGATGACTTTGCCGGTCACGTTCTCGGCGTCGAGGTCGAGCCAGTCCGGCACGCCGCGGCCGCGCGCCGTCTCGACGCTCGAGCGGATGAAGGCGTTCTTGCGGCTGGCTTCCTTGACTGCCACGGTCTGTCCGGCCTTGACCTGGTAGGAAGGGATGGTGATCTTGCGGCCGTCGACCAGCACGTGGCCGTGGCGCACGAACTGGCGCGCCTGGGCGCGGGAGGCCGCGAAGCCGAGGCTGTAGGAGACGTTGTCCAGGCGCCGCTCGAGGGTCACCAGCAGGTTCTCGCCGGTGATCCCCTTGCGCCGGTCGGCCTCCGCGAAGTAGGTGCGGAACTGCGCCTCGAGCACGCCGTAGATGCGCTTGACCTTCTGCTTCTCGCGCAGCTGCAGGCCGTAGCCCAGCGTGCGCCGGCCGCGGCGGGTGCCGTGCTGGCCGGGCGGGAAGTTGCGGCGCTCCACCGCGCACTTCTCCTTGAAACAGCGGTCGCCTTTCAGGAACAGCTTCATCCGCTCGCGGCGGCAGAGCCGGCAAACGGGTCCGGTGTATCTTGCCACTGTGGTTCTCCTCTGACGTCCTCTCCCCGACGCTACGGGGACTTCAACTCTGGAAGACGCCCGGCGAGCGCCCCGGCACACCCGGGACCAAAAGCTCGGCAGGAGTTCTTCGAGTTACGACGATCTAGACCCGCCGCCGCTTGCGCGGCCGGCAGCCGTTGTGCGGGATGGGGGTCACGTCCTTGATCGACTTGACGTCGA
>Ga0209118_1001187_pt1 | contig 12591 bp, 13 predicted proteins | sample BlaSpr_A8_Ref_M1_FD_187988 | JGI IMG/M metagenome (GOLD analysis project Ga0209118, IMG submission 187988) | Forest soil microbial communities from Thunder Bay, Ontario, Canada - Black Spruce, Ontario site 2_A8_Ref_M1 (SPAdes) (version 2) | ecosystem: Environmental > Terrestrial > Soil > Boreal...
GGTGATCGCGACCGCCGCATCGAACCGCCGCTGGCGGCGCATCTTCCTCATCGCGGGCGCGGTGGTTGGCGCCTACGCCCTGCTTGCGCCGCTGACCTCGCTCGACGCGGCCCAGTCGGCCAACGTTCCTCTTCTCGCGGACCGGTTATGGCTCCGAATCGCGACCATCATCTCGATGTTCATCGTGATGGCGACGGCCTGGAACATCATCGGAGGGATCACCGGGTACGCAGCCTTCGGCAATGTGGCCTTCTTCGGCATCGGCGCCTACACGACCGGCATGCTGATCGCCAAGGCGAAGTGGCCGTTCCTCCTCGCGCTGCCGCTCGCGCCCATCGTGTCCGCGGCCTTTGCCGCCCTCGTCGGACTTCCGCTGCTCAGGTTGCGGGGCCACTACTTTGCTGTCGCGAGCCTGGGCGTTGGTGTGGCGGTTGGCGAGCTGGTGCAGAACATCGACTACCAGGGCCAGCCGGCGTTCGGGGGTGCGAGCGGCCTGTTCCTTCCCATCTACTCGATCAACAACCGCGGGCTCTACTTCTTCTATTTGATGACAGCGGCGGCGGCGCTCTCGATCGCCGTCACCTGGTGGGTGCTGCGCAGCCGATTTGGTTACGGCCTTGTGGCGATCCGCGAAAACGAGGAGGCCGCGGCCGTCCTCGGCGTGAACACGACCGCGTACAAGGTCGCGGCCTTTGCGCTCGCCGCGGCCCTGACCGGCCTGGCGGGCGGGATCTTCTCCCAGTGGAATGTTTTCATCAACCAGGACAACGCTTTTCCGATCGAATACAACGTCCAGATGATCTTGATGGCGCTGCTGGGCGGGACAGGCACTGTGTTCGGACCGGCGGCCGGCGCGATTCTTCTGCAGCTCCTGATCCAGTTTCTCGGCGGCACCCTACCGATCTCTTTCGAGCTGCCGTTCGTCTCGGAAGCGGCGCGCCCGGTAGTCGCGCAGGTCATCCTCGGGCTGCTCCTGGTCGGAGTTGTGATCTTCGTGCCGCGCGGGGTGATCGACTTCTTTGGCGGGCGCAGCCGGCTGAGCCTCGCATACCTTCGGCGGTCATTGCGCGAGACCTCCCTTTGACCGAGGGCACCTCCCCCCACCCGGCGCTTTACCCCACGAAGTCAGAGGCTGCGCCGTGACTTCGCGGGGACCCCTGAAGCGCGCCGACCTCCCCCTGGCGGGGGAGGTGAGACAACCACAGCTCGAGCTGCAGAATGTGACCAAGCGCTTCGGGGGCGTGGCTGCCGTCGACGGCGTGAGCCTGGCGGTGGGGAAGGGCGAGATCGTCGGGATTATCGGACCCAACGGCGCCGGCAAGACGACGCTGCTCAACTGCATCAGCGGCGTATACCGGCTGGACGGGGGCGACATCCGTTGGGAGGGCGCCTCGATCGCCGGCAGGGCGCCGTACCGGGTCGCAAGGCTTGGCATCGGCCGCACGTTCCAAATCGTCCGGCCGTTCGGCTCCATGACCGTGCGCGAGAACGCCGCCATCGGTGCCCTTTTCGGCAGCTCGCGTGCGCGCCGCGGGCCAAGAGAAGCCTTCGCGATCGCGGACGAGGTGCTGGAGCTGGTGGGCCTGAAGGAGAAGGCCGCTCACCCGGTGGCGACGCTGACCATCCCCGATCGCAAACGGCTCGAGGTGGCGCGCGCGGTCGCGACTCGGCCGCACCTCCTGCTTCTCGACGAGGTGATGGCCGGCCTCAACAACGTCGAGGTCGACGAGGCGCTCGTGATGGTGCGGGCCGTGCACGCGACCGGCGTCACGGTTGTGCTGATCGAGCATGTGATGCGCGTGATCGTCGGCATCTGCGACCGGGCGGTCGTGCTCGAGTCCGGCCGCGTGCTGGCTGAGGGAGAGCCAGAGGTCGTGCTGCGAGATGAGCGGGTGATCCAGGCCTACCTCGGAGAGCGTTATGCCAAGCGCCTTAAGTCCTGAGCCCCTGCTGAGAGTTCGCGGGCTCAACGCGGGCTTCGACGCGGGGCCGGTGTTGTTCGGGATCGACCTCGAGGTCGCTCCCGACGAGCTCATTGCGCTGGTCGGCGCCAACGGAGCCGGAAAATCGACCTTGCTGGGCGTGCTGAGCGGCCTGGTTCGCGCCACCTCCGGGACGATCACGTTCGGCGGTGAAGACGTCACCAACGCGCGACCGGAGGCGCTGGTGCGCAGAGGAATCGCGCACGTTCCGCAAGGCCGCCGCCTGTTCGGGACGATGTCGGTCGAGAAGAACCTGCTCCTCGGCGCGTACCTGCGCCGCGACCGCGAGGTCAGCGATGACATGACGCGGGTGCTCGACCACTTCCCCGCTCTGAAGGACAAGCTGTCGCGCGAGGCGGGCACGCTATCGGGCGGGGAGCAACAGATGGTCGCGATCGGACGCGGCTTGATGGCGCGGCCGAAGCTGCTCATGCTCGACGAGCTGTCGCTCGGGCTCGCGCCCAAGGTCGTCGACCGCCTGATCGAGGTCGTGCAGCAGATCAACCGCGGAGGTACGGCGCTCCTCCTGGTCGAACAGGACGTGCTCGTGGCTCTTGATGTGGCGAACCGGGCCTACGTGCTGGAGAACGGACGCATCGCGCTGAGCGGTGGGGCGGCGGAAGTCAGGGACGACCCCGGCGTTCGGAAGGCGTACCTAGGAACCTAAGGGTGGGCAGAAGCCGACCTCGCGCCGGGAGGTCGGTTCACCTCCCCACCGCGTGGGGAGGTCCACCCTGGCCGAAGGCCACGGTGGGAGGGGCGGTCCGGCTTTCTAGCGGCGCTAGTCGGCGCTTGACCTCGCCCAGATGTTGATCCCGCTCTCGGTCGCGTAGCGATCGATCTGCTTGAGCTCCTCGGTTGAGAACTCGAGCTTGTCCAGGGCGGCGATGTTCTGCTCGAGCTGCTCGACGCTGCTCGCCCCCGCGAGCGCCGACGTCACGACCGGGTCGCGCAGCACCCACGCGATCGCCATCTGGGCGAGCGTCTGGCCGCGGCCATTCGCGATCTTGTCCAGCGCGCGGATCTTCGCGAGGTTTGCCTCGGTCGGCATGGCCCGGGACATCGAGCCCGGGTGGCTGGCGCGCGAGCCCTCGGGCACCCCTTTGAGGTACCGGTCGGTGAGCAGGCCCTGCCCCAGCGGCGAGAACACGATGCAGCCGATCCCCTCTTCCTTCAGCACCTCGACCAGGTCCGGTTCGATCCAGCGGTTGAGCATCGAGTACGACGGCTGGTGAATGAGCAGGGGCGTGCCCATCCGGCGCAGGATCGCGAGCGCCTCGCGCGTGCGCTGGGCCGAGTAGGACGAGATGCCCGCATAGAGCGCCTTGCCCTGACGCACCGCCGAGTCGAGGGCGCCCATCGTCTCCTCGAGAGGAGTATCGGGGTCGAAGCGATGCGAGTAGAAGATGTCGACGTAGTCCAGCCCCATCCGCTTCAAGCTCTGGTCGAGGCTCGCCAGCAGATACTTGCGCGAGCCCCACTCGCCATACGGACCGGGCCACATGTCGTAACCGGCCTTGGTCGAGATGACGAGCTCGTCGCGGTGGCCGCGCAGGTCGGTCGCCAGCATCCGGCCGAAGTTCTCCTCGGCCGAGCCTGGCGGAGGCCCGTAGTTGTTGGCCAGGTCGATGTGCGTGATCCCCAGCTCGAACGCCCGGCGGACGATCGCGCGCTGGCGCTCGAACGGCGTGTCGCCGCCGAAGTTCTGCCACAAGCCAAGGGAGATCGCGGGCAGCTTCAGCCCGCTGCGCCCGCTGCGCCGGTATTGCATTTCGCATAGCGTGCCATGATCTGGCGGACGGCGATGGCGATCAAAGAAGGTTGGCGCGGGCGCTACTTCGAGGACTTCGAGGTCGGCGATGTCTACGAGCATGCACTCGGGCGGACGATCACGACCGCGGACAACGTCTGGTTCACACTCCTCACCCAGAACACGCAGCCCATTCATTTCGATCATCAGTACGCCGCGCAGACTGAGTTTGGAAAGCCACTCGTCAACAGCTGCCTCACGCTCTCCCTGGTGACGGGACAGAGCGTCAGCGACGTGTCGCAGAACGTGGTGGCCAACCTCGGCTGGGATGAAGTAAAGCTTCCGCACCCGGTCTTTGAGGGCGACACGATCCACTCGCGCTCCGAGGTGCTCGAGCTCCGCGGGTCGCGCTCGCGCCCCAACGCAGGCATCGTCACAGTCCGCACGACGGGCTTCAACCAGGACGGAACCGAAGTCATCACGTTCAAGCGCACGGCCATGATTTACCGGCGCGGCCACGGCCCGACGGCGAAGACCCCGTAGCAATGGACTTCGAGCTCTCCGAGCAGCAGGCCGCCTTTCGCGACCTGATGCGCGACTTCGCGCGCAAGAGCATCAGCCCGGTTGCGCGGGAGTGGGAGCTCGCCGGCCGCTATCCGGAGGAGATCGTCGAAGAGATGAAGGCGATGGGCCTGTTCGGCATGCTGGTGCCGGAGGAGTACGGAGGCATCGCGATCGACGCTGTTTCGTACTCGGTCGTCTTCGAGGAGATCTCCAAGGCCTGGATGGGCGTGGCGGGCATCCTGGGCTCGCACTCCCTCGCCACGCTGATGCTCGCGAAGTTCGGAACTCCTGAGCAGCGAACGCGGTGGCTGCCCGACCTCGCGACCGGCAAGCGGCGGTCGGGTATCGCGCTCACCGAGCCCCAGGCTGGCAGCGACCTGCAAGGCATCGCCACCGTGGCGAAACGCGACGGCGATCACTACGTCGTCAACGGCTCCAAGACCTGGATCACCAACGCGCGGCATGCGAATCCGCTTCCGGTGCTCGTCAAGACCGACCCCGACGCGCAGCCGCGCCATCGCGGCATGACGGTATTGATGATCGAGCAGGGCACACCCGGATTCACTGTCGGAAAGGATCTCGACAAGCTCGGCTACAAGGGCCCGGAATCGTCAGAGGTCTTCCTGAGCGACTGCCGCGTGCCGGCCGAGAACTTGCTGGGCGGGGAGGAGGGCCACGGGCTGCAGCAGGCGCTGTCGGCGCTGGAGTTCGGGCGAGTCAACATCGCGGGCCGTGCGGTGGGCGTGGCACAGGCGAGCCTCGACCGCGCGCTCGCGTATGCGCGCGACCGGCACGCGTTCGGCCGGCCCATCGCGGAGTTCCAGGCCATCCAGCTGAAGCTCGCGGACATGGCGACCGAGGTGCAGGCGGCGCGGCTGCTCACGTGGTGGGCGGCCTCCGCGCTCGACTCGGGCCGGCGCGCCGACCTCGAGACCGGCATGGCGAAGCTCTACGCCTCCGAGGTCTGCATCAAGGCTTCACTCGAGGCGATGCGCATCCACGGCGGCTACGGCTACTCGACCGAATACGAGGTCGAGCGGTTTTACCGCGACGCGCCGCTGATGGCGATCGGGGAGGGCACGAACGACATCCTGCGGACCGTGATCGCGCGCCAGCTCGTGCGTGAAGACCATTCCTGACGTAATCCGTCCGGCGAGGAGCTGGCTCTTCGCGCCCGGGCACGACGAGAAGCTGCTGGGCAAGGTGTTCGACGTGGGAGCGGACGCGGTGCTGCTCGATCTCGAGGATGCGGTGCCCCTGCATATAAAGGATCGCGCGCGAGACATGGTGGTTGCGGCGGCGGCGGCCAAGCCGTGCTGGGTGCGGGTCAACCGGGCACGCAGCGACGAATGCGAGCGTGACCTCGTGGCGCTTGTAGGCAAGGTCACAGGGCTGCGCATTCCCAAGGTGGAATCGGCGGCCGATGTGGCTTGGGTCGCCGAGCGAGCGCCTGGCGTTCCTCTCGACTGCACGATCGAGTCGGCGCGCGGCGTGCTGGCGGCGTTCGAGATAGCTTCCGCGCCCGCGTGCGCATTGCTTTCGTACGGCGGAATCGACCTGGCGACGGACCTGGGAATCTCAGAAGGCGAGACGGAGACTCTCTACGCGCGCTCCCACCTGGTCATCGCCGCCCGCTCGGCCGGCAAACCCAAACCCAGCGACGGTATCTACGTGCGCCTCGACGACGACGACGGCTTGCGCAAAGAGACCGAGGCTGCCAAGCGACTCGGGTTCTTCGGCAAGTCCGCCATCCACCCGCGCCAGGTGCCGATCATCCACGAGGTGTTCACGCCGACGCGCGAGGAGCTCGAATGGGCGAAGCAGGTGATGTGGGCCTTCGAGCAGTCCGGAGGCGCCGCGACGAAGACGGCGTCGGGCGAGTTCGTCGACCGCCCGGTGGCGGAGCGGGCAAAGCAGCTCCTGCGCGCGGGGGGACAGGACGCCGGCAGTGGCTGACCTCTCACGCAACCGGCTGCGGGAGCTGATCGATGAGAAGCCGAGCAACGTGCCAGAGCTCTCGATCCTCGAGGCGATCCGAGGCGCTTTGTTCGACGAGATGGCGCGCGATGAGAGAGTGATGATCCTGGGCATGGACGTCGGCCGGCTCGGCGGCGTCTTCAGGGTGACGCGTGGGCTGATGGAGGCATACGGGCCCGACAGGGTGGTGGACACCCCCCTGGCGGAAGCGTCGATCGTCGGCGCCTCGCTCGGACTCGCGATCGGCGGCATGGTCCCGGTCGCCGAGATCCAGTTCCTCGGATTCACGCACCAGGCGTTTCACCAGATCGGGCCGCAGCTGGCGCGCTACCGGTTCCGCTCGCGTGGGCGCTACCACGCCCAGGTCACGATCCGTGCGCCGTTCGGCGGCGGGGTCAGGACGCCCGAGTTTCACCCCGACGCGATCGAGGCCCAGTTCACACAGTCCCCCGGTGTGAAGATCGTCTGCCCGGCCTTTCCGGATGACGCGAAGGGTCTGCTTCTCGAAGCGATCCGCGACCCAGACCCGGTCCTTTACCTCGAGCCACAGAGGCTCTACCGCTCAATTCGCGGGCCGGTTCCGCCCGGGGATCAAACTGTGCCCTTCGGCTCTTCGCGGCTGGTCCGCGAGGGCAAAGACGTGTTGCTCGTCGCGTGGAGCGCCGCCGTCCACCTCTGCTTGGCCGCTGCGGACGAGCTGGCGAAAGACGGCATCGCGGCCGCGGTGCTCGATCTGCGGACCCTGGTGCCACTCGATGTGGCGGGCCTGATCGCGGCGGTGGAGAAGAGCGGCAAGGTGGTGGTCGTCCACGAAGCCCCGCTGACCGGAGGGTTCGGAGCCGAGGTCGTGGCCACCATCCAGGAGGAGGCCTTCGGATCGCTCGACGCCCCGATCCGCCGCGTGGCGTCGCGGGACACGCCTTATCCTCCGGGCTCCCTCGAGGACCACTTCCTGCCGACGGTGCGCCGGATCGTGTCCGCCACGCGAGCCACGGTGGAGTTCTGATTTGATCGAGCTGCTCGGGGTCGACGGTTCGATTCGCGGCCCGGTGCCGATGACGTCGGAGCAGGTCGTCGATGCGCTCCGCCTCATGTTGCTCTCGCGCGCCGTCGACGATCGTCTCATCAAGCTGCAGCGGATGGGCCGTGTCGGTGTCTACGGGCCGGTTCACGGACAGGAGGCCGCGGTGATCGGATCCGCGATGGCCCTCGATCCGGGTCGTGACTGGATCGTTCCCGCGTCGCGCGAGCATCCGGCGATGCTCCGGCACGGCTTGCCCCTCAAGAACATGTTCGCGACCTACATGGGCAATTTCGACGCCGCCGCCGTGCCCGACGGCGTGCGCCTCCTGCCCCGCCAGCAGTCGATCGGCTCGCAGCTGCCGCACGCTGCAGGCCTTGCTTGGGCGCTCAAGCTGCGCGGGATCGGTGGCGTGGTCGCGGTGTATTTCGGTGAGGGCGCTTCATCGGAAGGCGACTTCCACGAAGCTTCGAACCTTGCCGGCGTGATGCGCGTGCCGCTGGTCATGCTGCTGATCAACAACCACTACGCGATCTCGACCCCGGTTCACAGGCAGACCGCCGCGCCGCAGCTGGCCGCTCGAGCCGAGGGCTACGGCTTCCCCGGGTTCCTGGTGGACGGAAACGACCTGTTTGCCGTGTACTCGACAACGGTCGAGGCGGTCCAACGCGCGCTTTCCGGGGGCGGGCCGACACTGATCGAGTGCCGCACCTACCGGATGGGATTCCACAACACCTCGGACAACCCGAAGGAGTACCGGGACCAGGGCGAGCTCGACGATGCCGAGCAACGTGACCCGATCGAACGCGTGCGACGATTCGCGAGCCGCGAGGGCATCTGGTCGGCCACTCAGGAGACAGCTGCGCTCGACGAGATTCGCTCCGATATCGAAGTTGCGCAGCGTGAGGTCGAGGAGCTGCCAAGGCCCGGAGCCGCGGCAATCTTCGAACACGTCTACGAGACTCTGTCGCCGCGCCTACAGCAGCAGAGAGCCGAGGCCCTGGATGACGCCAGGCCCAGCTGACGCGGCGATCCTCGCCTAGATGACGCGCGTTCAGAGGAGACTGAAAGTATGTGCGAGCTGATGACCGTTACCGGTGATCGCAGTTTCACACTCGGGCCCATTTTGAATTGGGCTCAGCGATTAGAGACACTTGGCTTTGCCGGGTATGGCTGGGGAGTCGCCTGGGTCACGGCCGCAGGGCTGGATTACTACAAACGTCCTAGTTCGCTAGCTGAAGACATCCAAGCCCAGCAAAACCTTGCCGAGACCAAAGTTCTTCGAGCTCTGATTCACCTAAGGCGTCCGACCGATCCCACCACAATCTCGAGCGCCGACACGCAGCCTTTCGTCGACGACGCCCGACGTTTTGCCTTCGCTCACAACGGTTTCTTCAAGCTGCATCAGGCATTCCGCGGAGAGTTCTTGGACGAACTCCAAGGTAGGGGGGATACGGAGGTCGCGTTCCGGATGCTGGCGAGGAGTTTACGGGGAGGTGCGCCCGCCTCGGAATCGCTGGTCGGAATCCACGAACAGCTGAAAGGCAGCGCGAATTGCGGTTACCTTGGCGCAGCCGGCGAGCTTCTCGTTTACCACTCGAATTCCAGCAATCCGTGTTGGACTCTGACCTGTGAGGGTCTGCGAGTGATGGTAACGGGCCTCCATTGGCGGGATAGATCAGGACTCGACGTGTTGTTTCCAGGTCTGGCAGCCGCCACGCGGATCGAAAGAGGAGTGACGGAGCTTGCTAAGCCTGTGGCGCGCTTGCCGTAACTTCGGTTGGACCGGCGTGCAACGACCACGGGCTTCGGCGCGGAGGGAAGCAATCCTCGGGCAGGACTCACGGTCCTCGACGTTGGCCACGGCAACCTGTCGGTAGGACTCGTAGTCCAACGCCTCTGCTGAGGTCTCGAATTCGCCGACGGCCGCGGAACCGAGGGAGATGTGAAACAAATCCGGGGGCTGGTTACGAGTACACGTATAGAAAGCCAGCACTCAAATCCCCCGATCGTGCGGCGCATCCCTGGTGAACGGATTCTTGCCAAAGGGAAGGTAGGATGGAAACGACAAGGTCTTTTCAGAAGTCTCGGATCTCCAATCCGGTGATGCCGGCGACTCACAGAGCCGGACCACAGCTGGTCCCGTAGCTGAGTCTTGGAGCAAGCACGCTGATGTTTGGTTTGGAGATCGCAGCGGTGGAAAGAGCTGCGGCGGGCAACGAGGCCGCCCTCGACGATCTATTGAGGCCTCTCCTCAAACCTGCTTACCACCTGGCCTTCATGATGCTTCGCGACCAAGCCGCGGCTGAGGACGCGGTCCAGGAGGCTGCCCTCAAGAGCTGGCGGAAGCTGTCGAAGCTACGGGCGGGGACAGATCCACGTCCCTGGTTCCTCGGCTTTGTCGCCAATGAGTGCCGGAACATGCGACGTTCGCGATGGCGCTCGGTAATCAGGCTGGGTGATCGCGATGACATCGCTGCGCCCGAGCAAAGGTCTGCCGGCGATCCCGACCTTCGGAGCGCGCTTGCCAGCCTCCCCGACTCGGACCGCGTCATTGTGCTCCTTCACTTTTACCTCGACATGTCCGTGGAAGAGATCGGCATCGTGGTCAAGTCGCGACCGGCAGCAGTCAGGAGCCGTTTGTACCGGGCGGTGAAGCGGATGCGTCCGCGGCTTGATGTCGAGGAGGCCATCCATGGCTGATCGCGCGTTCGGAAACGAAATTCGGCGGCTGGTGGATTCGCAGGTCCCAGAGGCGCCCTGGCTCGAAGATCGAGTCATGGCTGCCGTGTTGAAGGATGCGGCAGGTCGGAGTGCCCGCGCGTTTGATGGCCGGGGCCCCCGGCTGGTCATAGCAGCGCTCGCTGCCGCGATCATTGCGGTGCTCGCTGTTGCGGTTCTTGTCGGTACTCGACATGCGCAACATTCGACTCTCGCGCCCGCGAGCAAACCGAGCCCAAGCCGAGACGCCGCTGTGCTTGGCTACCAGGCATTGATTAACCGCGATATGCGGTCGATCTTGGTCAATTATTACCTCGGGTGTTCAAGTCGGCAGCAGTGCATCGCTGTCGCGACGAAGACGAGGACGGTGACCGAGGCGCTGCTGAATGACGTTGAGTCGACGCCGCCGCCAACGTCTCTCGTCCCGGCCGCCGCCCAGCTGAAGACAGCTGCGCAGCAGTACATCGCAGGACTGGACGCATATATCACCGCAGAGCAAGATCCGAATACCAATTACCTTGCTCCCACCGACCCCAGCGCGAACAACCTCGATCTCGCCGTGGCGACGGTCGCCTGCTGGCCTGGGGTGCCCGACCTGGCGAGAGGCGAACAGGTCAATGGTTACTTCTGCACAGTCCAAGCTCCAGGTCACTGATAGTCGAGATGAAAGGCGAGGTCAAAGGGCATTTACGAACCCGACACTGACCTCTCCGCCGGTCTGGCCGGCGGCTTCTAGGCCAGGCTGAACTCCTCTCCCGAGCGGTACTTGGTGTGCCGGCCGAGCCGGCGAACCTCAGCGGTACCGAGCCCGAAGACCCGCCAACTCGTCCCGTCGCCAACGATCGCAGTGCTCTCATCGATGCCGATGAAGCTGTCCGCCGGGTCGCCGCCAGAAACGATTGACTCTCTTGGGAGGAATCCGGGCCACCGGTTCCAGTGCACTCCAAAACGCACTCCAGGGATCAGGCCGAGTCCGGCGTACCGGTACGCCGGCCCAGCCGGCCGAACAGCGCGGGCGCCGGCAACCATCGCGCCCGCGCTGCAGCCCGCGAACACCGCGCCGCGGGCGAGAACTCTAGTCATAGCGTTGAGGAATGGGGTGCCATCGAGCGTGCGAGCCAGATACGCCGGGTTGCCGCCCGAGAAAAACACCATGCTTGCATCCTGGATGCTGTCGATCAGGTCGGCTCGGGATGCGTCCTCCCTGGTCTTCAGTTGGACGCGTCGCGCTTTTAGTCCCATGCGCTCGAAATGAGCGAGGCCCATCGTTCCCCAGCCGTCAAAGACTCGATCGCCTTCGGGAGCGCTCGCGGTGGCCAGGAGACAAACCGGGCCAGGTATGGCGGCTGGTCCCAGCGCGTAACGCTCGGCCTCAGCCGACCACGGTAGGAACTCGCCGGAGCCCATCAGCAGGAAGCGGCCACCGGTCAGGTTGTGCGACGTAACGGCTCCCACTTAAGTCCCATTCGACCCGGGCGATCATAGATGCCGTCCGCGATCTGGGCGCGGGGCCAGAGACAAAACCGAATGTGTCAGGCGGGCGTGGCTGCCTCGGCTGCGGCTTTCAGATCCGTGGCGGTGCGCTCGAACATCGCACCGAAATCCGGCAATGACTTCGCGATCAGGGGCAGCAGCAAGCCTTGAAAGACCTCATCGATCGTGAACTCGGTCGAGCCATCCGGTCCTGGAGTCAGCCGATACGTCCGGTCGCCCACGAGCAGCGGCCACCGATTCAGGCGCCACACCATCGACTTCGGGGCGTCGTAGGCCACGACGGTCGGGCGGAATGTCTGGCCGGGAGCTTCGGGCACCTTGAACGAGACGCGTTCGCCAAGTGCGATCTCGCCTTCGATGCTCGTCAAGGTCGAGTTCCATTTCGATTGAGCGCGGAGATCGGTCAAGAGGTTCCAGACGGTCGTGCTCGGTGCTTCGATCGACTTCGTGACGGCGATTGCGAGTCGAAACGTCGTTCGCGTTGTTGTCGCCTCTCCGTCCTGGGGCTCACGCGCCATCGCGCGTCACTTGCCGGCCTCGGCAGGCTGGTTCGGCTCGGCAAGTCCGGTAGATCTCTTCAAAGCCAAGGCCATCCCGATACCACCGGACGGATCGATCCAGATCGGAAACGTTGATACTGCAGACCAGAGTGCCCCGGTATTCGATCTTGCTCATCGGCCCGTCCGTTTATCGTTGCCTGCGCTCCGCGCATCTTACCATTGGCTAGATGACTGTCAAGGCTCCCGTTCGCGGCTATCACCATGGGGATTTGAAGGTGGCCTTGGTGGACGCCGTCGAACAGGTCGTGCAGGAACGTGGCGTCGGCCACGTCTCGCTGCGGGCCGTGGCTCGCCAGGTCGGGGTCACGCACGCGGCCTCCGCGCACCATTTCGAGAACAAAGCGGGCCTCCTGACCGCATTCGCGACCCAGGGCTACGTGCAGCTGGCGGGGGCGGTGCTGGCGGCGATCGATGAGGCGCAGCCCGTCGACGGCCCTTCCGTCCTCGAGGCTGTCGGTCGCGGCTACGTCAGGTTCGCGCTCGCCAATCCGGGCCGCTTCGAGGTCATGTTCAGGCTCGATC
>Ga0209118_1001188_pt1 | contig 12587 bp, 3 predicted proteins | sample BlaSpr_A8_Ref_M1_FD_187988 | JGI IMG/M metagenome (GOLD analysis project Ga0209118, IMG submission 187988) | Forest soil microbial communities from Thunder Bay, Ontario, Canada - Black Spruce, Ontario site 2_A8_Ref_M1 (SPAdes) (version 2) | ecosystem: Environmental > Terrestrial > Soil > Boreal...
GTTCGCGTGGCGCTTTTTGCCGCAGGCGCTGCCGCTGATCAAACTCGACGTCAAGATGACGCGCGATGACGCGCTCGATCGCGCCAGCGCGCTTGCCGGCAAGCTCGGCCTTGCGCCCCTCGAGGCGCGGCGTGCCGCACTGTTCACCCACGACGGCACGACCCAGAACTTCGTCGAGCTCGATGCGGGCGGCAAGCCCAAGTTTGCCGAGCTGCTGACCGGAGAGGTCTACGCGCCGTATTGGTGGGAAGTGCGCCTGTTCCATCCGAACGAGACCGCCGAGACGCGCCTGCGCTTTAGGCCCGACGGCTCGCCGTATGGATTTCAGCTGAAGGTACCCGAAGCCGACCGTGGCGCGGCGCTCGACGCCAGTGTCGCACGCGCCATCGCCGAGGCGCGCGCTGTCGGCGACTGGGCGATCGACTTCGCGCCCTACACGCTGCTCGAGCAGTCTGAGGTGCGGCGGTCCAGCGGTCGCGTCGATCATACTTTTGTCTACGAGCGCGAGCACGAAACCCTCGGCGACGGCCGCTTTCGCCTGCGGCTTGGCGTTGCCGGCGACCGCCTCTCCGAGGTTTCGCACTACGTTTACGTTCCGGAAGCGTTCAAGCTTCGTTTCCAGGAAATGCGCTCCGACAACGAGACGATCGCCAAAGTGGCATCGCTTGCCGCCGCCGCGCTGTACGGAATCGGAGGTTGCATTCTCGGCACGTTATGGCTTTTACGCCGGCGCGCGCTGCTGTGGAAGCGTGCGCTCGTTGCCGGCGCGGTCGTCGCCGGCATCAACGGCCTGGCGCTGCTCGCCAACGCCCCGCAGGCCTGGTTTTCCTACGACACGGCGCAGCCGGTGTGGGTTTTCTGGGGGATGCAAATCGGCATCGCGCTGCTGGTGTTTCTAGTCGGTTCGCTCGGCCTGGCGCTGGTGTTCATGGCCGCCGAGGGTCTGTCGCGCCGCGCATTCCCCGATCACCCGCAACTATGGCGGATATGGTCGCGGGAAGCCGCGCCGACGCCGGCCATCCTTGGCCGCACGGTGGGCGGCTACCTGTTTGTTCCGATCGAGCTGGCACTGATCGCGGCGTTTTATTTTGTGACCAACCGCTACCTTGGATGGTGGCAGCCTTCGGAAGCGCTTACCGATCCCAACATTCTCAGCAGCGCGCTGCCCGCGCTCGCGCCGATAGGCATGGCATTGCAAGCCGGATTCATGGAGGAATGCCTTTTTCGCGCGGTGCCCTTGTCGATCGCCGCACTGATCGGCCGCCGTTTCGGTCATCGCAACCTGCTGATCGGCCTGACGCTCGTGTTGCAGGCGGTCATCTTCGGTGCCGCACACGCGAACTATCCCGGCTTTCCGGCGTACTCGCGATTGGTCGAGCTGGTGATTCCAGCATTCATTTGGGGCCTCATTTTTTTGCGCTTCGGTTTGCTGACGACGGTGATCCTGCACGCCATTTTCGACCTTGTTCTGATGTCGATACCGGTTTTCCTGGTCGAAGGCTCCGGTAGTGGATTCAATCAGGCGCTTGTTCTCGCCGCGGGACTGGTGCCTCTCGCAATCGTCGCTTTGCACCGGGTACGCGCAGGAAGGTGGCTGGAGCTGCCGGCGATATTTCGGAACCGAGCGTGGCAGAGCGGCGCGGTGGTTGCCGAGGCCGCCGCGGCACCCATCCGCGCCGGGGCAGGGCGCTGGACCACTCTTGTACAACGCGCACTGCCAACGCTTGGAGTTGCGGGATTGCTGGCGATAGCGTTTGGTGCTGACTTCCACAGCGACGCGCCGCCGCTGGAAATCGACCGGGCCAAGGCCGAAGCGGCCGCCGATGCCGCGCTCAAGAATCGCGGGATTACGCTCGGGCCCGAATGGCAGCAGGCGGCCGCCACCAAGCTCGCGTCGGAAGACGGCACCTGGCTCTGGCACAAGTTCGTGTGGCGCGAAGGCGGGCACGACACGTACGCGCATTTGATCGGGAGCTGGCTTGCGCCGCCGATGTGGGAGGTGCGTTACGCGCGCTTCGAAGGCGGAGACGTTGTCGATCGCTCCGAGGAATGGCGGGTCACGGTTGCGGGGGACGGCTCGGTGCGGCAGGTAAGACATCAGCTGCCGGAGCGGCGGCCGGGAGCAAAGCTGTCGCGCGACCAGGCTCGGATCATCGCCCGCAAGGAAGTCAATCAACGCTTCGGGCTCGATCCGGAGGCACTGCGCGAAGTCTCGGTGAAAGATGATCCGCAGCCGGCGCGCAACGACTGGAAATTCACGTTCTCCGATCCGCGCGTCGACGCCGGAGTGGGCGGAGAGGCACGTGTCGGCGTCGATATCGCGGGCACCGAAGTGGTGAACTCCGGGCGCTACGTGTTCGTTCCCGAAGCGTGGCAACGCGCCGAAACGGATCGCGCGGGACGACTCGGGGTTGCCAAGAACATTGTTACGATGGCGGTCGTCATCGTGGTCATTGCCGCGCTGATCGCGTCCATTGTTGCCTGGAGCCGGTCGCGTTTCGATCGGCGGGCGTTCTGGATCGCGGCCATGCTGATGCTGTCGGCGGCAGCGGTCAATACCGTCAACCAGTGGCCGCTACTTGGCATGCGGCTGTCAACGACCGAGCCGGTGACGACGCAGGTGAGCCTGTATCTTGCGGGCATCCTGCTGACAACGGTTCTCTCGGCGCTGCTCGGCGGCCTCCTTGCCGGAGTCGCATCATTCGCCGCGCGCGCGCACGTCGAGCCCGGACTGACGCAAAAGACGCTTTGGATACGTGGCGCCAGCGCTGCATTGTTCGTACTCGGTGTCGAAGCACTGCTGGGCCGCTTTTCGCCCGACATGGCGCCGAACTGGCCGTCGTACAAGGTCGAGGAGCTGTGGGTGCCATGGCTCGGACGCATCTCAGGAACGCTGAGCTCTGGCTTGATGGCGATGACCATCACGGTGATCGTGCTTTACTGGCTGGATCGCCTGACTGCGGGGTGGACGCGCCGGCGCGCGCTCGGTGTCGTCGTGGTGGTGCTCGCACAGGCCGCCATGGCTGCCGCCAACGCCGATCAATGGATCGAAATCGTCGCCGTGGGCGTGGTCGGCGGAGCTTTGGCAACGCTGATATACGCGACCGTCCTTCGCTTCGATCTTCGCATCGCGCCGGCCTTGATTGCGGTTTATCTCGTCGTTGGCTTCATCGGCGACGCGGCGCAAAAACACACGCCGCAGGCGGCGGTGCTGGCGCTCATCGCGAGCGCAACTGTGCTTACGCTCGCGTGGGCCGCGACGCATTATCTGCTGCGGCCCGGCGAGAAAGCGGCAGCGTGGGCGACGGCCGATTGAATCCGGCCCTCCCGAAAATCGCCCCTACTGCACCTTCACCCAGAACGGCATGACCTGATTGTCGGCGCGATGAACCGCGGTGACATTGCTGCGCGTCGCCCAGGGAATGACCTGGCGGTGCAGCGGAAGATGGTTGATCTCGGCGTTGTGCGCCGCCAGCGCGTCGCGAATTTCCTTGAGCCGGACATCGGGATTCATGTCGACCTTGATTTTCGCGATCAACTCGTCGAGCTTGGGGTTGGTGTAGCGGCCATAGTTATAGTCGCCATCACCTTTTCCGTTATAGCTCGACAGCACGGGCTGGAGGATGAAGATGCCGTCGGTGGACCCGCCGCCCCAGCCGAGCATGTACATGCTGGTATCGGTCTTCTCCAGCTTGGGAAAATAGTTCGCGCGCGGCATCGCATTGACGCTGACCTTGATCCCGATCTGGGCCCACATCGCGGCCAGCGCCTGACAGATCTTCTCGTCGTTGATGTACCGATTGTTCGGGCAGTCGAGCGTCACCTCGAACCCGTCGCCGTATCCCGCTTCGCTCATCAGCTGCTTGGCCTTAACGCGATCGAAGGGAAGCCGTTTCTCGAGCTCCGGAGTCGTCTGCGCCGGCGCCGACAACAGCGCGCCTGACGGCTGCGAAAGACCGCGCATGGTGTTGGCCTTGATGGCGTCGATGTCGATCGCCTGGTACAGTGCCTGCCGCACGCGCTTGTCCTTGAACGGGTTCTTGCCCTTGACGCTCGAATACAGGAGCTCGTCGCGTTTCTGATCCATGCCGATGAATACGATGCGGTTCTCGGATCCCTCGAGCACCTTGATGTTCGGGTCCTGCTTCAATCGCGGCACGTCCTGCGGCGGCGGATCGTTGATAAGATCGACTTCTCCGGAGATTAGCGCCGCGACCCGGGTCGCATCGGAGACGATGGGGAGGTAGATCACTTCATCGGCGTTGCCTTCGAATCGGCCTTCCTTGATGCCCCACCAGTTCGGATTCTTGGTCAGCACCGTCTTGATGTCCGGCTCGCGCGACTTGAGCATGTACGGGCCGGTGCCGTTGGCCTGGTGCGCGGTGATCATGTCCTCTTTTTGGGTGTAGTTCTGCGGCTTGGTCGCGCGATTTTTTTCGCACCACGCGCGGCTCATGATGTTGATGGTGTTGATGTGCTCGAGCTCGATCGGGTTCGGGCCGCTGGTCGTGAAATCGACCGTCAGCTCGTCGACCTTGTTGGGAATACCGGATGCATTGGCGTACACGCGGAGCTGCGAGCTGTCGGCGCGGGCGCGTTCGAACGAGAACACGACATCGTCGGCGGTAAACGGCGAGCCGTCGTGAAACTTGACGCCCGGGCGCAGGTGGAATCGCCACGTCGTCGGGTTGAGCTGCTGCCACGAGTCGGCCAGCGCAGGTAACAGCTCAAGGGTCTTGCTCCGAACCAGCAGCGGCTCGTAGACCAGGATATTGATGTTGTTGGTCAGGTTCTCGTTCTGCGAGTGCGGATCGGTGGTCTGCATGTCGCCGCGCCCGGCCCAACGCAGCGTCTTGGCGTCGAGCGCTCCAAGGCCAAGCGTCGTCAAAGCAAGGGTCAGCAAAGCTAAGCGCAGCATGGCCGTGGCTCCGTACCAAAGGAAAGATAACCATCATAACCCGGGCTCGCCGGGTCGCGATAAAATGCCGCCCCGAACGATCTTCTACCATGCGCTCCCACGCCACCGTTGACCGTCTTGAGCAGATGCTCGCCGAGCTGCGCGAGGGCATGGCTGCCGACCATGTTCCGCTGGCGCGGAGCATCGAGCGATTGCGAAGAGCCGGTGTGCCGCCGGCCGAGATCGAGCGCGTTGCTCGCGCGGTTGCGGCTTCGCGCGACCGCGCGTCGCGCCGCGCGGCACGCGTCCCGCGAATCGTGTACCCGCCGGAGCTCCCGGTGTCGGCGCGGCGCGACGACATCGCCGCCGCGATGCGTGCGCATCAAACGATCATCGTCTGCGGCGAGACCGGCTCCGGCAAGACCACGCAGCTGCCCAAAATCTGCCTCGAGCACGGGCGCGGCATCCGCGGGCTGATCGGGCATACGCAGCCGCGACGCATCGCCGCGCGCAGCGTCGCGACCCGGATCGCGCAGGAGCTGGCCACGCCGCTGGGAGAGATCGTCGGCTACAAGGTGCGCTTCAGCGACCAGACGCGTCCCGACGCGTATATCAAATTGATGACCGACGGCATCCTCCTGGCCGAGACCCAGTCTGATCGCATGCTGGCCGCCTACGACACGATCATCATCGACGAAGCGCACGAGCGCAGCCTCAACGTCGATTTTCTGCTGGGTTACTTGAAGCAGTTGCTGCCGCGGCGGCCCGAGCTCAAGCTGATCATCACCTCGGCGACGCTCGATGCGGACCGCTTCGCCCGCCATTTCGGTGACGGAACGACGAGCGCGCCGGTGATCGACGTCGAGGGACGCATGTTCCCGGTCGAGATTCGCTACCGTCCGTTGGGTGCAGGCGAGGACCCGGCCGGCGAAAACGAAGCCGACGACGAGGAAGCGCTCGAAGAGGCCATCGTCGCGACCGCGGAGGACCTGTGGCGCGAAGCTCCGGGCGACATGCTGGTGTTCCTTCCCGGCGAGCGCGAAATCCGTGAGACGGCGGAGCTCTTGTCGCGAAGCCTCGCGCGGCGGCCATACGCTTCTTCGATGGAGATCCTGCCGCTGTTTGCGCGGCTGTCGGTGGAGCAGCAGCAACAGGTGTTCGCGCCGAGCCGCGGGCGCCGCATCGTTCTTGCCACCAACGTCGCCGAAACGTCTCTCACCGTGCCCGGCATCCGCTACGTGGTCGATTCGGGCCTCGCGCGGATCAAGCGTTACTCGCTGCGCAACAAGGTGACGCTGCTGCAGATCGAAAAGGTCTCGCAGGCGGCCGCCAATCAGCGCGGCGGACGCTGCGGCCGCGTCGCCGCCGGAGTATGCGTGCGTCTCTACGATGCTGCTGATTTCAGCGCCCGTCCTCGATACACCGAGCCTGAGATTCTGCGTTCGTCGCTTGCCGCGGTGATACTGCGCATGGCGTCGCTCGATCTGGGCGATGTCGCTTCGTTTCCGTTCCCGGAACCGCCGAGTCCGCGCGCCATAGCCGACGGCTATCAGCTGCTGCAAGAGCTCGGCGCCGTCGACATTCAACGCGCTCTGACCCCGTTGGGACGCGAACTGGCGAAACTGCCGGTCGATCCGCGAATCGGCCGTATCATACTTGCCGCGAAGGACGCCGGCTGCCTCGCCGAAATGCTGGTCATCGCCAGCGCCATGGCGGTACCCGATCCGCGCGATCGGCCCATGGACAAGCGGCAGGCGGCCGATCAGGCGCATTTGCGCTTTCGCGACGAGCGCTCCGATTTTTTGAGCCTGATCGCGCTGTGGCAATTCTTTACCGATGCACTTGCCGACAAGTTGCCGCATCGCCGCTTGGTCGAGCACTGCCGGTCGCATTTCGTGTCCTATTTGCGGCTGCGCGAATGGCGCGATCTGCACCGGCAGCTTGCCGAGCAAGTCGCCGAGCTCGGCTGGACCTGGAGCGAAAAACTGCCTGCCGCCGTCGATGCCGCGCGCTACGCGGTGATCCATCGCGCGCTGCTCGCGGGCTTGCTGTCGAACATCGGCGTCAAAGCCGACAACGCGACCTCGAGCGATGGGCAGTATCTCGGTGCGCGAGGGATCAAGTTCTTCTTGCACCCAGGCTCAGGCATCGCAAAAAAACCACCGAAATGGGTGCTTGCTGCCGAGTTGACCGAGACCACGCGGCTTTACGCGCGCTGCGCGGCCGCCATCGATCCCGACTGGATCGAGGAAGTTGCCGGGGCCCGGGTCGACAAGACCTATTTCGATCCCCATTGGGATGCGACGCGGGGCGAAGTGGTCGGCGCCGAGCGGGTCGCACTTTACGGGCTCACGCTGGTGCCGCGGCGGCGCATTTCCTTTGGGGCGGTCGACCCTGCGACCGCGCGCGAAGTTTTCCTGCGCGAGGGCCTGGTCGCCGGTGAGTTGGCAACCAAGGCTCCATTTTTCCTCCACAACCGGCAACTGGTGGAAAGTATTGCCGAGCTCGAGCACAAGGCGCGCCGCCAGGACGTGCTGGTCGACGACGAGTCCATTTACGCGTTCTACGCCGAGCGAGTTCCTGCCCAGGTCTGGTCGGCGGCCTCGTTCGAGCGCTGGCGCCGCGACGCGGAGCGCGACCATCCGCGCTTGTTGTTCATGACGCGCGAGGAGCTGATGCGTCACGGCGCCTCGGGGGTGACCGAGGCGCAATATCCCGAGTTCCTCGAGATGGCAGGCATCCGGTTACCGCTTAAATACCGCTTCGCACCGGGGCATCCGCTCGATGGTCTGACGCTGACCGTACCGCTCGCGCTTCTCAACCAGGTCGATGCGGCACGGCTGTCATGGCTGGTCCCGGGAGTGATCCGCGAAAAGGTGACCTGGTACCTGAAGGCATTGCCCAAAGCCTGGCGGCAACGGCTGACGCCGCTAGCCGAAGTCGTCACTGGATTTCTCGAGGCGCAACGACGCGATGGGGCGATGCGATCATCACATTCCAGCGAGGCGGCGGAGGGGCCGCGCGAGATGAGCGACGCCTTGCGCGTCTTTTGCGCCGAGCGCCTCGGGACTGCCATGCCGATCGATGTGTGGGAGGGATCGGAGGTGCCGGCGCATCTTCGCGTCAACGTCTGCGTGATCGACGCCAATGGCCGCGAGCTCGGCAGCGGTCGCGATCTTCCCGCGCTCAAGGCCCAACTCGGCGAAGCGGCGCAATTGACCTTTTCCGCCGCCGGTCTGGCGTTCGAGCGCGCGGACATCAAGACCTGGGACTTCGGCGATCTGCCGGAATCGCTGGTCATCGAACGGGAAGGCAGGAAGCTCACCGGCTACCCGGCGCTCGTCGACCAGGGCGAAAGTGTTTCGCTGAAGCTCCTCGATACCAAGAGCGCGGCCGATGCGTCGACCCGTCTCGCCCTTCTGCGTCTGCTCGGGCGGCAGTTCAAGGATGTCCTGCAGCGGCTGGAGAAGCATCCGCCGGGTTTCACCCAAACCGCCCTGATGCTGAAGCCCGCCATCCCGACCGACGCCTTGCTTGGCGATGTCGTGGCCGCGATCTGCGACCGCGCTTTCATTGGTGAGGACCCGCTGCCCCGATCCGAAGGCGCGTATGCCGAGCAGGTCAAGCGCGCAAGGGTGCGACTGCCCGCGGTCGCCGAGAGCGCGTTCCGCTTGCTTGCCGCGATCGCGGTTGAATACCACACCCTCTCACAGCGGATTGGCGCCTTGCCCGGATCCCAGGCTCGCCTCGCCGCGGACCTGCGCGCGCAACGCGATGCCTTGCTCCATCCCGGATTCTTTTCCGAGACACCCTGGCCCCAGCTCGCGCATCTGCCGCGGTATCTGAAAGCGCTCGAGCGTCGGTTGGCGAAATATGCTGAAAACCCGGCACGCGACGCCAAACATTCACAAGCGGTCGCAGAGCTCTGCCAACGATATGCGCAGCGCCGCGCCGCCAACGCCGCAGCGCGCAAGGAAGAGCCTGCCCTGGAGGCCTTTCGGTGGCAAATCGAAGAACTCAAGGTATCGCTTTTCGCCCAAGAACTCAGGACGCCCCAGCCGGTGTCATACAAACGCCTGGAAAAGGCCTGGGCGGAGCTTTCGCGCGGATAAGAGGTGATTTTTCACGTTGGCGCCTCTAAGCGCGCGTGATACAGTAACTTGCCGATTAGTGCGCTCGAAGCGGGCCTTCGGCGAACGCTTTGGGGAAGACCGAGGTGGCGCAATCCGCGCCACGCTTTTCCCCAACCGACATCCAAAAGGGCAGGGTGACCGCGACAACTACTTCCGGCGAACGGACCGTCCGTCGTCAGGTGCCGCAAGATCTGGCCAGAATTCTCGGCGATTGCCGCGACTTGGCCATTCATCGGCTGCTGTTGTCGTTTACATCCCTGCTCGACCGGGTCGGCGATCTGCTCATGGCACGCGCCGAACGTTCCGGTGTCCGCGAAGAGCAGACGCTTTGCCTCGATTCGCGCGCCGTCCTGATCAAGCAGCGCAACACCCTGATGGTGGATTTCGAGCGCAATCTGCGCAAGCTGGTCGACGAGCGCATCGCCGGCAGGAGCCAGGCCAAGGGGCATTTTTCGGAGGTCGAGGTCAACAAGCTGACGCTGGTCGACACCACCGCCATGGACGAATCGGTTCTTTCCAGCAACATCATCCGGGTGGTGGAGAACCAGTGCGAGACCGAGCTGCGGGAGCTCAATCGAGGCATCGGCTACCTGCTCGGCCGGCCCGACCTGGAAACCGCCGCCAATCCGCTTGCCCCGACCACCATCGTCGAGGCTTTCGCCCAGGCGCTTCATGGCATCGGCGGCGACGAGCGCATTAAGCTGGCGATCCTGAAGGAGCTCAACCAGACCTCGCTCGGCGATATCAACGCGATTTATGCGGATCTGAATCGCCACATCGAAGGCCTGCAGATTTTGCCCAAGCATCGGGCGGCGATCATCCGCTCGCAAGCGGCCGACCGCTCGCACGCGGCCGACCGCGCGCATGGCGACGGCAAGGGCGAGCAGGAGGCGGTGCCGGCCCCCGAGATCGATCTGATGGCGCTGCTGCAGCGCTTGGTCAATGCGAACATGGCGATGCGGTCCGCGGCGGCGAAAATGCCCGCCGGCTTGCCGCCGGGAGGCATCCAGGTGCCGTCGCTGGACGGCGCCGGGCCGCCCTCGATAAGCATGGGTTTTCCGGCCGGCGCTTTCGGCTTTGCCGCCGGCGGCGGTGCCGGTGCACAAATGGGCCCTCTGGGCCAGATGGGCGGCCAGCGCATTCTGATCACGCCCGAACTGGCCGATGCGCTGGGCCGCCTGCAGCATGGCGAGACGGGGTTCGATTTTGGCGGCGTGCCCTTGCATGTCACCGGACTCCAGCAGGACATGCACAATGTCCTGCGCGATATACAGGAGTCGCCGCTCGGCGAACGCGCCAACCAGCTCGAGGCGATGACCATCGAGCTGGTGGCGATGCTGTTCGATTTCATTTTCGAGACGCGGGACCTTCCGGACAGCATCAAGGCGCTGGTCGGCCGCTTGCAGATACCGGTGCTGAAGGCGGCGATGCTCGACGGCGCCTTCTTCTCCAAGAAATCGCATCCGTCGCGACTGCTGGTCAACGCGCTGGCGGACGCCGGCATCGGTTGGTCGCCGACGATGGGTCAGGACGACCCTCTGTATCGCAAGATCGAACAAATCGTTCATCGTGTCCTCGACGACTTCACCGACGACGTCGGCTTGTTCGATGAGCTGCGAAAAGACCTGGAAGCCTTTCTCGCCGACGAGGAGAGAGCTGCCGAGGTCACCATCCAGTCGACCGCCGACGAAATCAATCAGCGCGACCATCATGAAATCGCGCAGTTGGTCGCCCGGTCGGAAATCGAGCGGCGCCTGCGCGAATTCCCGGCACCGAACTTCCTGGCATCCTTTCTGCGCGAGAAATGGCTCAACACCCTTACCCAGGTTCATCTCAACCAGGGAGAGGAGAGCGAGGCCTGGAACTCGGCGCTTGCGACGCTCGACGATCTGGTATGGAGCGTTCAGCCCAAACGACAGACCGAAGACCGCAGGAGGCTGGTGGCGATGCTTCGCAACCTGCTGAAGCAGCTTCATGGCGGTCTCCACAACGTGACCTGGGAGCTGGGCGAGCGCGAAACCTTCATGTCGAACCTGGTGGAAGCGCATGCCGCGGCGGTCAAGCCCAGCCTGGCGTCGACTCCGCTGCCGACGGTGGCGGTAGCCGAAGCGGCAACCGCGGCCGCCGAACAGGCGACCGCCAAGGGCGATATCGAGACGGCAAACAAGGCCCGTGCACTGGCAGAGGCGATGACGCCAGCGCCGCAGGCGCCGGAACCGGAACCCGTGCCGGAGCCGGTCCAGGATCGCTTCGCCGAAGTCGCGGCGAGCCTTGAGCGGGGGATGTGGGTCGAATTCGAGGGCGAAGACGGGCACCTCGCCTTTGCCAAGCTGGCGTGGGTCAGTCCGTTGCGCGGGACCTACCTGTTTACCAACCGCCAAGGTCAGAAGGCGGTGTCGCTCACCGCAGACGAGCTGGCCGAGCGATTCCGCACCGACCGCGCGCGATTGGTCGAAGCCGCACCCCTGGTCGATCGCGCTTTCGTCAGCATGATAGCGAAGCTGGAAGAGAAGTTCGGCAGCGACGCTACACCGGCGCCGCAAGCCGCCTGACACCACTCCTGCCTCGGCTTCTTTCCGGCTCCTTGTAAGCTCGCTGCTCGCAGCGCTACGGCGGTGCGGACGCGAGGGCTTCGGCGATCTCGGCGACGAGCGCAGGCCCCTTGTAAATGAGACCTGTATAGATCTGCACCAGCGCGGCGCCGGCGGCAATCTTCTCTTTCGCGTCCGCGCCTGACATGATGCCGCCGACGCCGATGATCGGCAGCGACCCATCAAGCGCCTTGGCAAGAACCCGGATCACCGCCGTTGCCTTGCTTCTGAGCGGTCGCCCGGATAGGCCACCCTCTTCTTCGGCGTGCGGTTGACCGGCAATGCTGCGATGGTCGACGGTGGTATTGGTCGCAATCACACCGTCGATTCTGTGGTGTATCAGCATCGCCGCGATCAGCAGAATCTCGTTCTTGGAGAGATCCGGACCGATCTTCACGACCAGCGGTGTGTATTTTCGATGTCTTTGCGCGAGCTTCGTCTGCTCCGCTTTGAGCGTCGTCAGAAGGTTCTCCAGCGCAGCACCTATTTGCAGCTCGCGCAATCCTTGAGTGTTGGGCGACGATATGTTTACGGTAACGTAGCTCGCGTAGGGGTACACCGCCCGCAGGCAGGTGAGGTAATCGTTCACGGCGAGGTTGTTTGGCGTATCGGAATTCTTGCCGATGTTGAGTCCCAGAATCCCGGCACCCGATCCTGGTCTCCCAAAACGCGACCGAATAACGTTGGCGAGGAATTGATCGACGCCGTGGTTATTAAACCCGAGGCGGTTGATCAGGGCTCCGGCGCCTGGCACGCGAAACATCCGCGGCTTGGGATTGCCAGGCTGCGCTCGAGGGGTCACGGTGCCGCATTCGATGAAACCGAAGCCGAATGTCGCCAGGCCGTCGATATGAGCGGCGTTCTTGTCTAGGCCCGCGGCAAGCCCGACACGATTCGGAAACGAGAGTCCCATTACCTTGACCGGCGAGGCGGCGGCATGCGGCGCGAATCTCTGCGCGACGCCAA
>Ga0209118_1001189_pt1 | contig 12584 bp, 7 predicted proteins | sample BlaSpr_A8_Ref_M1_FD_187988 | JGI IMG/M metagenome (GOLD analysis project Ga0209118, IMG submission 187988) | Forest soil microbial communities from Thunder Bay, Ontario, Canada - Black Spruce, Ontario site 2_A8_Ref_M1 (SPAdes) (version 2) | ecosystem: Environmental > Terrestrial > Soil > Boreal...
CGGTTCGCGCGGCCGGGCGCGCCAACTTCCGCCAGCTCCGCCACCACCGGCAGCGCCGCCGCCGCCGCCGCCGCCGCTTCCCCCGCCCAGGAGCTGATGCTCGAGCTGCCGCGGCGGACCTACTGGCTGCTGCTCCTGCTGCCGGCGGTCTTCCTCGGCGCCCAGTCCCTCAACCTCTCGCCCCACCTCTACGCCACGTTGCGCACGCTCGCCATCCTCGCGGTGCTGCTGCAGGTGGCGCTGTGGGCGACGGTGGCGATCGAGATCTGGATGAGCCGCGTGCGCCGGCGGCGCCTCGAGAACGACGCCGCCTCGGCGACGCTCATCGGCTCGCTGAACTTCATCATGCGGCTGGTGCTCTGGGTGTTCATCACGCTGCTCGCGCTGGACAACCTGGGGGTCAACGTCACCGCCCTGGTGGCCGGCCTGGGCGTCGGCGGCATTGCCATGGCGCTGGCGCTGCAGAACATCCTCGGCGACGTCCTGGCCTCGCTGTCGATCGCCGCCGACAAGCCCTTCGTGCTCGGCGACACCATCCAGGTCGACAACTTCGTGGGCACGGTCGAGGACGTGGGCCTCAAGACCACGCGCCTGCGCAGCCTCTCGGGCGAGCAGCTGATCTTCGCCAACAGCGACCTGCTCAAGAGCCGCATCCGCAACCTCAAGCGGATGACGGACCGCCGCGTGGTGCTAGCGTTCGGGATCGATTACCAGACCAAGGCCGAGCAGGTGGAGAAGATCCCGGCGCTGCTGCGCGCCATCATCGAAGCCCAGCCCGGCGTGCGCTTCGACCGCGCCCACCTCAAGGGCTTCGGCCAGGGAGCGCTGGATCTCGAGGCGGTCTACTACCTGACCGACCCCGACTACAACCTCTACATGGACTCGCAGGAGGCCATCCTGCTGGCGCTGATGCGGGCCCTCGATGGCGAGGGCATCCGCCTCGCCCAGCCGGACCGCACCCTGTGGATTGCGGCCGAAACCGAACCCCCGGCGCCGCGGTCGCGCGAGGACGCCGCGAAACCCGCGGGACCCGCCGTGCGTAACTGAGCAACACACAGACCGGCGGCCATCGGCCATCGGCCCAGCGGCCATCGGCCAGCGCTGCGGCCGGAGCACCCGAGAGCTGCTGAAGAGAAGCACAAGAGAGAAGAGAAAGGAGCCGATCCTTGCGTACCACCCCCACTCCCAGACCCGCGGCCATGGCCAGAGCTGGCGTGCTCGCCGCCATCCTTCCCCTCGTCGCCATGGCCACGATGAGTACGACGGCCGCGATGAGCACGACCTCCGCGAACGCCGCCGCCCTCCTGCCCCTGCCGGCGATGGCGGCCCCGGCGCCGCGGGCGCCTGCCGAGGGCTGGCTTCCCGGTGGCGAGGCCCGGCTGCTGCGCTACCCCGCCATCCATGGCGACAAGATCGCCTTCGTCTACGCCGGCGACATCTGGGTGGTGGACGCGGCCGGCGGCGTCGCGCGCCGCCTGACCTCTCACCCTGGCCTCGAGCTGTTCCCTCGGTTCTCGCCCGACGGCCGCTGGATCGCTTTCACCGGCCAGTACGGCGGCAATCGCCAGGTGTTCGTGATCAGCGTCGACGGCGGCGCGCCGCGGCAGCTCACCTTTCACAACGACATCGGCGAGCTGCCGCCGCGCGGCGGCTACGACAACCAAGTGCTCGGCTGGACGCCGGACGGCAAGGACGTGGTCTTCCGCGCCAACCGGGTGGCCTGGAGCGAGCGCGTCGGGCGCCCTTACCTGGTGGCCGCGGCCGGCGGCATGGAGCGGCCGATGCGCATGCCGGAGAGCGGCAACGGCAGCTTCTCGCCGGACGGCTCCAAGTTCGTCTACACGCCCTTGCAGTCCGAGTTCCGCGGCTGGAAGCGGCACCGCGGCGGCCGCGCCCAGGACATCTGGATCTACGACCTCAAGGCGGATACCGCCGAGCGCATCCTGCACGATCCGGCGACCGACAACCAACCGATGTGGATCGGCGACAAGATCTATTTCACCTCCGACCGCGAGCACACCCTGAACCTGTATTCCTACGACCTCAAGACCCGGCAGGTCGCCAAGCTCACCCATCACGACGACTACGACGTGCTGTGGCCGAGCGCCGGCAGCGGCAGGATCGTCTACGAAAACGGCGGCTTCATCTATCTCTTCGACCCGGCGACCGGCAAGAGCGCCAAGGTGCCAATTCGCATCTACAGCGACCTGCCGCAGACGCTGCCCTACTGGAAGAACGTCCGCGCCAACGTCGACTCGGCCGACATCTCGCCGAGCGGCAAGCGCGCGGTGTTCGGCGCCCGCGGCGAGGTGCTCACCGTGCCGGCGGAGAAGGGCGAGGTGCTCGAGCTGGCCGCCACCCCCGGGGTGCGGGCGATGAACCCTGTCTGGTCGCCCGACGGGCGATGGGTCGCCTATCTGAGCGACCGCAGCGGCGAGTACGAGATCTACGTGCGCGACGCCGAAGCCAAAGCCGCCGAGCGCCGCGTGACCACCGACGGCGACATCTGGCGCTTCCCGCCGGTGTGGTCTCCCGACAGCCGCAAGCTGGCTTTCGGCGATCGCAAGCAGCACCTGCGCTATGCCGAGGTCGCGAGCAGCAAGGTGGTCGACGTCGACCACAGCTCCCGCGCCGACATCACCACCTACACCTGGTCGCCGGACAGCCGCTTCATCGCTTACACCAAGCTGGCGCCGTCGCGGCTGTCGACGATCTGGGTCTATGCCCTGGACGGCGACAAGGCGCAGCAGCTGTCGGGCGAGCTGGCCGGCGAGACCGAGCCGGTCTTCGACCCCGCGGGGCGCTACCTCTACTTCCTGTCCAACCGCGACTTCCAGCTGACCTTCAGCGGCTTCGAGCCCGACTACCTCTACACCAGCCCGACCCGCGTCTACGCGGCGCTGCTGTCGAAGGACGGGCCGGCCCTGTTCTTGCCCGAGAGCGACGAGGAGCCGGCGGCGCCGGCCAAGACGGCGGCAGCGGAGGGGAAGGAAGGGAAGGACGGCAAGGAGGGGACGGCTGGCAGAGAGGCGACGGCAGGCAAGGAGGCGAAGGAAGGCAAGGATGGGAAGGATGGGAAGGAAGGCCCCCCCGCGTCTCCACCTCGCCTGCGCATCGACGTCGCGGGCTTCGAGCAGCGGGTGCGGGCCCTGCCCGCCGCCACCGGCGACTACTCCAACCTGCAGGCCAGCGCCGGCGCGGTGTTCTACCTCGCCGGCACCGACGCCAAGACGCAGCTCAAGATGTATGACCTCAAGGAGCGGAAGGAGAGCGTGGTGCTCGAGGGAGTCACGTCCTACCAGCTCTCCGCCGACGGCAAGAAGGTGCTGTTCAAGCACGGCGACGACTGGGGCATCGCCGACGCCAAAGCGGGGCAGAAGAGCACGGAAGGCCTGCTGCCGCTCGACAAGCTGCAGATCGAGATCCACCCACGCGAGGAGTGGCGCCAGATGTATCACGACGCCTGGCGCATCATGCGCGACTGGTTCTACGACCCGGCCATGCACGGCCTCGACTGGGCGGCGACCCGCGACCGCTACGGAGCGCTGCTGCCCTATCTCGGTTGCCGCGACGATCTCGACTACCTGCTCGAGGAGCTCGGCGCCGAGCTGTCGGCCGGCCACGTCTACGTCGGGCGTGGCGACGAGCCCGGGGTGACGCGCGTGGAAGGGGGGCTGCTGGGGGCGGAGATCGAGGCCGATCCGTCGGGCGTCTTTCGCATCGCCAGGATCTTCCCGGGCGAGAACTGGCAGGAAGCCTTCCGCTCGCCGCTGACCGAGCCCGGCGTGCACGTCGAGCTCGGCGAATACATCCTCGCCGTGGACGGCCAGCCCACCCGCGGCGTCGACAACTTTTATCACCTGCTCGACAACAAGGCAGGCCACGTGGTGGTGCTGCGCGTCGCCGCGAGCCCAGGGGGAGAGGGCGCGCGCGACGAGAAGGTGCGCCCGGTCAAGAGCGAGCAGAACTTACGCTACTACGCCTGGGTGCAGGCCAACCGCGAGCGCGTGGACAAGGCCTCGGGCGGCCGCATCGGCTACATCCACCTGCCGGACACGGCGGTGGCCGGCAACCGCGAGCTGTTCAAGTATTTCTACCCGCAGGCCAGCAAGGAGGCGTTGATCCTCGACGACCGCTACAACGGCGGCGGCTTCATCCCCGACCGCATGATCGCGCTGCTCAGCCGGCCGCTGCTCAACTACTGGGTGTCACGCGGGGTCGAGCCCGTCACCACGCCCGGTTTCGTCAACACCGGGCCCAAGGCATGCCTGATCAACGGCAGCGCCGGCTCGGGAGGCGACGCCTTCCCCTACTACTTCCGCAAGCTGGGGCTGGGGCCGCTCATCGGCACCAAGACCTGGGGCGGCTTGATCGGCCTCTCCGGCAACCCGCAGCTCCTCGACGGCGGCAGCCTGTCCACGCCGACCTTCCGCTTCCTCGACACCGAAGGGCACTGGGGGGTCGAGAACGTCGGCGTGCTGCCCGACATCGAGGTCGTCGACCGGCCCGACGAGATCGCCAAGGGCCACGACCCCAGCCTGGAGCGGGCGGTGGCCTACCTCATGGAGCAGCTCGAGAAGCACCCGCCGGTAAAGGTCAAGGTGCCGCCCATCCCGGCCGTGCACGACTGAAGCCGGGAGCGGGGACGGCGCGCCGGCCGCCGAGCGGCCGGCCGGCGCGTCGTGGCGGGCTGGGGCTCAGACCCCGATCACGGGCAAGCCGCTGGCACGGGCGGCTCGACCAAGGGCGGCGTCGTGGGTGGCGAGGACGAGGCTCTCGCCAGTCTCGTCTCGCCACAGCAGGGCGGTAGCCAGGTGGATCGCGTCGAGGGTGCCGAGAACGGTGGGGAACGGCTGGCCGGCGCGGGACAGTACGGTCCTGGTTACCTCGACGGTCTCCATCCCGGCCAGGAGCCGGAACATCGCTTCGCGCCGGATCGCCAGCTCCTGCTCCGCGACCGAGCCCGGCAGGGAGGTCAAGCGGAGCCGGTCGATCGTGCGCAGGCACTCGACTTCGACCAGCGCGCTGGCGATCCCCTGCCCGATCTCGGGCCACTCTGCCAGGGCGCCCGCCTGGCCGAAGAGGCGGCGGAGAAAGACCGACGAATCCAGGTAGGCGAACGGGATCACCGATTCGACTGCCGCTCCTGCAACAACAGGTCCACGATGTCCGGCAGGCCTGGGAGAGCTGGCGGCAGTGGGATCTCGGCCAGTGGACGGAGGTCGGAAGGCGGACGGATGACGAGACCGGTACTCGGAGTGTACGGCACGAGCGTCGCCACCGGCGTTCCCCGATCGACCACTGTCAGGGCCGTCCCGGAACGGACCCGGCGCAAGTGATGGCTGAGATGGGCCTTCAGATCGGCGATTCCCACGCGCTCCATAGTCACATGATAGTCCCCTGTGGTCATCTTGTCGAGGTTGGAGCAGAGACGCGCTGAACGCCGGGAGCAGATGAGCTTGCCACACCCTCGTCATCCTCCCGTCACAGGTTATAGACTCGGCGGGTTCTGAGCTTCGGGCTACCGGACGGACGCCGGGAGCGGTGTTGTCTGCTCTTGCTTGCCGCTATCGGCTAGTCCTTCTGAGGTGAGGCATGAGAAACGAGGGGCCTTTCGTCAGCAGCTTCGGCATCGATCGGCAGGGCCTGTCCGACGCCCGCACGGTGTACTGGAACCTCTCGCCGGCCCGGCTCAGCGAGATGGCGGTGCTGCGCGGCGAGGCCAAGCTGGCGAGCGAGGGCCCGCTGGTCTGCCTGACCATCCCTCATACCGGCCGTTCACCGCAGGACAGGTTCGTGGTCGGCGATGCCGCGATCGACGGCGACATCTGGTGGGGAGAGGTCAACCGTCGCTTCGAGCGCGAGCGCTGCGAGGCGCTGTGGCAGCGCGTGCGCCGGTACCTGGCCGATCGCGACCTGTTCGTGTTCGACGGCTACGCCGGCGCCGACCCGCGCCACCGCCTGCCGGTGCGGGTGGTGACCGAGCTCGCCTGGCACAACCTGTTCGCCCACAACATGCTCCTCCGCGAGCCCGACGGCTCCCGCCTGGCGGCCTTCCAGCCCGGCATGACAGTGGTCGACGCGGCCTTGTTCCAGGCCGACCCGGGGCGCGACGGCACCCGCAGCAGCACCTTCATCCTGCTCGACCTGGCGCGGCGGATGGTGCTGATCGGCGGCACGCGCTACGCCGGCGAGATCAAGAAGAGCGTCTTCAGCGTGATGAACTACCTGCTCCCCGGCCAGCAGGTGTTGCCGATGCACTGCAGCGCCAACTACGGCGCCACCCGCGACGACGTGGCGCTGTTCTTCGGGCTCTCCGGCACCGGCAAGACCACGCTCTCCGCCGACCCCGGCCGCACCCTGATCGGCGACGACGAGCACGGCTGGAGCGCCGACGGCGTGTTCAACGTCGAGGGCGGCTGCTACGCCAAGGTGATCCGGCTCTCGCGCGAGGGCGAGCCCGAGATCTACGAGACCACCCGCCGCTTCGGCACGGTGCTCGAGAACGTCGTCTGTGACGAGGAGAGCCGCGAGCTCGATCTCGACGCCGACACCCTCACCGAGAACACCCGCAGCAGCTATCCCCTGACGCAGCTTGCGAGCGCCGACCTGGGCGGCTGCGCCGGCCATCCCAAGCACGTCGTCTTTCTGACCTGCGACGCGCTCGGCGTGCTGCCGCCGATCAGCCGCCTCACCCCGGACCAGGCGATGTACCACTTCCTCTCCGGCTACACCGCGCGGGTGGCCGGCACCGAGCGCGGTGTCACCGAGCCCAAGGTGACCTTCAGCACCTGCTTCGCGTCGCCCTTCCTGCCGCTCCATCCCGGCGTCTACGCCAAGATGCTCGGCGAGAGGCTGGCCCATCACCGGGCGCGGGTCTGGCTGATCAACACCGGCTGGACGGGCGGACCGCCCGGCATCGGCACCCGGATCAAGCTGGGTTTCACCCGCCGCATGGTGCACGCGGCGCTGGGCGGCGAGCTCGACGACGCCGCGACCTGGACCGACCCGATCTTCGGCCTCGCCGTGCCGGAGAGAGTCGAGGGGGTGCCCGACGCGGTGCTGCGGCCGCGCAACGCCTGGAAGAGCGCCGCCGAGTACGACCAGAAGGCCGCGCAGCTCGCCGACATGTTCGCCGCCAACTTCGAGAAGTACGAGTCAGGAGTCAACGAGGCAGTCAAAGCGGCGGGACCGCGGCGCGTGCCCACTCGGTGATTACGAATCACGCCTGAAAAGCAGGCCCAGTCCCATGCCCGGAGGAGTCAGCGGTGGCTGGACGGCGACCCGTTCTCCGCGGTGGTCATCAAGGATATGCACAAGGGAGTGGTTTCCGAAGCCCTGATCGGGTGGCTCGCCTCTCACTTCGCCGAGGCACCCTGGTTCGTCTCGACCAAAGTCTGGCAGCCGACCTGGTTCGATCTCTTGCAGGCGAAAAGCGTTCGCCTCCTGATTGTGCCGCAGGTCGCGGCGCAGCTGGGGACGCGCAGCGGCGCCCTCAACCGCTGGATCACGCGCGCCGGGAAACCATCCAAGGGAGCCCTCGAAGAGTTTGACAAGCTCGGGACGCGCTTCCCGGAAGCGATGGTGATCGCATTGCCCGAAGGAATGAGCGTGCTAGCCCGCGACCACGCCCGCTCCGGCGCGCGGCAGAGGGTCGGCGTCGTGCAGCCGGAAGAAGAGCCCGGTCGCAGTGCGCCTGGAATGCCCATGGCGAGTGTGTTCTTCGCCGCGCTGATTGCCCGGCTCTTGCACGAACCGGAAGTGGAGCTATGCGCTCTGCTCCAGCACGGGCTCCTCTTCACTCACCAGTGGATGTCGCTCGAGGTCGAGCGCGTGGAGAAACCCGAGGAATGGCAGCCCTCAACGGAACAGGTCCTCCATCTTTCGGACCTCGGTACGAACCCTTCCGGCTGGACTGGCAGACCGTTCGACGGCCGCTGTGAAGAATTTCATTGGCAGCGTGCCATCAGCGAATGGGATCATGCCGTCAAGCTCTACGGCATCATCGACAGCGACGGCCGCCAACTTCCCACCCGGCAGAAGAAGCATCGCTTGGAGCTCGGGCGGGCGATGACGGAAGTCGACGGCTACGTCTGCTGCATCAAAGAGAAGCGGAAGATCCTGCAGAAGGTCGTCAACGAGCTCAAGTCGTTCGAGACCAGCGGGCGGAAGGGTCACATCAGCTGCATGTTGATCGCGTCTCCCGGCTCGGGTAAGACGTTCCTGGTGCGACGCTTGGCGGACGCGGTCAAGCTGCGTTTCCTCGGTTTCAACATCACGCAGATGATCCGCAAGTCCGACCTCCTCGACTGCTTCGATACGATCGTCACCAACCAAGCGCAGAACCGCCAGCAGGCGCTGCTGGTGTTCGTCGACGAAATCAACGCCAAGCTGGACTCGCAGCATGTTTATGACACCTTCCTGGCTCCGCTCGAAGAGCACGTCTACGTGCGGGCGGGAAAGACCTTCCACATCGACCCCTGTGTGTGGGTCTTCGCCGGTACCGAGCGGCCGACCTTGCAGCCGGATTCGACCCGCGACAGATCAGACAAAGCGAGCGATTTCGAGTCTCGGCTTACGCTGCCGCCGGTCGATCTCAAGGTCGGGAGCGCGTCTGAGGGTCAGGTCGAGAAGGTGTATCTCGGAGTCTCGCTGCTGCGCCAGGTCTTTCCCGACGTCCGCCGGGTCTCGAAGAAGGTTTTGCAGGCCTTCCACACCCTGCCTCGTAACTTGGAAGCGCGCAAGATAAAGCACTTCGTGGAATCGTTCGTCGATATTCAGTATGGGGAGGTGCGGACCCGGAATCTGAATATGGACCGTTTCCGCGACCTCTGCGACAACATCACGGCCTGGAGCGATGAGCCCGAGCGCGAGACCGAGATGGTCGAGATCTTGGGCTGACTGGACTACCGCCCCGGCGGCCGCGCCGCATACCGCCCTGTCCCCAACCGCTCCGTCTCGATGACGGTGGCGTCGATCTGCCCCCCGAACTTGAAGAACCGCGTGGCGAGCCACGAGTGGTGCGCAGCGGGACGACGTTCGCGACAAGCACGGGCACCTTGGAAGGTGGCGACAATGCGCAGCGGGCGCAGGCCGAGCCGGCTAAGATGCGCCACAGGGCAACGCCGGAGAGCCAGGAACCAATGAGAGAGGCTCAGGGACATCCGGCGAGCGCTGCCTTGCCATGTCAAATAGTGCCCGGAGGATCTACCGGTCGTGGATCAGCGGCGTGGTGCGGGAGAACCAGAAGCCTTGGGCGTAGTCCACTCCCAGCTCTGTCAGGAGGTCGTGGACCTGCTGGGTTTCCACCCATTCGGCGATGGTGCGCAGACCCATGATGTGACCGATCTGGTTGATCGACGCGACCATGGCTCGCTTCACTGGATCGGCCACCATCTCCTGGACCAGGGCGCCGTCGATCTTGAGGAAATCCACCGGCAGGTGGCGCAGGTAGGCGAACGACGAGAGGCCGCTGCCGAAATCGTCGAGCGCGAAGCGGCAGCCTTGCTCCTTGAGGGTCGAGAGGAAGCGCAGGATGCTGCCCATCCGGCTCATCGCCGCGGTCTCGGTGATCTCGAAGCAGATCCGGCGCGGGTCCAGCGCCCTGGCCTGCAGCTCCGCCAGCACGAACTGGAGGAAGCTCTCGTCGGCCAGCGACTGCCCCGACAGGTTGATGGTGAACAGCGTCTGGGCGCCGGTCCGCTGCGCCTCGGCGATCGCGCTGAACGCCGTCTGCACCACCCACCGGTCGAGCGAGCCGATCAGGTGATAGCGCTCGGCCGCGGCGATGAAGGCGCTGGGCTCGATCACCTGGCCGCCGCGATCGAGCATGCGCACGAGGATCTCGCACAGCCCCCCGGGCTCGGCTGACGCGGCGGCTTCGCCCAGCGGCTCGATCTTCTGGTAGTGGAGGCGGAAGCGGCGCTCCTCGAAAGCGTTGTTGATGCGCTGGATCCACTGCATCTCGCCGTAGCGCTGCGCCACCCCGGTGTCGTCGGGCTCGTACTCGTGCATCCGGTTGCGGCCGCGGTCCTTGGCGACGTAGCAGGCGGCGTCGGCCGCGCTCAGCACCTGCGCCAGGTCGCCGCTGCCGGGACCGATCGGCACCAGGCCGATGCTGACGCCGACCTCGAACACCTGCTCGCGGTGCGAGAAACGGAAGTCGTGCAGGGTGCGCCGCATCTCCTCGGCGGTCTGGCGCGCCTGCGGCGCCGGGCAGTCCTCGAGCAGCACGCCGAACTCGTCGCCGCCGAGGCGCGCCAGGGCGTCGCTGCGGCGAACGCGGGCGCGCAACAGCGCCGTCACCTGCTTGAGCATCTCGTCGCCGACCAGGTGGCCGCAGGTGTCGTTGACCACCTTGAACTCGTCGAGGTCGAGATAGAGGAGCGCGTGCTCGCGCTGCTCGAGACGGGCGCTCAGGATGGCGCGCTGCAGCCGGGTCTCGAACTCCCGGCGGTTGAGCAGCCCGGTCAGGGAGTCGTGGTTCGCGAGATAGACCATCTCGCGCTCCAGGCCGCGCATCTCGGTGACGTCCTTGAACACCAGCACGGCGCCCAGGGCGTTGCCGTCCGGGTCCTGGATGGGCGCCGCCGAGTGATGCACCGAGTACTCCTGGCCGGCGGCGCTGAGCAACAGGGCGTGTTCGGCGGAGCGCACGATGCGGCCCTCGCGGAGGCAGACCGTCACCGGGTCGGGGAGCGGCTGGCGGGCCACCTCGTCGACCAGCCGAAAGACCTCGGCCACCTGGCACCCCTGGGCCCGTCGCTCGCTCCAGCCGGTCAACAGCTCGGCCGCCGGGTTGAGGTAGTCGATCCTGCCTTGCGCCTCGGTGCGGATGACGCCGTCGCCGATGGCCCCCAGTGTGGCGATGGCCCGCTCCCGCTCGCGCCGGAGCGTTTCGAGGTCGGGCACCCAGGGCTCAGGCTCGTCGTCTTCGCCAGGGATCCCCGGCGGCAGCATTTCGGATAGACGCAGCGAAACGTTGATTGGCACTACAACCCCCCCCTCGGAACAACCCCGAAGTTGCCTTTTCTCCGAAAGCAAGAATCGGACCTGCGGCCCGGGCGGGGTTCACCGGGAGGCGCCAAGCGCCGAACCGCTCTTTGGCAGTTGTCGAGAGAAACGGTCGGCATAGCGGGCTGCCGCGCAGGCGCTATAGTTCGATGGAGAAGGCCCCAGAGATGAAGCCAGAGATGAAGGGACAGAGATGAAAGCAGAGGTCGAGATGGCGCCGCCCGAGGTGGTGCCCGAGCCTGGATGGACGCCGATCGACCCGTTCCGGCTCGAGGGGGGCGCCGGCTCCTTCGTCACCGGCAGCGGGGGGCCTGGGCAGCCGCCGGAAAGCGGCCGCCTCCGGGTGCGCTACTTCCTCCGCGCGGGCGACCAGCGGCTGGTGGGCAAGGCGTGGTTCGGGCCGGGGGCGCAGGGACCACCTGGCCACGCCCATGGCGGCGCGATCGCCGCCGTGCTCGACGAGGCGATGGGCGCGGCCGCCTGGGTCGCCGGCCACATCGCCGTCGCGGCGCGCCTCGACACCAGCTTCCAGCGCATGGTGCCGCTCGGCACCGACGCCACCCTCGAGGCCTGGGTGGAGCGGGAAGAGGGGCGCAAGATCTGGACCGTCGGGCGGCTGCTGGACGGCGCCGGCGAGACCTTCGCCGCCGCCTCGGGGCTGTTCATCGAGCTGCCGCCCGAGCGCTTCCGGCCGCTGCTCGAGCAGGCGGCGGCCGCCCTCGGCGTCGACGCGGAGCAGCTGCTCACGGCTGCCAGACGGTAGTCAACCACCATCGCGTCCGGTCCGCGAACGGATCGGAGAAGACGCGGGCGACACCCAGGCGCAGCTCGACCGCCGGCAGGCGCACCAGCGGCACCGGCCGGGTGGACAAGCGGTATTCCAGGCCGGCGAGGGTGATCTCTGCCGGATGGAGCAGCAGGCCTCCCCACAACCGGTGGCGCTCGAAAAACAGCGGCACCGGCAGCAGAGCGGGCTCGAGCTCCACCCTCTCCTCTTCGTGCTCGGCGCCGAGCAGCGTCACCGCCGGCAGCGCCGGCGAGACGACGCGCGCGGCGAGCGCCGCCGGCGGCAGCAGGCTGGTCGCGGCGCCGCCGAGCTGGTAGAGATCGAAGGCGCGGGCGACTCGCCGGGAGCCGTCGCGCCGCCAGTCCAGCTGCAGCCGCGTGTCCTTCCAGCGGACCACCAGCCCGACCTGGCCGCCATAGCGCGTCCATTCGCCGCCGCCGCCGCCCCTGCCTCCCCCGCCGGCTCCGCCGACCCCGCCGACCCCGCCTCTGATATCGCCGCCGCCACCGCGGCCCGTAGCCAGGCGGGCATCGAGGCCCGCATCCAGGCGCCAGAGACCGTAGCGGCGCGCCAGCCGGTAGCCGCCGTCGACGGTCGCGATCCCCTCGTCCGCGGCGCCGTGCGGCGGCAGGCCGGCAAGCCCGCCGAGTCCGGCGGCGCGCGTTGCCCCGGCCGTCCGGAGAGCGGGCGCGCGTGCCGCCGCGGGCGCCGGAGACTCGCCGCTTTGCGGGTCGGGAGCCGCGGCGAGCAGGCGCTGCCAGAGCAGGCTGGCGCGCAGCCGCAG
>Ga0209118_1001191_pt1 | contig 12572 bp, 11 predicted proteins | sample BlaSpr_A8_Ref_M1_FD_187988 | JGI IMG/M metagenome (GOLD analysis project Ga0209118, IMG submission 187988) | Forest soil microbial communities from Thunder Bay, Ontario, Canada - Black Spruce, Ontario site 2_A8_Ref_M1 (SPAdes) (version 2) | ecosystem: Environmental > Terrestrial > Soil > Boreal...
GCCGGCGATCGCCGCGCGGAACTCCAACTTCATCTCCTACGCCAACGGCAATCTGGAGTCGCAGAAGCTCATCGATAAGGAGATTCTCAACAATCCGTCGATCTATCCCGACGCCGAAACCATGACGCGCCTATACATCACCACCACCTATCCGCCCGAGGTACAGCGGGTGTTGACGCGGGTGTGGACGCGCTTCAAGACGGGCCGCTGATCAGCTCCGCCATCTCCGGTGCAGCCACAGCCACTGCTCCGGGTGCTCGCGCACCCAGGATTCGATCACCGTGGTGATGGTCTGCATCGCGCCGGCCACGTCGATCTTGCCGCCCTTGTCGCGCGGCAGCTTGATCTCCTCGGTCATCTCCAGGCGAAAGCGGTTGCCCGGAAGGCGAATGACGCGGGTGCCGTGCACCGGGCAGTCGTACTCGCGGGCGAGCTTGCCGATCGCCGGGCTCGCCCAGCACGGCCGGCCGAAGAAATTCACCCGCACGCCGGGCTGGCGGTGCTGATCGACGAGCAGCCCCACGTGGGCGCCGCGCTCGAGCTCGCGCGCGAGCCCGAACACGCCGGCCCGGCTCGCCGCCACGAGCCGCGGCATCAGGTTCGTGCGATGCTCGCGGATGAAATCGCCGATGAGCTTCATGTTGGGCGGGCGGTAGAACACCGCAGCATCCAGGCCATACGCCTTGGCGCAGATAGGCGGCAGCTCCCAGTTGGCGAGGTGCGCCGAGAAGATCAGCGCCGGCTTGCCGTCGTCGCGGAGCTGCAGGAAGCGCTCGACGTTGCCGGGCGCCACCCGGATGCGGCCCTGCTTGCTTTCCGGAGCGAAGACGTCGAAGTCCCACAGCCGGTCGAGGTTGAAGAACTCGCCGGCGAGCCGGCCGAGGTTCTCCCACACGCCCTTCAGGATGGCCTCGATCTCCGCCGCCGATTTCTCCGGGTAGGCGGCGATGAGATTCTTGCGCCCGATGCGGCTGACCGGCAGCCACGGCCCGAGCGTGCGCGCCACCGCGCCGAAGAAATTCGACGGCGCATCGGGGTCGATGCGGCGGATGAGGCCGGCGAGCCCGCGGGCCAGCGCGCTGAACAGGAAATCGAGCGCGAGCACGAAGGGTGCGCGAATCCTTCCCCATACCACGCGCCGCCGCTTGCGGCGCATGATCTTGGCGCGGGCAGCATCGGAGAGCGGCGCCTGCCGCATGTTCAGAAGCGCACCACGATCTTGCCGAACACGCGACGGCTTTCGAGCCGGGCCAGGCCCTGCTCGAAGTCGGCGATGTCGAGTTCGGAGTCGATCACCGGCAGTACGCCGCGGGCGATCTTGCGCAGCGCCTCGCGCACGTTGCGGATGGTGAAACCGAACGAGCCGAAGATGCGGTACTGCTGCTGGAAGAGCTGCATCAGGTTGATCTTGCCCACCGGGCCCGAGGTGGCGCCGCAGGTGACGAGCCGTCCGCCGCGCTTCATGGAGAGCAGCGACCCGTCCCAGGTGTCCGCGCCGGTGTGCTCGAAGACCACGTCGACGCCTTTCTTCTTGGTGATCTTGCGCACCTCGTGCTCGAAGCGGTCGGTCATGTAGTTGATCACGTGATCGGCGCCGAGCGCTTTGGCTTTGACCGCCTTCTCGTCGTCGCCGACGGTGGTGATGACGATGGCGCCGATATCCTTGGCGAGCCTGATCGCCGCCGAGCCGATGCCCGAGCCGCCCGCGTGCACCAGCACCGTTTCGCCCGCCTCGAGCTTGGCGTTGTCGAACAGCATGTGCTCGACGGTGGCGAAGGTGAGGGGGGCGCAGGCGGCGTCGCGGAAGGCGATGCCAGGAGGTGCGGCGATCGCGAGCCGGGCGGGGATGTTGAAGAGATCGCGGGCGAAGCCATCCACATGAAAGCCGGGCAGGCCCGCCACGTTTTCGCAGAGGTTGTCGCGCCCCTCGCGGCACGCCTTGCAGGTGCCGCAGGTCAAGGCGCCGTACGGCACGACCGGGTCGCCGGCCTGCAAGCCCGTCACGCCGTCGCCCACGGCGGCGATTTCGCCGGCGGCCTCGGCGCCGACGACCAGCGGCAGCTTGCGTTTGACGAACGCCATGCCGCGCCAGCCCCACACGTCGATGTGATTGAGCGCGATGGCGCGGGTGCGGATCTGCACCTCGCCCGCGGCGGGCGCCGGCGGCGGCGGCACGGTGGTGAGCTCGAGATGGCGGTCGGAGACGAGACGCAATGCACGCATGGAGGTCAGCGCCAGAGCGCGCTCATTGGGGCGCGCCGGCGAACACCAGGCACACGTTTTGGCCGCCGAAGCCGAACGAGTTGGAGATCGCGTGGCGCACCGTGTGGTCGCGCGCCACATTCGGCACCACGTCGAGCGTGATTGCGGGATCGGCCACCTCATAGTTGATGGTGGGCGGGATGCGGCTGTTGGCGATGGTGAGAAGCGTGAACACCGCCTCGATGGCGCCGGCGGCGGTGAGCGTGTGGCCGATCATCGACTTGTTGGAGGAGATCGGCACGCCGTGCGCGCGCTCGCCGAACACGGCGATCACGCCCATGGACTCCATCTTGTCGTTCTCCGGGGTGCCGGTGCCGTGCGCGTTGATGTAGTCGACGTCGTTGGGCGACACGCCGGCGTCGGCGAGCGCCTTCTTCATGCAGCCGATGATGGGTTTGCCGTCCGGGCTCGACCGGGTGCGGTGGAAGGAATCCGCCATTTCGCCGCAGCCTTCGATGATGCCGAGCACCTTGGCGCCGCGCGCCCGCGCATGCTCGAGGCTTTCCAACACCAGCGCGCCCGCGCCCTCGGCCATGACGAAGCCGTCGCGGTTCTTGGCGAAGGGCTTGGCCGCCGCTTCGGGCGGCGTGTTATGCGTCGACAACGCCGAGAGGAGCGAGAAGCGGATCAGCGCCTCGGCGTGGACCGAGCCGTCGGTCGCGACCGCGAGCGCGCTGTCGCACTCGCCGCGGCGGATCGCCTCGACGCCGAGCTGGATTGCCGTCGCGCCCGAGGCGCAGGCCGTCGACAGTGAGATCGGCATGCCCTTGGCGCCGAATCGGTCGGCGAGGTGGTCGCCCACGGTGCCGAACAGGAATCCCTCGTGCCAGTCGGCATGCTTGCCGCGGCCGGCGGCGGCGAGGAGCGCCGGGTAGGTGATGGGTTGGGCCGGGTCGCACTCGGAGGCGAGCTCGCGTCGATGCGGCCATTCGGCCTCCACCGGCGGCACGGCGCAGAATAGCGGGCCGGGAAAATTTCCCTTCGTGCCGATGCCGGCCTGTTCCACCGCTTCCTCGGCGGCGAGCGTGGCGAGCCGCTCCGACAGCACCGGGGCGGCGACCGGCGTGTCGAACAGGAAATCGACGGTGCCGGCGATGCGGGTGCGCAGCCCCTCGGTGGGGAAACGGGTGATGGCGTGGATGCCCGACCGGCCCTCGGTGAGCTTGGTCCAGTTTTCGGCCTTGCCGCGACCGAGCGAGGTCACGACCCCGAGCCCGGTCACCGCCACCACCGGGCGCCCGGCATGATCGAGATTGCCTGCCATGACCATTCTCCCGCGTTCAGTCGACCGCTTCGACGACGCCCACGCCCTCGCCGCGCCAATGACCGGCGCATGTGATAATCGCCTGCCGCAAATGGGCGGGGCCCGGCGTTTCCAGCGGCGCGTCCATGGCTGCATAGAGCTTTCCGGCGTTGACCGCCAGCGCCGCCAGCGCCACGGCAGCCGGGAAGGCACCCTCGAAGCCATGCCCGATGCGGCTCGCCACCGCCCGCACCGGCAACCCGACGGCCTTGAGCACCTCGGCCTCTTCGCTCGTCGCCGGCTCCGCTCCCGAAGCCGCCGAAAAAATAGCCGTCGATGCAGGGTCGGCCTCGCCTCGCGCATTCTCGATCAGCGCGGCGAGCGCCCGCTTCAGGCCGCCGGGCTCGCGGCGTGCGTGGCTGGAGTGCACCGCCGCTAGCCGGGCGATTGGCTTTGCTCCACGCGCTTGCGCGTGCGCCCGCGATTCCAGCACCAGGAACGTGCCTACCGATCCCGCCGCCATGCCGGGCGCGCGCCCTGTTGAAAAGACCGGCGCATAGGCCCCGCGCAGGCAGAGCCGGGCGAACTCATAGAGCAGCATCATGTCGGCGCGCTCGCCGTTATAGCCGGCGCCGATGAGCGCGATCTCGCTCTGCCCGGCGGCGATGCGGGCTTGCGCAACGCGCATCGCTTCGATGCCGGCGCTTTCCTCGCCCATGAACGTGCGCGAGGAGCCGACCACCCCGTGCACGATCGAGATGTTGCCGGCGAGGAGGTTGGAGAGCTGCGCCAGGAACAGGGTCGGGCGCAGGTCGGTCTGCAAGCGGGCGTTCAGCCGCGCCTCGGGGTCGTTCGCCGTGCGCAGCTCGGTGAGGATCGAGCAGTCGACGGCGATGTCGCGCTCGCCGCCGCCGGCGGCGACGATCATGTCCATCTCCGAGAGGATCTCGCTTTTTCCCGCGACGCCGGCTTCCGTCAGCGCGAGCCCGGCGGCGTAGGTGCCGATGCGCTGCCACGGCTCCATCTGCCGCTGGTCGCCCTTCTTGGGGATTTGCGTGTCGAAAATCACCTTGGCGAGGGGGTGCACCACGTAGCCGGGAATGGTGGCGGTATCGGTCACCGGCGGTTCGCCGGCCATCAGTTTGCGCCGGTGCGTTTCCGCGCCCTCGCCGAGCGACGACAGGATGCCGACGCCGGTGATCCAGGTATCGCGCCTTGTCGGCATGTTCAGGCCTCGATCACGAGGCCGATCTCGCGGGCGCGCTTGCGCATCATCTGGCTGAGCTTGTCGGACGGAAACGCCAGCACGCGGAAGGTGAGCTCGGCGTCGGCAATGGACTCGCCCGCCCTGGAAATGCGCGCCGTAGTGATGCTGTAGCCAGAGCCCTCGTGCACGATCTCCGCCTCGATCATGAGCTCGGTGCCGGGCTCGACGAACGTGCGTAGTTTCCCCTGCTTGATGCCGGCGAGATAGACCATGCGTTCGAACTGCATGCGCGCCAGCATCAACCAGCCTGAGGTCTGCGCCATCGACTCCACCAGCAGCACGCCGGGCACCAACGGCTGACCGGGGAAATGGCCCTCGAACACCGGGCTCTCCATCGGAACGAGAGCGGTGGCCTTGATCAGGCCGCGGACGAGATCAAGCTCATCGACCCGGTCGACGAGCTCGAAGTATTCGAGACGCATGGGATCTACTCAGGCGCTTTTGGCGGCGACCAGCCCGTCAATGCGCGCGCAAAGGTTCTTGAGCACGAAGTACTGCTCGGTCGACGCCTTGCCCTCGTTCACCTCCTGCGTCCACTGCTCGAGCGGCAGCTTGATGCCGAAGGCCTTGTCGATGGCAAAGGCGATGTCGAGAAAGTCGAGGCTGTCGATGCCGAGATCGTCGATGGCGTGGCTGTCGGGCGTGATGTTCTCACGCGGGATGTCGCACGTTTCGGCAATAATATTGGCGACCGTGTCGAAGGTCGAGGACATGGACTACCTCCACGCGTACCCTCGACCTTCCACAACGGTCGGCAGGGCTTTTTGAGAGCCTTGGGATCGCGCGTTCCTATAGCGGACGGGCCGCTGGAGTTCAATGCCGGGAACGGCTTGCGCGTATTGTCACGGCGGGCTTGCGGCAAGGCGAGTCGCTGCCTGCTGTCCTGTGCGGCCAAAAGGACGGTGCAGAGACGTCATTCTGGCCTGATTCCGCCGGTCCGCTACGTTCACCCCATAGCCGTTGTCCGAAGGCGCCTTTGGACGTCACGGCCAGACCCCACGCAGGCCAAGCGGCCTGCGATAGCACTGCAAGAAACAATCGCGGGTGCGGCGTGAGCGCGATAGGATGCATCTTCTATGCAAATTCTATGCAAAAAAATGGAGAAGCGCGATGAAGAGCAGAGCCAAAGCCCGCTGGAACACGACCGAAGGCCACGGCACCATGACGGCGGCAAGCGGTGCCTTCAAGGATCTACCCTACAGCATCAAGTCGCGCTTCGAGGGCAACGTTCCCGGCACCACGCCGGAGGAGATGATCGCCGCCGCCCACGCCGGCTGCTACATCATGCAGTTCGGCGTGTTCATGACGCAGCAGAAGATCACCCCGAGCGCGCTCGAGGCTGACGCCGAAGTCACCATCGAGGTCGGTGCGGGCGGCGCCAACATCACCAAGAGCGCGCTTGCATGTCGGGTGCAGGTGCCGGGCGGCGACGCTGCCAAGATTCGCGAGCTCGGCGAGAAGGCGAAGACCGGCTGTCCGGTGTCCAAAGCGCTCGCCGCGATCGAGATCACCCTTGACCTGAACGTGAAGACGTGAGGCAGGCGGCCGCGGCTTAAGGTATTTCTAACCCTCCTTACCTAGCGTAAGGTAAGAGGTAAGGAGACCGGCGATGCCGCAGAGTTCCGCTTACAAGGCCCGGGCCACCCTGACGAGCAAAGGCCAGATCACGCTTCCGGTGGAGCTCCGCCGGCGCTGGGATCTGAAGACCGGCGACGAGCTCGATTTTGCCCTCGACGATGACAACCGGGTGGTGGTGCGCAAGCTCCTCCGTGCCTCCTTCGACGATAGCGACGGCGGCCGCCGGTAGCGTTAATCCGCGGAAAGCCGCGGCCCTGGCCGCTTCTGCCTTGCCCAAGACAAGGTCCAGAACGCATGGTAAGTCCCACCACGGGCGACGGATGCTAGAATCGGCGCGGCCGGGTCGGGTCCGAACGGCTTGTCGCTTCCGTCGAGCGGACCAAAAACGCCAATGAAGGTCTTCGCCAAATCGGAAATAGGCACGCTCGCGCTGGGCGCGGTCCTTATCGCGGCCGTGGCCGGCGCGGTGTGGTGGGCGCTTTCCGGCGGCAGCGGCGCTTCGGCCCAGAGCAACGCGCCGCGCGAGCGCGTGATCGCGGTCGCGGTCGGTAAGGCCGTGCGCAAGGACGTGCCCTATCGCGTCGACGCCCCCGGCGCCGTGCAACCCATGGTCTCGGTCACCGTGCGGGCGCGGATCGACACCCAGGTCGAGCGGGTCGCGTTTGAGGACGGCGCCGCGGTAAAGGAGGGCGACGTGCTGTTCAAGCTCGACGCCCGCGCCGTCGACGCCCAGATCCGCCAAGCCGAGGCCCAGCTCGCCCGCGACCAGGCGTCGCTGCTGAAGGCCAAGCGCGACGTCGAACGCTATGCCGGTCTCGTCGGCCGCGGCAGCATCTCGCAGGTGACGCTGGACGACGCGCGCACCAATGTCGACGTGCTCGACGCCACCGTGAAGCAGGACGAGGCCAACCTCGACAACCTGCGTGCGCAGCGCACGTATTACGACGTGCTGTCGCCGGCGACCGGCCGCGCCGGCATTTCCGGCGTGCGTGCCGGGGCCGTGGTGAAATCGGGCGACGTGCTCGCCACCGTCAACCAGATGAGCCCGATCTATATCGCCTTTGGCATACCCGAGCGCTATATCCCCGATCTGCGCGCCGCCGGCGGCAACGCCAAGGTCGACGCCGCCCTGCAAAACGGCGTCAAGGCGTCGGGCGGCAGCGTCGCCTTCATCGACAACACGGTCGACCCCACCACCGGCACCATCATGGTGCGCGCGTTGTTCGACAACAAGGATGAGCGGCTGTGGCCGGGCACGCTGGCGAGCGTGCGGCTGGCGCTACGCATCGACCCGAACGTGGTCGCGGTGCCCAACGAGGCGGTGCAGCGCGGCCAGCGCGGCAACTTCGTCTTCGTCGTCGACAACAACGTGGCGCGCGTGCGCCAGGTGACGGTGGCGCGCACGATTGAGGGCGAGGCGGTGATCGCCGAAGGCCTCAACGGCGGCGAAACCGTGGTGACCGATGGCCAGGTGGCGCTGCGCGACGGCTCCCGCGTCGACGTCAAGCGCGTGCCCGGGGCTTGAGCTCCATGTCTCTGCCCGAACTGTGTATCCGCCGACCGGTCATGACGACGCTGCTGATGGCGTCGCTCATCATGGTGGGCGTGTTCGGCTACCGCCTCTTGCCGGTGGCGGCGCTGCCGCGGGTTGACTTCCCCACCATCCAGATCAGCGCGGCGCTGCCCGGCGCGAGCCCGGAGACCATGGCGGCGTCGGTGGCGACCCCGATCGAGCGCCAGCTCGCCACCATCGCCGGCATCACCTCGATCTCCTCCACCAGCACCACCGGCTCGACCTCGATCGTGGTGCAATTCGATCTCGCCCGCGACATCGACAACGCCGCCCTCGACGTGCAGTCCGCCCTTTCGGTGGCGCAGCGGCAATTGCCGATCGAAATGACGGTGCCGCCGAGCTTCCGCAAGGTGAACCCGGCGGATGCGCCGGTGCTGTTCCTTTCGGTGATGTCGGACACGATGCCCTTGTCGGAGGTGCATGAGTACGCCGACACCATCATCAGCCAGCAGATTTCCCAGCTTGCCGGCGTCGCCCAGGTCAACATCTTCGGCGGCCAGAAATATGCCGTGCGCGTGCGGCTCAATCCCGACGCCATCGCCGCCCGCGGCATCTCCATGCAGGAAGTACAGGCCGCCGTTGCCGGCATATCGAGCATCACGCCGACCGGCACCATCGGCGGCCAGAAGCAGAATCTCACCCTCGACATGGGCCTCGGCACCAAGGACGCGGCGAGATACCGCGAGGTGGTCGTCGCCTGGCGAAACGGGGCGCCGGTGCGGCTGAAGGAGATCGCGACCGTCGACGACGGGGTCGAGAACGAGCGCATCGCTGGCTGGTATAACGACACGCGCTCGATCAACCTCGCCATCTACCGCCAGCCGGACGCCAACACCGTCGAGGTGGTCGACCTCGTCAAGAAGCATCTGCCCGAGTACCGCGCCCAGGTGCCGGGCGCCGTCACCATCCAGGTGCTGATGGACCGCTCCGTCTCCATCCGCCAGTCGGTGGAGGACGTGCAGTTCACGCTCGGGCTCGCCATCGGCCTCGTGGTGATGGTGATCTTTCTCTTCCTGCGCAATGCGCGCGCCACCATCATCCCGTCCTTGGCGCTGCCGCTCTCCATCGTCGCTACTTTCGCGGCGATGTGGGCGCTCGGCTATTCGATCAACAACATGACGCTCTTGGCGCTCACGCTCTGCGTCGGCTTCGTGGTCGACGACGCGATCGTGGTGCTGGAGAACATCTACCGCTACGTCGAGCGCGGCATGCCGCCGTTCCAGGCGGCGCTGATCGGCGCGCGCGAGATCAGCTTCACCATCGTGTCGATGACGCTATCGCTGGTCGCCGTGTTCATTCCCGTCTTGTTCATGGGCGGCGTCGTCGGCCGCGTGTTCCGCGAGTTCGCGGTGACGATCTCGGTGGCGATCCTGGTTTCCGGCTTCGTGTCGCTGACGCTCACGCCCATGTTGTGCGCGCGCCTACTGAAACAGGTCGATCACCACAAACGGCCGAATTGGCTGTTGCGCCAATCCGAGCGCGTGTTCGATGCCGCGCTCGCCGGCTACCGCCGCAGCCTTGATTTCGTCCTGCACCATCGGCCGGCCACGCTCGGCGTCACGCTCGCCACCATCTTGTTCGCGGTCGGGCTCTACACCTGGATTCCCAAAGGCTTCTTCCCCGTGGAGGACACCGGCTTCATCATGGGCACGGTGGAGGCGGCGACCGACATCGGCTTCCCCTCCATGGCGGCGCACCAGCGCGAGGTTGCGGCCGTGGTGCGCAAGGACCCGGACGTGGAGTACGTGGTCTATGCCGCCGGCGCCACCGGCATCAGCCCGACCAGCAACACCGGCCGCATCTTCGTCGCGCTCAAGCCGAGGAGTGAACGCAAGCTCACCGCCTTCCAGATTCTGCAGCGGCTACGCCAGTCGGTCAGCGTGGTTGCCGGCGTCAACGTCTTCTTCCAGCCGGTGCAGAACATCTCGGTCGGCGGCATCGTCTCGAAGAGCCAGTACCAGTACACGCTGCAGAGCTCCGACACCGTGGCGCTCTACACCTATGCGCCGATCCTCACCAACAAGATCGCCGACCTCGACATGCTGCGCGACGTGACGTCGGACCTGCAGATCACCAACCCGCAACTCACCATCGACGTCGACCGCGACAAGGCGGCTGCACTCGGCCTGACCGAGGATCAGGTGCGCAGCGTGCTCTATAGCCAGTTCGGCACGCGCCAGGTGGCGACGCTGTACACGCCGAACAACCAGTACCAGATCATCATCGAGAACGCGCCGGCCTTCCAGAAGGACGCCTCGGACCTGGCGCAGGTGTATCTGCGCACCGGCAACGGCCGCGTGGTGCCGATAGAAGCGATCGCGACCATCCGCTCCACCACCGGCCCGCTGCAGGTGGCGCATCAGCAGCAGCAGCCGGCCGTGACCATCTCCTTCAACCTCGCCCCCGGTGTCGCGCTCGGCGACGCGGTGACAGCGATCCAGCAGATCGAGCGTCAGGCGAACGTGCCCGCCTCGATCTCGAGCGGCTTCCAGGGCACCGCGGCGGTGTTCCGCGATTCGCTGTCGAACCAGCCGCTCCTCATCATCGCGGCGATCCTCGTGATCTACATCGTGCTCGGTGTCCTGTACGAGAGCTTCATCCACCCGGTCACGATCTTGTCGGGCCTGCCGTCGGCGGGCATCGGCGCGCTCTTGACGCTCTTGTTGTTCAAAATGGATCTGTCGGTGATCGCCATCATCGGCATCGTCATGCTGGTGGGCATCGTCAAGAAGAACGCGATCATGATGGTCGACTTCGCCATCGACCGCCGCCGCCAGGGCATGGAGCCGCTCGAGGCGATCCGCGAGGCGGCGCTGCTTCGCTTCCGGCCGATCATGATGACGACGCTCGCCGCGATCTTCGGCTCGCTGCCGATTGCGCTCGGCGCCGGCGCGGGCTCGGAGCTGCGCCAGCCGCTCGGCGTCGCCGTAGTCGGCGGACTACTGTTGTCGCAGCTGCTGACGCTCTATATCACGCCGGTGATCTACCTCTATCTCGATCGCTTCGACCGCCGGCTCGCCAAGGCCGTGGGCGAGGAAGAGCCGGTCCTCGGGCCGACCGAGGCGGCGCCCGCGCAAGAGCGCCCGGTCGCGGCGGAATAAGGCTACGCCGCCGCCGATTTCTTCGGCGCGAAGGCGCGCTCCATCTCGCGGCGAAAGCGCACCGTGTCGCTGTCCGGCACCGCGACGTCGTCCCAGCGCACCACAGCACCCTCGGCGACCGGGCGCACCACCTTCAGTTTATGCGCGAGGCCGATGGGGAGCGCGCCGGCGGCGAGTGAATCCTCGGCGCGCATGAGCTTGCCCATGACCGTGTAGCCGCCTTCGCCGTCGAGCATGTCGCCCGGCGCGAGGGCCTTTTTCGCGATCGCCGCGACGTCGGAGCGGAAGCCGGTGGGCGAACCTGTCGCTTCGCCGCGCAGCGCCGCGGCTGCGACCGAGATGCCGAGCTCGAGCCCGATCAGGTGATAGGGCCGGTAGAGCGACGCGTAGCGGCCGGAGGAGTCGGTGACGATGCCGTATTCGCGGAACGAGCGGCGCGTGTAGTCGGAGCGCTCGTCGCCGGGCTCGAACACGATGTAAACGCCCCAGCGCAGGTCGCGGGCGATGGGCCGCCCGTCGCGGTCCAAACTCGACACGACTTCCACGAGGCCCGCTTCCTCGAGCACGCCGCCTGCCGCGCGCGGGATCAGGATGCGCGACAGATCATCGGCGGAGCAGGGCGGGAAGGCGAGGCCACTGCGCGGTGCCTGCAATCCGGTGGCGTTGGAGATCGCCGCCATCTCGATCGCAGACTTGGTGCCGTCGAGGAAGGAGTTGAACATCTGCGAGTTCATGCCGGCGGCCTTGGCCTCCTCGGCGGTGAGGCCGTAGTGCTGCCACACCGTGTCGGGCGTGGAGCGCTCGTAGGCCGGGAGATACTTCGTGCCCTTGCCGGCGGCGACCACGCGGAAGCCTGCGGCCTCCGCCCAGTCCACCATCTCGCAGACGAGTGCCGGCTGGTCGCCGTAGGCGAGCGCATAGACCACGCCCGCCCGGCGCGCCCGCTCCGCGAGCAACGGGCCGGCGAGCACGTCGGCCTCCACCGTTACGTTGACGAAATGCTTGCCGTGGTCGAAGGCGGCAAGCGCGTGGCGGATGCCGGCGGCGGGGCTGCCGGTGATGTCGATGATCACCTCGGCATCCGACTTGATAAGCGCCATGGCGTCGTCGGTGAGCGCCATGCGCCCGCTCTTGCGCGCGGTGTCGAAGTCGGCGGCGACGGCCGAGTCGCCCCAGCCGGTGCGGGCGAGCGCTTCGCGGGCGCGCTGCACGTCGAGATCGGCGACACCGAGCACGTGCAGCCCGGGCGTGGTGCGGGCCTGCGCCAGGAACATGGAGGCGAACTTGCCGGCGCCGATGACGCCGACGCGCACCGGCCGGCCCTCGGCGGCGCGTGCTTTGAGAAGACGGGTGAGGTTCATGGCCGCACTTTATGGGGATGAAGGGGCGAGGCCAACCCGCTGCTGGTGACCCCGTGGAGTTATGCTACGTATCGGGAAGCTAGGAGCAGAGCCATGAGCAAGGCGCATGCGAAGAAGCCCGAGGCCGCCAAGGCGCGCTTCGACTGGGCCGACCCCTTCGACCTGGAAAGCCAGTTGACCGAGGACG
>Ga0209118_1001193_pt1 | contig 12555 bp, 18 predicted proteins | sample BlaSpr_A8_Ref_M1_FD_187988 | JGI IMG/M metagenome (GOLD analysis project Ga0209118, IMG submission 187988) | Forest soil microbial communities from Thunder Bay, Ontario, Canada - Black Spruce, Ontario site 2_A8_Ref_M1 (SPAdes) (version 2) | ecosystem: Environmental > Terrestrial > Soil > Boreal...
AAAAGCTCGAAAGATCATGCTCGAGCCGTCGACAAGCAGCCATTCCGGCAAGGCCGCACCATCGTAAGACCTACCATGGCGCTGGTTTTGAAGCCCCTGCTGGTGCTGGCCCTCGTGGTTCTCGTTCTCGCTGCCTGCGCACCCCTCAGCTCAGGAACAACTCCGTCGCCGAGTTCCTCTGGCTCGCCGGCTCCCACTGCGCGCCCTGCCGACTCCAAAGCCGCAGGCCTGCGCACGCAGCTCGACCTCCTGGTTGGAGAGCACGCGATGCTGGTCGTCAAGCAGGCGGTGGCCGCCTCCAATCACACGGACGAATATTCCGGATACCTCACGCTTCTCGCGACCAACGCCAACTCGTTGGTCGGCGTGGTGCGATCCGCTTACGGCAACGGCGCCGCGAACCAATTCGCACAGGCCTGGGGCATCCAGAACGGGTACCTGGTCGACTACACGATAGGAGTCGTCACGCATAACGACGCCAAGTCGAACGGAGCGATGTCAGGGCTCGTCAACGGTTTCGCGCCCCAGTTCACGCAGCTCATCACAAGCCTCGCACAGCTTCCGGTCGACTCCGTGACAAAGCTGGAATCCGCGCAGCTGGCTGATTTCAAAGCGACCATCGACGACGAGACCGCGCAGTCCTACGGGACGCTGTACGCCGACGTCCGGACCGCGTACGCCCACAGCTCACTCATCGGGGACATGCTCGCGGTCCGGATGGCGCAGCAGTTCCCGGACAAGTTTCCAGGCGATCCATCAAGCAATGCGGTCGAAGCGCGCGTCGCGCTCAACGAGCTGCTGCAGGAACACTCCTATCTCACGACGATGATGAGCGACGCGGGAATCGCGGGTCGGAGCGCCGAAGCAGCGAACGCCCTGGGCGCGGTCGCAAGCGCTCGCGCCGACATCGCCCCCGTGATGGGATTCCTGCTCGGGCCGGACGCCCGGGCCGGATTCCCCGGAATTTGGGGAATCAGAGACGCCAACGTGTTCGCGTACGCGAACGCGAGCGATTCCGGCGCGAAGCAGAAGCTCACGGGCGCTTTCGTCACGCAGTTCTCAGCATTGACTCAAGTTCCAGCAGCATCAATCCGCGACCAGGTGATCGCGACCCTGAAAGCAATCGACGACCAACGAGCCAAGGCCTACAAGAACGTACCGGGTGACGACCGAGCCGCAGCCGCAGCAATGCAATCAATAGCAGCCCAAATCTGATCCGCCTCTCCCCGCACGGGAGAGGGGCAAACAAAGAACGTCGACTAAACCTGGTCTAGCGCGGCAGCAATAATCTCCAGGCCCGTCGCGGCCTCTTCCGCGTCGAGCACGAGAGGCGGGCTGATACGCACGGCGCGCGTACCGGCAGTGAGCAGCAGCAGACCCCGCTCAAACGCCGACTGCACCAGTCGAGCCGCCAGCTCAGGCGTCTTCAGCTCCAGCGCGAGCATCAAACCGAGGCCTCGGACGTCCGTCACCTGCGGCCGCGTTGCCGCGACCTCGCGGAGCCCATCCTGCAGCACCGCACCGACGCGCGCGGCGTTCTCCATCAACCCCTCCTCGAGCAGGTCGAGCGTCGCGAGCCCGGCGGCGCACGCGACCGGGTTCCCGCCAAACGTGCTGCCGTGCGACCCAGGCGGCCAGCTCATCTGCTCCGCGCGCGCGATGAAGGCGCCCAACGGCAGACCCGACGCGATGCCCTTGGCGAGGCACACGATGTCCGGCTCCACGCCCCAGTGCTCGATGCTCAACAGGCGCCCGGTGCGGCCCATGCCCGATTGCACCTCGTCGGCGACCATCAGGATGCCGTGCTTGAGGGTCAGCTCGCGCAGCCGCGGCAAGAAGTCATCGGGCGGGACAAGGTATCCACCCTCGCCCTGGATCGGCTCGACGAAAACCGCGGCCACACTCTCGGGCGGCGCCACGGTCGCGAACAGCTCCTCGAGCCGAGCCATCGTCTCGTCGGTCGTGACGCCACGAGCCGCGGTCGGGAAGGGCGCGTGAAACACAGAAGACAAGAGCGGCGCAAAGCGCCTCCGCTGGCTGGCTTTGGATGCGGTGAGCGACAGCGCCCCGAAGGTACGGCCGTGGAACGCCCCGATGAATGCGATGTAGCTCGGCCGGCCGGTGGCAAACCGTGCGAGCTTCATCGCCCCCTCGATCGCCTCCGCGCCCGAGTTGGTGAAGAACACCTTGGCCGGCGTCCCCGGAAGGATCTTCGCCTCGAGCCGCTCGGCGAGCTCGATTTCGGACTGGTAGTAGAAGTCGGTGCCCGACATGTGCAGGAAGCGCCGGGCCTGCTCCTCGACCGCAGCCACCACCTTCGGGTGCGAGTGGCCCGTCGTGACGACAGCGATGCCGGCGGTGAAATCCAGGAACCGGTTGCCGTCGACGTCGGTGACCCAGCAGCCTTCGCCCCGGTCCATGACAAAGGGGTAGGAGCGCGTGAAGCTGGGAGACATCGCCCGAGCATCTCGGGCGATCAGGGCGGCTGCCTTGGGTCCTGGGATCGGGGTCTGGAGGAAGGGCTTCTTACGGTCGGTGATCACGCCCGTGAAAATACAGTGATGGTTGCCCTAACGGCGGAGCAGGTTCAGATTCTGAACGGGAAGAACTTCGCCACGGTCGCCACCGTAATGGCCGACGGGAGCCCGGAAGCCACCCTGGTCTGGATCGAAACCGACGGGACTTACATCTACTTCAACACTGCGATGCACCGCCTTAAAGCCCGGAACCTGAAACGCGACCCTCGGGTCGCGATCGTTGTGTACGACTGCAACGAGCCATACAGCGACGTGCTCGCGATCAAGGGTCGGGCGGAGATGATCCTCGAGGGCGCCAACGAGCACATCGACAAGCTCTCCCGAACGTACGAAGGGAAACCGTTCGCGTTCCGGCCGGCCGAGACCCGGGTCATCGTGAAGGTCACGCCCGAGCGAATTCACGTGCAATGATGGCCACGTAATGCCTAAGAGGAAGGTCACCGCGAAGGCGGCCAAGCCGTTTGTCATCAGGCCCGCCACTCACGACGACCTCAAGCCCATCGTCGGCCTCTACAACTGGGCGGTGAACCAGACGTTCGCCACCATCGACTCGGAGCCTCTCGACACCGAGGAGGCCGCCGCATGGTGGGAGGCACACGGCAAACGCTCCAAGCTGATCGTCTGCACTGACGCGAACGGGCTCATAGGCTGGGCGCGCCTGTTTCCCTGGAACCAGCGAGGCTTTGACATCGTCGAGGATCTTGTCTACGTAGATCCGGTCCACCATGGCCAGGGGATCGGTCACGCGCTCCTGACCGAGTTGATCAGCGAAGCGCAAGGCCTCGGCTATAAGACGATCGTCGCAACAATCGCCACCGACAACCGCGCCGGCCTGGCCCTGCACACGCGCCACGGCTTCGAGGTGGTGGGCACGATCAAAAACGCCGCCCACAAATTCGACCGCTGGATGGACATCACCCTCGTCCAAAGGTCGCTAGAAAGCTAGCCTCCCTCCCCCGCAGGGGGAGGGTCGGGGTGGGGGATGGTCTACATCCCAGCCGGCGCGGACACCAGTGGCGTGCCCGTCGCGTACGCAGCCGGGTAGACGATCTTCATCACCCCCACCGCCTGCCACTGGCCGATCACGGCCGCCGCTCGCGTGTTCTGCCCTTCGTCGAGCGACCCGTCTGCGCCGAACTTGACCCCGCCTCCGTTGATGCTGTCACCAATCGGCACATCCACTCCAAGTGCGGCGCTCCGGATGGTCTCGGCGTTGATCGCCCCCGAGAGTTTCGGGAGCACCGCGCTGAAGAACGTCCAGCCGCCCACGAACCCGGCTACCGCCGGGATGTCCATCGGCGCGCCTCCGTTGTCCTTGGCGTACATGCTCTGCGCCTTCGCGATCAGCGTCTGGCCCAGAGGTGACAGCGCGGCCATGCTTATGTCGGCGTCCGGCTTGTCCGCCGCATAGACGCCGACCGACCCGGCGCCTAGGAGCTGGCCAAACGCCGGCATGCAGAACGCCGAGCTCGTGCCGATCGCAGCCTTCAGCGCCACGTGATTGCGCAGCACCGCCTGCCAGATCGCCACTCCGTCGTTGAGGTAGCTCACGTCCCACAGGTAATCCGCGCGGTCGGCCGCAAGGCGTGCTGCGATGACGTCGGGCACGAATGCGTTGGGGTCGTACTCGATGACGTCCACGACCTGGATGCCCATCGACTTGGCGAGCGCTTCCTCACCGCCGCCGACCGATCGTCCATAAATGTCGTTGACCCGAACGACCACCGCCCGAGGCGCGGCCAGATTCATGGCCGGCATCAGTACGTCGTGCGTGAAGGTGACGGCCATCCGACCCAGCGAGCTGCCCGTCGCAACCGTGCGGAACACATAGCGACGCTGGGCCGTGATTGGATCCGCCACCGCGCCTGTCTCCCAGTACACGGTCTTCAGCTCTTCGGCGCGCGCCGCCGAGGCGGCCGACAGCGTGCTGCCGTACGTGCCAAGGATCGCCGGCACGTGGTAGTCATGCACGAGCGTGTCGACGGCCGCGCTCGCGGCGTCGGGCGTCGTGGCATCGATGACCTGCAGTCGCACGTGTGTGGTCACGGCACCGGTCGACTGCGCGACCTCGAGCGCAGCGCGAACGCCGGCGAGCTCCGCTTTGCCGCCCGGCGCCTGCGGGCCGCTCAGCGGGTAGATCGCGCCAAGCACGAGATCGGAACCTGTGCTGGCCTGGGATTGCGCGCACGCCGCAGCTGCAAACAGCAGCAGAGCGACGAGGGCGATGCGCCGGATCACTCCGGCCAGAATACCGACTACGCGGTAGCGGCCTCGAGCCCCGCGCCGCGGGCTTCGGCCAGCTGGCGCTCCAGCTTTGGAGCCGTCGCGTAGCCGTAGTTGACGTGCAACGCCCGGCCCTGCGGCGTCATCACGACCGTGGTCGGAAGCGTGTACACGTTGAAGCGGTCGGCCATCGTCCGATCCGCGATCGCGTCGACCTTGTCGATGCGGACCGCGCCCAGTTTCGCGAGCGCTGGCTCCTGGTGGGTGTGGCACACGGTGCAGCCCTCGCCCGTGAAGTAAAGGATGTAGGGATCGCTCGCCGGCGCCGCGCTCGCGCCGAGCGTCTTGGTTCGAGCGCGCCGCGCACGAAAGATCTCCAGGCAGGCGGCGGCGAGCACGACTACGCCCGCCACCGCCAGCGCCCAGAGTTGTGCGCTCATGAAGCTCTAATCAAACCCCGCTTGCCAAGCTGGAAGTAGATCTGGCAGCCCAGGCAATACCCGAACGCCAGGTTGACGAACGCAAGTACAGCGACGAGAAGCGCGAGCGCCAGCCCAATGACCGGCACCGGTAGGAGGAATGCTGAAGCCACGACGAGGAAAACCCCGCCCAGCCCCTGCGCAAAGTTGTGAGGTTCCGGCCGGTCCTGCACGGGCCGTGGCTTGACGATGCCGCGCGGCTTCAGGACCTTGAAATAGAACTGCTTGAACAGCGCCAGGTTGGGCGCGAACGTGCCCAGCAGCAGCACGATCGCGAGCAGAGGAATCAACACCAGCGCCGGTCGGTAAAACGCGCTGCCGATGAACGCGACCAGAACGGTCGCCACGATCCCGGTCTGGTTGACCTTGAGCGCGGAGTGGTCGACGACCTGCGTGGCCATTCTTACTTCTCGATTGGGGCCTTGATCGAGCTGCCCCACTCCGTCCACGAGCCGTCGTAGTTGCGGACGTCGGGATAGCCGAGAAGCTCCTTCAAAACGAACCACGTGTGCGCGGAGCGCTCGCCGATGCGGCAGTAAGCGATGACCTCTTTGTTGGACGTGATGCCCTTGTCTCCGTAGATCGCCTTCAGCTCCTCGATGCTCTTGAAGCTGCCGTCTTCGGGGTTGACCGCGGTGCCCCAAGGAATGCTGACCGCCGTCGGGATGTGGCCGCCGCGCTGCGCGCCTTCCTGCGGAAGGTTCTCCGGCGCAAGCAGCTCACCCGAGTATTCCTTGGGCGAGCGCACGTCCACCAGGCCGGCCTTTCCGAGCTTGGAGTGCACGTGGTCGCGGTACGCGCGGATGTCCTCTTTGGGTGAGCCGTGGAAGTTGTAGTCGGTGTTGGGAAAGCTTGGGACGTCCGTGCTGTAGTCGCGTCCTTCCTTTTCCCACTTGACCCGGCCGCCATCGATCAGAGCGACCTTGTCGTGCCCGTAGTACTTGAGTGCCCAGTACGCATACGCCGCGAACCAGTTGTTGTTGTCGCCGTAGAGAAGGATCGTCGTGTCCGGCGTGACGCCGCTCTGTCCGAGCAGGTTGGCGAGCGCCTCTTTGCTTGCGATGTCGCGGTTGACCTGGTCCTGGAGGTGCTTCCTCCAGTTCCAGCCCACGGCACCCTCGATGTGTCCCTTGTCATAGGCGGACGGGTCTACGTCCACCTCGATGATCCGAAGTTCTTTTTCCTTTCCGTGCTCGGCCACCCACTCGGTGGTGACCAGGGCCTTGGTCGTAGTCGATGAGCTCAATTCCAAACCTCCCAAAAAATGCATGTGACAAACAAACCGATGAGGGTCGAACGGCGGTCGAATGGGCGCGCCCTACGGGCGCGAGCAGACGGCCGGGCTAGCTACAGAAGCAGGCCGGTATGTGAACCAGGCGCTGGGCAGGCCACGTTAGGTCCCGCATAGACACGTCATCTTATGACAACAGGTGACGGCCGGGCCCGATTCCCGGGATGATTGCCTTTAATGCGAATCGATCTCATTAAATACCAGGCGCTCGGCAACGACTACCTGGTCCTGGACCTGCCCGCACCGCTCGATGAGGTCGTCGAGCGTCTGCCCGAGCTTTGCGAGCGCCACCGGGGCCTGGGCTCCGATGGCCTCCTGGCCTTTGATCCGAAAGAGATGACCGTGCGGATCTTCAATCCGGATCGTTCGGAGGCTCAGAAGAGCGGCAACGGCCTGCGCATCGCCGCCGCCCATGCCGTCCTCGAGCACCGGAGGGGCGACCGCTTCGAGCTCCGAACGCCCGGAGGTCCGAACCCGGTCCGCATCCTGTCCCGCAACGGCGCCGAGGTGGTGAGCGAGGTGGACATCGGCCGGCCGTCGTTTCGCGCCGCCGACCTGCCGGCCACGTTCGACGGAGAGCCGGATCGGGTTCACCTCGACACGCCGGCGGGCCGGGTCGAGGCGATGCTGGTCTCGGTCGGCAACCCGCATTGTGTGGTGTTCGACCAGCCGGTCACCATGGAGCGCTGCCTGGAGCTGGGCCCTCACCTGGAGCGGCACCCCGCCTTCCCCGAGCGCGCCAACGTTCAGCTGTTCGAAGCGCTCGACCGCGGCCGCGTCCGCGTGGAGATCTGGGAGCGCGGCGCCGGCTACACGCTCGCCTCCGGCACGAGCGCCAGCGCGGTCGCCGCGGCGTGCATGCGCGCGGGACTTGTCGACGACCACGTCACCATCCAGATGCCGGGTGGAGACCTGGCGATCCGCCGAGAGGAGGCCGGCAACCTGGTCCAGTCGGGTCCGGCGCGCCGCGTGTACAGGGCCACCCTCGACCTCGCGGATTTTGGCCGGGACTAAGATCCGAGCTGCGTGGGCGAAGAAACTAGCGACTCAGTTCAGCTGATCGGCGCCAGGGTCACGTTCGTCCCAACGGACGAAGGCGCGCCGTATGAGCTGACCGAGTGGGACGTCGAACCAGGCAGCCAGGGACCTCCCGTTCACGTCCATCACGAGCACGACGAGGGCTTTTACGTCATGTCCGGACATTTCGGGTTCGTGCTCGACGGCATCACGACGTACGGGAAACCGGGCGCCCACGTCCTCGTGCCGAAGGGTCACGCGCACAGCTTCTGGAACGCCGGCGCCCGACCGGGCAGGCTCCTGCACATCGTGTCCCCGCCCGGTCTCGAGCAATACTTCCGCGACCTCGCCGCCGGTCTCAGCGGCATCAAAACGCAAGAAGGCTCCATCACACTGCGCAAGAAGCTCGGCGAGAAGTACGACATCGAGGTGGTCGGCCCGCCGGTTCCCGGTTAGCGCCTAACCTCCGAGATTCGCCGCACCGCTTCGGGAAGCTCAGCCAACTTTGTGATGACCGCGTCGGCGAGCGACGGGTCGTCCTTCTCCCCCTGACGGTTGACCCACACCCGCGTGATGCCGAGCTTGCTGGTCGGCTTGATGTCGTGGAAGTAGCTCTGCGCGACGTGGATCCACACGTCGGCCGACGCCCCAAACGTCGACTGGAAAAGCAGGAAATGGGCCGGGTTTGGTTTGTAGGCGGACACGTCCTCCGCGGTCACGACCGCGTCGAATGGCACCGGCAGCCGGCGCTGCGTGAGGGCGATGATGTCGCGGTCGCAGTTGGTCAGCAGGGCGAACTTCCAGCCTTCCTTCCGCAGCTCGCCCAGGGCGGGTCCGACGTCTCCGAACGGCGGCCAGTAAGGAATGGTAGAGACGAGAGCCGTCGCGTCGTCCGGCTTCAGGTCGAGCGAGAGCTGGCGTGCGACGCGTCGCGTCGTCTCCGTGAGCACTGCGCGATAGCGCTTGAACGTCCCGTCGGTTTCGACCTCCGCCTCGTTGGCGATATACGCGTCGAGAAAGGCCGGACCGTGTCCCGGGAAAAGCAGCTCCCCGGTGGTCCGTATGCCATGGCGCCAATCGATCAGGGTGCCAAAGCAGTCAAAGGTCAACCAGCGCCCGGACATCGCGTGTCCTAGTGGCCGGGCGCTCGGTAGCCGGTTCCGGCCGACTTCTTGGCCGCCTGGTCCACCTCATCGGTGGTGAGCAGGACGGTCGTCTTGTAGTGAGCCAGCGCCCCGGTGACCCCCACGGCCAGCGCCAGGGCTGCCGCCGAGACATTGTCCGGGGCTTCGACGATCACATAGACGTCGCTTGTGCCGAACCCGTAGTAAATCGATTCGACGCGGCCGCCCAGCGCCTTGGCCGCGGCTTCCACGGCCGCCCGCCGGCCGCTGCCTCCGTCCTTGACCAGGCCCTTGAGGCCTTCATGTGAGTACGCGGCTTCGATCAGATACTTCGCCATCGTTCTTGCCCTCCTGAACTAACCGGTTGACGGCGCCCAGAACCCCTAGCCTGACTTCGGCATGTACTCCGCGATCGCGTGAGCGAGGTGCTGCATGGACATGGACTGCAGCCAAACCCGACCCGGCCCAGTGAGCGCGGCAAGGAAGATGCCAGATCCGAACAACGCGTTCTGGATGCCCTGCACAGTGGTGATGTTGAACTGGACCGATTCCTCGTACATGCCCACGTGCCCAGGATGCACGCGAAGCGTGTTGCCCGGCTGCAGGTCGTAGACCACGACCTCGCCGTTGAGCGCGACCCAGGCCTGGCCCTGCCCCTGAAGCCGCTGCATGCGGAACCCCGCGCCGCCAAAGATCCCAGCGCCCAATTTCTGTTGGAAACCGATTGAAAACTGCACCCCGATCGTGCCGCACATGAAGCCGTGGCGATGGACCAGGTATCCCTTGCCCGGCGCGATCTCCAGCGGCAGGACCTGGCCCGGCAGCTTGGCGGCGAAGGCCAGCAGGCCGTCGCCTCCCACAGCGGTGTATTCGGTCATGAACAACGTGCCGCCGGCAACGGCTCGGCCGAGCGCGCCCATGAAGCCACCTTGCTGGCCGCCGGCCGATGTCGAGGTCTGCATCTGGATCGCCATCGACATCCAGGAAAGCTCGCCCGATTCAGCAAAGACCTTGTCGTTGGGTTTCATGCTCAGCTCGAGCACAGGCATCACGGTGCCGACGATCTTGGATTCCATCTTCCCTCACTCAGTTGATTTGAACGGCTCGCGCAATTATCCCCCTCTGCCCGATGCATCTCCCTCCCCCGCAGGGGGAGGGTCGGGGTGGGGATGGCGCAAGTTGATTAGCTGAAATGCACGTGCGCGTCGATCGTCCGCCGCCGGGCCGCTCTTGGGCTCGGGCTCCGCGAGCAGGAATCGCAGATCCCGATCACCAGCACCTCCGTCCGCAGCGGCTTGAAGTGATGCCCCTCCTGAAGGTGCGCCTCCAGCTCGGTGACCAGCTCCTCCTGGATGTGCAGCACCCCGCCGCACACCTGGCACACAGCATGGTGGTGATCACCGCTGGCCAGCTCGTAGTACGTCGCTCCTTCGCCCAGGTGCGCCGCGTAAACCGATCCCGACGCCGTGAGAGCGTCGAGCGCGCGGTAGACCGTGCTGCGCGGGAAGCCCGGTTTCGTCTTGTGCAGCTCGGCGGTGATCTCGTCGGCCGTGCAGTGGCCGCCCAATCCCACTATGGCGTTGTAGACCTGGGTCCGCTGCGCCGTCCGGCGCATCCCGGGTGCAAGCATCTGGCTAAAGTGCGCCCTGCGCGCGCCCGGCCGAGGCGCTAATTACTCGCAGCGAACGATCTGACCTCGTGAGCAGGCGGGATCCGGCCCGCTCCACCACGACGTCGTCCTCGATCCTCACGCCGCCCCAGCCCGAGATGTAGATCCCCGGCTCGATGGTGAAGGTCATGCCGGCCTCGAGCACCGTCGCGGATCCGGGATCGAGGCTCGGGTCCTCGTGCGCTTCGAGGCCGATGCCGTGGCCGACCCGGTGGAAGAAGAGCTCGCCCATTCCCGCCGCATCGATCAGCTGACGGGCCGCCGCGTCGACCGAGCCCGTCGTGGTGCCGGCACGCACCGCTGCGACAGCCGCGTCGTGCGCCGCAAGTACGAGGCCGTGAATCTCTTTCTGACGATCCGTGGGCTCGCCGATAACCGCCATGCGCGTGGTGTCCGCCCGATACCCGTCGAACGCAGCGCCGAAGTCCAGAAGCACGAGGTCGCCCTCAGCGAGCTTCCGGCTCGTGGGACGTACGTGCGGGAGCGCCGAGTTGGGGCCGGACTGAACGAGGCTTTCGAAGGAGAGTGTTCCGCCGTGCTCGCCGATCGCCGCGCCGATCATCACCGACACTTCGAGCTCCGACATCCCGGGATGCAGCGCGCCGATGACCTGCTCGCCGACCGCGTCTGTGATCGCCCCGGCGCGGGCGAGCTTTTCGATCTCCGGCTGGCTTTTGATGCGTCGAAGGCGCTTGATCTCCGGGGAGGCGTCCACCATCTCGCGCGCGGCGCTGCGAGCGAGGAGCATCTCGGAGGCTTGCAGAGTCAGGTGCTCTTTCTCGACGCCGATCTCGGCGCATCCCTCCAGCGCGGTGCGCACGAGCGCGTAGCCATCCTCACCGTCGCGCCATGACACGACCTCGACCTGCTCGGCATCGCGACCGGCCTTCTCGCGCTCGATGGCCGGCACGATGATCGTCGCGCGATCCGCCCGCACCGCGAGCGCCATCAAACGCTCGAACGGCTCAGCGTGGAACCCGGTGAGGTAGGCGATCGAAACGGGTTTCGTGATGTACGCCGCGTCCAGGTTGTGCCGGCCCATCCAGGCGCGAAGATCCTGCAAGGGGGTGGTCGTGGTGGTGCTACTCAATGCCGACGATGCGAACGCTGTAGGAGCCGTTCGGGGTCTTGATCTCGACCTCTTCGCCGACGCGGTGCCCGATCAGCGCCTTGCCGAGAGCGGATTCGTAGCTCACCCTCCCTGCCTTGGGGTCGGCCTCGGCAGGCCCCACGATCCGGTACCTCTCCTCGTCGGCGCCGTCTTCGCTGAAACGAACCGTGCTGCCCATGTCGACCACGCCGGTCCTCGGCTTGGTCTCGATAAGGACGTGGTTCTTGACGATCGCCTCGAGCTCGTTGATCCGCGCCTCCATCATGCCCTGCTCGTTTTTCGCCGCGTGGTACTCGAAGTTCTCGGAGAGGTCGCCGAACTCCCGGGCCGCCTTGATCTTGGCCACGATCGCAGGCCGCCGGACCGTGGTCAGCTGATCGAGCTCCTTCCTCACGGCCACCAGCCCCTCAGGAGTGATGTGAACGTCGTTGGTCATCTACTGGAGTCTAGTGCTCAGGAATGGGGACTTCACCTCCCCGCTCGCCGGGGAGGCCGGCGCGAAGCGCCGGGTGGGGGGGTGGGCTTTCCTATATTGTCGCGAAGAATGCGAAGGCTGCTGCTGACAGTCGGGATGCTGCTCATGGGCATGGCGCTGGTCGGGGGCGCCGCCGTTTCCCTGGTTGGCACCTCGCTCCTCCCGCTCGACCAGGAGGTCGGCACCCACGCTTCGGCGGCCGGCGCGGTGCTTGGGATCGGCCTCATGGCCGCCGCCGTCAACCCCGCCGGCAACATCGGCTGGGTCCGCGCGGGCATCCTGTATGGCTTCGTCGTCCTCGCCTTTGAGGCAGGTTCGTACTACCTGTGGCATGCGTCATTCCACATCGGCCCGGTCTTCTTCGGCCTGGCGTTCAGCCTGCTTCTGATCGCCACATACCCAGAGCGCAAGCAGCTGGTCCCGTCAAGGCCAACCCCCGCTTCGGCGCCGGCCAAGAAGGCACCCGCAGACGAGGACAAGCCGGCCGAGCCCGCCGAAGCGAAGAAAGCGGAACCGAAGAAACTAGACGACTGAGGCGCGGCCGAAAACCTCCGGCGAGAGATTCGGCGATCCAGGTGGCCCAGATCCGGGTGAAGCGACGAGCAGCGCAGCGAGCGCATCGTGCATGC
>Ga0209118_1001194_pt1 | contig 12555 bp, 9 predicted proteins | sample BlaSpr_A8_Ref_M1_FD_187988 | JGI IMG/M metagenome (GOLD analysis project Ga0209118, IMG submission 187988) | Forest soil microbial communities from Thunder Bay, Ontario, Canada - Black Spruce, Ontario site 2_A8_Ref_M1 (SPAdes) (version 2) | ecosystem: Environmental > Terrestrial > Soil > Boreal...
CTCCAAGCCCGCCGACGTGACCGATACGACGCTCGCCACCGAGCTGCTGCTGCTGCACCGCTGCCTGGAATCGCTGCGCGAGAGCGCGCCTGCCGCGCGCCATCTGCAGGCGCGGATCGTGGCCCATCTCGCGGACACCCCGCAGGTGAACCCGGCCTGCGACATCGTGATCAAGCTGGTGCGCCACTACCTCGAGGACGCCGGCGTGCAGGTGCTGCCCGAAGACATCGCGGCCGGACCGGTGCGCTCGCTGCGCTTCCGGCCCAGCATGGGGTGGGTGCATACGCGCGCCTGAGGACGTGAGCCGCGCCCTCGAACGGCTGCTCGGCGCGAGCGTCGCCCAGGTGCGGGTGATCGAGCATTCCTGGTTCGCCCGCCTGCACGGCCGTGCCGTCGCGACCACACGCCCGGGGCGCATCTACCTGCGCGGCAGCGCCGCCGACTTCTTCGCCAACCCCTGGCTGATGCTGCACGAGTACTGTCACGTCATCAGGCAGTGGCAGCCGGGCACCCTCACGGCGGCACGCTACCTGCTCGAATGCCTGCGGCGCGGATACTGGAACAACCGCTTCGAAGTCGAGGCGCGCGCGTTCGCGGACACCCACGTAGCCCACCTGCACGCGCTGCTGGCGCGCGCGCCGCCGCCACCGTACCTCTAGCCCAGCAGCGCCTCGCGCCGGTAGAGACGTCCGGCAACGCCGATGAGCAGCGCGCCGAGGATGAGCGTCGCGGTGACTGAGACGGCGAGATAGCCCGCCGGCACCCGCTCATCGCGCAGCAGGCTGGTGATGAGGAAGTGCTGGCTGAGTGAAGGGACCGCCATGAGCGCGAGCGTCGGACGCAGGCCCATCACGCCGGCAAACACCAGCGGCAGCGTCGGCACGAGCAACACCAGACCCAGGTAAGTCTGCGCCTCGCGGTAGCTGCGCGTGGATGCGGCCACGATGGTCATCAGCGCAGCCCCCAGCGGTACCAGCGGCAGGCAGAACAGAATCACGGCCAGGCCGACGAGCGGGCCGAAATTGACGCTCATGCCGAAGCGCTCCAGCCCCGTGAAACGCAACATGATCGCGAACGCGGCCACGGTGAGGGTCAGCGACAGCGTCATGTAGGCGCAGGTCGCGAGGATCTTGCCGAAGATCAGGTACTCGCGCGGCACCGGCACGGTCAGCAGCGGTTCCAATGACCCGCGCTCGCGCTCGCCGGCGGTGGCGTCGATGGCGAGGTACATGCCGCCCATCAGCATGGTGAGCAGCACGAGGTAGCTCAGGGTCCCGAGCGCCAGCACCGAACGGCTCGCCGGGGTGGAGACGTCGATGTCCTGCACCGCGAGCGGGGACAGCACCAGCGGATCGACTCCGCGGGCCAGCATCCGCAGCCGCGCGAGGAGTGAGGCGTACTGGCCCAGCAGCGCCGTCACCCGAGAGAGGGTGCCGGAGGCGGACAGCTCAGAGGAATCGGCGTACAGGAGGATGGGGGCGGGCGTGCCCGCCGCCAGGTGCGCGGCGAAGTCCGCGCTCACCGCCAGCACCAGTTCGTGGCCGTGCGCCTGCACCGCGGCGCGGGCCGCGGCGGCGTCGTAGTCCACGGATTCGACCCGCACCCCGTACTGGCGCAGGAAGCCGAGCAGGTTCGGAGCGCGCTCGCCATGCGCGACCGCGAGCGTGATCGGGCGCTCGCCCTCCTCGGCGCCGCGTTCGATGCGCAGCGACAGACCGCCGGCGAACAGCAACGGGCCCAGCAGCGGACCCAAGATCAGCGCCGAGATGAGCGTGCGCCGCTCGCGCAGATTCTCGCGAAACTCCTTGCCGAACACGGTGAGGATGGCGCGCACGGCCTAGATCCCACCCGCGCCGGCAATCAAGTGCACGAAGGCTTCCTCGAGACCGGCCGTGCCGGTGCGCGTGCGGATCGCGGCGGGGGTGCCGCTCGCGAGCACGGTGCCGTGAGCAATCACCACCACCTCGTCGCACAGCGCGCTCACCTCCTGCATCACGTGGCTGGAAAACAGCACGCAGTGTCCGGCGTCGCGCAGCGACCCGAGCAGGCGGCGCAGGGCCCGCACCGCCATGACATCCAGCCCGTTGGTGGGCTCGTCCAGCACCAGGTTGCGCGGCCGGTGAACCAGCGCGCGCGCGAGGGCAGTCTTGACGCGCTCCCCCTGCGAGAAGCCCTTGGCCCGGCGGTCGGCGAATTCCTCCATCTCCAGCAGGCCGATGAGCTCGGCGGCGCGGGCGCGGGCCGCGGCGCGCGCCAGGCCGTGCAGCGCGCCGAAGTACAGGATGTTTTCGCGCGCGGTGAGGTTCGGATAGACGCCGGCGCCGTGCGCCAGCACGCCCAGGCGCCGGGCCGCCTCCAGCGGCGTGCGGACCACGCTGTGCCCGTCGATGAGCGCATCCCCCGCATCGGGCCTGAGCACCGTGTACAGCATGCGCAGCGTGGTGGACTTGCCGGCGCCGTTGGGCCCCACGAGGCCGGTGATGCGGCCGTCGGCGGCGCGCAGACTCACGTCGCGCACGGCCGTCACCGCGCCAAAGTGCTTGTACAGCCGAGTGGCCTCGATCACGTGCCAAGGGTGCGCGAACGCCTCACGGCGGCGGACCGTTCAGCGAGGTGAAGAACGGCATGGGACGCGCGCCGCGCGTGCAGCTGACATCGAGCCCGACCACGGAGGCGCGTGCGAGAAACTGCGCGAGCACGCGATCCATGCAGGGGGCGGTCAGCTGACCGTGACCGAAGCCGCCGAGCACGATCGAGAGGCCGTGCGAAAAACCGCGCGCCGCAAGCTGCGCGAACGCAGGCGGCGTGACCGGATCGTCGCTCCCCGACAGCAGCAACGCCGGCACGTCGCTCGCGAGCGGCGCGTGGAAGTCCGCATCGATCGGTCCGTGCGGCCAGATGCGGCACACGGTGTCGAGCCCGTCGAGCTGCAGCGTGCCGAGGAAGGTGTCGGCGAGGCGCTCGCGGTCGATGGCACGCAGGTCATAGAAGGGCACGTCTTCGGTGCACACCACGCTGTTGTGCATGCCGGTTGCGAGCGCTTCGGCGTAGCCGCGCTCGACCAGCAGGAACTGCGCGGCGAGGGGTGCGTAGTCCTGGTGCGCCGCGGCGTCATCCAGCATGAGCGGCAGCAGCGCGGCGTATTCCGGGGTGTAACTGGCGAGGCGCAGCACCGTCGCCAGGTGCGCGGTGGTGAAACTGAAGCGCGTGGGGTCGCCGCTCGACGGATCGGCCAGCGCCACGGGCACCGCATGGTTCCTGAGCAACGCACGCACGCTGTGGTAGGTGCGCGCGGGATCGCCGTAGCGCTTGCTGCAGGCGGGCTCGCCGGCGCAGCGCGCCAGGATGCTGAGCAGCGCCTGCTCCGCATTCGTCGCCGTGGCCGGCCCGAGCGCCAGCGGCGCCGGCACGACACCATCGAGAATCACCGCGCGGACGCGCCGCGGGAAACGGCGCAGGTAGTGCTGCGCGACCCGGGTGCCATAGGAGGTGCCGTACAGGTTGATGCGCTCGGCGCCTAAGGCTGCGCGCACGTGCTCGAGATCCTGCACGGCAAGACTGCTGGTGTAGTACGCCACGTCGGCGCGCGCACTGAGCCGGGTGAGGCAGCGTCGAGTCTGGTCAGCGATCTCGGTGTCGGTCGCGCGAAACAGCAGCGCCTCGTCCGCCTGGCAATCGAGAGGGTTCGATTGTCCGGTGCCGCGCTGGTCGATGAGGACGATGTCCCGATCGCGGTGAATGCGCGCGAAGGCGCCCGCCACCGTCGCATAGAACGCGCTGGCCGCCGCTCCCGGACCACCGGCCAGGATGAACAGCGGATCCGCCTGTTTGCGCCGGCTGATCGCGGGCACGCGCGCGACGTGCAGGCCGATGTGCCGGCCCGACGGAGCCTGTGGATTCTCGGCAACCGACAGTACGCCGCACTCCGCCGCCACGACCGTCAGTCGCAGCGGGTGCTCGAGCTCGCAGGCCGACAGCGTAAGGCCCGGCGCGGCCGCGTCCGCCGTGCCGGCGTTGAGGCCCAGCGCGAGCAGCGCGCCCGCGCCTGAGGCCCTGAGGGCGGTCCGCATGCGCATCAGTCGCGACAGCATAAGGCAAGGCGCGGTCTTGTTCGTGGGGTTTGCGGCCCTACAATACGCGTCCCTCGCCGTCAGGTAGTCATGGATCAGTTCGTCACGCAGCGATTCGCGCGCGCCCACGACGTCATCGTCATCGGCGGCGGCCATGCCGGCACCGAGGCGGCGCTGGCGGCCGCGCGCATGGGGGCGCGCACACTGCTCCTGACCCAGAGCATCGAGACCCTGGGTCAGATGAGTTGCAATCCCGCCATCGGTGGCATCGGCAAGGGACATCTGGTGCGCGAGATCGACGCGCTCGGCGGGGCCATGGCCCGGGCCGCGGATCGCGCCGGCATCCAGTTCCGCACGCTCAATGCCAGCAAGGGCCCGGCGGTGCGCGCGACCCGCGCCCAGGCCGACCGGCAACTCTACAAACAGGCCATCCGCACGCTGCTCGAGAACCAGCCGAACCTCGAGCTCTTCCAGCAGGAGGTGGCAGACCTCATCCTGGAGAGCGGCCGGGTACGCGGTGTGGTCACGGTCACGGGCATCACGTTCCAGGCCCCTGCGGTGGTGCTCACCGTGGGCACGTTCCTCGCCGGACGCATGCATGTCGGCCTCGTCAACTACCCCGGCGGCCGTGCGGGCGATGCGCCCGCCAACCGGCTCGCGGCGCGGCTGCGCGAGTTGGCCCTGCGCGTCGGGAGACTCAAGACCGGGACCCCGCCGCGGATCGACGGCCGCACCCTCGACTGGTCGGTGATGGCCGCCCAATCGGGTGATGACCCCACGCCCGTGTTTTCGTTTCTTGGGCGCGTTAATGAGCATCCAAGACAGGTAGACTGTTTCATTACAAAGACAAACGAGCGTACGCACGACATCATCCGGGCGGCCACCGATCGCTCCCCGATGTTCACCGGCGCGATCGAAGGCGTCGGCCCGCGCTACTGTCCCTCGGTCGAGGACAAGGTGGTGCGCTTCGCGGACAAGCCTTCGCATCAGATTTTCGTCGAGCCGGAGGGACTGCACACTCACGAGGTCTACCCCAACGGCATCTCGACCAGCCTGCCCTTCGACGTGCAGTGCGAGTTCGTGCGCACCATCCGCGGCTTCGAGAACGCGCACCTCACGCGCCCCGGTTATGCCATCGAGTACGACTTCTTCGATCCGCGCGATCTCAAGGGCTCGCTCGAGACACGCGCGCTCGCGGGCCTTTATTTCGCCGGCCAGATCAACGGCACCACCGGCTACGAGGAGGCCGCGGCGCAGGGCCTCATCGCCGGCATCAATGCCGCGCTCGCCGTGAGGGATCGCGAGCCCTGGATACCGAAGCGCAGTGAGGCCTACCTCGGAGTGCTCATCGATGATCTGGTGACGCGCGGTACGCGCGAACCGTACCGCATGTTCACGAGCCGTGCGGAACACCGCCTGCTGCTGCGCGAGGACAACGCGGACCTGCGCCTGACGCCCGCGGGACGCGACCTCGGGCTCGTCGAGGATGAGCGCTGGGCGCTCTTCGAAGCGAAGCGGCAAACGTCCGATCTCGAGGTCGCTCGCCTCAAGGCCCTGCTTCTTGCGCCCGCGGACGTGCCCGCGCCCTGGGCGCAGCGCGTGCTGGGCGCGCCGCTCGCGCGCGGCGCTTCCGCCTTCGAGCTGCTCAAGCGGCCGGGAGTGACCTACGACGCGCTGCTGGAGATTGCCGGGGCACCGGCCGAGTGGGCGGCCGGCGGCGCGGGCGCGATGGACGACCGACTGCCGGCGCAGGTGCGTGCGCAGGTGGAGGTGCGCGCCAAGTACGCGGGCTACATCCAGCGGCAGCAGGACGAGATCGAGCGCGCCAGGGGTAACGAGGAGACCGCGCTGCCGGCTGATCTCGACTACACACGCATCTCGGGCCTGTCGCACGAGGTGCGACAGAAGCTCGCCGAAGTGCGGCCGGCGACGGTCGGCCAGGCCGGCCGCATCCCGGGCGTGACGCCGGCGGCGGTGTCGATCCTGCTGGTGCACCTGAAGAAGCGCAGCGGCGGCGGGCGCGCGCGGGTCGCATGAGCGGATTCATCGAGCAGCTCACGCGCGCCTGGAAAAGAAGCGACTCGCTCGCGTGCGTGGGACTCGACCCGGAAATCGAACGCTTCCCGCGCCGCATCGCCGCCGAACCCTCGCCGATCTTCCAGTTCAACCGGGCCATCATCGACGCCACCGCGGACCTGGTGTGCGCGTACAAGCCGCAGTTCGCGCACTACGCCGCCTACGAGGCCGAGGATCAGCTCGAGCGCACCATCGAGTACATCCACAAGACGCATCCGGGCGTGCCCGTGATCCTCGACGCCAAGCGCGGCGATGTGGGCAACACCGCCGAGCGCTACGCCATCGAGGCGTTCGAGCGCTACGGCGCCGATGCCGTCACGGTCAACCCCTATCTCGGTGGTGACGCGCTCGAGCCGTTCCTCAGGCATGCGGACAAGGGCGTCGCGATCCTGTGCCGCACGTCCAATCCCGGGGCGCGCGACCTGCAGGACCTCGTGATCGGCGCACGCAAGCTCTACCAGGTGGTCGCGGAACTGGCCGCCCAGCGCTGGAACACCCGGGGCAACTGCCTGCTGGTCGTGGGCGCCACCTACCCGGGCGACCTCGCCGAGGTGCGAGCGCTGGTGGGCGCCATGCCGCTGCTCGTGCCCGGGGTCGGAGCGCAGCGCGGCGACGTGGCGCAGGTGGTGCAGAACGGCCAGAGCGCGCAAGGCACCGGTCTCATCATCAGCTCCTCGCGCGCCATCCTGTATGCCTCATCGGGCGAGGACTTTGCCGCCGCGGCGCGCGCGGCGACGCAGCAGCTGCGCGGGGAGATCAACTCGAGCCGCACGCGGCCCGCATGAGCACGCGGCGCGCCGCGCTTCAGGCCATCGCCAGCGTGGCGACGGTTGCCGCGACGGTCCTCGCCTCACTCGCCGGATGTACGCGCTCGCACGACCAGGGGCCCGCGGGCTCCGGCGCCGCGCCACAAGCGGCCATCCTGGTACGCGGCGGCGGACCCGACCCGGACTCCCTCGACCCTCAGAAAGCGCGCGGCTTCGAGGCGCAGAGTATCGTGCGCGATCTGTGCGAGGGATTGACGACACTCGACAGCCACGCCGCCGTGGCGCCCGGAGTGGCGACCACGTGGGGCGTGAGCACCGACGGCAAGATCTACGTATTCAAGCTGCGTCGCGAGGCGCGCTGGTCGAACGGCGAACCGGTGGTCGCGGCGGATTTCGTGGCGGGACTGCAGCGCCTGGTGGACCCCGCCACCGCCTCGGGCTATGCGCAGTACATCGACGTCATCGCGAACGCGAGCGACATCGTCGCGGGGCGCAAGCCCCCGCAGGCCCTCGGCGTGGCCGCGCCGGATGATTCGACCGTCGTCGTCACGCTCGCAACGCCTGCGCCGTATCTGCCGACCCTGCTGTCGCATCCGAGCGCCTGTCCGGTGCACCGGCCGACGCTGAAGGCCCACCCGGAAGGGTTTGCGCGGCCCGGCGTGATGGTCTGCAACGGCGCCTTCGTCTTCAAGGAATGGGTGCAGGGCTCCTACGTCCTGGCCAGGCGCAACGGCTACTACTGGAACAACGCCGCGACCCGGCTCGATGCGGTGAAGTACCTGCTGATCCCCGACGAGAACGCCGAGCTCACGCGCTACCGCGGCGGCGAGCTGCAGGTCACGTTCGTGGTACCGCGCGGACAGTTCGACTGGATCAAGGCGAACCTCGCCGATCAGCTGCACGTTTCACCGCAGCTCACCACCTACTACTACGGCTTCAACCTCAGACGCGCACCCTTCAAGGACAAACCCAGGCTGCGCCGGGCGCTGTCGCTGGCCGTCGACCGCGAGAAGCTCGCGCAGCTCGTGCTGCGGGTGGGTGAGCTGCCCGCCTACGGCTGGGTGCCGCCGGGGATCGACAACTACAGCGCGCAGTCCTTCGACTATCGGGGCGAGCCGATGGCGGCGCGCGTGGCCGAAGCGCAGCGCCTGTACCGCGAAGCCGGCTACTCGCCCGACAAGCCGCTCACCTTCGAGCTGCGCTACAACTCCGGCGAAGTGCACACCAAGCTCGCGGTGGCGATCGCCTCCATGTGGAAGGAGGCCCTCGGCGCCGACGTGCGCCTGACACAGGTGGAGTTCAAGTCGCTGCTGCAGGACATCGATCGCGGCGATGTCCAGATGTTCCGCTCGAGCTGGGTAGGCGACTACAACGACGCCTACACCTTCGCTCAGTACCTGAAGAGCGACTTCGGCGTGAACCTGCCGCACTATGAGAGCGCGGCCTACGACGCACTGCTGAAGCGCGCCGCGGCCGAAACCGACGCGGCCAGGCGTCGCGCGCTGCTGGAGGAGGCCGAGCGGCTCATGCTGCGCGATCACCCGCTCATCCCGCTGTACTTCTACGTCAACAAGCACCTGGTGAAGCCCGAGGTGATGGGCTGGTACGACAACGTCATGAATGTCGTGTACAGCAAGGACCTGGCGCTGCGGGCGCCGGCGCACTGAGAGGCGCCGCCGGCTAGGGTCGCGCCCGGTAGGCGCGGTCGAAGACGCGTTCGAGGCGCCGATTCGCGCCTCGCAGAGCATCGACGACCTGCCGCGCCCAGTCGAAATATTCGCGCTTGCGCGCCAGCGACCACTCGGCCGGTGGACTTGCAGCGAGGTCGCGCAGATTGCAGATCTTGTCCGCGAGCTTCACCAGTTTGGCGGACGCCGACAGGTGAGGCGCGTGCTCGACCTGAAGCCTCTTCCTGGTTTTTTTGTCCAGCCGCTTGTTGTCCGTCACTTCGGCGACGACCGAGGCAATCGATTTTCCAAAGGCCCTTGCCAGCTCCGCACGAGTGGTCCTGGTGTCCTCGACAGTGTCGTGAAGCAGGGCCGCCGCGATAACCCGCGCATCTGCGATACGGCCCTCGTGCCACAGAACGTTGGCGAGCGCGAGCGGGTGATTGATGTATGGGGTCGCTTCCTTGTCCTTGCGCCGCTGGTTGCGGTGTTTCATGGCCGCGAACTGTGCCGCACGCAAGACGAGTCCCGTGTCACCTGCCGCGGTCACTTGCCGATGCAGAACCCGGCAAAAATCCGCCCCAGCAGATCCTCGCTGGTGAACTCGCCAGTGATCTCGCTCAAGGCCTGCTGCGCGGCGCGCAGCTCCTCGGCGGCCAGTTCCCCGGCACGCTGCTCGGTGAGCTGGCGCGCGGCTTCTTCGGTGTGCTCGCGTGCCCGCGCGAGGGCCTCCAGGTGCCGGCGGCGGGCGCTGATCGCCCCTCCATCCACGGTCTGGTAACCCATGCACTGCTTCAGATGCGCGCGCAGGTCCTGCAGCCCCTGGCCGGTGAGAGCGGACAACGTGATGTAAGGCGGGCGGGTGAGCGTGTCGGCGACCGGCAGGCCGACCGCCAGATCGCACTTGTTGAACACCAGCGTGACCGGAACATCCGCCGGCAGCCGCGCGCGCTCCTCGCGAAAGGCCGTGGCGGAAGGGTCTTCCACCGCGTCGATGACGAACAGCACGCGATCGGCCCGCTGCATCTCCGCCTGGGCGCGCCGCATACCTTCCTCCTCGACCAGATCGCCCCCCTGTCGCAGGCCCGCGGTGTCCAGCACGTGCAGCGGCATGCCGTCGAGATGGATGCGCTCGCGCACCACATCGCGCGTGGTGCCGGGAATGGCCGTCACGATCGCCGCATCGTAGCCGGCGAGCCGGTTGAGCAGGCTCGACTTGCCGGCGTTCGGCCGGCCGGCGATGACCACCGTCATGCCCTCGCGCAGCAAACGGCCCTGGCGCGCACTCTCGAGCACGCCCTCGAAATGATCGCGCACCGCCTCGAAGCGCGTGCCGAGCTCGTGGTCGGCGAGAAAGTCGATTTCTTCTTCCGGAAAGTCGATCGCCGCCTCGACGTAGCTGCGCAGCTCGATCACCGCTTCGGTGAGCCCGTGCACCATGGCGGAGAACTCCCCCTGGAGCGAGCGCATGGCGGCGCGCAGCGCCTCGCGCGAGCCCGCGTCGATGAGATCGGCGATGGCTTCCGCCTGCGCCAGGTCCAGCTTGTCGTTGAGGAAGGCCCGCTGGGTGAATTCCCCGGCGTGCGCGCGGCGCGCGCCGAGCTCCACGGCGCGCGCAACGAGGGCGTCCATCACCACCGGCCCGCCGTGGCCGTGCAGCTCGAGGACGTGCTCGCCGGTGTAGGAATGCGGCGCGGGAAAGAACAGCGCCAGGCCCGCGTCGATCGCTTCGTGCTGCGCGTCCAGGAAGCGCGCAAAGGTCACGTGGCGGCCCTTGGGGAGCTCACCGAGCATGACCGCCGCGACTTCCGGCACCTTGGGCCCCGAGATGCGTACGATGCCGATGCCCCCTCGTCCCGGAGGCGTTGCCGCGGCCACGATGGTGTCCGTGCGCGTCATATGGGCCGGTGTGCCAAGGCTACCGCCGGAGACACTCGGAAAGGAAGCGGCGCGGGCGTGCGCGGCACGAGCCGCGCGCGCACTTAAGCGGGTCAGGTTCTTTTCGCCGCCATGGCCGCCTCGATGCGCCGGTTGATGTTCCATTGCTGTGCAATCGACAGCACGGTGTTGGTCACCCAGTAGAGCACCAGTCCCGCCGGGAAAAACGCGAAGGTAGCCGACATGGCGAGCGGCATGATCATGAAGACCTTGGCCTGCACCGGGTCCGGGGGCGCGGGATTCAACCTGTACTGCACGAACATTGCCGCCGCCATGATCGCCGGGAGGATGAACAGCGGGTCGCGCGAGGACAGATCGTGGATCCAGAACGCGAACGGCGCCTGGCGCATCTCGACGCTCTCGAGCAGCACCCAGTAGAACGCGAGAAACACCGGGATCTGGATCACGATCGGCAGGCAGCCGGCGACCGGGTTGATCTTCTCGCGCTTATAGAGCTCCATCATCGCGCGGCCGAGCTTCTCGCGGTCGTCCTTGTAGGTCTCCTGCAGGTTCTTGATGCGCGGCTGCAGGGCCTTCATCTTCGCCATCGAGCGGCCGCTCGCCTCCGACAGCGGATAGAACACGAGCTTCAGCAGGAAGGTGACCAGGATGATCGCAACGCCCCAGTTGCCCGTGAGCCCATGCACCTTGTCGAGCACCCAGAACAGCGGCATCGACAGGAACCACAGCCGGCCGTAGTCCGCCACCCGGCCGAGCTCCGGGGCGGTGGCCTCGAGCTGCCCCTGCAGCTTCGGTCCCACGTAGAACGCCTCGCTGAATTGCGCCGTGGCGCCGGGCGCGACCGTCTGCTCCGGGCCGGTGGCCGACAGCAGGTACTGATCCCCGGATGCACCGAGCGTGAAGCGATAGGGCGCGCCGCGCGGCGGCACGATGGCGCTGACGAAGTGGTGCTGCAGGGCGGCGAGCCAGCCGTCGCGCACTTCCAGCGACAGGTGACTGTCCTGCGTGTCTGTGGTGTCGAGCTTGCGGTACTTGGTGCCGTCGTAAATCGCCGGACCATGGAACGCGTAACTCTCGACATCGAACATGGAGCGCTTGGTGCGCGGATCATTGCGCAGGATCTGCGCGTACGGACGCGCAGTCCAGGGCCTGCTGCCGCCGTTGTGTACCTCGTATTGCACGTCGATGCGGTACTGGCCGCGGTGGAACACGAAGGTCTTGGTGACCGTGACTCCCGCCTCGCTCCAGGTGAGCGGCACGCGCAGCTCGTCGCGGCCATCGAGGGCGTAATCGGTCTGCTCGCTCGCATAGCCAGCCAGATGGGTGGGATAGGGCGCGCCGCCCGGGCCGGTCAGACCCGACTGCACGAGGTAGAGTGACAGCGGATCGTCCTCATTCTCGAGGCGCACCGGCGTGGCCTCGCCCTTCACCTGCGGATAGGCGCGCAGATCCGCCCGCGTGAGCGTCCCGCCACGCGTGCTGATGTCGAGGTCGAGCACGTCCGTGCGCACGTGCACGCGCGGCGCCGCTGCTGCGGACTTCGCGGGCTCCGTGCCGGGCGCGCTCGGGACGGAGGCAGCTGCCGCCGCGGCGTCGCTGGCGGGAGCGCCCTGAGCGGCCGCCGGTGTCGCGGTCCTGGGCGCCTCGGGAATCCGGCTGCCGAGATCGCTCGCGGGCGCAGCCGCGTGCGGGGCCGCATTCGTCGCCGGCGAGCCCGCCACGGCTCCCGGCGGCGGACCGTAGTCGTGCATCCACGTCTGGTAGTTGAGCAACAGCAGCGCCGCGAGCGCGACCCACAGCCACAGGCGCGGGCTGAAGCTAGGGAGGTTATTGGTCATGAGGCTGATGTGTGCAGACGAGGGGCGCAGGCGGCACGGGATCGAATCCGCCCGGGTGCCACGGGTGGCAGCGCGAAAGGCGCGCGACCGCGAGCCAGCCGCCCCTCAAGACGCCGAAGCGCAGCACCGCCTGCAGGGCGTACTGCGAGCAGGAGGGATAAAAGCGGCACGCCGGCCCCAAGAGCGGACTGACGGTCCATTGATACAGACGGATCAGGAGGGCTGCGACGTGGCGCAT
>Ga0209118_1001195_pt1 | contig 12550 bp, 12 predicted proteins | sample BlaSpr_A8_Ref_M1_FD_187988 | JGI IMG/M metagenome (GOLD analysis project Ga0209118, IMG submission 187988) | Forest soil microbial communities from Thunder Bay, Ontario, Canada - Black Spruce, Ontario site 2_A8_Ref_M1 (SPAdes) (version 2) | ecosystem: Environmental > Terrestrial > Soil > Boreal...
AAAGGTACTCTGCGGAAAAATTACCATCTTGTAGCCAAGCTCGACCAGCTCCGGAAACGAAAGCAACGGGCTCTTCCCGAACTCGGTCATATTCGCCATCAGCGGGACATCGATCTCTTTTGCGAAATCACGAAACTCTTCGACGCTTTGCAGCGCCTCGGGGAAAATCGCGTCCGCACCGGCTTCGAGATAATGCTGGGCCCGGTCGAGGGCGCGATCGAAATCTTCCACCGCCCGCGCATCCGTCCGCGCGATGATCATGAAATTCGGGTCGCGCCGCGCCGCCACCGCCGCCTTAATTTTTTCCACCATCTCCGCGAGATCGACAATCGATTTGCCGGCGAGATGTCCGCAGCGCTTGGGAAACTCCTGATCTTCGATGTGACAACCAGCGAGGCCGGCCGCTTCTAGTTCCTGGATCGTCCGCGCCACATTTTCCGCCCCGCCAAAACCGGTGTCCGCATCGACAATCGCCGGAATTTTCACGGCCTTCGCGATGTAACCGGCGAGCTGCGCCACTTCGGTCAGCGTGAGCAGTCCGATATCCGGCACTCCCGCCGTGGCATTCGCCAACCCCGCGCCGCTGATGTAAACCGCGTCGAACCCGGCGCGCTCGACTTGCCGCGCCATCGCCGCGTTCGGCACACCCGGCATCATCACCGCGTTCTTCGCGATCAACTCTCGCATTCGAGTGGGCATGGAACTCATACGAGCCGGAACATAGGCATTCTGCCTGTGCGCCCAGCGGACATTCTGTCCGCTGCATTGGTTTCAGCGGAGCGCAACTCCGCTGGGCGCACAGACTGAAAGTCTATGTTCCATCGCTGGGCTCCTTTGCTTTTCATGTGATCTTCAGTGCCTGCATTAATGAATCGACGCTCGCCGCTTCCTCGAACGTCCAGCAATGCTCCAGCACGCGATCCGCTGCGTCCTTCCCGATTTTCGGCGCGGCGAGATTCAGGAATTTTCCTTCCACCTCGGAATCCTTCAGCCGGTTCTTCGCGTTGCCTAACGGATAGTCCACACGTTTCGTCAGCGTCCGTCCGTCTGCCAAATTCACATGCACAATGTTCGCGACCGCTTCCGCGTAGATTGCGCTGAGCTCATCGTTGCGTTGCACTTTCACGTTCTCGAGGAACTTCACGATCCCAGGCTCGGTAAAACGCGAAGGCTCGAACTGCTTGTCGGTAATCTCGCCGTCGATCAAGGCCACAGCCGTGATGTAAGGCAGACTGTGATCGGCCGTCTCACGGTTTTGCGGCCGCCATTTCTCCGGCTCGCTCCCAATGATATCGACGGAAGCATCGTGGCTCTCGATCACAATTGATTTCACCTGGGAAAGATCCTCGATTTGTTTCCGCAGAAAGAGCGCGGCTTCGATGGCGCTCTGGCTGTGATATTCCGCCGGCCAGTACTTAATGCTTGTCTTCAAAATCATCGAAGCGGGCCCTTCGCCTGGCATCGCTTCCTTCGTTTTGTCGAACACTTCGCGGACGTTACCTAACGAAACCCCGAGCTCCTTCTCGAATCCCATCGCGCCTTCGAAGATCGGCGCCGGGCCTGTCATGCCGGAGCGCGCGAGCAGGGCCGCGTAAACCCCGAGCCTGGCCGCGTTCGCAAAGGCCACGCCTTTCCAATGCGAAAGCTCGCCGACGCGCGCCTGCCGGAACGCCGCGCAATGCACGCCCGCGATGTTGATCGCGTGCCGCGTCCGCTCGGGATCGAGTTTCATCAACTTCGCGCAGGCCAGCGCGGTCGAGAACGCGCCGTAGGTCGGATGATCCCAGCCGCGGGCCCGAATGCTGGCGGCATCGCAGAGACGGCATTGCACCTCGTAGGCGATGGCGGCCGCCGCGATCATTTCTTTTCCGGTCGCGCCGACACTCTCACCTACCGCGAGCACGGCGGAGAAATTGTCGCTCGGATGCGCCGGTTCCTTCGAGAGATAGGTGTCGTTGTAATCGAAGTAGCGAATGCAGCAGCCGTTCGCGAAGGCGGCCCAATCCGGCGGCGCTTTGTGGGAAGTGCCGAAAACGGTCGCGCCATGCTTCGCTGAGAAATCCGAGACGACATTGCGCGCGATCGTGCACGGCTCCTCGTTCCAGGCGCCGAGCGCGCAGCCTAACGAGTCCACCAGCCGCCGATTCACTTCATGCACGACGTTCTTCGAGAGATCTTCGAAATTGAGCGAGCAGGCGAAATGGGCGAGTTGGTGAGCGAGAGTCGGATTCGTCATAGAAAAGTGAAGCTGCAATCTGGCGATTAATCGCCATGCGGCAACCTCTGGACGTTATCTCATGCGGAGCGCCACAACTCGCTGTCATCCCGAGCGAAGCGCAGCGCAGTCGAGGGACCCCGTGGAGCGTCGCTCGACTTTCGACGGGGTTCCTCGACTTCGCTCGGAATGACAAAGGCGTGCCCATTCGCGGATTTCGTGGTTAAATCTCTCTCCACATGAGCAAAGTTTACTCCGACGCCACTGCGGCACTTGCCGGCCTGCTTCACGACGACATGACCATCGCTGCCGGCGGGTTCGGGCTCTGCGGCATCCCGGAAAATCTCATCGCGGCATTGCATGCGAGCGGCGTGAAAGGCCTCACCATCGTCGGCAACAACGCCGGCGTGGATGGCTTCGGCATGGGCGTTCTGCTCACCACTCGGCAAGTGAAAAAGGTGATGGCCTCCTACGTCGGCGAGAACAAGGAGTTCGAGCGCCAGGTGCTCAGCGGCGAGCTCGATCTCGAACTGATCCCGCAGGGCACACTCGCCGAGCGGTTGCGCGCGGGCGGCGCGGGCATCCCGGGGTTTTACACGCGCACCGGCTTCGGAACCAAACTGACGGAGGGCAAGGAGACGAAAGTTTTCGACGGCAAGGAATACGTGCTCGAACCCGGCATCAAAGCCGAGGTCTCGCTCGTGAAGGCATGGAAGGGCGACAAATCCGGCAACCTCATTTTTCGAAAAACCTCACGAAACTTCAATCCGATGATCGCCAGTTGCGGCCAGGTCTGCGTCGCTGAGGTCGAGCAACTCGTCGAGGTCGGCGAGCTGGATCCCGACCAGATCCACACGCCGGGTATCTTCGTTGATCGAATCATTCAAGGTCCGAGCTACGAAAAGCGGATTGAATTTCGCACCGTGCAAGGCAGTGCGGCGGCGAAAAAAGAAAATCCGATCCGCGATTTGATGGCGAAGCGCGCAGCCAAGGAGTTGCGCGACGGTTACTACGTCAACCTCGGCATCGGCATCCCAACGCTCGTGGCGAATTTCATTCCAGAAGGCATGAACGTGACGCTGCAATCCGAGAACGGCCTGCTCGGCATCGGGCCGTTCCCGACCGAAGATCAAGTGGACGCCGACCTGATCAACGCCGGCAAACAAACGATCACCACGATGCCCGGCTCCGCTTTTTTCTCGAGCGCCGATTCGTTCACGATGATTCGCGGCGGCCACATCGATCTCGCCATTCTCGGTGCCTTCGAGGTGACGGACAAAGGCGATATCGCGAATTGGATGATCCCGGGAAAGATGGTCAAAGGACCCGGCGGCGCCATGGACCTCGTCGCTGGAGTGAAGCGCGTCGTCGCGGTAATGGAGCATACGTCCAAAGATGACAGCCCGAAAATTTTGAAAGAATGCACGCTGCCCATCACGGGCCTGGGAGTCGTCAACCTCATCATCACCGACCTGTGCGTATTCGAGGTGAAAGCGGGCGGCGGGCTCGTCCTCACCGAGTTGCATCCTGGCGTAACGGTGGACGACATCCGCGCCAAGACCGGCGCGCCGTTCGAAGTGGCGCTGAAGAGCTAAGCAATGTGGGAGGGGCCTCAGTGCCCCGACTGCTGCAACCTAGTCATAGATCAGCGGCCAAGGATCGGTGACCAAATCCTTGCAGCTGGCGCTACTTGCATCCCACAGCTCCGGTGAATCCACCAATCCTTTCACAACCGGATTCTGCTCAATGTAATAAGCTACGTACTCGAACTGCCTGACCGTCTTGACGTGGGTGTCGTAGTAGCCGTCTTGCCAAGCCGTGTCATGTGCTTTGAGGAAACGACCGGTTTTTCGTGCCACATAACTCATGAAGTCGTGCATGAATTTGGGGAGCGTCCACGGCTCGCGTAACGCGAAGAGCGCATGCCAATGATCAGGCATGATAACGAACGCGCGGAGGTAAATGCGATTGTGTTCCACCGCGAAACGAAATGCGGAGACAATGAGCGCGCGTGCTTCCAAATTCAGAACTGATCTTTTCGGGTGAAGTGATTTAGTGATGAAGAAAGTAGCTGATGCATCAGTCCAACGATGCAGACGCATATCTCTGGAATGTGGGAGCTGCCTCAGTGCAGCGACCTTTCTTTCATCATCCATCAGGTCGGGGCACTGAGGCCCCTCCCACATTTTCCCGCGGGCAGAGCAGCACCAGCGCTGACGCGATCGTCCAGCAAGCGATCATAAATGTGAACCCGCTGCTAAACGAGCCCGTGCGCTGGCTCAGCTCGCCGATGATTTTGGGACCGACGAATCCGCCGATGCTGGCCGTGCAATTGATGAAGCCTACCGCGGCGGCGGCGGCTGAGCTGCTCAGAAATGCACTGGGCAGCGCCCAAAACGACGGCAGATAAGCGATCGTGCCGAAGGCGACGAACGAAAACACGACCACGAGCAGCCCGTTCGAAGGCGGGAGAAGGAACCACGCGCCAAGCGCCAGCGCGGCCGTCAATTGTGGGATGGCAAAATGCCAGCGGCGCTCGCGCGTCCGATCGGAGTTCCAGCCGAGTAAGAGCATTCCGATAAGACCCGCGATAAACGGGACCGCGCCGATCCAGCCAACGCGCTGCGTACTCCAGCCGGTGAGCCGCTGGAGCATCGTCGGCATCCAAAACCAAAAGGCGTATCCGCCCGTATAACAGAAGAACAGGCCGATAGTCAGCAGCACCACCGGCGGATGCCGGAGCGCCTGCCAAATCGTGACGTGCTCTACGTCCGCTTTGGCGTGCCGCTCTTCGGCAAGGCGAGCGCCCAACCAGTCGCGTTCCTCCGCCCGCAACCAGCGCGCTTCGTGAGGCCGATCTGGGAGCAGGAACAGCGTCGCCATTCCCAGGATGATCGCGGGCGCGCCTTCCAGTAAGAAAAGCCATCGCCATCCAGGAATGCCACGCCAGTGAATACCGAGGATGTAGCCGGCTAGTGGGCCGCCAAAGATATAGGCAATAGGGATGGCGGACATAAACAGCCCAACCGCCTTGGCCCGGTCCCGATAAACGAACCAGTGGGAAAGATAAACGATGACGCCGGGGAAAAACCCGGCCTCGGCCGCACCGAGCAGGAAACGCGCGCCGTAAAGCTCCATCGGAGTGCGCACAAAACCGGTGAGCGTTGTGAGTGCACCCCATGTGATGAGAGTTATCGCCAGCAGCAGTCTCGCGCTCCAGCGTTCCACCAGGAGCGCCCCTGGAATTTGCAGCGCGAAATAGCCGATAAAGAAAATCCCGCTCGCCGTGCCAAAGACCGAGTCGGTCAGGCCCAGGTCGCCTTTCATCCCTAGCGTCGCGTAGGCGATATTCGTGCGATCGAGATAGTTCGCGACGTAAAGGAGAAAAAGAAACGGCAACAACCGCGCCGCGATTTGAGTGCGCGCACTTGCTCCAGCATCCAGTTGCGGGGATCTCATGGGCGCGCAGCATAACGCGCGGGACGTAATGCTCACAATGGGAATCCCGCTCAACCATGTGACGCGAGACTTGCGTTTGGCTGAATAAGCACACGAGAATACACGCATGAAACTGCGCGTTCTTTTCGCTTCTACGCTGACGTTAGTTCTGGCGGCGCACCTCTGTTTTGCTGGCGCCGGTGATAGTTGGGCCGGCCAATACACCGATAAGAAATTTCTCGGCGGCCGCGCCGTATTTCAACTGAGCATCGAGCAATCAGGGAGCGCGATGCAGGTCAGCTTCGATGCCGCCTGGGCCGATGGCCACGGCGCTGCACCTGAAGCCGAAGGACCGGCGAAAATTTCCGGCAACACAGCCACCTTCAAATTCGAAGACACCTTCAAGAATTCCGGCACCGGCACGATTACGCGCGCCGGCGAGGACATCATTGTCTCCATCAAACCGACGCATGTCGCCGATCCGCGCTGCCTCGCTTTCTACGGGCAGAACATGCGCTTGAAGCGAATCGGCAAGAAGTAGCCTACACCATCGGCCGGAAATGGCCGACGATCTCCTGTAACCGGCCGGTGATCTGGCCTAACGAGCAGACTTCCACCGTCTCGATCAACGTCGGGAAGAAATTTTCGCCGCGCTCAACCACATCGCTCAATTTGTCGAGCGCACGCTGGGCTTTCGCGGCATTCTTCTTTTTGAACTTCGCCAGCCGGTCCACCTGCAATTGCTTTTTCGCCCGCGGCGTCCGCACCATCTCCACTTCCGGCATTTCTTCTTTTGCGTCGGCGTATTTGTTCAAGGCGATGATCGGCCGCGTCCCGTCGTAAATCTGTTGCTCGTAGCGATGGGCCGCGTTTTGAATCTGACTCCGCTGATAGCGATGCTCGATCGCCGCCAGGACGCCGCCCAGCTCCTCGATCTGCCGGAACTCTTCCAGAATCGCCGCTTCCACCGCGCGCTCGACCGCCTTCATCCCCGGCGAGCCAGTCAGCATGTTCATGGTGTGTTTGAAGATGCCGGATTCGTCGAGGAGAATTGCCTGCCCGTGCGCGGCGAGCCGAATCCATTCTTCGCTCGGCGTCGTGAACGGTTCGTCGGCGCTGTTCGAGTGGCACGAGTTTGTGCCGTTCATGTAGGCGAGCATCAACTCGGCGGCAGTGCGCGTGAGATTATTTTTGAATTCCGCCGCGACGAGGGACCGCCCGCTGGTCTGGGTGTGCAGCTTGAACATTTGTCCCTTTGGGCCCGCGCCAAATGCATCGCGCATTCCGATCGCCCAGATCCGGCGCGAGGCGCGCGCGAGCGCGATGTATTCGACATCGAGCCCGCAATCGAGAAAGAACGAAAGCCGCGGCCCGAATTGATCGACCGAAATGCCGCGCTTGCTGAGCAACTCCGCGTAGGCAAATCCGTTCGACAATGTATACGCCGCCTGCTGCACCGGCGTCGCGCCTGCCTCGCCGATGTGATAACCGCTGATCGAGACCGGATACCAGCGCGGCAGTTCGCGCGTGGTGAATTCGATCATGTCGCAAAGAAAACGAAGCGACGCTTCAGTCGGGAAAATCGTTTCATTTTGCGCCTGAACTTCCTTGAAAATATCGGCCTGGATCGTGCCGCGCAGTTTCGGAATGACCGATGGCCCGAAGCGTTTCTTCGCCGCCGCGATGTACATCGCCATGATAATTGGCGCCGGCCCGCTGATCGTCATCGAGGCGGAAAAGCTGGGCGAACCCATGTCGAATCCGTCGTAGAGCCGCACCATATCTTCGTAGGTGTCGATCGCGAGGCCGCCCTCGCCGATTTTTCCAAAGACGCCTTCCGCGTCGCTGTCGATGCCGTAAAGCGTCGGGCCATCAAAGGCAGTGCTGAGGCGCGCGCTGCGCTGGTGCCCGGTCAGATAATGGAAGCGCTCGTTCGTATCTTCGGCGAGACCGAACCCGGAGAAAAGTCGCGTCGGTTCCTCCTGCTCGGCTTTCGGCGCCGGTTTTGCGCCGTTCTTGCCGTTCTTTCCGTGGCGTCCGTTCTTGCCATAACTCCCCTCCTCCGGCTCCCGCAACGGCTCGAGATACATCTCGCGATACGCGCCATTGGTGAAAGGAAATTCTCCCGGCAAACCTTCGCCTAAAAGATAGCGCGCGATCTCGCCGGGCTCATCGATTTCCGGCAACGCCAGACGCGGCAATTTCAAGCCTGTCGGTGCCGCGCCGATCGGGGTTTTCGCTTTCACCTCATTCCAGCGATCGAGAAGTTTTTTTCCGAACGCCTTCTCCGATCGTGCCCGTTTCACTTCATCGAGAACGAACTGATTGTAGTTCTCAACCGCTTCGACCACTCGTCCTAGCTTGCTCATATGTCTTCCTTTGCCTTTGAATGGTAGGGACGCCGCGCTGCGGCGTCCGGCTGTTATCCGCGGACGGCGCAGCGCGTCGTCCCTACCCTTCTTCCATCAATAAATCGCACAATTCATCCACGCCTGCATCACGATGCCGGTTCGCGACAGTCGAGACCGTCGTTTGCGATCGTTTGTTCTGGTCGAGCCGCCGCTCGATTTCCGAAATCGCCGTCCGCGCCCGCTCCTGATCGCTCTTGTTCACGACCACGATATCCGCCAGATCGAGCATGACGATTTTTTGCAACTGGAGCCGACTTCCGTAATCGGGATTCATCACCAGCACCGTCTTGTCCACCAATCCAGTCTGGAACGGCATCGCTTCCTGACCCGTCCCCACCGTTTCGATGATCACAAAATCGAAATTCGATTGTGCCAGAAGCTGCAGACAATCCTCTGTCGCCGGCGAAAGCCCGCCCGCCTGTCCGCGCGTTGCCATGCTCCGCATGAAGACGCGTTCGTCCTGCGAATTGATCATCGTCGCGCGGTCCCCCAACAACGCGCCCGCCCCCACCACGCTCGGATCGTGCGAAAGAATCGCGATCCGCACCTTCGGTTCGCGATTCAACAAACGAAGCACCAGCTCATCAATCAGCGTCGTCTTCCCAGCTCCGCCCGGTCCCGTAAATCCAAACACTTTTGAATTTCGGATTTCGGATTTCGGATTTCGGATTTTCTTGTGCGCCGTTGGACGTTTTTTCTTTCCTCTCGCATATGCGTCCTCTATCTCCGTCAGCTTTCGCGCCAGTTTCATCTCCGCCGTCGGCGCTTTCCCACCCCGTTTCCGCGCTCCGCCATAATGCTGGTGAACATATTCCACCATCTCGCTCAGCGGCGTCCCCGCGAAAAAAATCTTGTCCACGCCCTTGCGCCGCATCACAGCTTCATCGGCGGTCGTAATCGTCCCTCCGCCACCGCCGAATAGTTTGATATAGTCCGCACCCTGTTTCTTCAGGAGCGAGGCGACCTCGGCAAAGAACTCAACATGTCCGCCATTATAACTGGAGATGCCGAGCGCGCGCACATCTTCCTGGATCGCGGCCCGCACCATGTCGGTCGCGTAACGATGGTATCCCATGTAAACCACTTCGATCCCGTGCCGGATGAATTCGAGATTGATCGTGTTGATGGCGCTGTCATGCCCGTCGCAGATCGGCACAGCGGTGAGAACTCGAATCGGAGCAGGCATGGAGTTTGAAATCTTAGCGGCAATCGCTTGTCGAGCAATGGCATTCCGGCCTAACGTCCGCGCATGACTGACCCTCTCGATTTCTCCGGCAAGGTCGCGCTCGTCACCGGCAGCTCGCGCGGTCTCGGCGCGGAAATGATAAAAGCGTTCGGCAAACGCGGCGCACAATGCATCGTCAATTATGTCGCGGACCCTACCGGCCAGAACAAATCGGATGCCGACGCGGTCGCGCAGGAGCTGAAAAATCCAATCGTCATCGAGTGCGACGTAACAAATCCTGAACAGGTCGAAGCGATGATGAAGACGATCGGCGACAAATTCGGCGGACTCGACGTTCTCATCAACAATTCCGGAATCATCCGCGACCGCACGATCAAGAAACTATCCTTGGAAGAATTTGAGAGCGTCGTCCGCGTAAACTTAACCGGCACCTTCAACGTCACGCAAAAAGCCGCTGCCATTTTGCGCAAGGACGGCCGGATCGTGAACATGTCATCGGTCAGCGGACAGATGGGACTCTTCGGCCAGGCAAATTATTCCTCGAGCAAAGCCGCGATCATCGCACTCACGAAGGTATCCGCGCGCGAGTTCGCGCGCCAGAATATCACGGTGAACGCGATCGCTCCCGGGTTCATCGATGTCGGCATGAGCAAAGGCATGCCCGACGACGTGACGCAGAATTTCATCAAGCAAATCCCGCTCGGCCGGCTGGGCGACGCCGAGAACATCGTCGATGCCGCGTTGTTTCTTTGTTCGCCGATGGCGAGCTACGTCACCGGCCACGTCCTCAATGTAAACGGTGGTTTCTACATGGGCTGATCTGTAGCGGCAGGCGTGTCGCCTGGTTCGCTCGCCGCACGCCGATGGCAAACAATCAGAGAATCAGTCTCCGCCTCCTTGTTGGCGCGGCAGCAATACTCTCGAGCGCAATCGCCGGCGCCGCCCAGCCGGTTATTTCGGAAGACCGCGAGTTGAAAGAATTCGACCTCGCGAGCTGGGCCTGCCGCGACAAGCCGGAAGGAGACGCGAAAACTCCCGACGCAGCCGAACGCAACCGTTTGAAGAATCGTTCTCCGTCCGATCTTGCCAGCCCGGTTCTCAAATCGATGGATACTGCCGGGTTCCTCCAATATGTGGCCGCTTTCGACGCACAAACGAAAGGCACGCGCCGAAAAGATTTGCGCGCGGCGCAAAGACAGCAGCTCGACCCGCTGGAAAAGCAGATCGCATCTTTCACGGGCTACCTCGTGCTCGCGTATGCTGGTCCGCCCGAAGCCACAAACTGCGGCAGCATCGATTTCCACGACTGGCACCTCGAGCTGTTCGAGAAGCCCCTCGACCATGCGCCGCAAATCGGCGACCCGACGCCGATCATTTGCGAGATCACGCCGCGAACGCAGAACGCCATCTTTCGCGACAATATTCGGATGCAAGCACTGGCCGGTTTCATTCGCGCGCCGGATATGACCATCGAACCGACAGGACATCCCGCGCAAAAGATTCGCGTGAGCGGATATCTCTTATGGGACGACGAGCAGAATGGCGCTGCCGACGTCGGCACAACCATCCGCACCTTCGGAGCGAACAAGTATCAGCAACCCTGGCGCTCCACTGCATGGGAGATTCATCCCGTGATCAAGATCGAAGCCCTCGAAGCTGCAACAGCTTTGCCCACCCAGAGCCCGTCTTCCACGCCGACTGCTCCCGCTCCTTCACCGAAAACAGTTCCCGCCCTGTCGCCAAGCGCGTCGTCGCAGCAACAAGTCGTCACCATCACTCATCCGGTGAGGATCAAAATGCCATACGGCGAGACCGTCATTCCGCGCGGAGCGAAGCTGCCAGTCGTATCGCATGACGCGAAAACGGTGATGGTTCGTTATCTCAACGCGACTTACGCCATCCCGATTGCGTCCACCGGTTTCCGGTAATCTATCGCGGATAGAAACGGTCTTGAACGGGGTGTCGTTCTTGCTGATAGTCTTTTCGTGGACACTTTGACCGGCTACCGCAGAGATGCGATGAAGCTCGCGACCGTGACCAAGCTGGGCGGCGACGAGGGATATGTTGCCCGTATTCCGGGTTTCCGCGGACTCCTCGCGACTGGTAAAACGCGGAAGGAATCGATCGCCGAGTTACAGAATGCCCTGGTCGATTGGATCGATTTAGCGCTCCGACGCGGCACTGGTCTTCCTGCGGTGAAACAGCGAGAAACGCCCGCTCTTACCGCCGCCTAAGCCATTCCTCGTTGGAGACACCGGCCTCGTTCAAGACGATCTTCAAAAGATTTACTCCTATATCTCCGCGATGCGGGTTAGGGATCGTGAGCTGCAGATCGTTTTTGATCATGTGCTGATGCTTTCGGCCGGCGATCGGACCCTGCCATCCGAGCGCGCGGAGACGCTTGATTAGGTCGGATCGGCTTACAGGGGTAAGGCGCATATGAGCTGCTCCAAAAAGCCCCTTCGCGCTTGCTACTCGATGGCGTGGACGATGTAGGTGCCGGCTTGTTTGTCGCCTTCCAGTTTCAGGAGACCGCGCTTTTGCGCTTCGAGCAGCAGTTCGTTGAAGGCGCGAAAGCCGTGCGCGCGCTCGTTGAAACCCGGGTTCCGGCGTTTGATCGCCTGCTTCACCAGCGAGCCCCGGATCGGATAGTCCTCGCCGCGTTCCGCGCGCAATGCTTCCAAAGTTTTCGTGAGGAGATCGAGGGCACGATCGACTGAGAGTCCATTGTTTTTCGCGGGCGCGCCTTTCGCCGTCGGCGTATCCCGAGTGATATTCGGACGCCTCTTCGCCGGCTCGATCCGCACGAGATCGTCGTAATAAATGAACTCGTCGCAGTTGCTGATGAAAAGATCGGAAGTCGATTTCTTGACGCCGATGCCGATGACCGTCTTGGCGTTCTCGCGCAGTTTGCTGACGAGCGGCGAGAAATCCGAGTCGCCGCTGATGATGACAAACGTGTCGACGTGGCTCTTCGTGTAGCAAAGGTCGAGCGCGTCGACCACCATCCGGATGTCGGCGGAATTTTTGCCGGACTGGCGGACGTGCGGAATCTCGATCAGCTCGAAGGCGGCCTCGTGCAGCCCACGCTTGAAGGTCTTGTAGCGGTCGAAATCGCAATAAGCCTTCTTGACCACGATGTGGCCTTTGAGGAGCAGGCGCTCGAGCACCTTCTGAATGTCGAACGCGGGGAACTGCGCGTCGAGCGCGCCGATGGCGATGTTCTCCAGGTCGAGGAAAACGGCCATCGTGGCGTCGGAATCGGAAACGCTCATTAGTTTCGCAGGTTAACGGCAAGCC
>Ga0209118_1001196_pt1 | contig 12548 bp, 14 predicted proteins | sample BlaSpr_A8_Ref_M1_FD_187988 | JGI IMG/M metagenome (GOLD analysis project Ga0209118, IMG submission 187988) | Forest soil microbial communities from Thunder Bay, Ontario, Canada - Black Spruce, Ontario site 2_A8_Ref_M1 (SPAdes) (version 2) | ecosystem: Environmental > Terrestrial > Soil > Boreal...
CGAAGGGAATGGAGCGTTCCCATTCAAAAAAAAATGTGGGCACACCGGGACGCAGCGCCGTGAGCCAATTGGTCCCGCCGTAAATGACCAGGAAAAGAAACGCGAGAAGCGCGGAGGTGCGAAGCGCGTTGAGACGCATGGCGGAGCGAACACTCGTCGCCGGAGAATTGAGAGTGCGCGGATGCTCCATTATTGTTTCAAATCCAGCGATCCCGCCGCCACGGGACTCGATTCCACGCGCCGCGCGAGCGCAACCGTGAAGATCCCCCACTCGTCCACTTCCATCGTCATCTTTTCGAATCCCGCGGCGCGCACCAGCTCGTCCATCTCCGCGGTGGTGCGCCGGCGCATGATCCACGGTTCCCCTTCCCGATTGCGCAGAACGCGCGCGATGAATTCCACCTGCGGATGCCAGGGCTGGTTAGTGTAAAGCAGATGGCCGCCCGGATCGATCGCGTCGGCTAATCCGCGAAGCGAGCTCAGCACCTCCGCATTCGAGGGAAACAATTCGTAAAGCCCCGAGACGATCCCGATCGTTGGCCGCGGCGCGATCACGCCGAGCGAAGCGCGATCGAACGCGTCGCCGGAGACGACGGTGACATTCGTCAGGCCGAAATCGACGGCGAGACGCCGGGCCGCGTCGACATTCTCCTGTTTGTAGTCGCGCAAGACGGCGGTCATCGGTATTTCCGGGAGCGCCCGGATGGTCTCGAGGAGATAGCGTCCCCCGCCCGCCGCGATGTCCAGGATGCGCACGGCGCGGCCCGTCGCGTGGGTTTCTTCGATCACGCTCCGCAGCATTTTCTCGAGATTTTTTTTTCGCTGCCGGATGCCGCGCCAGCCGATGCTGTTCAAGTAACCCTGATCGATGAAACGGCCGAGTGGCGTCGAGCCCTGCGCCTTGTTTTCGTAGACGTAATCGAGCGAGAGCCCGGAATCGAATCCGCTCCGCCAGCCGAGATCGATGCCTTTGCTGAGGCGTCCGCCGGTTTTCATTCCGGCGCGCACGACGGCGAACTGCGGACCGCCCCGCAGTTTGAGCCGCTCGTATTCCTCCCACGTGTAGCCAAACTTGTCGGCCTCGAGCAACGAGGGCGCTACCGCGGACGCCGCAAATCGCTCGCTGATGAACTCGCGCACCCGGTCGACCACCTGTGCCCGTTCTTTTTCGTGGAAGAGAGCGTGAAACGCGGCGGGAAAAACGTGCATCCGTTTTACGGACGAGGAGAGGCCGTTAAAAAATTCGCGTTGCGCTTTGAGACTCACGACCCAATCGCGGCCCGCGGAAAGCAGCAGCGTCGGCACGTGGATCGCCCCGGCATCGGCCAGAAGCCGCGTGCCTGCGTCGTGCAGATCGATAAGAACGTTGACCGCGATCTGCCGGAAAATGAGCGGGTCCGATTGGTAAAGTGCGGCTTGGGCCGGATCGTGCGTAAGCATTTTCGCTTTCACGTAGCTCTTCACAAAACTCGGGCCGAAAAATTTCTGCTTCATCCGCAGCGTGGGAATCGCGAGCGGAACGTAGAGCCGGACGCGAAAGGCCGGCGTCGCCAGAATCATCGCGCGAATCGGCGGCGCGTAATCGTGCACCCAGGCCGCGACCGAGACCGCGCCGACGCTGTGCGCGAGCACGATCATGTTTTCCAATGCGATCCCGTGGCGCCCCGAAACATGGCGCACGAACGCATCGACGTCTTTTACCATCGCGCCGAAGCTTTCCGCGGAGCCGCGCTCGCCCGGCGAACGGCCGTGGCCGCGCGCGTCCCACGCAAAAATCGCCACGTCGCGCAGCCCGAGCATTTCCACAAATTCCGACCAGCGGCCGGAATGTTCGTGGCCGCGATGAAAGAGGAGCAGCGCTTTCTTCGCCGGCTCCGGCGGAATCCAGGCACGGTAAAACAACTGCGCGCCGTCCCAGCTCGCCATCGTTTCTTCAGCGGCCCGCATGTTGTTCCGCCAATTGTTTCACCGCGTCGCGAAGATCGGCCGCGATTGCGCTGCTCGCTCCTTTTTCCGGCGGCATCGCCGCGTAATTGCGCGGCGCGCCGATGATCAGGCGCACCTTGCGCGGCCGCGGCAAGCGCTTGCCTTTCGGCCAGGCGCGCCAGGCGCCGTCCAGAAAACAAGGCAGCACCGGAATGTCGCGTCCGGCTAAAAGCGCGCCGATGCCGGATTTGAATTCCTGGAGCTCACCATTCGCCGAGCGCGTTCCCTCCGGAAAAATGATGAGGACGTTGCCCGCATTCGCAAGGAGTTCACCACAGATGGCGAGGCTCTGGCGTACGTGCGTTTGCCGCGCGAACGGCAAGGCGTTCACCACCACGGTCGCGATCCAGGTACGCGGGACGCTTTTGAAAAAATAATCGGCGGCCGCGGCGGGAAACGCCCGGTGCAACTGCCGGAGCCGCAGCGCCGCGAGGAGACAGACGGTATCGAGATGGCTGGAATGGTTCGCCACGAGCACAAACGAGCGATTGCTGCGCACGTGCTCGTTTCCGATAATTTCAAAGCGGCAATACGTGCGGAGCAATCCGCGAATGATCAGCGCCACGAGCGAACGCAATCCGTAGATGAGCATGTCCGGCTCGCGGGGAAAATTGCGAAGGCGCTCGATGAGCCGTTGGTCGAGATCCTGGGCCGGTTCGTATTGCCATTTCTTCATCGCAGCTCGTGATAATAACCAGCCATGTGCAGGAAGAGGGGCGCGACGTAAATCAAACTGTCGATCCGATCCAGAATGCCGCCGTGGCCTGGAATCAAAGCTCCCATATCTTTCGTCCCGATGTCACGCTTGATCACACTGATGGAGAGATCGCCCAGTTGTCCACCGATGCCAATGATCAGGCCGGTGAGAATCAATTGCCAGGGGCCGAATTCCGGAAACGAAAAGCGCAGCAGCCACGGCAGGACCATCGAAACCGCGAGGGCGCCGAGCGCGCCTTCCCAGGTTTTCTTCGGACTGATCTCGCTCCGCAACGGATGACGGCCGAAGAGCCGGCCGAAAGTAAACGCGGCCACGTCATTCAACTCCGTCGCGAAAATCACGTAGAGGAGATAACCGTAAGCGTTCATCGCGTTCGCGAGAAAACCGAGGTGCCCGAACATCCAGCCGATGTAAACGAAGCCGACGATGCCCAGCGACATCCGTTGCAATTCGCCGCGCGCGCGATTGCGCAAAATCGGGACGAGCAAAATGAGCGCGATGGCGAAGACCGGCACCGCCACGAAGAAGGCGTACCAGCCGGTGCCCGGTTCTTCGCCGCGCGGATGCGGCATTAACGACGCCGCGCCGACGGTGGCGATGCCGGCGTAGACTGTGCCGGTCATCCACCAGTCGCGATACAAACCGGAGGCGCGCGCGAATTCCTTGAACCCGAACGCCGCGAGAAGTGTGACTCCGATGATGGTGGGGACGCGGCCCGCGAAGATCACGGCCATGCCAATGGGCGCGAGGACGAGCCACGACCAATAAGTGCTCCAGATCGCGCCGAGTTCTTTCTTCAAACCCCAATGCAAAATGCCGAGGACGATTCCGCCCCCGGCCAACGCGACGAAGATGATCCGGACGTAAGCGAGGAAAATCGGATCGTGAAGCGCGTGATGCGGCGACATTAATGAACGGCAGACTTCGCCCGCAGTGCCGCCATGATTCGCTTTAAGCGGATGGCCATCGTCTGCAAACAGCCTGCGACGACAATAAGGCAGGCCCAGTCGAGAATCGTCAAGCTCCCGAATCGGAGCACACCGTGGCTCGCCCAGACATACGCGAGCGTCATCCAGGCGCCGATGAGCAGCGTCACCATTCGCCACGGCTTCGACATCACGCCGCTGAATTCCCGCTGCACGCCGACCGCTTGCCCGAACATTCCGACGTACGCGGTCAGGAGCGCGAAGATCGCGGCCCAATATCCGAGGAGCGGATTCATCCAACCGCTGTGTGCGACGCCGGCGAAAATCAAAACATCCGAGACGCGGTCCGGCAGGTCGTTCAAGATTTCGCCGCGCCAGCTCGCCTTGCCGGAAGCGAGGGCCACCATGCCGTCGAGCATGTTAAACCAGAGGCGAAGAGAACAAAAAAGCGGCGCCGGTAAGAGCAGCCACGGATGGAGACCCGATTTCCAAAAGCAAATTGCGGCGGCGGCGGACGCAACAATCGACGCGTAAGAAATCGCATCGGGATGAACATTGAGCTGGACGCAAATCGCGGTGGCGAACCGGGCGGTGGATCGGAACCCATCCGCGATCGGCCGTCGCGAAGTTGGTTCATATTGCGCCATGCGATCTGGATTTGGTTGTACGGTTTCGCACGCGCAGGGTCAACGGTAGTCAGTCATCCCGAGTCCCGCGACTGCGGGATCGAAAGATCCCGTGGCGCCAGCAACACGTTATGCTACGGGGTTCCTCGACTCCGCTGCGCTCCGCTCGGAATGACGCCGTTATCGGGTCAATCGAGGGCTTTACATCTTTCGAGACGATTCCTAGAATTCGCGGTCGATGAAGCGCGTTCTCCTTCGTCGCGGCGCGGTAGCGATCGCGATCCTGACTATCGCCACCGGAGTTGGGGCGGCTTCCGATCAGCCGCCAAAAGGAACGGGAGACATCGACACAAAGCAGATCCCGAAATGGTCGGCGGAGGATCTCGATTTCTTTCTCCACGGATCGATGAGCACCGAAGTCGTGCCCGAACCGGTGCTACGCGCGTTCATCAAAATTTATCCCGAGCTTTTTCCGCAGCAGAATCTCGCCTATCTCGGTCTGATCCCCGATCCGAAGTTCGGGTGGCCGATTGGATTCTCGAAAAAGCAGGTTAGCCATCTCGGCGGTTTGCCGGCGCTCGGCGTCAATTGCGCGGCGTGTCACGTCGCGGAGATCCATTCGAGCGCGAACGCCGCGCCGGTGCGTGTGCTCGGCGCGACGAGCCATTTCGATGCCGAAGCTTTTTTCGGCGCGGTCACGGTCGCCACGTTCAAAACATCTGAGCCGGCGAATATGAAACGCTTTCTCAGCACTTATGTGAGCGGCGGCGCCGACACCTCCGATGCGAAAGCGGGCGGCGTGCTCGACCGCGCGTGGGACGAGCAGGAGGCCAACATCACAGCTGCGATGGCGGTCGACCCATTCGGCTCGAAAGAGGTCGGGCCGGGCGCGCTGCACAAGGTCATGCCGGGCGACTTGCAGCTCACGAAAGAGTCCACTGGGCCGGAACTCGTCAAGGCAGCGCATTCGTTCCTAAAACTTTTTCACAATATGCGCGCGGCGCTTCACATTCCCGATCAGCCGCCCGACAAGGCGCCGCCTTCTTCCGGACCGGGCCGGAACGACGCGTTTGGATTGCTCTCCGCGGGGCTCTTCAACGCACCGCAGCCGTATGCGCCGGTAAAGTACGGGCTGGTTTGGAATGTCGGTGAGCGGCACTGGGTTCACTGGGACGGAAATACGCGATCGCCTATCGGGCGTAATCTTCTCGCGTCGCTCGGATTGGGCGCGCCGCTTCATGGGAAACACGGCGAGCTCGATTTCGCCCTCGTGAAACGGCAGACCGATCTCTCGGAAACCATCAAGCCGCCGCATTATCCGTTTGCCGTCGAGCAGGCGGTCGCGAAACGCGGCGCCGCACATTTTGCGGCGCAATGCGCTTCCTGCCACGGCGGCGATGAAACCGATAAGCGGCTTTATTCCGCGGCCGAAGTCGGCACCGATCCGCGGCGCGCGGAACTTTTCACGACGGAGCAGGCGGGCCGGTTCAATAAATTCCTGGCCGAACTCGAAGCCGCCGGGTATCAGCCCGCGAAAGAAGAGGGCATGCGCAGCACCGGAAAATATTGGGCCGCGACGCTCGCCGGCGTTTGGGCGCGCTCGCCGTATCTGCACAACGGGTCGGTCCGCACCATGCAGGAGCTTCTCACGCCGTCCGCGCAACGCGCGAAGACGTTCCATCGCGGCTCGCACGAATACGATGCAAACCAGATGGGTTACACCGACGGCGGCGCTTACGTATTCGACACCGCGGGCCAGGGCAATTCCAATTCCGGCCACGAATACGGCACGAAGCTCTCGAGCGAGCAAAAGCGGGACCTGCTGGAATATCTGAAAACGCTCTGACGCGGTGGAGTTGTGATCGAGCGCCCGCCACGTGTCATCCCGAGCCGCGGAGACCGGGACCGCGACCATGGGAGGAGCGCCGACCTCACAATTCGAGGTTGAGGAACTTTTGTCCCAAGTCTTCCCATTTCGGATTCAGCGTCCGCACCAGATCGTTTTTCTTCTCACGGCGCATCCTTTGATTTCCTTCTCGTGGGCGATGGCATACCGGGGCTCGTTGAAATGCTCATAGTAAACCAATCGGTCCACCTTGTAAGTCTTCGTGAAACTTTTGTTCTGGCTGCGGCGATGGAACCAAATTCGACGCTCCAAGCTGTTCGTTATGCCGGTGTACAAAACGCTGCGAGTGCGATTGGTCATCATATAAACATAGAAGTTTTTCATTTCGATTGTGAGGTCGGCGCTCCTCCCATGGTCGCGGTCCCGGTCTGCGCTGGCTCGGGATGACATCCGATCGACGCGTTATGTCATGACAATTCGCGGATCTTCGGCACATCGAGAATTCGAACACCCGTTGGAGGATTCTCCACCGCCCAGATAAGCGCGTTAAGCATTTGCGCAATCGTAACCAGACCAAGCCGTCGTGCCGATTCGCGCGTGTTCGGCAGTCGTTCCGCCAACCAGTAGAACGGCAACAGAAAGTAAGGCCAGCGATGGCCGGGACCGAGCACGTACCAAGGCCGGACGAATGTTGCATCGAGCCCGCTCGCGCGAATCATCGCTTCGCCTTCGCTGCGCACGGCGATGAAGGCCTGCATCATCGGAGCCGGCTGCGCCACGCTCAGATAAACGAAGTGCCGAATGCCCGCGCCGCGCGCCGCCTTGATCGCAACCTCCGCGGAAGGCAAATCGATCGCGCGAAATTGCGCCGCCTTTGCCGGACTCGGATGCGGCACACCGATGAGATGAATAAATGTGTCGGCGCCTTTGATCGTTTCCGTGTACGAGCCGTCCTGGAGCGGATCGGCCACGACGATCGAGGCGCCGACCGGCAGCTTACCTTGCGAACCTTCGCGAATAACGGCTCTTACCTCGTGACCGCGACGGACCAGCAAAGGAATCAGCCGTTGCCCGATGTAACCTGTGCCGCCGGTAACGCAGATGGAAGACACTTGATGAAAGCCTTGAAGACGCGATCCCATTCGACAAGCTCAAACGTGCGACACAGCACACGCCCAGAAGGCCTCGCCGGCGAGTCCCTGGACGAGCAGGAGCTCATCCCTCCGAGATGCCAAGCTATTGTCCCGATTGACATTATGCCCTCCTTGTGAATAAGATCGCCTACTATGCGTGCGATTTGGAAGGGCAGTATCAGCTTCGGGCTCGTTTACATTCCGATAGCCGTCTATCCGGCGACCAAGGAAGAGAAGCTCAGTTTTCGGCAGCTCCGCGCCACCGACCTGAGCCCGATCAAGTATAAGAAGATCGCGGAAGCCGACTCAAAAGAAGTCTCCGCGGACCAGATCGTGAAAGGTTTCGAGTACGAACGCGGCCAGTACATCGTGATGAAGGAAGAGGACTTTGCCAAGGTGCGGATCGAGTCAACTCACTCCATCGACATCACAGACTTTGTCGATTTGCAGCTGGTCGATCCGAAGTTTTTCTACAAGCCGTATTTCCTCGAGCCGCAAAAGGGCGGTGAGAAAGCCTATGCGCTTTTGCATCGCGCGCTTTCCGGCACCGGCAAGATCGGCATCGCCAAGGTGGTCATCAGCAATCGCGAGCACCTGGCCTCCGTGAAACCGGATGGCTTGTTCCTCATTCTCGAGCTGATGCATTTTGCGTCCGAGATCCTCAGTCCGGAGGAGTTGAAGAACGGGCCGGTCAGCGCCATCACGGAGAAGGAATTGAAGATGGCCCAATCGCTCATCGAGAGCATGTCCGTGGCGTGGGAGCCGGAGAAGTATCGCGACGAATACCGGAACGCCGTCATGGAACTGATCGAGCAGAAGGCGCAGCACAAAGAGGTCGCCGGGAAGCCCGCGCCGGTTGTGCGAGCCACCAACGTGGTCGATCTCGTGAAAGTCTTGCAGGAAAGCTTGAACCGGAATCAATCGCTCAAGCCGAAGCGCAACGGCGCGCGTTCTTCCGGCAGCCGATCCACTTCGTCGTTAGTCAAACAAAAGCGACGCGTCGCCGCCTGAGCTGTAGCGGCGGTCTCTGACCGCCGACCGACTTAAGCTGCCGCATCCCCCGCGAGCATCTCCCTCAGCTCGCCCGCCAGCTTCGGCCCGATGCCGCTCTCTTCGTGCTTGAGATACACGAACGCATCCGACCAAACGCCGCTCTTCTCCCGAATCGCCTGCGCCCAGCGTAGCATGTCGGCGCTTTGATAATCCTCCCGCCGCAACCGCAGGTAGCCATAGTCAGCCGTCGCAATCACTGGCGTGCTGAGCTTTTCGCTCTCCGCGATGCAAAGCGCCACGTTCTTGTTCTTCAATAACGCTAACACTTCGTCATCGAACCACGACTCATGCCGGAACTCGAAAGCCGCGCGCATCCCCGGCGGAATGTCTTCGAGAAAAGAAGCCAGCAGCGCCGCGTCTTTCTTGAAAGCCGGTGGCAATTGAAACAAGACCACGCCCAGCTTGCTTTCGAGATCCGCGATGACCTGGCAGAAGTAACGTAAGGTATCGTCGCAACCGCGCAGCTTCGCGAAGTGCGTGATCTTCTGCGGCGCTTTCAGACTGAACTTGAAACGTTCCGGCGTCACCTCCCACCAGCCCTGGATCGTCTTCGCGCTCGGAATCCGTCGGAACGTATAATTGATCTCCGTGCTGGAAAGCCGCTCCGCATAAAACGGCAGCATTTTCGCCGCGGCCAAATCCTCCGGGTAAAAGGTCCCCTTCCACTCCGCGTATTGAAACCCCGATGTCCCGATCCAGATGTTCATGGCTCGATTATGCTTGCTTCCGACGTCTCGCACAACGTCCACCAAGGTTCACAACGTCTTTTCGTGTGCTTAGCCGACAGCCTTTTGGGCGTGACAATCAACTCAATCCGTTCAGGATCGTCGCATGATCACAAAAAGCATCGGCATGCTCTTGCTTGCCATTTATCTTATTCTCGTCGGCATCATTGGCATCTTCGCGGTGAGTCTCGGGGGCGCTGCCATCTTGTTGCCGATCCTGGCGCTGGTCGCGGGCATATTGATCCTGATCGGGAAATAGGCTCGAGAACACGCTAGCCGTGCGCGGACGCCGCAGCGCGGCGTCCCTACCAGAGCTGCTTACTTCGCGCGAAAGACCGCCAGGCGACGGCGGCTGCGATCGTTATTGTGATAACGAGACCGATGCCGAACTCGTCGATGATGTACTTGGTCGGGCCGGTATCGCGGGTGAGCGGGGTGAAGATCGATTGGATAAAGAGGTTGTGGCTGCCGTGGAGAATTGCCGCGGGCCAAAGGCTTCCGGAACGCAGGGTCAGCCAGGCCAGAATGAAGCTATCGGCTACGACCATGAGCGTGAAGCAACCAAGACCATACCAGACCGGTCCGCCGGCGTTGTAGTCGGCAAAAATCAGGGCCGGGTAATGGTAGGCGGCCCACATGAGTCCGCTGATCAATCCTACTCCGGGGAAGCCAACTACCTTGGCCAGCTCCGGGACAAGGAAACCGCGCCAGCCTATTTCTTCGCCAAGAGCGCGCGAGGTCTTACCCACCATTCCCAACGTAGCGGTCAGGAGGATGAAGAGAGCGAGTGCGAGTCCAGGCGGAAAATCGGACCAGCCGAATTGCGCCGCGATCTTTTTGACAAAATCCAGATCGGCGAAAGCGCCAAGGCCGCTGAGCCAAACGACAAGGTAAACGGGAAGGGCGTAAGCGAGTGGAATGAGGTAACCGAGCCAAACGTAACGCGAGCTACCCCAACGCCAGGGTAACTCCCGGATGCTTTCACCGAACATCGCCTTTGTGGAAAAGGCTGCCAGGGCCGGGCTCCACATTGAGCCTGTGACAAAGAGGAGATTCCCCGCATCCATTTTCCCCGCGTGCAACACCAGCGCATTGAACACGCCGCTGAAAGCCATGGTGAGCCCGTAGAAGACTGCGATCTTCTTCCAGACCTTGCTCTTCGGTTCGTCCATGCCGGCGCCCGCTTGAGAGAGCTACTTCGTCACTGGTGATCAGCCGCGCAATGCTTCCGTGAAGCGGACCAGCTCGTCCGCGGCTTCTTCAATGCGCTTGCCGATCCTGGCGTCCTTTAGCTTTTCGCCTTCGAAAGCATCACCCGTGGCATAGACGAAACGCGGGATGATCACGGTGCGAAAATCGAGCATAAGGCTGTTGGCAAAGGCCATGACCGACATGTAACTGCTCATGCCCCCGGCCGCGCAAAGAAACCCGACGACCTTCTCTTCCCATGAGCTACCCGTTAACTCCACCATGTTCTTGGCCGCCGCGCTGACATCGTAGTTATAGACGGGAGTGGCAATGAGGATCCCATCCGCCGCTTCGATCGCCTTGTTCAGGGTCAGGGCCGCGGGTTGCGTGTAGCACGCATCCGCGTCGCACAAAGGAAGGCCCAGCTCGCTAATATCGAGCCATTGGCATTCCACCTTCAATTTCTCGAGGCGCTTGAACGCGACCCGGCCCATTCGCCGGCTGTTGCTATCGGGATTGCCACTCGTGCTGACGACAAGGTATTTGGCCATGCTACTCGCGAAGCTTTGAGTTATCGAAGCTGCTCGACCTGGTAACCATGCCCACGAAGGAGGGCGAGCAGTCCGTCCGTTCCACCCAGGTGGGCCGCGCCGACCACGACAAAGTAAGTCTTCCCGCTCCGAGCCAAGCCTTCCACTTTGGGCAACCAGTTGCGGTTACGCGCGCCCAGAAGCCGCTCGCCGAAAAAGGGGAAGTCGCGAAACGAGTCGCGAGTCGAGCGCGCCAGCGCGTCTACATCGCCCTGCCGCCAGGCACTGATGATGCGCGCGGTTTCCCCGCTCCCGTTCGCTTGCGGGATGAAGCTGAGAAGAAGGAGCGCTTCGCTTTGCCGATCTGTCAGTCCCGAAAAGACGGTGGCGTGTTCCCGCCATGACTCGAGGCCGATCGCCGGTTTGGAATTTGCCGCGGCCCGTTTCGCGAGGAATTCATCCACGCCCAAGTCGTCGGAAAAGCCCCTGCCGCTGGGAGAATCGAGCATCAAGACGAGAAGCCAGGGCCGGTAGCGCGAGAATTTTTCCTCCGGTATCTTCATGAGCGCGAAGACGCGGCGGACATAATCGTAAGTGCGTGGATCGACGTGGTTCTTCAAGCTGTCGCCCTTCGGGTATTGGCCGGCCTTGACCAGCGCTTCCCCCGAGCCCGAGAGGACTTTTGGTTCCACCTCGAAAGCGAGACGATCGGAAGCTTCGAAGGCGCGGTTGTAGGCAGGCGGCAAGGGATAATCAGTGCTGCGCAAAGCGTGAATCGATCCTCCTAGAAAAACTGTGCCGCCACCGGCGCGCGTTACTTTCCAAACGCAACCGGTCGCGCCCTCCCCACGGACGGCGAGCAACGACGCCGCCAGCAGAGCAGCGAGAACCAGACGTCGAATCAGGATTTCCAAACCCACGCCTGCCTCTAGCAGCACTCGTCCATTACGACAAGAGCGAGTTTGAGGTGGAATTCAGCGGCATCTTCTCTTAGAAGGAATGGCATGACGTTCTCCTCAGTTAGGATCACCTGTTTCATTGCCGCGTTTCTCGCCGCCACTTCGACCGCGCCGATCGTGCGGGGGCAGGACGCTTCCATCGATAGATTACTCAGCAAATTGCCGCCGCCGGAGAAGCTCGTGAAGCCGCCGGTGCAGCGGGCGCTCGAGCAACCCGACCCGGCAATAAAGGACGCGATCGTCGGGCAGGTCGCGCACTCACTGGCCGCGCGGAACACGCAGCAGGCGCTGGTCTACTCGCGCAAATTAACGGAGCGCTACCCGCGGAGCGCGGCCGCGCAATTTCTGCGAGGCGCGCTGGCCCTGGACGTTCGCCAGTTCGCCGAAGCCGCCACTTCGTTTCGCACCGCGGCGCAGCTTCAACCCAACATGGTTCTGGCGCCGTTCGGCCTCGCTCTGGTGGAAGGCTCGCAAGGGCATTTCGCCGCGGCTATGCCTCACTTGCGGCGGGTCGCCGAGCTGGAGCCTAATTCTTATGTGCCTTGGTTTGCGTTAAGCGATTGCGCATCTCATTTGGGCCGGAAACAGGAAGCCCTCGATTACGCCAGAAAAGCTACGGAAAAAGGCCCGTCGTCGGCCTACGCCTGGCTCCAACTCGCCCGGGCCGAGAAAGCGCTGGGCCACACCGAAGCTACCCTAAACGCCCTGACCAAAGGAGCCGAGGTATCGCCCGACAGCGCGGAGATGCTAGCCGTCGTCGGCTTTGGTTACGTGAACCTGAACCGCCTCCAGCAAGCCATTCCTCCTCTGGAACGCGCCGCCCGGCTGGCCCCGCGGGATTTTCTCGTGCACTCCCAG
>Ga0209118_1001197_pt1 | contig 12540 bp, 16 predicted proteins | sample BlaSpr_A8_Ref_M1_FD_187988 | JGI IMG/M metagenome (GOLD analysis project Ga0209118, IMG submission 187988) | Forest soil microbial communities from Thunder Bay, Ontario, Canada - Black Spruce, Ontario site 2_A8_Ref_M1 (SPAdes) (version 2) | ecosystem: Environmental > Terrestrial > Soil > Boreal...
CCACCTGATCCCGGTCGTCGACGGCGGCATCGCCATCCAAGCTGGCCGGAAAGGGCTATACGGAGCGCACTGGAAGGCGCACATCGCGGCGCCTGGACGGAAGTGCCTGGAATGCCATCGACAGTACGACCCCGGCTTGGTCCAGGCAGAACGCGATGGGTACCTCGACGATCCACGCTACATCGAGGAGCTTCCTGAGGAACACGAGATCAGGCGCAACGAGAATGTGTTCCCGTTTAGCATGAACGTGGCCTCGTTAGAGATCCTCCAGTTCTTACGGATGATCCTGGCGCCACTCGGCATCAGCGATGTCGGCGGTGATGATTACCAATTCGTGCTTGGCCAGCACCAGCGGGATGAGTCATCGTGCCGCAATGACTGCTTGTACTCGCGCGACTTCCTTGCACGTGGAGACACGCTTGGAGTAACTGTGACGGGCAGGCACGCGGCCGCCGAAGCAGCTAGGCGTGAGCGGGCTATTGATCAAAAATACTGCTAGCAACTGCGCGTAGTCCCCTGGTCTCAAAACGGTGATCGCAAGTCCACGTCCCTGGCAAGGTCGCCCTTGTCCAGGTGGACGTAGCGCATGACCATCACGTAGGTGCTATGGCCAAGGATGCGCCGCAAGCGCTCGATCTCCCCACCCTGGCGGAGGTACTCGGTCGCGTAGGTGTGCCCGAACTTGTGTGCTCGAACCCCGAAGCCGATGCGATGGCGGACGCGGCGGAAAAGCTCCGACATCGTGAGCGCGCTCACCGGCCGAGCATCGGAAAGGACAAGTAGGGTTCGGTCGGGTATCTCGGGGCGCCAACGATTCAGGTAGCGGACCAGTTCCCGGCGCAGCCGGCTGCTGATGTGGACGCGGCGGAACTTGGCGCCCTTGCCGCTGCGGATCTTGAGGAAGGTGACTTCACCGTCGTTCTCGACGTCATCGATCGTGAGAGCGCACAGCTCGGCCAGGCGCATTCCGGTGCCGAGCAGGATCTGGACGGCGAGGGTGGCCCAGCCTGGCGGTGTGGCGGCGAAGATGGCGTTCAGCTGCTCGGTGCTATACGTCTCCATCTCCTTCTCCGGCACCTTGGGAGCACGGAGTCGCAACAGGTCGGCGTCGACCCGGTAGTGCTCGCGCTGAGCCCAGCTGGCGAGCGCCTTCAGCGTCTCGAAGAAGCCATGAATGGTGTTCGGCGCCAGCCCGCGATCGCGGAGCTCACCGAGGAAACGTTTGAGCTCGAAGGCGGTCAGCTCGGAGAGCCTGGTTGCATTGCTGGCGGCGAGATAAGAGCGCATCTTTTGCGCGTACCAGTCGATGGTCCGAGGGCTACGACCCATCACCTTGAGCTCGAGCAGCCACTCGCGGACGAGTGCGTGGAGGGAGACATCGCCGTCATGCTCGGGCGCGGCCGGCTCGGGCCGCGGCTCGGCGAGGGCCGTCGGAGGTGGCACCGGCACCACGATTCGCGGTCGGCCACGCACTCCGTCGGACTCGCGGGTCAGGCGTCCGAAGTCGCGAACGGTTTGGGAAATACCCAACGGTCTTGCGGTAGTTTTGCGCGGGGTTGCCACCGGGTTGCCTCCTCCTTGGGCCCTGCTTTACAGGTCCCCTGAAACGACGAAAAACCGGCCCGAGGACCGGTTTCCGTATTCAACTTACCTTGGAAGAGGCCTTCCAGAAAGCGTGGCGGGGATGGATGGGAATCGAACCCACCCAGGACGCCTCAGCAGCGCCCCGCAAACGGTTTTGAAGACCGCGGGAGGCACCAGCCCCCGATCATCCCCAGCGCTCGAAATCGTATTCGCTCAGCCACGGCTTCCGATGCCCCATGCACCCTCCAAGCCAGATCCATGTCACGGGACGACCAGGTTTATTTGGACGAGCCTTACCTCTCCATCCGCTGGTGGGCGGCCAGAAGATCCTCTACGCGGAGTAGAAAGGCTTCGCCACCAGCGCTGAGTTTCGAGCCGCCCTGTTAACAGGGGTGCGCGCGATTCGTGAGCACCATGTGCTCGGTTACGTCAGCGACGCTCGCAAGGCGAAAGTGTTCGTGCCTGAGGATCAGAAGTGGGCCATGACCGACCGGGCACCGCAAGCAGTCGCCGCGGGTCTCAAGCGAATGGCGTTGGTGACAGCAGCAGCAGGACTTGCCAAATCGATTGCCGAGGACGTCTCCAAGCAAATCGACCAGCACGGCTTGTCGATGCGGACGTTCGACTCGGTTGCCGAGGCGACGGTCTGGGCCCAGACCGGGCTGACCGAGCCGTGCACAACGCCGCGTTAGATCAGCGCTTCGAGCTTGGCCTTCAGGTCGCCCTTCATGTTTGGCCGATAGCCGACGGTTCGCTCCGCAGCCTTCCCGTCCTTGAAGATGATCACGGTCGGAATGGACATGATCCCGAGCGACATCGGGGTAGCCGGGTTTTCGTCGATGTCCATCTTCATGATCTTGACCTTGTCGCCAAGCTCTCCATGAATCTGCTCAACGATAGGGGCGATCATCCGGCACGGACCGCACCAGGTCGCCCAGAAATCGACCAGCACCGGGATGTTGGACTTGAGCACGAGGCTCTCGAAATCGCCGTCGGTGACCACCTGTATGTCCATTAGCGATCCTTCTTCTCCGATTTGGAATCCGGCTTTGACTGTGACTTGGACTCGGCCTTCGACTCAGATTTGGTCTCAGACTTCGACTCACCCTTGGGCTGCGAGTCGGACTTCGACTCCGCCGACGGCTTCGACTCTGGCTTGCTCTCCGAGCTCCCTTCCGAGCTGGGGGCGGCTCCGTTGCTCGACGACTTCTCCCCGTCGCTCCCGGCCGACTTGTAGTCGGTCGTGTAGTAGCCGCTGCCCTTGAAGATAATCCCGGCCGGGTACAGCATCTTGGAGAGCTTGCCACCGCACTTTGGGCAGGCCGTGAGCGGCTCAGCTGTGATCCCTTGCCGGATCTCGAATTCGTGGCCACAACTGCCACAGCGGTAACCGTAAGTCGGCATCTCTTGGGGGTTCCTTACTATAGCCGCCGGTCCGGATCGAGCCGATGGAAGACCATCCCGGAAGGCGGCTTGGGGTAAAAGTACGTGCTCTTCTGTGGAAGTGTCTTGCCCTCCTGGGCCAGCTTCAAAACCTGGCGGAGGTCGGGGGCGTCTAGAAAGAACGCGCCTACGCCTACCCCTTCGTCCACCCACCGCACCGCCTCTTCGGCGTCGCGGGTATAGATAAGGAAGTCTTCCGGACTGCGCTTGCCAAGGATGTTGTCGATCACCTGCCTGTGTAACTCCACAACTGCCACCTCCCCTTCCAATGGAAGCAGGTGGAATCGGTGGTCGCGATAGGTCCCGGCGGCCACCCTGCCCCGAAGAGCAGCCAGGGTGGCTTCCAGCGAGGGCATGTCCTCACCGCCGGTGACGGCGATTCCCGCTTTCATCACCCGGTGCGTCGGCAGCACTTCCAGCCCCGGGTCGTCGAGATCTGTCAGCAGCGCAAGCGTGAATCGTGAAGAGGCGTCCGGGTGGCCGCCCATCTCTTCGGAGTGCAGCAAGGCCGTCTCGTACCGGTGATGGCCGTCGGCGATGAGCACCGGCAAGGTCTCGAATGCGGCGTGCACAGCTGAGTGAACCACCGGGTCAGAGACCACCCACAGCCGGTGCTCGGTACCTCCCGGGCCTCGAAACCCAATCGCGGGCGTGCTTCCCACGGCTGCGCTCAGGTGGCCAGCGACCGGAGCTCCTCGTCCTTCATATGTGAACCAGAGTGGTTCGAAGCCCACATTGGTCGCGCGGTACAGCGCAAGGCGATCCTCTTTTGGACCGCGATGGGTGCGCTCGTGGGGGAGAACGACCCGATCGTCGTAGGGCTGCAGCCGGAGGGCGGCGATCAGGTCCCGCCGCCGCCGCCCGCCAAAGGTGACCTCGTGGACATACATGGCCGGCGAGTCGGCGCGCAGAACGCCGCTGCGGACCCAATCCTCGAACGACTTGGCCGCCCCGTCGTAATCGCTGCCCGGCCGCGTCAGCCGGATGACGTTGTACGGGGACAGGTCGCGATATCGGGACAGGTCCGATTCCGGCACGACGTCATAGGGCGGCGCCAGCAGCGAGCTGAGATCGCCGGCGCGGGTGTCGTACCGGATCCCAGGCAACGCCCGGATGTCAGCTATCGGAGCTTCCCCCCAGCTCGACGTAGCGCAGGTCCGACATTCCAGAGACTTCGCGGAGCCGCTTCAGAACATCAGCCTCGACCGGGTCGTCCACGGTCAGGATCATCATCGCGCTGCCACGCGGGCTATCGCGTCCGACCTGCATGCTCGCGATGTTGACGTCGTGCTCTCCCAGGATCGTGCCCACGCGCCCAACGAGGCCGGGCCGGTCCTCGTGACGGCTGACCAGGAACCGTCCCACCGGCACCAGGTCGACCCGGAACGAGTCGATGCGGACCACGCGCGGCTCGCCCACCAACACTGTTCCGGCAAGCTCGTGGCCGTCGATGCGCAAAGTCACGAGGCTGGCATAGCTTCCGTGCACAGGACTGCGCCGCTCAACCAGCTTTACGCCTCTGCTGGAAGCGATCAGCCGGGCGTTCACCTGGTTGATGCGGTCCTCGGTGAACGGCTGCAGCACACCCTTGATCGCCGCGGCGACCAGCAGGTTGACGTCGTGCTCGGCCAGCTCGCCATCGAAACCGAGCTCGATAGTGCTGACCCGGCCTGTGAACAGCTGCGTGTACAGCGCTGCCAGGCGTTCGGTGAGATCCGCGAATGGGCGCAGGTACGCGAGCTCCTCAGGCGGCAGGGCGGGGGCGTTGACGGCGTAACGAGGCAGGTCGCCGGCCAGCACGGCCGCCACCTCCTCGGCCACGTCGAACGCGACGGAGACCTGCGCTTCGGCCGTCGAGGCGGCGATGTGCGGCGTGGCCACGAAGTTCGCGAGCGTGAAAAGCGGGTTGTCACCTGCCGGCTCGTGCTCGAAGACATCCGATGCCGCAGCGGCGATGCGTTCCGCCTTGAGAGCCTCGTAGAGCGCGGCTTCGTCGACGATGCCGCCGCGCGACGTGTTGATGAGGCGCGCGGTCGGCTTCATCAGCGCCAGCTCGGAAGCGCCGATGAGATTGCGGTTCGCCTCGACGAGTGGGATGTGAACGGTCACGAAGTCGGACCGTTCGAGGAGCTCGCTCAAGGTGACCAGCTCGACGTTGAAGAGCTCCGCGCGGTCGACGGAGACGACGGGGTCGTAGGCAATGACCTCCATCTCGAGACCGTGCGCACGCTTGGCCACCTCGGAGCCCACGTTGCCGAGACCGATGACACCCAGCGTCTTGCCGCGGATCTCGGTGCCGAGAAATTTCGAACGGGTCCACTCGCCACGTCTGACGGATGCGTCGGCCTGCGGCACCCAACGCGCAAGCGCGAACATCAGCGCGATGCTGTGCTCGGCCGCGGCGATGATGTTGCCGCGCGGCGCGTTGACGACCACGATGCCCTTGCGAGTAGCAGTCGGCACGTCGATGTTGTCCACCCCGACTCCGGCGCGGCCGACGACGCGCAGCCTCCGGCCCGCCTCGAGGATCGACGCCGTCACCCGCGTCTCGCTGCGGACCACCAGCGCATCGAACTCCGGGATGCGCCTGATGAGCTCGTCCTCCTGCAGCTTGGAGACGACGGTGACCTCGCCGGCACGTCGCAACCGCTCGAGACCGTCCTCGGCGAGCGGGTCCGCGACCAGGATCCGCGCCACGCCTGGTGTCAACGAGTCGCGGCGGCGACGCCCTGCAATGCGTTGGTGACGGCGGCTACCGCACGGCCGTCAGCGGGTGCGATGTCGAGCTCTTCTAGCGCCTGCTCGATCGCCCACAGCACCTGGACCACGTCGCCCTCGGCGATCGCACCCAGGTGGCCGACGCGCACCATCTTGCCCGTCATCTTTCCCTGACCGCCGGCGATCACAACCCCGTACTTCTCATCCAGGAGCTTGCGCAGCGCAGAGACATCGAGGCCCGGCGGCGGCACGGCCGACGTAACCGTGTTGGAGCGATAACCGTCCTGCGCGAAGAGCTGAAACCCGAGCGCCTCAAGACCCGCCTGCGTCCCCCTCGCCATTCGTGCGTGGCGCTCGAAAACGGCGTCGAGTCCTTCCTCTTCGATCATGTGCAGACCTTCCTGCAGCGCGAATACGACGCCCACCGCCGGCGTGAACGGGGTCATTCCCTTCGCGGCCCAGGTCTTGATCTCAGTCCAGTCAAAGTAGAAACGCGGCGAGCGAGCCTTTGCCTGCTGCGCCCATGCGCGCTCGCTCACGCTCACAAGCGCCAAGCCCGGCGGCGCCATCCAACCCTTTTGCGAACCGCTGACTGCGACATCGACGCCCCATGCGTCCGTCTCGATCGCGATCGAGCTGATGGAGCTAACGCCGTCAACGACCACGATCCTGCCTGCCTCGTGCGCAACCCGCGCCAGCTCACGCAGCGGGTTGGTGAGACCGGTCGAGGTCTCGTTGTGCGTGAGCAGGACGACCTTCGCCTTGGGGTGCTTCTCGAGCACGGTCGCGAGGTCTTCAGCGTCCACCGGCTGGCCCCATTCGAACTCGAGCCGGACCACATCCGCGCCGTAGGCCGCCGCCAGGGCAGCGAATCGCTCGCCGAAGTTGCCACACACGGCGGCGACCACCTCGTCGCCTGGGGAGACCAGGTTCACTACCGCCGATTCCAGGCCGCCGGTTCCGGAGCACGTGAGGATCAAAAGGTCGCTGGATGTCTTGAAGACCCGCTTCGCGCCCGCAGTGATCTCCGCCAGAATCGCGGCGAACTCAGGCCCACGGTGGTCGATCATGGGCCGGTTCATGCTGCGAACGACGCGCTCCGGAAGAGGCGTCGGGCCCGGGATGCGAAGCTGGGTCTGGAAGGTCATGGGCGCACTCCGATAAAGGATTGCGGCGGCAATCCGAATTCTACCGGCCCCCCTCCCCACTCAGTGAGGAGGTCGCCGCTGCGCGCAGCGCACCGGCGGGAGGGGTCGGGAAACGCCCTAGTGCGCTTCGGTCGTGTACGGCAGCAGCGCGATCGCTCGAGCGCGCTCGAGTGCGGTCGTGAGCGGACGCTGGTGGCGGGCGCACGTGCCTGTGACTCGACGCGGGAGGATCTTGCCTCGATCGCTCACGAAACGGCGCAGGCGTGAGATCTCCTTGTAGTCGATGTAGTTGATCTTCTCGACGCAAAAGCTGCAGACCTTGCGGTGCTGGCGCTTTGGCGCCCTCGAGCTGTCGCGGGGTGGACGGTTGACTGCCATTTGGTGGTTTCTCCTAAAAGGGGATGTCGTCCGGATCGACGTCGCGAGGCGCGTCGTCGTTCGGAGCAGGAATGTCTTCGGATGAACCGGTCGCGCCCGCTGTGCGCGGCGCGGTTACTCCAGCACCGGATCCGCCTCCGGAGCCACGAGGCTCGAGGAACTGGACGTCGTTGGCGATGATCTCGGTGACGCGCCGCTTTTGGCCGTCCTGCCCCTCCCACGACCGGGTCTGGATGCGGCCCTCGACGTAGACGAGCGCGCCCTTGCGCGTGTACTGCGCGACGGTCTCCGCCAGGTTCCGCTTCCCGATCGGGTAGGCGACGATGTTGTGGTAATCGGTGAACTCCTTCCGCTCGCCGTCCGGTCCCGTCGACCAGCGGTTGGTGGCGATGCTGAAGTTGGTCACCGCGGTCCCACTTGGTGTGTAGCGCATCTCCGGGTCCTTGGTTAGCCGACCGATTAACAGTGCCTTGTTGAGATTGGACATTTAAGACTCCTCCCGATTCGCACCATCAGCCCGGTCCACCGCGCCATTGGATTCGACCGCGATAGGCTCCTGGATGACCTCCGCCGGCGGCGGTACAACGGGGGTCGTCGGTGGCTTCTCCGGCTTGCGCACGATCAGGTGCCGGAGCACATCCTCGGTGATCTTGAGCGCCGACTCCAGCTCGGGGATGCCCCCAGGGCCGATCTGAAAGTCCTGGAGGACGTAGGAGCCTTCCTTTTGGTGCTTCACCTCGTATGCGAGCTTCCGCTTCCCCCAGAGGTGGGTGCGCTCCAATGTCCCGCCCGACTTTTCGACCAGCGTGCCGACCCGCTTGACGATGTCCTGGACCTTTTCGTCATCCAGGTCGGCGCGAACGATGTACAGAACTTCGTAATCCCGCAATGGGGACCTCCTTCCTATGGGTTCAGGCCCCGGTCAAATCGGAGGCGATGGCCGCCGGCCGAGGCCAGAAAGGGTAGGTCGGTATTCTATCAATTCCAGTGCCCAGCCAAACCCGCACCAAGGCAACCGGAAGCGGAGCCAAGGTCAAGTCCAAGTCAGGCCGCCGGTCGCCGGTGAATGTAAGGGTCAAGAAGGCATCAAGCCTGCCGATCCTTCCCATCGCCGTGGCCGCTATCCTTGTCGCCCTCGCCATCGGGCTGGTCGCCTACGGATACGCCAACAACGGCACCAATCAGACCGCGACGGTGGCCGGCATCCCTTGCGACCGCCTCGAGCGGACGCAAGTCCACTATCACGCGGCGCTCCAGATGGTTTATCAGGGCAACGTCGTCCACATCCCTGGGGGCATCGGGATCACGGGCGGTGAGTCTGCCCCGACCTGCTACTACTGGCTGCACGTGCACTCGACGTACACCGACGTCATCCACATCGAATCGCCGGCGACCACGACCTTCAGCCTGGGCCAGTTCTTCCAGGTGTGGAGTGCCTGGTCGACGGCCCGGAACGGCCCGTCAGAGCCACTCGACTCGAAGCACGTTTCAGTTTTCACCCTCAAGCCCGGCCAGGCGCTGACCGTCTACACCGATGCGGGCGATGGAAAGGGACCAAAGCTGTATACAGGCGACCCAAAGAACATCGTGTTTACGAACCATGAGGTGATCACCCTGGAGATCCAGCCGCCGATTGTCGCCCCGCCGCCGGCCTTCACTTTCCCGTCGGGCGTCTGACTTCCAGCAGCACCCGCGCGGCTCGATAGTGCTCGAGTGCGTCCTGACTGTTGGCGGCCCGCTGCGCGCGATCCGCAAGGCGCAGGTGAGTTTGAACCGCGGAATCGATGTCTCCGTCTCCGATCGAGAAGCGCTCGCCTCGCTCTAGCCCGCGGACCCGCTGGAGACGATGAGTGTCCTGATTCGCGGTGACCACGGCCTTCTCGCGCGACAGGATCTCGTCCGCCTCTTCGATACGTCCGAGCATGCGCAGCGCCTCGGCCTGGCACAGCCGGGCGTCGGTACCTAGCGGCCATTCGGCGGCATCGACCACGGGCCCGAGGGCATCCAGCGCACGCTGGGCGCGGCCTTGAGCGACCAGCACGCGAGCCTTCTCCAACGCAAGCTCGCGTTCGAGGCCGGGCAGCCGGCCGTCGAGCAGGTAGTCGACCTCGGTCCCCAGCCGGCCCGCGATGACACGCAGCACTCGCATGGACGGCTGAGCGTGGCCGAGCTCGATCTGGCTCATGAATGCTCGGGTGAAGTCCGGGTTGCTGACCTTGGCGAGGCTCATGCCGCGCACCTTGCGAAGGCGATGGATGCGCTGTCCGAGGGTCTCTTCCTGAGGCATGTCCATTATCTTACCGCGGGTAAACGAGGGGTTTACAGAGCCTCTTCGCGGCGCCTCGCTGACAACGCCTTTCGCAAACGTCGATCGTGGTAGACGACATGATCGGCGAGCCGCAGGAAGGCCTCCCCCAGCGGGTTCCCATTCGCAGCCTGGCTTGTCAGGCGCCAGCTCACGACCTCGAGCGCCTCCCACGGTGAGTCCGAGCGATCGCTGATCGCCATTTGGACGCGGTCGCCTACCGCCCACGCCTCGATCGCGGCTGAACACCGGTCAGAGCGGTCGGTGCCATCGTTCCAATCCCCAACCGCGATCGACAGCACCACCCTCGGCTCCGGGCTGCGGTGAAAGTGCTCGTACATGTCGGCGCGGTAGATGGCTACCGGCTCCTCGTCCTCGTAGATCACCCCGATCACGCTCTCGTATGGAGCGTTGCATTTACCGCAAACGCCCTCCGTGAGCTGGTCGTCGTGCTCGAGGCGCAGTACCCCCAAAGTCGTGCCCTTAGCGGCTAAAGGTAATCCTTCGGGTCGAGGCTGCGAGTGATGGTCGTGAAGTTCTCAAAGCCGTCCTTGGTCACCATCCCGGTGTCTTCGATGCGAACGCCGCCGAGACCCAGGAGGTAGAGGCCTGGTTCAACGGTGACAACGTCGCCCTCCATCAGCGCGTCCTCGCTTGGCCCTCGCAGCGAAGGCTCTTCATGGACATCCAGGCCGACCCCGTGGCCGGTGCTGTGGTTCATCTTGGCCACACCTTCAGGGCCTTCATAGCCTTTGGTGGTGGTGCCATAACCGCGGTCGACCAGAATTTCGCAGACCGTGTGGTGGACGTCCCTCCCGGCGACCCCAGCGCGGATCGATTCGATCCCGGCGTCGAGCGCCTGAAGGGTGGCCGCATGCATGCGCCGGATCTCGTCGGGGATCTCGCCGACCACGACCGTGCGCGTGAGGTCCCCGTGGTAGTGGCTGCTGCGACCTGACGGAAAGATGTCGATGATCACGGGCGCGTTCGCGCGTATCGGCCCCTCGCCGCGATAGTGGGGCATAGCGCAATCCGGCGAGCCGGCCACGATCATCTCCGGGCAGGTGAAGCCCATCTCGCCGAGCAGCAGCTGGGCCCGAGCGTAGAGACGCTCAGACGTGAGCGAGCGGCCATCGAGCCAGAGCAGGCCGTCCTTTATCTCTGCGTGCGCGAGCTGGCGCACGACCTCGACCACCGCAGCCTCGGCAGCCTGCTGGGCGGATCGTATGGCTTTGGCCTCTTGGGGCGACTTGTGCCTGCGCTCCGCCCGGAACAAGTCCCGGTCGATGTCGACCGCCAGGCCGGTCGCACGCAGCTCCTCCAGGTACGCGGCCTGCAGCCGAGGTGAAACCCGCGCCTCTTCGAACCCCTTCTCTCGGAGCAGCTTTGCGGCCAGCCGCGCCCCCGATGCGAATGGACCGTGCTCTTCGTAGCCGGACTCGCCGAAACCAAGCTTGAGGCGCGCCTTGCTCTGCGCTCGCGCACGGTCGATCTCCAGTGGACTGGCGACGAGCACGTCGTCACCATCGCCGAACCGTATGTACAGACCGGCTTCGACGGAGAACCCTGAGGCGTACAAGAAATCCGCGTCGGCCTCTCCACTCGGAATCAAGACAAGAGGTTTCATCGTGTCTCCTTTGTGTGGCGTTCGATCGCAGTGGCAAAAAGCGACGCCAGCGCCGCCGGCGCAAGCGAGTCAACCTCTTCAGTAACTTGCGCCGCCAGCCGCTTGGGGAGCTGCTTGCGCAGAAGCTCGAGCTGCTGCTCGTACACGCGGCCGAGCGAACGAGGCGCGGATCGCCCCTCCAGGTTTAGCTTTTCTTGCACCTCATAGCCGCCGGTGTATGAGATCTCGTAGCCCAGGTCGCGCAGCTGGATCAGGTCGCGGCGCAACGTGCGCTCGGAGACGTGAGCCCGCTCAGCTAGCTCAAGAGGATTGAGCCCGGGCTCGGCTATGACTGCGGCAAGGATGCGTAAGAGGCGAGCCAGCCGGCGGGCGCGGTTCACACCGAACCGGAACCGACCAACCGAAGCTGGTTAGCCGATCTCTTCCCAAGAGGTGGCGTTGCCCTCGAACGGATCGGTCTCGGCCTCCTCCTGGTTTCCGACCTTCTGGTGGAACCTGCTGGCGATCATCTGGTAGGCCATCGCCTTGGGGATGCCAAGCTTGGTCAGCGACTTGACCTCGTCGGCCATCACTTTGTCGCGGGCAGCTTCGACAGCGGCCAGCACCTCTTCGATGGAAGCCGTCCTCTTGACCATAGGTAAGTGATCATACCCAAGCTAACCAGCCCTTAATCCGGCTTTAGACTATTCACCTCGTGCCCGCGGCGGCGTATGGATAAGGGGGGCGATGGCAGCGGAGTATCCACCCGACAAGATCAGGAACGTCGTCCTGCTCGGCCACTCCCACGACGGCAAGACCGCCCTGGCCGAAGCGATGCTGTTCGCATCAGGCTCGATTGCCCGCATGGGCTCGCCCGATCAGTCGACCGCGACCATGGACTTCGAGGCTGAAGAGCAGAGACGCAAGATCTCGATCAACCTCGGTGTCGGCTTCGCGGAGCACAACGGTTACAAGATCAATATCCTCGACGCACCCGGATTCTTCGATTTTGCCGGACAGGTGCTGAGCGGTCTGCGGGCGGCTGAAGGTGCTGTCGTTGTGGTCGGAGCGGGTGGGCAGCTGCCTGTCGGCACTGAGGTGGCATGGGAACACTGCAACCGGACCGACAAGCCCCGGATCGTGGTCGTCAACAAGCTTGACAAAGAGAACTCGGACTTTTACGGCGTGGTGGCGGCCATGCGCGACCAGCTCTCACCGCGGCCGTTTCCGCTTCACCTGCCCATCGGCGCCGAGCAGGACTTTCGGGGCATCGTCGACCTGCTTCACCTCAAGGCCTTCGTCACCACCCCCGACGGAAAGGGCGGCGAGGCGCCGATCCCAGACGACATGCAGAAACG